>Ga0207675_100005880_pt1 | contig 11706 bp, 9 predicted proteins | sample KBSSwiS42_FD_184305 | JGI IMG/M metagenome (GOLD analysis project Ga0207675, IMG submission 184305) | Switchgrass rhizosphere microbial communities from Kellogg Biological Station, Michigan, USA - KBS Switchgrass S4-2 (SPAdes) (version 2) | ecosystem: Host-associated > Plants > Roots >...
ACCCACTCAATGCAACTCTTGCACGGGCACCCGGTGGTTCATTCATTTGTCCGAATACGAATGTTGCTTTTGAATCTTTCAGGTCTTCCATATTCACTTTGCTCAGATCCCATCCGCCTTTTTCCATGCTATGTTTGAACTCATCACCATATTTCATGATACCTGCTTCGATCATTTCACGCATCAGGTCATTTCCTTCACGGGTTCTTTCACCCACCCCTGCAAACACTGATAAACCAGAGTATGCTTTTGCAATGTTGTTTATCAACTCCTGGATCAATACAGTTTTGCCAACCCCAGCGCCACCAAACAAACCGATCTTACCACCTTTTGCATAAGGCTCGATCAGGTCAATAACTTTAATACCCGTAAATAATATTTCAGCCGATGTAGAAAGGTTTTCGAAAGTAGGTGGCTTGCTGTGGATCGGACGGCCCTTAACTTTTGAAACAGCTGGTAATCCATCGATCGGGTCACCGGTTACGTTGAACAAACGACCATTGATCGCTTCCCCAACAGGCATTGCAATTGCGATTCCTGTATCAACTACTTCAAGACCACGAACAAGACCTTCGGTACCATCCATCGCAATACAACGAACACTGTCTTCACCAAGATGTTGTTCAACTTCAAGAACCAGTGTATCGCCATTTGGCCTTTTGAGTTCTAACGCATTATAAATTTCCGGAAGAGTACCATCGAATTGAACGTCGACCACCGCACCGATGATCTGTTTTATTTTACCAGCTTTAGCCATAAATATATTTTAGAGGTAGGTAAGTTTTGAGGCCGCAAAGGTAAGGGGGTGAAGGCATAAATAAACAAAGCTCAAACAGAAAATCTTGAGTGTGGAAAAACGCCTTGAGCTTAACTAAAATCTCACTAACTCACTGAGCTATATAACCTCCATCAACTGGAAATAATGCGCCGGTTGTAAATGAGCTTTCATCCGATAAAAGAAATGCAGCAGTTGCCGCAATTTCTTCAGGCAAACCAATCCTGCCCCAAGGCTGAACTCCATCTAAACTTTTATACACTTCTGCTTTATCTGTTCCAGATATTTTAGAGAAATGATCAATTGCTTTATGAAGTAATGGCGTGTTGATAGTGCCGGGACCGATGCAATTAACCCTGATACCAAATTTTGCATAATCGATAGCAGTGCTTTTTGTAAGTTGAACGATTGCTCCTTTTGTTAATCCATATACTGAGCTGCTTGCTTTACCAACTGAGCTTTGATCTGAACCCATTAACAAAATGCTTCCTTTGCCTTGTGCCTTCATGTATGGCAGCACATATTTAACCGTATAAAATGTACCGCGGATATTTATTGACAATAAATTTTCAAATTCTTCATCACTAGTTTCTTCCATGGTTGCAAAAAGGTGAATACCAGCATTGGCAAACAACATATCTATTCGCTTTTCTTTATCATGAACTTTTGTAAAAGCATTTTTGATATCCTCTTTTATTCTAACATCACATTTTATGAAATGAGGATCGCCAGTGTCCTGGATATCGAGATTATAAACAATAGTGCCGCGACTTTGTAAAAGTTCTCTTGTAGCTTTTCCAATTCCTGTGCTGGCGCCTGTAATGACGGCTATTTTATTTTTCCATTCCATAGCGTTGATTTTTGATATTTTAAAGCTAAAGAATAACCGCCACTCACAATTTGAAAAGATTAAGACTAAAAATTTTTACCTTTTATGTCCGATTCGAAAAACCCGGTTCGTCATAATACCAAACAAAATTTTTAAACTTAAAAATTATTACAATGGAAAAGTTCATGTTCATTTTTGAAGGAGTTCAACCAGGTAATCTGAGCCCTGAGCATATGCAAGAACATATGGGAAAATGGTTGGCCTGGATCGGCAAATTAAAAGCTGCCAATAAATATTTAGCCGGCGAACCGTTATTGCCAGGTGGAAAGTTGGTAAGTGGCCCAAATGGTAAAACCGTAACTGATGGACCTTACACAGAAGGTAAAGAAGTGGTTGGTGGTTTTTTTATCATCAATGCAAAAGATCTGGATGAAGCTGTTGAACTTTCTAAAGACTGTCCTGATCTTGGACATGGCAGCAAAGTACAGGTGAGACAAGTAATGAAAGTTGAAGTTGGCCAGCCGGCATAAGATTCATGGATCAAAATAAAAATGTTAACCAACTTGTCGATCATCTTTTCCGGCATGAGTCGGGAAAGATGATTGCCGTTTTGTCAAGACTATTGGGCTTACAAAATATAGAGGTTGCCCAGGATATTGTGCAGGATACTTTGTTGCAGGCCATGAGTACATGGGGTTATAAATCGATCCCGGATAATCCTTCTGCATGGCTTTATCGTGTCGCAAAAAATAAAGCCATCGATTTTTTACGAAGAAAAAAAAGATTTCATGATATCAGCTCCGAGTATAGCCATTTGCTAGAATCAGAATACACATTATCATCAACTGTAAATAGTTTGTTTTTAGAAACCGAGATGCAAGACAGCCAGCTTAGAATGATGTTTGCTTGTAGCCACCCAGCGATCCCCGAAGAATCACAGATCGCTTTAACATTAAAAACGCTTTGTGGATTAAGTGTAAACGAAATTGCAAAAGGATTTTTAACGACAGATGATACTATTGCGAAAAGAATTTACAGAGCTAAAGAAAAAATAAAGGTTGAAAAAATTGAATTGGAAGTTCCGCAAAGCCATGAATTGTCTGTAAGAACCGATACCGTTTTGAAATCATTATATCTTTTATTCAATGAAGGATATAAATCCACAAATCCAGATAAATTGATACGTGAAGATCTTTGTGAAGAAGCAATGCGGCTTTGTTTTTTATTGACTCAACACCAGCTTACCTCGTTGCCACGAACAAAAGCCTTGCTGGCCTTGATGTGTTTCCAGGCTTCACGATTGGACGCAAGGCTTGATGATAATAATAATATCATCTTACTAAAACACCAGGACCGCAGCAAGTGGAATCGTTCGCTGATCAGCAAAGGTTTCGAATTGATGGAAGAATCGACAGAACCCTTTGAGGTAACTACCTACCACTTAGAAGCAGCAATTGCCTCACAGCATGCAACAGCGAGATCTTTCGAGCAAACAGATTGGAAAAGCATTTATCACTTATATGAAATGCTTTATCAATTGCAGCCGAATCCAGTAGTGGCTATGAACAAGGCAATAGCTTCTTCTTATGCTATCAGCAAGCAAAATGCTTTAAAAGAATTACAACAAATAAAAGGTTTAGAAAACCATCATGTTTATTATGCTTCTATAGCCGAAGTCTATTTTGACCTTGACAATAAAGAAGAAGCAAAAAAATATTTTACCAAAGCATTAGAACTTACTTCCTCCTCATTTGACCAACAATTACTGATGAGTAAGATCAATAGTTGTTGATTGAGTAATTTTTTCCCCTTTCAATACCACAATTTCAATGTTGGATAGGCATTGCATTTGCAGTATGCCTAAACATGAAAAAAATCATATTAGCCTTACCGATCTTCTTCCTGCTCTTCTCCTGCACAGAACAGGAAACAACAACGGCACAAGACAAAAAATCAAAAGAAGAAAAAAACATTAGTGCAATAGATAGCAGCATTACAAAATCAAATTCCTACAGCGATCTTTTCTTAGATACTACAGCTGTGTCAAATTTTATCAGTCAAAACAAAATATCCGATTCCATCGCCAAAAGGATAAAAAGTTTTTACAATACCCGTAATTATCAATTTGCATGGTTCAGTAGTGATGGATTGACCGAACAAGCCCGTGGTTTCTGGAACCTGCATGATTATGTAACAACATATGACAATGATTCATCATTAAAAGATAAAAAGTTGCAAAAGAAAATGGATCGTCTTATTGCAGAAGAGGATCTTTCGGTCAGCGCATCAAAAGATTTTATAAATACAGAGCTTACATTAACCCAACACTTCATTACTTATATGCTTAATAATTATGAAAAGGGTTATGTAAAGCGTAAAGAAATGGAACGTTTTGTTCCAAGAAAAAAAGAAGATCCGATCGCTTTGGGTGATTCCTTGGTCAATAAAAAACATAAAGATGATAAATACTTCGAAGATGTGAATGATTCTTACAAAGCTTTGAAAGATCAATTAGGAAACTATTTAACCATCGCAAAAAAAGGAGGATGGCCCCAGGTAACTACTTCAAATAAAAAAGCTTTGAAGAAAGGAATGAGCTCACCTGAAATTGCGGTTATCAAAAAAAGATTAGCGATCACAGGTGATCTTGCTGGTAACGATACAAGCCAGGTTTTTAATGATACATTGGTAATGGCAGTAAAAAATTTCCAGGGTCGACATGGATTTAGTGAAACAGGAATGATCAGTGATTCGTTGGTCAAAGAAATGAATGTGCCAGTTCAAAAAAGAATTGAACAAATTCTAATGAACATGGATCGTATGCGCTGGCTGGCAAATAATCCGTCAGGAAATTTGATCGTTGTCAACATTCCGGAATTTGTAATGCATGTATACAATGGCAAACAAAAAGATTTCGACATTGATGTAGTGGTCGGTAAAGAAGGACACAATACAATGATGTTTAATGGAGACCTCAACCAGGTTGTATTTAGTCCATACTGGAATGTGCCGCCAAGCATTGTAACAAAAGAAATTCTGCCAGCTATGGATAAAAATCCAAATTATTTATCGAAAGAAGATATGGAAATTACAGGAAATGAAGACGGGATTCCTGTTATTCGTCAAAGACCAGGAGGTAAAAATGCTTTGGGTAAAGTGAAATTTTTATTTCCCAATAGTTTCAATATCTATTTCCATGATACTCCTTCAAAAAGTCTTTTTGAAAAAGACAAACGGGCATATAGCCATGGATGCATTCGTGTAAAAGAGCCGGAGAAACTGGCGAACTATGTTTTACGTAATCAACCTGAATGGACACCCGAAAAGATCAATGAAGCAATGAATAGCGGTGAAGAAAAATATGTAAAGGTTAAAGACCCTATTCCTGTCGTTATTACTTATTATACAGCCTGGGTGGATGAAAATGGCCGGTTGAATTTCAGGGAAGATATTTATGGACATGATGCGAGCCTTGCACAGAAGATGTTTGCAGGTTCAGCAGTTTATGCAAGCAAGTAAATGAATTCGTCCTTTGCAACATTTTGTCAATAGAAAGCTATTGTGATGTTCCCTATTTTTGCCGCATGCAACTGATCGAGGTCACCAATGCAAATCTTGCCAAAGAATTTTTGCTTATCAATGTTGAGCTGAATAAAAACAATCCTGCATACATCCGTCCACTCGATAAGGACATCAACGAGGTTTTTGACAAAGAAAAGAATAAAACATTTCGTTCGGGTGAAGTGATAAGATGGATATTGAAAGATGATGATGGAAAGTCTATAGGTAGAATTGCCTCTTTCACCAATAAAAAATACAAGAATAAAGGCGATGATGTGCCAATTGGTGGTATTGGTTTTTTTGATTGTATCAACGATCAAACCGCTGCTGATATGCTTTTTGATGTTGCCAAGCATTGGCTGATTCAAAAAGGAATGGAGGCAATGGACGGCCCGATCAATTTTGGTGAACGAGATCGCTGGTGGGGCTTGGTAGTAAAAGGCACTGATCTGTCGCCAATGTATTGTATGAATTTCAATCCGTCTTATTACCAGCAATTGTTTGAGAACTATGGTTTCAAAAATTTCTTCAACCAGATCTGCTTTGCTATGAATGCTGATAAACTTATTCAGCAGAAATTTTATGATCGTCATGATGAGTGTGCAAAGGATCCAAATTATAGTTCAACTTATATCAAAAAGAACCAGTTGGAAAAATTCGTTAAGGATTTTACCATAGTATACAATAAAGCATGGGCAGGACATGGCGGATTAAAGCAATTGGAAGAAAGGGTGGTCATGAAGATGTTTAAAAGTATGAAACCTGTGCTCGACGAAAAGATCTGCTGGTTTGCTTATTATAAAAATGAGCCCATTGCCATTTGGATCAATTTGCCGGATCTTAATCAATGGTTCAAGTATTTAAATGGGAAATTCGATCTTTTTCATAAACTGAAATTTCTTTGGGTAAAGGCCACAAAGAAAAACAGGAAGTTCACAGGTCTCGTTTTTGGGGTTATTCCGGAATTCCAGGGAAAAGGAGTTGATAGTTATATTATAGTTGAAGGGGCTAAGGTTATACAAAAATTAAAAAGGGAGGATGGGAAATATATTTTAGGTGACCCTCTTTATGATTATTATGAAATGCAATGGATCGGCGAATTCAATCCTAAAATGGTAAATGTTTCAGAAGCTCTTGGCACTTATCGTAGCCGCATACTAACTACATATCGCTATTTATTTGATCGGACAAAAGAGTTTAAACGGCATCCTATACTTGTATAGCCCCAAACCCCTAAAGGGCTTTTGAAAATTATCAACATTGAAATTTTCTCTTTACTAATGAAGTTTTCCTTTCCTTATCTTGCAATCATCTTATATAGGGGATTTATAACACCCCTTTAGGGGATGGGGGTTTATGGATAAATTCATTGTTTCAGCAAGGAAATACAGACCGCAATTATTTAATACAGTTGTTGGGCAATCGCATATAACTACTACTTTAAAGAATGCGATCAAGAACGATCAGCTTGCTCATGCATTTCTTTTTTGCGGGCCAAGAGGTGTTGGTAAGACAACCTGTGCAAGAATTCTTGCTAAAACGATCAATTGCGAGAAAAGAACAAAAGAAGGAGAAGCCTGTAACAAATGTAATTCGTGTATCTCTTTTAATGAAGGAACTTCTTTGAACATTCATGAACTTGATGCGGCAAGTAATAATTCAGTAGATGATATCAGAACTCTTGTTGACCAAATTCGTTTTGCACCACAAGCAGGAAAATATAAAGTATATATCATTGACGAGGTTCACATGTTAAGCTCATCCGCATTCAATGCATTTTTGAAAACATTAGAAGAACCTCCCTCCTTTGCAATTTTTATTTTAGCGACCACTGAGAAACATAAGATCCTGCCAACAATTTTAAGTCGTTGTCAAATTTTTGATTTCAAACGTATAACTAACAATGATACTGTTGAACATTTACAGGAGATCTGCGATAAAGAAGATATAAAAGCTGAAAAAGCTGCATTGCAAGTAATAGCACAGAAGAGTGAAGGTTGTATGAGAGATGCGTTAAGCATCATGGATAAGATCGCCAGCTTTACCAATGGTGAAATAACTTATCAAAACACACTTGAGCATTTAAATATACTTGATGCAGACTATTATTTCAAGCTGATGGATTGTATGCAGAAACAAGATCTTGCCGGTGCCATGCTTTTATATGATGATATCAATAAAAAAGGATTTGAAGGTGACCTAGTATTGAACGGATTTGCTGAGTTTATCCGCAACTTGCTTGTTTGTAAAGATGAAAAAGTTGCCAGCTTGTTAGAGGCAGTAGAAAGTTTCAGGGAAAAATATATATCAACTTCAAAAAATATTGGTCCATCATTTCTTATAAGTGCATTAAATATTATCAACGAAGCAGAGATAAACTATAAAGCTGCAAGAAATAAAAGATTGCATGTTGAGTTGGTGCTGATCAAACTTTGTTATCTCCAGCAAGCTATCGAGATCACTTCCGATAGTGGCGGAATTAGTAAAAAAAAAGTAGTTGAAGGTAGCCTGGCGTTTAGAACTGCGGCGATCAAGCCATTTAAGGCAGTTAGCAGTCAGCAGTCAGCAGTTGGCAATCGACAATCGGCGATCGGCAATAAGCAATCAGAAGCAAAGTTGATCATTGAGACCTCCGTTGTCAAAGAAGAGAAGCCTGCTTATCAGCCTGCACAAGAATCTCAAACAACCAGTACAAAACTTTCTGCACTCGATAAGATCCGCAAACAAGTAAAAGGAAATGGAAATAATGGAAATGGAAATGAGGCAGTCAATAAACCGATAGAATTAGAAAGTTTACAAATTGCCTGGAATGAATTTGCTCAAAAATTAAAAGAGGAAAAAAATCCTGCCGGAACAAATTTTGAAATGGCTGAGTTGAAGGTCCAGGATACAAATAGTTTTATAGCCATCGTTACCAACAATATTCAATTACGTTTTATTGAACAAAGCGGTCAGAAAGCTTCGCAATTTCTTCGTGAGAAATTACACAATAGTCTACTCGAGTTTTTTATAGTGATGGAAGAAAACAAAGATGAAAAGATCATTGTTGGAGCCCCTCTTACTTCCCGTGAACAGTTTTTAAAGATCACAGAGAAATATCCGCTGGTAAAAGAGTTGAAAGATAAATTAAGACTGGAATTGGATTATTAGAAAAGCTGCGATTCAACATATCCTCTTGAAGAATAGAATTACAAAACCATGAAGAGTGCGACGCAACGGAAGCCTAATAGTAGTTAGAAAGCTGGGTTCATGATCTGTATAGCTATCCCGGGAAAACGACTACTCACTATTCACCACTCACCATTCACGATTTTGCCTTAATTTCGGCGCACAATTGAATTGATTATGGCAGACGTGATATTAATGCCAAGACTCAGCGACACTATGACTGAAGGTGTGATCGCTGCATGGCATAAAAAAGTTGGCGACACTGTAAAAAAAGGAGATTTGCTTGCTGAAGTGGAAACTGATAAAGCAACAATGGAATTGGAGAGTTATAAAGACGGTACTCTTCTTCATATTGGCACTGAAAAAGGCGGTAAGCTCCAGGTAAATGATCTGTTAGCTATCATTGGCAACAAAGGAGAAGATATTTCTTCATTGATAAAAGGCGGTGGACAGACAACAGAAAAAAGTGAAAGCAAAAAACCCGAACCTAAAAAAGAAGCGGCTGCAAAATCTACAAGTAAACAACCTGAGAAAGTTAGTCAGCCAGCAACAGCTACAGCTACAATGGATGTTTCAAAAATGGAAGAAGTTGTCCTGATGCCAAGATTAAGTGATACGATGACCGAAGGTGTTATTGCAGCTTGGCATAAGAACGTTGGTGATAAAGTAAAGAAGGGAGATATCCTTGCCGAGATAGAAACAGATAAAGCAACAATGGAACTGGAGAGTTATAAAAATGGAACATTGCTTTATCAAGGCGCTAAGAAAGGAGAAAAGATAGAAGTAAATGCATTGCTATGCATTATTGGTGAAAAAGGAAAAGTAGATGTTGATGCTGTTGTAGCTGCGGCTAAAGGTGGAGTTAGTTCACAGTCGGCAAGCGATAGTCAACAGTCAACAGAAGAAAGTTCAAAAGCTGCGGCTCAACCTGAAACAAGCGAAGAGCAAACAGAAGTACATTCAAATGGCAATGGAAGATTAAAAGCTTCTCCTCTTGCAAAAAAATTGGCCAAAGAAAAAGGTATCGATCTTAAAGCTGTGCATGGAAGTGGTGATGGAGGAAGAATTGTAAAAGCTGATGTTGATAGTTTCAGTCCTGCTGCAAGTAGCCAGCAAACAGCAGTTAGCAGTACACAGTCTGCACCAACAGCTAAACAACCAGCAACTCCTCAACAACCCGTTGTTAAGTTCACTCCAACAACAGAAGAGAAATTCACTGATACTCCAAATAGTCAAATGCGGAAAACAATTGCACGCCGTTTAGGCGAAAGCATGTTCTCTGCTCCGCATTTTTATCTTACAATGGAGTTCAATATGGATAATGCGATCGCTGCCCGTACACAGATGAATGAGATGAGCCCTGTAAAAATTTCTTTCCAGGATATGTTGATCAAAGCATGTGCGATGGCATTGCGCCAGCATCCTGCAGTAAACTCATCATGGATGGGAGATTTCATCAGAACCTATCAGCATATTCATATTGGTAGTGCTGTGGCAGTTCCTGAAGGTTTAATAGTTCCTGTAATAAAATTTGCTGATCAAAAATCTTTTTCACAAATAGCTGCTGAAGCAAAAGAATTGTATGGAAAAGCAAAAGATAAAAAATTACAGCCAAATGAGTTCACCGGGAATACGTTTACCATTAGTAATCTTGGTATGATGGACATTGAAGAATTCACTGCTATTATTAATCCTCCTGACAGTTGTATAATGGCCGTTGGGAAGATCAAAGAGGTTGTGGTGAAAAAAACTGAAGGTTTTGGAGTAACAAATGTTATGAAAGTAACATTAAGTTGCGATCATCGCAGCGTTGATGGTGCAGTGGGTGCAGCATTTCTGCAGACCGTTAAAAAATTCATGGAGAATCCGATCGGTATGCTTGTTTGATATTTTAAAAATATTCACAGTAGTTACCCATAGTTCTTTTGCTATGGGTATTTTATTTAAATAAAGTAGTTCCACTTAATTTTTGTAAATGCCCGTTTAAAATTTTTAAAAAGCATAGCTGGTACATATTTTTATGACGCAGCAAACTCTATGAAATACTATAATAAGGCATTTGATATCTTTCTATATGAAGGCGTTTACATATTTCTTTTTAGCTGGCTCCTGCTTCTTATAAATGACAGGTATACCGAGATCTTTTTTAAAGTATCGATCAGTTCGATCGTTATTGCAGGTGTGCTGGGACTTTTTGGCCGCTTATTCAATTTATTTGCAAAAGAAGATAATTACGAAGAAAGTTAAGAACTCGATCAAGCTGGTTTATTGCCAGTTTTTTTTTCAAAATAAATTTTCAATATTTTTTGAAAATTCGAAACACTTGTTTTAGCTTTGAATCATGAAACTTCCTGAAGCAAGACAGCAATTTATCAGCAGTTGGGGGGCCTTTGGAACCCATTGGGGTATCAACAGGACAATGGCACAGATCCACGCATTATTATTAGTAAGTCCTGATCCATTAACCCAGGATGATATTATGGAAGATCTGAATATTAGCCGTGGCAATACCAATATGAATATCCGTGAATTGATCAATTGGGGTTTGGTAGAGAGAGTCATATTACCGGGTGAGAGAAAAGAATTTTTTACTGCTGAAAAAAACATCTGGAAAGTGGTAAAGCAAATTGTGAAAGAAAGAAAGAAAAGAGAATTGGAACCAATGATGCAATTACTTGATAAATTAGAAGATGTAGAAGGAGATAAAAAAGATAAGAAAGTAAAAACATTTGTTGATACGGTAAGCAGTATTAAAAGACTGGGATTACAAGCTGATAAAACTTTAGATATGATGATCAAAGCAGAAGAGAATTGGTTCGTAAATAACCTGATGAAGATCTTTAAATAGAGATAGAACAAAAACTTAGAAGACCGGGAAACCGGTTTTTATTTGATCAAGTTCTTTCATTACTTTCTGAAAGTTTAAAATACTTAATATGAAAACCTTTCGAATAACAGACCTTGTGGTGCAGGTAATATTGATAGCAGGCGGAGTTGGTTACGGCATCAAAGAAATTTTTAGCCCGGGAGACAACTTTGTTATATTTTATTTTATAGTTGGGGCATGGCAAATAACAAGTATGCTTATCCACTATTTTTTTGCCACTCCAACTATTTATTACGGGGAAAGATCATGCTATGCAAAACTTAGCTTATATACTTTGCTATTGGCGCTATTGTTAGGAGCGCTGTCTCTCATTTTTTCATCACTCATCGTTCTTTTATTGGTATACTGCTTTGCTCTATTGTGGTTTACACCGCTACTCGCATTCTATTATTTATGTATTTGCTGGAAAGAGTATTCATTATTATCTAAAAAAGAATTGATCCATCTAAAATGAGCTTTATGAAAAACAAGATCCTTGTTTATGAT
>Ga0207675_100005881_pt1 | contig 11705 bp, 12 predicted proteins | sample KBSSwiS42_FD_184305 | JGI IMG/M metagenome (GOLD analysis project Ga0207675, IMG submission 184305) | Switchgrass rhizosphere microbial communities from Kellogg Biological Station, Michigan, USA - KBS Switchgrass S4-2 (SPAdes) (version 2) | ecosystem: Host-associated > Plants > Roots >...
CCTGGCGCTCCCAGGGCTGGGCCCAGCGGTCCCAGTAGGCCAGGTAGCTGCCAAGGGTCCGCGACAGCGGCCCGTTGCGGCCCTCGGGACGCAGGTTGGCGTCGACCTCGAAACAGGTCCCCTCGGGGGTGACGGCCGACAGCCCGCGCATGACCCCCCGGGCCACCCGGTCGGCGGCCCGGGCGGCCGCCTCAGGCTCGGCCCCGGAAACCGGCTCGTGGCAGAACAGCACGTCGATGTCGGACACGTAGTTGAGCTCGCTCCCGCCCAGCTTGCCCATGGCCAGCACGGCCATGCGCATCGGCGGCGGGTCGTAGCCGGACTCGCCGGTCGCCACCACCAGGGCCGCCTCCAGGCAGGCGTCGGCCAGGTCGGCCAGCTCGGCCGCGACCTCGTCGACCAGCACCTGGCCGGCCAGGTCGCGCACGGCCACCCGGAGCAGCTCGCGGCGCTTGAGACGGCGCAGGGCGTCCCAGGCGGCCGCCGGGTCGGCCCCGTGGCTGGTAGCGGTGGCGACCGCCTCGGCGACCAGCTCGTCCCGGGGCCGGGGGGCGGCGAACCGCCGGCCGTCGGCCAGCCGGTCGGCCTCTTCGGGGTGGGTGGCCAGCCAGGCCCCGAGCGAGCGGCTGGCCGCGACCAGCGGGACGAGCCGGCGGCGGAAGCCGAGGCGCCGGCGCAGCTGGGCGGTGAAGCCGTCGGGGTCGGGATGGGCGGCGGCGATGGCGGCCAGGGACCTGGAGGCGAGCTGGGGGGCGGCGCTGGCGGCGATGTCGGCCAGCAGCCGGGCTCCGCCGGGGGCGGCGGCCGGCGGCCACGCCCCCAGCCGCCTCAGGTCGCCGGCGGCCGCCTCGGGCTCGTCGAAGCCGAGCCGGGCCAGGGTGGAGAGCGCCATGGGCCCCCGCCTACAGCAGGGGCAGGTAGCGCTCCCGCTCGAACGGGGAGACGTAGCGCTGGTAGCTGTCCCAGTCGCGGTGCTTGTTGCGCAGGAAGTACTCGAAGACGTGCTCGCCGAGGGCCTCGGCGACCAGCTCGGACCGCTCCATGGCGGTGAGGGCCTCATGCAGGTCGACGGGGAGGGGGCGGATGCCGGCGGCGCGGCGCTCGGCCTCGGTCATCTCCTGGAGGTTGTCGCCCGCCTCCGGGGGCAGGTCGTACTCCTCCTCGATCCCCTTCATCCCGGCGGCCAGCAGCACGGCGAAGGCGAGGTAGGGGTTGGCGGCCGGGTCGGGCGAGCGGACCTCGACGTCGACCCGGTCGGAGCGGTAACCGCCCACCCTGACCATGGCCGAGCGGTTGCGCTGGGCCCAGCAGACATGGGTGGGGGCGTCGAAGCCCGGGACCAGCCGCTTGTAGGAGTTGATCCACTGGCTGGTCACCGCGGTGTACTCGGGCGCGTGGACCAGCAGCCCGGCGATGAAGCTGCGGGCCGTCTTCGACAGGTTTGCCTCCTGCCCGGGGTCGTAGAAGGCGTTGCGGTCGCCCTCGTACAGCGACAGGTGGGTGTCCATGCCCGACCCGGCCACCCCCTCGCGCGGCTTGGGCATGAAGGTGGCGTGCAGGCCCTGCTCGAGGGCGGCCTCCTTGACCACCAGGCGGGCGCTCATGACGTTGTCGGCCATGGTCAGGGCGTCGGCCTCGCGCAGGTCGATCTCGTGCTGGCTGGGGGCGATCTCGTGGTGGGACTGCATCACCGAGATGCCCATCCGCTCCAGCATGGCGATGGCGATGCGACGGAAGTCCTGGGACAGGTCGAGGGCGGTCTGGTCGAAGTACGACCCGATGTCCAGCGGCCGGCCCGTCTCGGCGTCGCCGAACAGGAAGAACTCCAGCTCCGGGGCCACGTAGACGGTGAACCCGCGGGCGGCCGCCCGTTCCAGGTTGCGCCGCAGCACCCAGCGCGGGTCGCCGTCGAACGGCTCACCTTCAGGGGTCAGCACGTCGCAGAACATCCTGGCCACGCCGCCGTCGCCCCGGCCCGGCAGCACCTGGAAGGTGCCCGGGTCGGGCTTGGCCACCATGTCGGCCTCCTGGACCCGGGCGTAGCCCTCGATGGCCGAGCCGTCGAACTCCATGCCGCGCTCGAAGGCGTCCTCGAGCTCGGCCGGGGTGATGGCGAACGACTTGAGGAACCCGAGCACGTCGGTGAACCACAGGCGGATGAAGCGGACGTCGCGGTCCTCGACGGTCCGAAGCACGTACTCCTGCTGCTTGTCCATGGCCCGGCGATGCTAGCAGGCCGGCGTCCAGGCGGCGGCGATGCGGGCGGCCAGCTCGCCGAGGCCAAGCAGCAGCCGGGATCCGCCTGGGCGGTCGACCGGCGGGTCGGTTAGCCGGCCCGCGCTGCTACCCTGAGCCCATGGAGCGGCTGCGGCTCGCGGGGGCGCAGATCAACCCGGTCGTCGGGGACCTCGACGGCAACGTCGAGCGGGTGCTGGCCGCCTACACCGAGGCGGCCGGGCTCGGCGCCCACCTGGTGGTGTTCCCCGAGCTGGCGCTCACCGGCTACCCGCCCGAGGACCTGGTCTTCAAGCCGTCGTTCCTGGCCGCCAGCCGGGCCGCCGCCGAGCGGGTCGCCGCCCAGGTCGGCGAGGCCGCGGCCGTCGTCGGGTTCGTGGAGCCGACCCACGCCGGCCCGGCCAACGCCGCCGCCCTCTGCCACCGGGGCCGCGTGCTCGGCGTCTACCGCAAGGTCCTGCTGCCCAACTACGGCGTGTTCGACGAGGAGCGCTACTTCGTCCCCGGGACCGAGGTGCTGCTGGCCAGCTTCGGCCGGGTCGAGGTGGCGGTGACCATCTGCGAGGACCTGTGGTTCCCGTGGGGGCCGATGGCCACCGCGGTGGCCGCCGGGGCCGAGGTCGTGGTCAGCCTCAACGCCTCTCCCTACCGGCTGGAGAAGGGCGAGCGGCTCCACCCGATGCTGGCCACCAGGGCGGCCGACCACGGCGCCCACCTGTTCTACGTCGCCCAGATCGGCGGCCAGGACGAGCTGGTCTTCGACGGCCAGAGCGCCTATTTCGACCCCCAGGGACGCCTGCTGGCCAAGGCGGGCGCCTTCACCGAGGAGCTGCTGGTGGTCGACCTGGCCCTCGAGGAGGGGGCCACGGCCCGGCTGTCGGAACGCCCCCGGCGGGCCCCGGCCACCGACCCGCGGCCGGCCCTTGAGGTCAACCGGGTGCGGGTCACTGACCGCCTGGCCGACCCTGGCCCGCCGGTGGAGCGCCGTCTGGCCCGGCCGCTCGGGACCGAGGAGGAGGTCTACCGGGCGCTGGTCTGCGCCACCCGCGACTACGTGACCAAGAACGGCTTCGACACCGTCCACATCGGCCTGTCCGGCGGCATCGACTCCAGCCTGGTCGCGGCCGTCGCCGCCGACGCCCTCGGCCGCGACCGGGTCGTCGGGGTGGCCATGCCGTCCAGCTTCTCCTCCGCCCACAGCCTGACCGACGCCCGGGCGCTGGCCGCCAACCTCGGCATCCGGCTGCTGGTCCTGCCGATCGCCGAGCCGGTCGAGGCGTTCCTGGGCGTGCTCAAGGAGCCGTTCGCCGGCACCGAGCCCGGCCTGGCCGAGGAGAACCTCCAGGCCAGGGTTCGGGGCACCCTGCTCATGAGCCTGTCCAACAAGTCCGGCAGCCTGGTCCTGACCACCGGCAACAAGTCGGAGCTGGCGGTCGGCTACTGCACCCTGTACGGCGACATGGCCGGCGGGTTCGCGGTCATCCGGGACGTCCCCAAGACCCTCGTCTACGCCCTCTGCCGCTGGCGCAACGGCGCCGGCGTGGTCATCCCCCAGTCGGTCCTGGACAAGCCCCCGTCGGCCGAGCTGCGGCCCGGCCAGCTCGACACCGACTCCCTGCCCCCCTATGAGGTCCTCGACCCGATCCTCGAGGCCTACATCGAGGACGACGCCAGCGTCGACGAGCTGGTCGCGGCCGGGTTCGACCGCGACACCGTGGCCGCCGTCGTCCGCCTGGTCGACGGCGCCGAGTACAAGCGCCGCCAGGCCCCGCCCGGCCCCAAGATCACCGGCCGCTCCTTCGGCAAGGACCGCCGCCTCCCCATCACCAACCGCTTCCGCCACGCCACCCAGGCGGCTCGCCAGGAGGGCGACCCATGACCTTCATCGACACGATCCCCGAGGACGACGCCGAGGGGGCGACGGCGGACTGGTACACCGCCGATCGCGAGCGGTTCGGCTACCTGCCCAACTACACCAAGGTGTTCGGCCACCGGCCGGCCGTCTATGCCGCCTGGAAGCAGCTGGGCGGGGCCATCTGGGGCGCCATGGGCCCGCGCCGCTACGAGCTGGCCACCCTGGCCGCGGCCAGGGTCCTGCGCTCCAGCTACTGCGCCCTGGCCCACGGCAAGATCCTGGCCGAGAAGTTCCTCGGCCCGGAGACGACACGGGCGGTGGCCGACGGCGACGCCATCACCGTCCTCGACCCGGTCGACGCCGAGATCGTCCGGTTCGCCACCCTGGTCACCCGCGACGCCGCCGCCGTCACGGCCAAGGACGTCGACCGCCTGCGGGCCGTCGGCCTGTCGGACGAGGACATCCTCGACGTCACCCTGGCCGTGGCCGCCCGCTGCTTCTTCAGCACCGTCCTTGAGGCCCTCGGGGTCCAGCCCGACCCGGCCTTCCAGGCCCTCGACCCGGACCTGCGCGCGGCCCTGACCGTCGGCCGTCCCATCGCGGAGGCTTGAGCGCCGCCCACGTGGCACACTTGGGGGGTCCAGGAGACCCGCGGGGCGGGCTCCGAGGAGCGCTGAAGGAGGCCGCCATGCCGGTGACCCCTGCCGACCTCGCTGTGTGGAAGCAGCGGCGGGAACGGTTCGTGATGCTGACCGCCTACGACGCGCTGACCGCGCGCGTGCTCGACGAGGCGGGGATCCCCCTGCTGCTGGTGGGCGACTCGGTCGGAAACAACGTGCTCGGCTACGACACCACCATCCCGGTGACCATGGAGGAGGCGCTGGTCTTCACGGCGGCGGTGGCCCGTGGGGCCCGCAACGCCCTGGTGGTGGCCGACCTGCCGTTCGGGGCCTACCAGGCCTCGCCCGTCCAGGCCGTGACCAACGCGGCCCGGCTGGTCAAGGCGGGGGCCAACGCCGTCAAGCTGGAGGGCGGGCGCCGCTCGGCCAAGGCGGTGCGGCGGATGACCCAGGCCGGCATCCCCGTGATGGGACATCTCGGCTACACCCCCCAGTCGGCCAACGCCTTCGGCCGCAAGGTGGTCAGGGGCCGCGGCCAGGAAGGGGACGAGCTGCTGGCCGACGCCATGGCCCTCCAGGAGGCCGGCGCCTTCTCCATCGTGCTGGAGGCGATCCCGGCCGAGCTGGGGACACGGCTCACCGAGGCCGTCGAGGTGGCCACCATCGGGATCGGCGCCGGTCCCGGCGTCGACGGCCAGGTGCTGGTCATCACCGACCTGCTCGGGCTGACCCCCGACCCGACCCCGCGCTTCGTCAAGCGCTACGCCGACCTTCGGGCGATCCTCACCGAGGCGGCCGGGCGGTTCGCCAAGGACGTGGCCGAGGGCCACTACCCGGGGCCAGAGCACCAGTACCACTGACCGCCGAAGATCTCCTCAAAGATTCGGGGATAGTTGCGGGAACAACTATCTCCCTGATGCATGTTGTCGGGGACGTATGGCATCCAAGCCATCCGTCCCCTAGGAGGAGACCAGCATGAGCGAACGAGTCGCCACCACCCCCGGAACCAGGATCGTCGACGGGCGCCAGGTGCCCGAGGTCGGCACCTGGGAGATCGACCCGTCCCACCAGTCGTTCGAGTTCGTCGCCCGCCATCTGATGCACAAGGTGCGCGGCCGGTTCCCGGCCGCCTCCGGCGTCGCCACCATCGCCGAGCGGCCCGAGGACTCCACCCTGGAGATCGAGATCGACGCCAGCTCGATCGACACCCAGGACGACACCCGCGACGCCCACATGCGCTCCAACGACTTCTTCGGCGTCGAGGACCACCCGACGATCAGCTTCCGCAGCACCGGCGTCCGGCCCGACGACGGCGAGAACCACTGGAAGGTCGACGGCGAGCTCACCATCAAGGGCACCACCCGCCCGGTCACCGTCGACGTCGAGTTCCTCGGCGGCGCGATCGACCCATGGGGCAACCAGAAGATCGGCTTCTCGGGCCTCGTCCCCGAGGTCAACCGGGAGGACTGGGGCCTGACCTGGAACGCCGCCCTGGAGACGGGCGGGTTCCTGCTGGCCAGGAACGTCCGCCTGGAGATCGAGGCCGAGCTGGTCAAGAAGTAGCCCGGGGGCGGCGGGCCGGGCTCCGAGCGTCGGTCAGGTGCCCGCTCACGGGGCGCCGCCCAGCAGCTCCCGGTAGGCGCCCAGGGCGGCCGGGATGCGCGGGCCGTACCAGGTGAGGGCGCGGCCGTCGACCAGCTCGACCCGGGCCCCGGCGAAGCTGGCGGCCAGCTCGTCGGCGTCGGGGCTGCCGAACTCGTACGGCTCGGAGGGGAGCAGCACCAGCTCGGGGCCGAGGCCGGCCACCGTCTCCAGCTCCAGCGCCGGGTAGCGAGTGGCCGGGTCGTCCAGCACCGGCTCGCCGCCGGCCAGCCCGAGCAGGTCGGCCGCGTAGGTCCGGCGGCCCAGCCACATCCAGGGGTCGCGCCAGACCGCGCAGGCGTAGCGGACCCGGCGGGCCGGCCGGCGCCGGTAGGCGTCGGCCACGGCGGCGACCAGGTCGGCGTCCAGGGCCGCCGCCCCGGGCAGGTCGCCGACGGCGGCGGCCAGGTCGCGCAGCTCGGCCACGGCCCCGGCGACGGTGGTCGGCATGGTGACGAAGACGGCCAGCCCGCCGGCCTCCAGGCGCTGGACGTCCAGCTTGCGGTTCTCCTCGGCGTTGGCCACGACCAGGTCCGGCTCGAGCCCGCGGATGGCCGTCAGGTCGGGGTTCTTGGTGCCGCGGACCCTGGCCAGGCCGTCGAGGGCGCCGGCCGGCTCGACGCACCAGTCGGTGACCCCGACCAGACGCTCCCCCACCCCGGCGACGACCAGCCACTCGGTCAGCGACGGCACCAGGCTGACCACCCGCTCGACCCGGTCGGGGAGGCTGACCGGTGTCCCGCGGGCGTCGGCGACCTGGCGCACGGTCAGCCGCTGCGGAGGGTGCGGAAGTCGCCCTCCTCGTAGCGGGCGAGGACGAAGATCAGGTCGGCCAGGCGGTTGAGGTAGCGGACCACTTCCCCGTCGGCGAGCATCCCGGCCCGGTCCATGGCCACCGTCTGGCGCTCGGCCCGGCGGATCACGGTGCGGGCGTAGTCGAGGAAGGCCGAGCCGCGCGACTCGCCGGGGACGATGAACTCCTCGGGCATGTGGGTCCGGCCCACGTACTCGTCGATGGCCCGCTCGAGCCCGTCGACCATCTCGGCGGTCACCTTGGTCTGGCCCGGGGTCAGCTTGTGGCTGTTCTCGGTGGCCGTGGCCAGCTCGGCCCCGGCCACGAACAGCTCCCGCTGGAGGCGCAGGACCAGGTCGGCGAGGATGCTGTCGGCGATGAACACCCTGGCCATGCCGAGGGCGGCCACCGCCTCGTCGGTGGTGCCGTAGGTCTCGGTGCGCTGGTCGCTCTTGTCGACCCGGCCGCCGTAGAGCAGCCCGGTGGTGCCGTCGTCGCCCCTGCGGGTGTAGATCCTCACGGGCCCTCCTCCCCGTCCTCGGCCGAGCGCAGCTCCGCGTTCAGGCGCCGGCGCTTGTCGTCCCCGAGCCTGGAGATGCGCAGGCCGGCGTGGATCTTGTGGCGGCGGTTGATCCCGACGATCACCGCCGTGAACCCCTCCAGCTGGCGGGCCAGCCGCAGCGGCCCGGCGTCGACCCCCCGGCACCCGGGGATCTGGTCGGCCAGCTCCAGCACCAGCCCCTTGGCCGCCGGGTCGTCGGAGGCGACCAGCACGTCCGTCTCGACCTGCCGCTCCGGGTCGGCCAGCAGCTTGGGCGCGGCGTGGTGGAAGGCCGCGACGACCCTGGCCCGTGGCAGCAGCGCGGCCGCCTGCTCGGCGGCGCTCCCCTCGGGCACCTCCAGCAGGTACGGCCCGCGGTCGTCCCAGCCGAGGGGGTTGATGACGTCGACCACCACCTTGTCGCCGATCGCCCCGGCCAGGCCGGGCAGCACCTGCGCCTGGCCGGCGTACGGGAACACCAGGAAGACGACGTCGGCCCCGGTGGCGGCATCCGGGTTGGCCACCCCCTCGATCGGCAGGTCGCGCCCTCCGACCAGGTCGGCCACGATCCCGGCGGCCCGCTCGGCGTCCCGGGACCCGAGCAGGACCCGGTGCCCGGCCAGGGCCAGCCGCAACGCCAGCCCCCGCCCCTGCGGCCCGGTCCCACCGAGCAGGCCGATCGTGAGCTGGTCAGCCAAGGACACCTCCAGGTCGGGATCTGCCGCCGAGGCTATCGCACCTCAGGGCCGGGGATCTGGGCGGCGGTGACGAGGGCGCCGGGGTCGACGCGGGCGCCGGGGCCGAGGAACGAGCCGGCCACCAGCGCGCCCGGGCCGACACTGGCCCCGGGGCCGACCACCGAGCGGGTCAGCACCGCCCCGGGGCCGACCACCGAGCCGGCGTCCAGGACCAGCGGGCCGGCCAGCACGGCCGCCGGGTCGGCCTCGGCGCCCTCGGCCACGAACACCGGGCCGTTCCCGGCGCCCCGGCCCAGCCGGCCCGGGGGCAGCCCATAGGGCCAGCGGCCGCCGAGCAGGCCGGCCGACACCGCCAGCAGCCGGTCCAGGGTCCCGGCGTCGGCCGCCGGGCCCTGGAACGGCAGCCCGGCCAGCTGGTCGCGGTCCAGCAGCGGCCCCAGCACCCGCCCGACCAGACTGGCCGGCCCCGGCTCCAGGCGGCACAGCAGCCCGGCCCGGACCGCGTAGGCCCCGGCCGAGTCCCAGGGCCCAGCCGGGTCGCGGACCACCCGCGTCCCGTCCAGGCGGAGCGGGAAGGCGGTGGTGGCGGCGGGGAGCAGGCCGGCGGCCATGGGGGCGCCGGAGCGGTCGAGGAAGCCGGCCAGGGCGGCCAGGTCGCCCGGGGTGACGACGTGGTCGGCGGCGGTGACCAGGACCGGGTCGTCGCCGCTGCCGAGCAGGCCGAGGTGGGCGGCGTTGACCAGGCCGCCGCCGGTGCCGAGCAGGGTCGGCTCGGCGACCACCTCGACGCCGGGGCGGCCGGCGAGGTGGGCGATCAGCAGCTCGGCGCCGTGGTGGGCGTTGACCACGACCCGGGTCGCGCCGGCGGCCTGGAGGGCCTCGACGGCCAGGTCGACGAGCGGCCGGCCGGCCGGAGCCAGCAGCGGCTTGGGGGTGACCCGGGTCAGGGGCAGGAGCCGGGTCCCGGCGCCCGCGGCCAGGCAGAACCCGATCACCGGGGCGGGGCGTCCGGGGCGATCCCGGCCCAGCCCGGCCCGGGACCGAGCCGGCCCAGCAGCTCCTCCACCGCCGGGGCCGGGTCGTCGTCCAGGGCCAGCGCCGGGACCTCCAGCCGGGGCAGCTCGGCGGGCCCGGTGACGAGCAGGGCCCGCCAGGCCCAGGGCTGGTCGGCGGCGGCCCGCAGGGCCAGGAGGGCCAGCTCGTCCAGCCCGACCAGGACCGGCCGGCCGAGCCCGGCCCGGGTGCGGACCTGGTCCAGGTCGTCGACCAGGTCGAGGAACCGGGGGTCGTCCGGGGCCGCGCCCCAGCCGGGCCGGCCTCCCAGGTCGGGGACGACCACCCGCCCGAACCGGGTCAGGAACGCCGGCGGGTCCGGGGTCGCGGCCAGGACCAGGAACGTCCAGGGGCCCTCACCGGGGACCTCGGTGACCGGGACCTGGCTGTCGTCGCCCAGCAGGAGGAGCACGCTGGTCAGGCGGGGGTGGTGAGGAACCAGTCCTCGGGGACGTGGTAGCGGGGGCCCTCGTCGGTCTGCTCGATGACCACGTCGGGGGGCAGGGCGGCGACGCCGAGGAGACCGAGGACCCCTTCGTGGGCGGCGGCGGACAGGCGCACGACCCCGGGGGGCCCGCCGGCCCCGTAGCCCTCGCCCTCGCGGAGGCCGGTGGCCTCGCGGAGCTGGCCGATGCGCTCGACCCCGACGACCTCGCGGAGCTCGGCCAGGTCGACCGGCGGCGCCTCCAGCCACTCGGGCCGGGCGCCGAAGGCGTCCTGGAACCCCTCACTGGCCAGGCGCAGCAGCACGGTGATGCGAACCGCCGGCGACACCGGCGGATTGCTCGGCAGGTCCATGCCCAGCAGCTTGCCACAACCGGACGGAACTCCGGGCGGGGCTGGCGTGTGGAGGTCAGGAGCGCGACCGACGTCAGGTACCGGCAGAGCGACGGTCAATGACCGGGCTCAGGCCGTTGCGGCGGCGGCCGCCTTGAGCTCCTCCATGAGGCCGACCTCGACGTCGAGGTCGTGCGGGGCCATGTTGGAGATCATCACCTGGTCGACGCCGGCCGGCTCCAGGCGGGCCATGTCCTCGGCGACCTGGACGGGCGACCCGCCGAGGAACGGACGGTCGCCCCCCAGTGGCTCGCGGGTCAACGGGACATTCGCCCGTACCACCACGCGTAGGCCGGCGGGGTCGCGCCCGGCCTCCTCGGCCGCCTCGCGGAAGGTCGTGGCCAGCGCCGGGACGACCTCGGCGGAGAAGGCGATCGGGTTGATGCCGTCGGCGATCCGCCCAGCCCGCCGGGCGCCCGCCGGGGTGGTCGCCCCAAGCAGCACCGGCAGGCGCTCCTGGACCGGCTTGGGGTTCACCTCCGAGGGGGCGATCCGGTAGAAGCATCCCGCGAACTCGACCGGGTCCGGGCCCCAGCAGGCCCGCATGGCCGCGACCGCCTCGTCCATGCCGGCGCCGATGCGGCCCAGCGGGACGTTGGCCGTCTCGAACTCCTGGGGCAGCCAGCCCTGGCCCACCCCGGCGATCACCCGGCCACCGCTGAACTGGTCGAGGGTGGCGAAGCGGCGGGCCAGCACCACCGGCGGGTGGAGCAGGGCGTCGATCACGCTGGTCCCCAGCCGGATCCGCTCGGTCACGGCGGCGACATAGCTGAGCGTCTCCAGCGGCTCGTAGACCAGCCGGTAGGCCTTGGGGATCCGCTCCGGCGGCCCGCCCGTCCGCGACGGCAGCTCGGCCATCGGCCGCAGCAGACGCTCATAGGTCCAGACGGCCGCGTAGCCAAGCCGCTCGGCCTCCTGGGCGATGCGGACGATGTTGGCGGGGGATGCCAGCCGCCCGGAGGTCGGAAGGGCGATGCCAAGCTCCATGGGCCATCCTCGGGTCGGGGGGACAACTGCGACGAGTAGGTCGGAGTGCAGGGGGAGTCGGCCTGTAAGCCGGCTTCTGTGCCCCGGAGGGTACCCGGGGTGGCGGCCATCCATCTGGGACCGGCGTTGCCGCCGGCCTCGTGCGGTCCACCAGGGAACTCGGCCGGGCCAGCCTCCGGGCCGCGTTGTCGCGGCCGTATGTCCCCTATTCGACCTTGCTCCGGGTGGGGTTTACCTAGCCGGCCGGTCACCCGGCCGCTGGTGCGCTCTTACCGCACCGTTTCACCCTTACCGCCCTGCTCGCGCAGGGTGGCGGTCTGCTCTCTGTGGCACTGTCCTGCGGGTCGCCCCGACTGGCGGTTGGCCAGCACCCTGCCCTGTGGAGGCCGGACTTTCCTCGACCCCGGCGAACCGGGGCCGCGGCCGCCCAGCCGGCTCCCCCTGC
>Ga0207675_100005882_pt1 | contig 11704 bp, 10 predicted proteins | sample KBSSwiS42_FD_184305 | JGI IMG/M metagenome (GOLD analysis project Ga0207675, IMG submission 184305) | Switchgrass rhizosphere microbial communities from Kellogg Biological Station, Michigan, USA - KBS Switchgrass S4-2 (SPAdes) (version 2) | ecosystem: Host-associated > Plants > Roots >...
CGGCAGGTCGAGGACCGTCGGCGACGGGATGCGCGTCTGCGGTGTGTAGCCGTGCGACAGCGCCGCCGCGGAGGTGATGACCTTGAACGTCGAGCCCGGCGGGTAGGTCCGCTGCACGGCGCGGTTCGTGAAGGGATCGCCAGCGGCGGCCAGCAGTGCCTGGTACGCCGCCCGGATCCCCTTGCCGTCGTGGGTCGAGACGCCTGGATCTCGGCGATGGTGTTGCCGAAGAGCCGCCCGAGGCGATCGTACCAGGGGCCTTGCCCGATGCGGTCGATCGCGTTGGCGGGCTTGCCGTCGCCACCGTCACTGGCGCTCAAGAAGGCGCGCCACGGCTTGGCGCCGGCGCCGGGCATGCTGGTCTCGGCCAGCGCCGCGCAGATCCGATCGGCACCGCGCAGCCCCGCGCCGGGACCCGTCTCACCGAAGCGCAGATCGCCGCCGAAGCCATCCTGGCTGCCGGACAGGCGCTGCAGGGCGGCGTAGCTCGTGACGAAGAAGCTGAACTTTTCTCCGCTGGCTGGGTCCGTCTTGGCAGCGCTGACGCAGCCCGACGTGCACGCGAGCAGCGTCGCGATCCAGAGAGTCAGCCCGCGCTCACGGGGCCAGCAACGCTCAAACGATTGAAGTACTTCCATCCCTCACCAAACCAGTGTTGTGAGGGGCGTGACACTCGGGCGTCACAAAGCGTTAGAGCGGTTGACGAAAAAGAGCCACTTCGGCCGCCCGCACGGTCATTCCTGCGGCGTCGCGCCCTCATCAAACGTCCACGCCCAGCGACCGCAGCAGCCAGAAGGTCGTGGCACTGATGGCAGCCGCGCCCGGCACCGTGAGTATCCAGGCCCAGAGCACGCGACGGGCAACCCCCCAGCGCATTGCCGAGAGCTTGCGCACGGAACCGACACCGACAATGGCGCCCGTGATGGTGTGCGTCGTCGAAACGGGGATGCCAAAGGCAGTGACCAGAAACAGCGTGACTGCCCCGGCACTCTCGGCGCAGAATCCGCCGACCGGGGCGAGCTTGGTGATCTTCATGCCCAGGGTTCTCACGATGCGCCATCCGCCGCTCAAGGTACCGAGGCCCATCGCTGCATGGCAGGCGAGAACCACCCAAAACGGCACATGCTGTGCGTGTCCCGGCGTCACGATGGCGATCTGACCGCTCGCGACCAACGCAGCCACGATGATGCCCATCGTCTTCTGGGCATCGTTGCCGCCATGGCCCAGTGAGTAGAGCGCCGCGCTCGCGAGCTGCGCCCGACGGAATGTGGCGTCGACAACGCGCGGCGGCCGATGTCCGTTGAGCGCAATGACGATTCTCATCAGCCCATAGCCGAGAGCCCCGCCGAGCAGTGGAGCGATCACGATGAACAGCGCGGTCTTGCCAAAAAATGCCAGATCGAGCGAACCTGGACCCGCTCTGACCAGCGCCGCTCCCGCGAGCCCGCCCAGCAGCGCATGCGAGGAAGACGTGGGCAAGCCCAGCCACCAAGTGATCAGATCCCAGAGCACCGCGCCGATCAAACCGGCTGCGACGAGCCCCAGGCTGACCGCGGCCGGGTCCACGCCATTGGCGATGTTGCCAGCCACGCGCGTGTCGAACACGAGGAAAGCGACGAAGTTGAAGCCCGCGGCCCAAATCACGGCGACGTTGGGCGACAGCACCCGGGTCGAGACAACGGTAGCAATGCTATTGGCCGCGTCGTGAAAGCCGTTGATGAAGTCGAACAGCAGCGCGAGTCCGATGATCAGGACGAGCCCGGTCATGCGTACTCCAGCACCACACCCTCCAGGATGTTCGCCACATCCTCACAGCGATCGGTCGCAGACTCCATGCTGTCGAGAATGTCGCGCCATTTCATGACGCGCATCGGATCGTTCCCAGCCGCGAATAGATCCGCGATGGCTCGGTGGTGCACGGCATCGGCTTCGTTCTCGATCCGATTCACCTCCAGGCACAACTCGAGCAACGCTGGAGCGCGCATGTTCTCGAGCAGCGCCACGGCCTTCACAATCGTCGCGCAGGCCTGAGTGAGCAGATGCGCCAGCGCGGCTGCCTCGGGTGGCCCCGCACCCACCTGAAACAGCACTACACGTTCGGCCGCCGCCTCGATCATGTCGAGCACGTCGTCCATGCGCGTGATGAGACCGTGAATGTCGTTGCGATCGAAGGGCGTGATCCACGTCTCATGCAGGCGCCGGATGGTCTCGTGTGTGATGCTGTCGGCCTCAGATTCCGCAGCCTTGATCCGCGCGTGCAGATCGCGCCCGCGTTCGAAGGCCTCGCTGCTGTCGCCCAGCGTCTGCACGAGCTCGACGAGCAGGTGGGCTGCTGCTGCGCTCTTTGCTGCATGTGCCGAGAAGGCCTCGAAAAATACGAGACCTTTCTTCTTGGAACTGAACAACATAGCGAACCTCCAGCACGGGCCAATGCGCGGGCACGATGCGGCATCCGATGTGCTCGCTGGGCAGTGACCGATGACCGTCACTCCGCCCGATTCGACGCAGCCGGGCTCGGCACGCAGGTCGCGAGCTCGCCCGTTCCATCCGGCAAGCGGCATACGGTCGAGTTGCTCTCGGCGGGCGCTGCCAGGTTTGCCGGAAAGTTCACGTCGAGCAGCGCTTCGTTGCCGGGGGCGATCAGGTGGACTGCTTCACCGCGCGCTTCGCTGATCGAGAAGGTCGCGTACAGGCAGCCGCTGTCGACACCCGGCAGGCAGGCGTCCTTGGTGTAGGGCCCGGGCGTCGCGTCTTTCTTGCCCATCAGGACCAGGAGGAAGCCGCCAGAGGCCAGTATGGTGCCGGCAGGGAAGCGCAGGGCCTTGTCGGTGCGCGGCAAGCCGGTGTCCTCGTCGGTATCCGTCAGGCCGTACCGAGCGAGGTCGAGCTCGCCGCCGCCCCAGTGGTAGAGCTCCAGCCACTCGCTGCCCGCAGCGCTGATCTCGTTGACGGCGAGGTTGTCAGGCGATGGCGTCGCGCTTTCATCGTCCGACGAGCAGGCGGTGCCGCAAAAGAGCGCGCTGCACGACGCCACCTGCGCTAGGCGGCGGGCGAGGGAGCTCCAGCGCCGGCGCCTCAGGGCGGGAGCTGGAACAGGTGGATCGATTCTTCCTCGGTCTTGCACGGTTTGTCTCCATCGCTCGCGTCCGAGACCAGCGCCAGGGAGCGTGGCCCCAAGAAGGTGATGCCCTCGAGCGAGCAGTAGCTGGTGTCGCCGTCGCTCAGCGGAAAGCTGTAAAACTCGCCCGGCCCTGCGAACATCCAGGGCTCGGTGGTCAACGTGCCGAGCCAGAGCGCCGACGATTTGCGCGAGAGCACGGCGGCTCGATAGCTGCCGTCTCCGTTGTCGAGCAGCGCGAGGTCCGAGTAGTTGTCAAAGGTCACGCTGCTCGGCAGCGGCAGCACGAGGCGGGTAACCCAGGTGCCGCCTTGCAGCGCCAAGAGCTGGACACGCCCCTGGCCGGGATCCACCTCGTCGTCGCCGCAGGCGTTGTTCTCGCACAGCGCGAGCAGGTATTCGGTCCCGCTGGCGCGTAGCCATGCCACGCCCTCGAAACCCTGGTTGTAGGCCGGAAAGCTCGTGTTCGTGAACGCTGCGCTGACGACGGCGGTGCTCGAGTCGAGCGCCACGACCTGGCCGCGCGTGTCGTCCTCGCTGAAGGTTTCGACCATGACGTAGAAGCGACCATCGTCCGTCGCGCTGATCGCCTCGTACTGGGAAGGGGTGCCAGTCCCGGGCCCGAGCGTGCCCTCGTCGAGAGCCGTGTCGATGGCCGCGACGGCGCTCGCACCGTCGAAGACGACGTACAACTGTCCGCCCGCGACCGTCACCCCGCTGGCCTCGTAGTGAGCGAGCGCATTCGGCAGCAGCTTGTCGATCTTCTTCTCCTGCACGAGCTGCAGCTCGAGCGCGGTCGCGAGGCTGGCGTTGCGCACCGTGGCCGTGGGCCCTTTGCTGGTCGGCCCGGAGCAGGCCACCATCAGCAGCGCGGGCAATAGCCCACTCCCCAAGCTCCGCGCCAGCATCACGGCTCCGCCTTCGTCAGCGGCTCCGCCTTCGTCAGCGGCTCCGCCTTCGTCAGCGGCTCCGCCTTCGTCAGCGGCTCCGCCTTCGGCCGATCACGGCCGTAGCGGCCGAGGCTTCGCTCCAGAGCGATCTCGGCGCGTCGCGTCGCGAGCCGGGCCTGCAGGTACTCGAGGCCACCCTGGGTCACCATCTCTTCGGCCGTGAGCAGCGCGGTCAGGTCGAGCTCCAGTCCTGCCAGGGCGGCCTTGACGAGCGTGGCGTGCTCGCTCAACACCGGCGCGATCGACTCGGCGTAGTGCGCGGAGATCTCAGCGTAGCGCGCGCGCTCCTCCTGCAGGGTCCGGATCTCGCGCTGCAGCTCGTCGCGGTGAGCCCGAGCGAGCGTGCGCTCTCGCTCGAGGTCCGCCTCCAGCGCAGCGATCGGTCCGCTCTCGTGGCCCGGCAGCGGGATCGAGATCGAGGCGCCCAGCGTGAAGTCATCGGAATGAGCCGATTGATCGTGACGGCGGTAGCGCGCCTGCAGCTCCAGCCAGGGCCAGCGCTTGGCCCGCTGTGCGCTCAGCGCCTGCTCGGCGACGGTCTGGCGCTCGCGATCGGCCTGCAGCTGCGGGCGGCTCGCCAGAGCCTGTCTCACGAGCTCACCGTCCTCGGGCTCGTGCGCAGCGGACCCTGCCCCTCCCGCCGTGGGTGCAGCGTCCGGAGGCGCCAGCTGCAGCCGTTGCTCGGGCGCGAGCCCGATCAGGCGCTCGATCTGCGCGACGGCGGCACTGGCACTCAACGCCGAACGCGCCTGCTCTTGCTCGGCGCGCGCCAGGCCGACCGAGGCCAGGCTCAGATCGATGCGGTTCGCCGCGCCGCGCTGCATGCGGGCGCGCGTCGCTTCCTGCAGCGCACGCCGCGTGCGGACGGAGCGCTCGAGCAACTCGAGTCGCTCGGCCCAGGCGCGCGCCTCCGCGTAGGCCAGGCGCACGCTGGCCTCGAGCTCCGCCGCGTGCTCCTCGAGATCCGCATGCGCGGCACGCGCGCCGGCGTGCGCGGCCTCGCGGCGAGCTCCGTACACGCCCGGCATGGGCGGCGTCCACTCCAGGCCGATGCCGAAGCCGTAGTCGTCCGGGGCCTGCACATGCAGCCACTCCGCGCGCACGACGGGATTGGCGAGCGCTCCCGCGCTGGTCACGGCCGCGTCTGCGGCCGTGCCCGACCAACGCGCGGCCTGCAGCTCGGGATTGTGTTGCAGAGCGTAGCGTACCAGCGACTCTTCATCCGCGGGCAACGCAGCTCGAGCTGTTTCGCCGTCGGCGGCGGCTGCCGCCAGCAGCGGGTCGAGCGCCAGCGCCGAGCCCAGCCCGAGGCACCAGCAGAGAACGGCCGTCCTCATGTGCCGAGCCTCCAACGTGCCCAGAGCGGCGTAGCGCCGTCGCGATCGAAGACGATCACGGCCTGCTGCCGATCGGGGGTGAGGCTGACGCCCTCGGGCTTGAGCCCGGGGAAGCGCTGCAACAGGCGCGGCTCGGCGTTGGGTGCCGAGAGCTGCCAGAGCGAGCCGCCGCCGTCGGACGGCAAATGTTTGGGCGAGTTGCCGAGCACCAAGAGCTGGCCGTCGCCCAGGAAAGCCAGGTCGGCGATGCCCTCGCACACGCTCTCAGCGTTCCGCGCCAGACAGAAGCGCGACTCGCTCCAGAGCGAGAGCGAGCCGGAGGAAATATGGCCCACCGCGAGCGCGCGGACGGGATCGGCGAGGCGCAGGATGCGCGCGCGCCCGTCCGGGCCGAGCGGCGCCTTGAGCCCGATGTAGAGGTCGCCTTCACGATAGGCGATCGCCTCGATGTCCAGGTCCGGCGCGAGCCACGGCGGCTGCCCAGCGGTCGCAGCGCTCGTGCCGGGAGCCGCGCCGGTTGCCGGCGCCAACCGCAGATCGGCCTGGCCCAGGATGCGTGCGTGGCGATCGCTGCCGATCGCGAGCTGGAGCAGCACCGAGCGGCTCTCTCGCAGCTGGCCGTGCCGGTTGACGGAGTGCGAGGTGCACACGAACACGCTGCCGTCCGGGCCCAGCGTCACCGATTCGGGGTCGTTTAGCTCGTGAATGCCGTCGATGCGCGTCGGCTTTTCATCGAGCCGGCCGCTGTCGCTCAAGGTGAAGAGCAGCGGCACGTGCTTCTTGTGGGTTGCGCTGATGTCGTCGGACACGACGACGTAGCGGCCCAGCTCAGGCAACCAGGCAATCCCCGACAGCTCCAGGCGCGTGTGGCGAGCCAGCTTGGGCGGGACTTCGATCGCAGTCGGGAACGCGGGGTCCGCCGGGCGCGCTGCGGCGCCCTCTGCTGTCGCAGCGGGCGCAGCTTCCACGCTGGCTGTGACGAGAGCGGGCGCAGGCGCCGCTAGCGAGTGCCAGGTGAGCACCGCGTCCAGTACGGCCGCGACGCACAGCAGCAGGGGCGCGCACTGCCTCACTCGCGCCCACCGGGCGTGCTGCCCCGCCGGCAAGCTGCCGGGAGCGTCAGTCGAGCGAGACACTGAAAGCCTGCCCTGGCAGCACCTGGCCGCCTGCCTCGAGTTGCACCGTGGCGCGCCGGCCCCAGGCCGAGATCGCCGGCGAAGGCCGAGCGCGCAGTGGCATTTCGTCCACCTCGGGCGCGAGCTCGATGATGCGGCCGTGGCGCGCGCCGCCAAAGGCATCCTTGGGGCGCGCGGTCACGCGCTGTCCGACGCTGACGCGGTCCGCCATGCCCTCGGGCAGCTGGGCCAGCAGCACGTCGGCTCGCCCGCACACGAGCGCCACGACCTCCGTTCCGGCGCTGACGACCTCGCCCGGGCGGTGCGTGAGCACCGTGACCGTGCCGTCGTCCGGAGCGCGCAGCGTGAGCTGCTCGGTTCTGAGATCGAGCTGACGCAGCAACGCTTCTTGCACCTGCACGGCGCGGCGTGCGGGTTCCACGTGCAACTCCAGGGCGCGCCCGTGGTCGCGCGCGCCCGCCTTGCCGTCGGAGAGGCCAGCTTGCCCGAGCAGCCGAGCCTCGTCGAAGGTCGAGACGCGCGCCGCCAGCTCCTGTTGCTTCTCGCGCGCGCTCTCCGCGGCGCTGGCCGTTATCATCTGCTGCGCCAGCAGATCGTCGAGGCGCTTCACCCGCTGTCCAATTTCTTCTAGCTGCGCCCGATCCCCGCGCTCCGCGACGCGTGCCTTCAGTACCGACAGCTCGCTCCGTGTCACCTGCAGCTCGTCCTCCTGGATCTGGGCGACCACCTTCGCCTCTAGCTGCGCGAGCGCGGCGCGCGCCGTGTCTCGCTCGGCGGCGAGCTCGCGGCCATCCAGCACGGCCAGGGGCTCGCCCGCCCGCACGTGCTGTCCGACGTGCACCAGCAGCTGAGCGACGCGACCGAGCTCCGCGGGCGCCACCGAGTAGCGCACCGCCTCAGCGTAGGCGACCGCGGTGCCGCTCGAGCCGATGCCGTGCCCGTGCGTGAGCGCGACGAAGCCGATCACTGCCGCCGCCATGAATCCGGCGTGTACCATGCGCCGGGGCGTAGCGCGCAGCGTCTCGAGCCACCAAGGGGAAAAGAGCGTGAAGGACATCAGAGCTCCAGCGATGCGTCACGGGTGTACACGCTGGTCGAGCCGACGCCCGGCACCTGCTCCAGCGCCCAGACCAACGCCTTCTCCGTGCCGGGGGTGGCGAGCTTGAGGTGATAGCAGAGCTCCTGCCGGTTCTCACCCATGCTGCGCAGATCGATCAGCGCGAGCGAGCGACAGTGGCGCTCGAGCACGCTGCGAATGGCTTGCCCGCCCTCGGGATCGGCGGGGGCCTCGAAGCGCAACAGCAGGTCGAACTGATGGCGTGAGCCGAACTGCGACCAGAACAGATAGACCGCGGCCACGCAGAAGGCGAGCGTGCCGACCACGGCCGCCGCGAACGCCTGCACGCCGCAGGCGACGCCGACCCCCAGCGACGCGAACACGAACACCAGGTCGCGCGTGTCCTTGAGCGTGGTGCGGAAGCGGATCAAGGTGAGCGCGCCCACCATGCCCAGGCCGCGCGCGACGTCGTCGCCGATCGCGAGCATGACCAGCGCCGCCACCAGGCCGCTGAGCGCGATGGTGTTGACGAAGCTGCGCAGATAGCCGATGCCGTAGTAGGTGACGATGTAGACGTTGGCGATCACCATCGAGGTCGCAAACGATAGGAGCAGCGAAGCCGATGCGATTTCCCAGCCGATTCGCGTTCCCATGATCACATCCTCGCGCGCAGCTGCAAGGCAGCCGTCGTGTACTTGGAATAGGCCTCGCGCTGCAGACCGAAGTGACGCACCAGCTCCACCATCCAGGCCGGCACGGTGCCGTTGAACTTCAGCTCCAGCATGGCGCGCCGGTGCCCGAAGGCCGTGCGCGTGTCGTCGCCCTCGTGGAGCGGCAACCAGCGCCGCTCATCAACGACAAACTCCGACCCGCGCGCGTCTTGATAGACCAGATCGCGGTCGATCGTGAGGCGCACGTCTTCGCCCGGGTTCTTGGACTCGAAGGCCTCGCGGCAGCAGGCCACGAACAGCTTGGCTTCGGCGCGGTGCAGTATCATGTGAAATACAAAGTCCGAAAAGGTGTGCTGCGCGTCGCCCGCGACGCGGCCTTCGAGTGGGCGGCGCGACAGCACGTTGGCCACGTCGGCGCGGGGCAGGACGAAGCGGTCCTTGACGGTGATGGTCTTGACCTTGCGCTTGACCTCGAAGAACGCCAGCTTGCCCAGCGGTCGCCCGTACACGCGGATGCGCAGCTTGCGGCGGTCGGGTTGCAGCGCCAGGTGGTCCTCGCAGAATTGATACGCGCGCGTGTCGAGGTAGAGCGTCGTGTTGCGCTGGTTGTCGCGGCTGCCGCTGTATGGGTCGCGGCGCAGGTACGGCTCCGCGAAGGCCAGGATCCGCCGCGCCTGTCGCTCGTCGATCCAGTACTTGAGCTCGAAGCGCTCGAAGGTGGTGCGAATCAGCTGAGCTGCCTCGGGCTTGGCTGCCTCTTTCCTGGCAGGCGCAAGCCGGGTCTCTGAGGGAGACGGCAGAGCACGGGGCGCGGAGCCGTCCGGGAGGGACGAATAGCTGGACTGGGTCATCTCGCGACTCTCAGTTCCCACGGCCCGGGTAGGGCCGCGCCTGCTTCACGCTCAGCTGAGCGGGCTGGGACGGATCGGCCTCGTTCGTGAACTTGAACTCGCAGTCCATGGCATAAAAGCCGTCGTTGCCCGCGGCCGGTCCGTATGCGGGCGAGAAGCGCTCGTGGATGGCGGAGAGCGCGACTCCGAGCGAGTGCAGCTGATCGCGCGAGAGCACGGTGCTGCCCGTGCTGATGATGTTGGAGTGCGCGAGGTAGGTCACCGGCTGGTTCGGATTGTCGAAGTAGTAGAGTACCTGGTCGCTGGTGGTGCCGGTCTCGGGAGCGACCACCTCCACCTTCGAGCCGTACTGCGTGTTGATGTAGAACGCGGGCTCGAGCCCGCTCTCGTCGAAGGGGTTGTTGGTGATCGCTACGCCGTTCGCCTTCTCGTAGTCGTCGGGAAAGTTGTCGTGCACGAGCAGCGCCATGCCCACGCTCTCGTGGTCGACGCCGTAGTACGCGCGCTCTTCGAAGGTGCGAAACTTCCAGGTCGATGCGTACGTGGACTTGATCGCGCGCAGCACGTCCGCGGACCCCTGCGCAGGATCGCCCTTGTCCGAGTCGTAACAACCGGCGCAGGGAAAGCCGTCCAGATCTTCGCTGTTGGTGCTGGTGCGGAAACGGATCACGTGGTTGGGATATTCGCTCTGGAGCTTGGCCATGAGCGCACTTTCCAGGTCCGGCGAGACGGTCCCGGCAGCGATCGCGGCCTGGAACTCCCCGAGTTTCTGGAAGCGCACTTTGGAGTCGTTCTGGAACTGGGGGTCCGCGAGCAGCGCCTCCAGCTGCAGGAACAGGCCGTTGCGTTGCATGAACTCGTAGTACCAGTAGACGGGGATCGCGAACGCCTTCTGGACCGGCACGCCGGGCGTGCGCGCGAGCACGGAGTAGTGAGCGGCCTTGCCTCCGAAGGCGAGCACCGCCGCCTTCAGGTTGTCGCGCAGCGAGCCGCCCGGGGCGGGCTCCGGCGTCACGTCCTCGATGTCGGTGAGCTCGGTGCGCGAATTGTCCACGACCGGCAACGTCACGGGCTCGGGCTGGTGGGCGTCCCAGAACGCCTGCGCTTCCTCGGCTGAGACCTCGTGCACTTCCCAGTCGCCGGCGGCTACCGTGAGCGACACCAGATGTCCCTCGAGCGCGCGCAGCTCGGGATTGCTGAGCGCGCCGCGCAAGCCCATGTTCGGGGTCTTGCGGTTCGAGGACAGCACGTTCACGTGCGAGAGCGGCGTCTGAAAATCCTGCGAGATCAGTCCCTCCACGACCGGGATGTCATTGGGTGCGTCATCGATCACGACGATGTCTGTGAACGAGACCGCCGCCTCGTCGATCTGGGCGAGCGTCTCGAAGCGCAGCCGGCCCACGCCGGTCGACAGCACCAGCGGCTGATAGTCGATGCCCGCGTACAGGTCGTCGGTGCTGACCACCGGGATGTTCGCCGGCAGCTTGGCGGCTTGGGCCGCGACCGCATCCGAGGTCGGATGGAAGCGCAGCGCCGGTCCGAAGAAGGCGTGCTTGGCAACGCTGCGATACAGCGTCTCGATCATCTCGCTGCTGGCCGTGTCGTAGGGGGCGAGCTCCAGCGCCCAGATCTCAGGCCCGCTGTAGTACGTCACGGCCCCCAGCAAGAAGCGCCGGTCGGGCTGGTAGTATTCGCTGGTGTTGAACTGCGCGAGCGGCGGCACCGGCTCGAGACCGCTCGCGTCTCCGGTGCCAGACAGGTGCGTCGAGGCGAAGTCGTAGTGCACCTGATACAGGACGCTGTTCTGAAAGTACTGGTGGTTCTGATCGGCGCGATCGAGCAGCACCTTGACCGAGCGCGCCCCGGGGATGCTGGCGTCGCTGGGCTCCGAGGCGAGCGCCTCGAAGTCGGCAGTGCAGCTCAGATCGTCGACGTATTCGCGCGCGCTCGTACCGGAGGCGTCTGCCTCGAGCTGGCAAGCCCCTTCGACCACCGCGGAGCCACCCGTGCCCGAGTCGGTGCAAGCGCTGGCGAGTCCGCTCACGGCGAGCAGCAGCACGCGAGAGCCCGCGCGCCAGGCAAGGAGGGTGCGCGTCATGGCGTCCTCGAGAAGCAATAAAAGCCGCCGTAGCCGCCTCCCGAGCCCACGGTCGTGGCGCTCGCGCTCGGGCCTCCCGTCTCGATCAAGTTGACGCCCGCCTTGCAGCCGGACTCGGTCAGCGCCGACATCCAGTTGTCGGAGTCGCCGATATCGCCGCCGGGCGCGAAGTCAGCGCCCGCGGGGTCCTGCAATCCTCGCCCGAACGGAGGCACACCGCCGTCGAGCCCTTGCGGCGCTGCTCCGCCGCGGCGTCCCGTCGGCACGCCGGCGTCGCCATCGGGCGGGCTAACGAAACCGCCGGGGCCCATGTCGCCCATCCCCCGAGGCCAGGAGTGACCGACGCGTGGTTTGCCTTCGCTCGCCACGTCGCCGACGGCGCTCGTCCAGTCGAGGCAGGTCACGTCGGCGGCGTAGAAGTGTCCCGCTGCGTCGCTGCCCGTGAGCATGTCGTGGTTGTCCAGCGCGCCTTGCGTGGGATCGGGT
>Ga0207675_100005883_pt1 | contig 11704 bp, 10 predicted proteins | sample KBSSwiS42_FD_184305 | JGI IMG/M metagenome (GOLD analysis project Ga0207675, IMG submission 184305) | Switchgrass rhizosphere microbial communities from Kellogg Biological Station, Michigan, USA - KBS Switchgrass S4-2 (SPAdes) (version 2) | ecosystem: Host-associated > Plants > Roots >...
GTCCACCAGCCGGCGCAGGTGCTCGGCGGAGATCGCGAGCGGCGGCATCAACACGACCACGTCGCCGAGCGGGCGGATGATCGCCCCGCGGCGGCGTGCCTCGAGCGTCACGCGGTGACCGATGCGCACGGGCAGCGGGTACTCGGCCAGCTCGATGCCCACCATGAAGCCGCGCCGGCGCACCTCGCGCACGGCCGGGTGCGAGGCGATCGGTTGCAGCAGCTCGCCGAGCAGCTCGATCTTCGGCTGAAGCCGCTCGAGCGTGTGCTCCTCGCGGAACACGTCGAGCGTCGCGATCCCGGCGGCGCATGCGAGCGGGTTGCCGGTGTAGGTGTGGCCGTGGAAGAACGTGCGGAACTCCTCGTGGCGGCCGAGGAAGCCATCGTAGATGCGCTCGCTCGTGAGCGTCGCGGCGAGCGGCAGGTAGCCGCCGCTGATGCCCTTCGCCAGACAGAGGAGGTCCGGCGCCACGCCCTCGTGCTCACACGCGAACATCCGCCCCGTGCGGCCGAAGCCCGTGGCAACCTCGTCGAGGATCAGGAGCGCGCCGTGCTCGTCGCACAGCTCGCGCACGGCGCGGAGGTAGCCGGGCGGATGCACGAGCATGCCGGCCGCCCCCTGGACGAGCGGCTCCATGATCACGGCGGCCCCCTCGCCCTCGTGCGCCGTGAGGAGCCGCGTCATGTCGTCGACGTCGCCGGGCTCGGCCTTCGGCGTGTCGAACAGAAGCGGCTCGTACACCGAGTGGAAGAGATCGATGCCGCCGACGGAGACGGAGCCGATCGTGTCGCCGTGGTAGGCCATGCGAAGCGCCACGAAGCGACGCCGGTCCTGGCCGCGCTGGCGCCAGTACTGGAAGGCCATCTTGAGCGCGATCTCGGTCGCGGTTGAGCCTGAGTCCGAGTAGAAGACGCGCGTGAGACCGGCCGGAGCGATCTCGACGAGCCGCTGCGCGAGCTCGATCGCGGGCCGGTGGCTGAGGCCGAGCATGGTGGAGTGAGCGACCTTCGAGAGCTGCCCGCGCACCGCCGCGTCGATGCGCGGGTGCGCATGGCCGTGCACGTTGCACCAGAGCGACGAGACGCCGTCGATGTAGCGGTTGCCCTCGACGTCGATCAGGTCGGTTCCCTCGGCACGATCGACGATCACGGGGTGCTCGTCGACCCAGCCGCGCTGCTGCGTGAACGGATGCCAGAGGTAGGCGCGATCCGCGGCGGCTAGGTCCATCGAGAGCGACCCTAGCCCCACGGCCGGATGGCTCCCTCCAGCTACATTCCGGAGCGGAATGCCGCCCCTGCCCCTCCTCGTCTTCGTGGTGGGGACGGGCTCGCTCGGCGCGGAAATCGCTGCCGTGCGCCTGCTCGCTCCCTACTTCGGCGCCTCGACGATCGTCTGGGCGAACACCATCGGAATCGTGCTCGTGGCGCTTTCCGTCGGCTACTGGCTGGGAGGGCGCCTCGCCGATCGCCATCCGAACATGAGGGCGCTCTGCCTCACGGCGCTCATCGCGGCGGTCCTGCTCGCGGCCGTGCCGTTCGTGGCGGACCCGCTGCTGAACGTTGCCGTCGACGCTCTCGACAGCATCTCAGCCGGCGCGTTCCTCGGCTCGCTCGTGGCCGTGCTGGTTCTGGTCGCGGTGCCGGTGCTGCTGCTCGGCACCGTGTCGCCCTGGGCCATCCGGCTCGGAGTGCAGACGGTCGAGGAGGCGGGAACCGTGGCCGGGCGCCTGTACGCGCTGTCGACCGCCGGCTCGCTCGTGGGCACGCTCCTCTCGGCGCTGGTCCTGATCCCGCTGCTGGGCACGCGGCGCACCTTCCTCGTCTTCGCGCTGGCGATCGCGGTGGTGGCGGTGCTCGGGCTGCGACCGGTGCGGCGCTACGCGGTCGCGCCGGCTGTGATCGCGGCGCTGATCGCGCTGCCCGTGGGGACGCTCAAGGCCAAGACCGAGGACGGCGGCCATGTCATCCACGAGGCGGAGACGGAGTACCAGTACGCGCGCGTCATCGAGTACCCCAGCGGCAAGCGGACGCTCGAGCTGAACGAGGGGCAGGCGGAGCACTCGGTGTGCACGGCCGAGTGCAAGCCGAAGCCGGGCAGCCCGTTCCGCCCGCAGTCCGTGCTCACCCGGAACGTCTGGGACGGACACCTCGTGGACCACTTCGCCGCCCGCAGCGAGCCGCCGCGGCGAGTGGCGATTCTCGGGAACGCGGCGGGCACGACCTCGCGCGCCTACGAGGAGTTCTTCCCGCGGACGCGCGTGGACGGGGTGGAGATCGACTCAGAGCTGTCGGACATCGGCCGCCGCTACTTCGACATGAACAACCCGCGGCTCCACCTCTACCACGAGGACGCGCGCCCGTTCCTGCGCCGGATCGACGCCACCTACGACGTCATCTCGGTCGACGCGTACCGCCAGCCGTACATCCCGTTCTACCTGACCACCAAGGAATTCTTCGAGACGGCGCGCGACCGGCTCGCCCCGGACGGCGTGCTGATCGTGAACGTGGGCCACCCCGAGGGCCAGGACCAGCTCGAGAAGGTGCTCTCGGCCACGATCGGCGAGGTGTTCCCGCACGTGATGCGGGACCCGATCGAGGACACCAACACGTTGCTGGTGGCGAGCAGGGCCGCGCTCTCGGGCGATGGGATAGACCGGGCCGCGCCGACGCTGCCCGTCGGCCTGCGCCCGACCGCCTACGCCGCCGCCGCCCGGCTCGAGCCCCCGCTCGAGGGCGGCGACGTCTACACGGACGACAAGGCGCCGGTCGAGTGGCTGATCGACAAGTCGATCGTGGATTACGCGAGCGGAAAGTGAGCCTGGACGCGGACGTCGCCATCATCGGCGGCGGGATCGTGGGCTGCGCGGCGGCCGCCTTCCTGACCGAGGCGGGGGCGAAGGTCGAGCTGTACGAGCGTGACGAGGTGGGCGGCGCGGCGTCCGGGCGCAACTCGGGCTCGGTGCAGCACCCGTTCGACCCTGTCCTGACCCAGCTCCACGTCGAGACGCTCGAGCACTACCGGGGCCTCGACGGCCTCGACCTGCCCGAAGAGCCCGCGGGCGTCCTGATGCTGTCACCCGAGCGCGAGGCGCTCGCGCCGGCCGTGGAGGAGATCGGGCGCGACTGCCCCGAGCTCGAGCCCGCGTTGCTGGACCCGGCCGAGCTGGGCGCGCTCGAGCCGGGCGTGACCGACGGCCTCTGGGCCTGCCGGCTCGAGACCGGCTATCCGGTTCGGTCCATGGCGGCCACGCGCGCGTTTGCGCGGCGGGCCTTCTCTGCGGGCGCTCGCTTCCACGAGGGCGAGACCGCCTGGCCGTGGATCATCCGCGGCCGTGTCCGCGGCGTGCTGGCCGCCGGAGTGCGGCGCCCGGCCGGCGCGGTGCTCGTCACGGCCGGGCCCTGGACGCCGGAGGTGATCGACACCACGCGCAGCTGGCAGCCGATCGTCCCGGTCTGGGGCGTGGTGGCCGACGTGGAGATGGATGACCCGCCCCGGCACGTGCTCGAGGAGGTGGGCGTCGAGGAGGTGTCAGCGGCCGGGGAGGGCCCGCCCGCGTCGATCTTCAGCCTCGTGCCGGCGGACGGACAGATCTCCTTGGGGTCCACCTTCCTCCCGGACGCGCCCGACCCAGCGGCGTGGGCGGGCCGTCTTCGCCGCGGCGGGGAGCGCTTCGTGCCCGGGCTGGAGCGAGCCAAGGTCATGGGCGTGCGGGCCTGCGCTCGGCCGCAGTCGCTCGACGGCCGACCGCTCGTGGGCGAGGTCCCGGGCCGCGAGGGGCTCTGGCTCGCGGCCGGCCACGGCCCATGGGGGATCTCGACCGGCCCCGCCAGCGCCCGAATGGTCGCGGAAGGCCTGTTGGGGAGGGCCGAGATCCCCGAGCCGCTGCGGGTCCGGCGCCTCTAGGAGGCGGCCGCCTCCTGCACCGGGTCGGGCCGGATGATCACCGTGTCGGCGATCGCGTTGATCTCATCCGCTCCGAAGCCCGCCTTCTCGGCGTGCGCGCGGATGGCCTCTGGGCTCTCGGCCTCGTAGATGCAGTAGGTGCCGAGCGTCCCGTCCTCCTCGTGGAGGACGTAGGACCTGATCCAGCGGACGCCGGAGCCCTCTTCGTCGCCGACCTCCTTGGAGACGCCGGCGGCGGTCTCGAGCTCCTCGGGCGTCTTCCACCAGCTGCGCCGGCGGATGCCATAAAGCTGCATTCGTGCCTCCTTGTTCGAAAAACGTTGTCACCTACGGCAGCAGGTGCGAGGCTAACTCTCTGTGACATTGCGCAAGTATCAGCTTGGCAGCTACGAGGACATGGTCGCGCGCCATAGTTGGGATGTTCCAGAGCGCTACAACATCGCGCGGGACGTGTGCGACAAGCACGAGGCGGACCGGCTGGCGATGGTCTGGGAGGACTGGCAGGGCAACGAGCGTCGGGTCACATTCGGCGAGCTCCAGGAGCTGTCGAACCGGTTCGCCAATGTGCTGGAGGCGATCGGCGTGGAGCGCGAGGACCGCGTGGCCACGCTGCTGCCGTCGCACCCCGAGACGGCCGCCGTCTTCCTCGGCACCTACAAGCGCGGGGCGATCCTGCTGTCCATGTCGGTGCTCTACGGCGACGAGGGGATCGAGCACCGGCTGCGGGACTCGAGCGCCCGCCTCGTCGTCACGGACGTCGCCAACCGGGACCGCATCCCCGCGGGGCTGGTCGAGCACGTGCTGGTGATAGGCGACGACTTCGAGCCCGCGATGGAGGAGGCCTCGCCGGAGTACTCGATGGTCGACACTTCGTCCGACGACCCGGCGCAGCTCTATTACTCGTCCGGTACGACGGGGCTCGCGAAGGGGATCCTGCACGCCCACCGCTATCTGCTCGCGCACGAGGAGTTCGAGTTCTGCCACGACGTGCGCGACGGCGAGCTCTTCCACGGCTCCGGCGAGTGGGCCTGGGCCGCTGGGATCTGCCCGCTGCTCGGGCCGTGGCGCTACGGAGCGGTGGCGCTCGTCCAGTGCCGCGAGGCCGGTTACGACCCGGAGGAGCACCTGCGCTTCCTCTCGAAGCACGGGGTGGAGAACATGTTCACCACGCCGACGGCGCTGCGATCGATGACGGGCGTCGAGGATGCCGGCAAGCGCTACCCGCTCGACAAGCTGCGGATCACGTGCTCGGCGGGCGAGCCGCTCAACCCCGAGGTGATTCGCTGGTTCCGCGACCAGTACGGGATCACCGTGCTCGACTTCTACGGCCTGACCGAGAGCTACCCGCTGTGCGGCAACTTCCCGACGGTCGAGGTGCGCGAGGGCTCGATGGGGCTGCCGATGCCGGGCTGGGAGGTTGAGATCCTGGACGAGGACGAGCAGCCGCTGCCCGCCGGCGAGCGCGGCGAGATCTGCCTGCGCGCCCGCTCCAACCCGCACTACCCGATCGGCTACTGGAACCGGCCCGAGGACACCGAGGAGGTCTTCGGCGGCGAGTGGTTCCACACGAAGGATGCGGCCATGAAGGACGAGGACGGCTACGTCTGGTACGCCGGCCGCGCCGACGACGTGATCATCTCGGCCGGGTACCGAATCGGCCCGTTCGAGGTCGAGTCGGCGTGCGTCGAGCACCCGGCCGTAAAGGAGGCCGCCGCCGTGGCCTCGCCCGACGAGCGCCGCGGCCACATCGTGAAGGCGTTCATCGTGCTCACCGGCACGTTCGAGGCGAGCGACGAGCTCGCCGACGAGATCAAGCGCCACGTCCGCGAGCGCCACTCGGCATACGCGTACCCCCGAGAGATCGAGTTCGTGGACGACCTGCCGAAGACCCTCACCGGCAAGATCCGCCGCGTGGAGCTGCGCGAGCGCGAGCTGAGCCGGGAGGGACAGCACCAGAGCTGAGCGTTTTCGGACGCCGCGGGCCGGTGCCGCACCCTATGCGGCTGTCATCGGCATAACCTGCGGCACCGGCGGCCACCACGAGCGACGGGACCCTCAGAGCACCGGGACCAGCGGGATGTCCCACAGGATCGCCGCGACGGCGAAGGCCACCACGGCCAGCACCGTCACGACGCCGGTGACGATGCGCTCTCGCATCGTCGCGTTCTCCGCCCGCTCCGCCGCGCGGTCGCCCCAGATGATCACTCGTTCCAGCAGGCGCTCCGCCCAGTCGAACTCCAGCGCGAGGAACCCCACTCCGAAGATGATCGTCACGATGCCCGGCCCGGGCACGCCCGGGAGCGTGAGAACGATTCCGGCGAGGACCACCAGCACACCGAGCACCACGATCGCCGCGCGGTGGACGATGTTGCGCTGCTTGTGGCGCGCCTTTCGCTCCTGGAGCTTGATCAGAAGCTCGGGCCGATCGTCGGGCGCGGGGTGGGTCGCGTCCTCCGTGGCCATCCGCCGAGCTTAGAGCCAGTAACCCGCGACGACCGGGCACCCGCCAGGGGCGACGCCTTCAGAGCCAGTCGTCTACGGGCAACGCGGCCCCCGCCTCCGCGAGCCCGTCCGGCGTCGTGCACGGCAGCCCGCTCACCGCGACCCTCCCCAGCTGCTCGACGGCGGCGTGGTTCGAGCGCTCCATCGGGGAAGGCTGCTCGGGCCACGGTGTCATCACGACCCCCGCCACGTGCAGCCCGGCCGCCCTGGCCGCCTCCACGGTGAGGAGCGAGTGGTTGATCGTGCCGAGACCCGGTCGGGCGGCGATCACGACAGCCAGCCCGAGGTCGACCGCCAGGTCGCGCACGAGATAGCCGGGCGTGATCGGAACAAGCAACCCGCCAACCCCCTCGCAGACCACGAGCTCGTGGGCCCGTGCGGTCGCGAGCAGATGCGCCGGCTCGATGGTCAGGCCCGCGAGCTCGGCGGCGAGGTGCGGCGAAACGGGCGGGCCGAACCGGTACGGGGCGACGTCGTCCGGCGTCTGGCCGCTGTTTGCGGCCGATGCCAGGAGCTCGTGGTCGCGGCCGAACGCTCCCGGCTTCTCGTCGAGGCCCGTCACCACGGGCTTGAAGGCCGCCACCAGCTCGCCGCGAGCCGCGAGCGCCGCACAGATCGAGGCGGCGACCACCGACTTGCCGACCTCGGTGTCGGTGCCCGTTACGAAGACGCCGCGCAACGGCCGGCGGCGCGTGGCTAGGCCGCGTCGCGCAGGCCGTCGAAGACGCGCCCGGGCGCGGTGTCGCGGTCACCGTTCGCCGCGTTCGCCGCAGAGGCGGCGCGCGGCGCGTCACTGTCGCGAGCCATGACGGTCACGCACTTGGCGATCACGCGAGCGGCATCGCGGAGCTCCGTGCGGGTGTGCGACGCCATCACGGTCAGGCGCAGCCGCGAGCTGCCTGCCGGAACGGTCGGTGGCCGGATCGCCTGCGCGAAGACGCCCTTCTCGAGCGCGCGCTCGCTGGCCCTGACCGCCTCGTCGGCATCGCCGACGATCACGGGGACGATCTGGGTGTCGCCGCCGGGCACCGGCAGCCCCTCCGCGTCGAGCGACTCGCGCAGCACCGCCGCGTTCCGCTGCAGCTTCTCGACCCGGCGCGGCTGCTCGCGCAGCAGCTCCAGCGAGGCCATCGCTGCGGCCACGGCCGGCGGGGGCAGCGCCGTGGAGAAGATCAGCGTGCGGGCGGTGTTGATTAGGTACTTCGCCATCTCCGCGTCGCAGCAGACGTACGCGCCGTACGAGCCGAGCGCCTTCCCAAGGGTGCCGACGATCACGTCGACCTCGTCCTCGAGCCCCGCCGCGGCCACTGCGCCGCGGCCGTCGGGGCCGATCGCCCCGGTGCCGTGCGCCTCGTCCACCATGACGCGGGCGTCGTAGCGCTGGCCAAGCTCGACGATCTCCTCGAGCGGCGCAACATCCCCGTCCATGGAAAAGACACCGTCGGTCACGATCAGCGACCCGCGTCCCTGCGCCTGGCGAAGACCCCATTCCAGGTGGTCGGTGTCGCAGTGGTCGTAGACGAACGTCTCGGCCCGGGACAGCCGGCAGCCGTCGATGATGCTCGCGTGGTTCAACGCGTCCGAGAACACGACGTCGCCCTCGCGCGCGAGCGTCGAGACCACACCGGCGTTTGCCAGGTACCCGGACCCGAACAGGAGCACCGCCTCCGAGCGCTTGAAGTGCGCGAGCTGCTCCTCCAGCCGGCGGTGGATCGTCATGTTGCCCGAGATCAGCCGCGACGCGCCCGACCCGGCGCCGTAGCGCATGGCCGCCTCGGCGGCCGCCTCGCGTACGCGAGGGTGGTCGGCCAGCCCGAGGTAGTTGTTCGAGCAGAGCAGCAGCACCGGCTTGCCGTCCAGCAGCACGCGGGGACCCTGCGGTCCCGACACGCAGCGCATGCGGCGGTACAGGCCACGGGTCCGGATCTCCTCGAGGCGATCGTGTATGTCGCCGCTCATGCCGCTCGGCTCCTTCCGGCCCCGTCCGTGCCGGGGTCCACGTGGATCAGCTCCGGGTACGCGTTGGGCGCTCCGTCGGGACGTGGCGGCACGGATGTCTTCTTTCTGTGGCGGAGTTGTGTCGCTGGATTCCAAAAGTTCGCTTCCTGCTGCGAGTCGATCAGCTCGTCGACGGGCGTCCTGGGTGTCTCGCCGTCGAGCCAGCCCGAGCGGTTGTCGGGCCGGGGGTTGGCGCCGTTGTCGTCCTGGCGCGCCACGTTCAGCCCGAGCTCCTCGAACATCTCGCGGTCCGCCTCCGGCTCCGAGCCGAGCGTGGTCAGGAAGTTGCCCATCATCACGCCGTTGAGCCCGGCCTTGACCGCGAGCTGCTGAAGCTCGCCGGGGCCCAGGTTCTCGTTGCGCCCGCCGCAGAGGCGGAACAGGGCGTCGGGGATGATCAGCCGGAAGATCGCCACCCACTTGACGGCCTCGAGCGGGTCCATCAGCTGCCGGTCGCCGAACTTCGTGCCGGGGCGCGGGTTCAGCAGGTTGATCGGCACCGAGGTGGGGTTCACCTCCGCGAGCTGGAAGGCCATCTCGACCCGCTGCTCGTTCGACTCGCCCAGGTTGAGGATCCCGCCGACGCAGGTCTCGAGCCCCGCCTCGCGCACCGCGTCGATGGTGCGAAGGCGGCCCTCGTAGCGCACCGTGGTCGAGACCTCGGGGTAGTAGCTCTCGGCGGTCTCGACGTTGTGGTGCACGCGCTGGATGCCGGCCTCCTTCAGCGCCGTAGCGCGCGCGGCAGACATGTGGCCGATCGAGACGCAGCGCTTCAGGTTCGTGTGCTCGGCCACGAGCCGCGCCCCGGCGAGGATCCGCTCGAAGTCCCGCTTCGAGAGCCCCTGGCCCTGCGTGACCATGCAGAAGCGGTGCGCCCCCGCGGCCTCGGCGGCACGCGCGTGCTCGAGGATCTGGTCCGGATCCATCATCGCGTGCATCGGCGTGTCGGCCTCGGCGAAGCGCGACTGCGAGCAGAAGCCGCAGTCCTCCGCGCAGCCGCCCGACTTCGCGTTCACGAGCGAGCACATGTCGGTCGAGTCGCCGAAGCGCTCGAGCCGCACGCGCCACGCGCGCTCGACGAGCGCCTCGATCTCGGCACGATCCGTCAGCTCGCCGAGCCGAAGCGCCTCTTCCCTTGAGATGAGGGGAGGCACTGAAGCGCGAGGCTAAGGCCGCCCCCGGACGGAGCGGGGACGGGTTAAAGATCCATGCGCACGACGAGCTCCCCGCCGTGCACACGCCCCGTCGGCTGGAAGCCGCAGCCCAGCCAGAGGCGCTCTGCGCCGCCCTCACCCGGCACGTAGCTGAGCTCGAGCTCGGCATGGCCCGCTGCGCGCAGCTCGTCGATCAGCAGCGCCACGGCCATTGGCATGCATTGTGAATGCCCGGGCGGAGCGGACGTATCGTGCGCGAAACTGGGCCCATGGGAATCGCGCTGGTCGCCGCGCTTCTCGGGGTCCTCACGCCTATCAGCGGCAACGGCTCGCCGAGGCTCGCCCCGTTCGACCCGGCGTCGCTCAGGCCGACCGGGTCGCGCCTTCGGCTCGGCGAGTACCACCGGAACTGGAGCTTCTCCCCCGACCGCACCCACCTTGCGCTCGGCATGGGCGGCGCGGGCGAGACATGCGGCCGCGGTGTCTGCATAGTCGACGCCCGCACGGTGACCATCGCGGGCCAGATCGACACGCCCACCTCGGTCGTGGCAGTGGGGTGGCTGCGGCCGCGCCGGATCGTGGGCGTCCTCTCATTCGGCGGCGTTTTCGTGGCGGATCCGGTGACCGGCGCGATCGTCCAGCGCAGCGAGCTGCCCTTCCCAGCTGACGAGTTGCGTTCGGCGCGGACGCCGGAGGGCCTCGCCGTGCTGATGAGCTCGCGGCCGGCGCGACTCGTCGTGACCGACGCGGAGGGGCGCGTGCGGATCGCGCGGCTCCCCGGGATCCGCGCCGGCGCGGACATGGTCGTGGACCGGCGGGCACGGCGGGCGTTCGTGTTCGCCGCCGGATCGCCCGCGATGGAGGTGGACCTCAGGACGATGGGCGTGCGCCGGCACAGGGTCGCGTTGCCGAGGCGGGCGGGCGTCCCGGGCAGGGTCACGACGAGTTTCCGCGAGGCGCTCTGGCTGGGGCGAGGTCTCGTGGCCGTCTCCGGGCTGGACCGCGTGAGCCGTTCTGGCGGGATAGTGCCGAGGACGAGGTCGTTCCCCGCCGGCGTCCGGCTGGTCGACACGAAGACCTGGACGACCCGTACGGTCGACCGGCGCGCGGGAAGCGCGCGGCTCGTGGCGGGCAGGCTGCTCGTGCACACAGCGGCGCTGGACGTGTCGGCGTCGAGGGGCGTCGGGCTGCGCATCTACACGCGCGATGGCCGGCGGCTCGTTCGCCATCTGCTCGGCCGGCAGGCACTCGAGGTCGAGGCGGCACGCGGCCGCGCGTACGCGTACGCGCTCCGAGGCAGGTCGCGCTCGCTGTACGTCGTCCACGCGCAATCCGGCGAGCTGATCCGCAGGGTGGCGCCGCCGCCACGGGGCTACGAGCTCGAGCTCCTCGACGACTAGCCGCGCCGGAATACCGATAGCGTCACCGACAGGGTCACTGCCAGCGGCTCTGGCAGCGCGGCGAGGCGCTCGTCGAGCGATTGCTCGTCGACGTGCCAGGCGCTCGGCCCCATGCGCACGATCTGCGCCGCTTCGTCGCGGGTGAGGAACATCGCGGGCTCGATCTTGCGTCGCTGCGCGAGCTCAAGCTTGCCCGCGAGCTTCGCGTCGAGCCGGCCCTCCTTCTCGTCGGGCACCGACAGTAGGCCGAGCGGTCCCACGAGCTCGGCGAGGTGGCGGGTCGTGGGCGTGACCGCAAGGAGCGCGCCACCCGGCGCCAGGATGCGTGCGATTTCGCTCGCCTTGCGCGGAGCGAACACGCTCAGAACGATCGTCGCGATCTCGTCGCGCAGGGGGAGGGGCTTCCACACATCCGCGCCAACCGCGGCGGCGCGCGGGTGGCTTCGCGCTGCGCGGCGCAGGGCGGCAGTCGAGGCGTCGACGGCGATGCCGCGCCGATCGGGAAGCGCGTCGAGAACCGCGGCGAGATGGTGCCCCGTGCCGGCGCCAATGTCGACGACCGGCGGAACCGCCGGTGGAGCATCGACTCCGACCACGGCAGCTGCCGCGCGCGCCTCCTCGGCCAGCGCCTCGGTCAGCGGGCGGAAGTGTCCCGCTCGCAGGAATGCGTCGCGGGCCTCCACCATCTCGGGGGTGTCCGCTCGGCCTGGCACCAGGTTCACGTAGCCCTGGCGCGCGATGTCGAAG
>Ga0207675_100005887_pt1 | contig 11701 bp, 12 predicted proteins | sample KBSSwiS42_FD_184305 | JGI IMG/M metagenome (GOLD analysis project Ga0207675, IMG submission 184305) | Switchgrass rhizosphere microbial communities from Kellogg Biological Station, Michigan, USA - KBS Switchgrass S4-2 (SPAdes) (version 2) | ecosystem: Host-associated > Plants > Roots >...
CTCATCATCGTCGCGAAGGCGCTGTTCCTGGCGCGGGTGAAAAGCGCCAACACGGCCTTCCTGAAGGAATTCGAACGGCTGAAGGGCGATCCGACGGCGCTGGATCGTCCCGAGTCGGAAGACGATCCAGGTGATGCGGCGCTCGACGAGTCTGCTTTCATGCCGCACGTGAAAGGCCACGAGGACACGTATCGCGTCTCGACCATCTACCGGCTGTATCACCACGGCGTGCAGGAAATGATCGGCCGGATCGGCCTGAAATCGGCGGGCTCGCGGGCCGTGACGATCCTGACGCCGCAAGCGATCGCTTCGATTCGCGCCGCGATGGATGCGACGCAGGTACGCATGGGCCAGAAACTGTCCTCGCAGATGGTGCTGCTCACCATCGCGATTTCCGGCGGACCGTTCCTCGGACTGTTGGGGACCGTGGTCGGCGTGATGATTACTTTCGCCGCCATCGCGGCGAGCGGCGACGTCAACGTCAACGCCATCGCTCCCGGTATCGCTGCGGCACTCGCGGCCACCGTGGCCGGTCTCGCCGTCGCGATTCCCGCCCTGTTCGGCTACAACTGGCTGAACACGAGCATCAAGGAAATCAACGCGGACATGCGGGTGTTCGTCGACGAATTCGTCACGCGCATCGCCGAGCACTACAGCTGATCCACGGCGCCGGTCAGACTCGATCGACCGCCGCAACCACTGGTAGAGACAGGCTTAATGAGTGCTTCCGCCGAAGAGAAAGACGTCTACGACGACATCAACATCACGCCCATGCTGGACCTGGCATACGTGCTGCTGGTGATCTTCATCATCATGACCACCGCCTCGGTGCAAGGCATCAAGGTCAACTTGCCGAAGGCGAGCGACACGCCGTCCATCGCCAAGCCGAAGACCAAGGCGGTCTCCATCACGGCCGACGGCACGATCTATCTGGATACCTATCCGGTCACGCTCGCCGAACTGGAACGCCTGCTGACGCAATACAAGGCGGCGGATCCCGATCTGCCGGTGATCGTCAAGGCGGACTCCACCATTCAGTACCAGAAAGTCGTGGATGTCCTCGACCTGGTGGGCAAGCTCGAGATCACGCAGCTCGGCCTCGTGACCCAGCGCGTCGTGAAGTGATCGCGTGGCCCCCAGGCAGCAACCGGCACAGCAGCCCGCGAAGAGCAGAGCGCCGATCGTCGTCGGCGTGCTCCTCGTTGCCGTGGTGCTGGGGTTGATCTGGCTCGTCAAGGGATTGATGGAGGCCAAGGTCGATAAGCCCAAGCGCGAAGTGGCGCAGGTCATCAAGCTGGTGAGGCCGCCACCGCCACCTCCTGAACCGCCGCCACCGCCGCCGCCACCAGAAGAAAAGATCGAGGAGCCGCTGCCGCAGGAAACGCCGGAGGACTCTCCGACGCCTGACGACGCTCCGCCCGCCGCCGAATCGCTTGGATTGGATGCGGAAGGCGTGGCCGGCGCGGATGGCTTCGGTCTCGCCGCACGCAAAGGTGGACGCGACTTGCTAGGCACGGGTGGTAGCGCGTTTGCCTTGTACACGTCGATGCTGAAAGACAGCATCGCGACTGCGCTGTCGGAAGACGAACGCATTCGCCGCGGTTCGTACCAGGTCACGGTGCGTGTGTGGGTGAGCCGTACGGGCGATATCGAGAAGATCAAGCTGGCCAGCACCTCGGGCAACCGTGAGCTGGATCAAGCCATCGAGCGCTCGCTCGAGAAGATAGGGCGCATGCGCGAGGCGCCTCCGTCGGAAATGCCGCAGCCGGTCACGTTGAGAATTGTGTCGAGAGGTTAGTAGCAGCGGTCGCGCGCCACTGCTGGAGTGCATGCAATGTCGATAGCAATGACGAGCCGTAACTGTTTACGCGCGATGGTGGCGCTGGTGTTGGCTGCCGCAGCGTCGCCTGCGATGTCGCAAACCGCATCCGATGCACGTGCGCTGGAAGAAGTACGCAATACGGTGATCAACCTGCTCGATGCGCTCGTGCAGAAAGGCGTCATGACCCACGAACAGGCGGAAGCGATGGTCGCCGCGGCTCAAAACAAAGCGGCTGCGTCCGCACAGGCCAAGGCGACCAAGGAAGCTGAGGAAGTCGGAGCCGTGCGAGTGACGCACGTTCCTGAAATCGTGAAGCAGGATATCGAGAAGCTGGTTCGCGAAGACCTGCGTGGCGAAGTGACACGCGACGTCGTCGCCCAAGCGAAGGCCGAAGGGTGGGGCGTGCCGGGAGCGTTGCCCGACTGGGTCGAAGGCGTGCGACTCTATGGCGATGTGCGGGTGCGCGCCGAAGGCGATCTCTATGCTAGCGACAATGCCGTCAATGCCTACGTCGATTTCAACACGGTGAACGATCGGGGCGGCCTCGCCAAAGCAGGCGAAGCGGCGTTGCTGAACACGACCGCGGATCGTAACCGGCTGGTCGGCCGCATTCGCTCCGGAGTGATTGCGCAACTGGGGAATTCATTTGCCGTCGATATGCGGCTTGCCAGCGGCAACATCCGTTCGCCGGTATCGACCAACCAGACGCTCGGCAACTACGGCACTCGCTGGGATGTGCAGGTCGACAAGGCGGCGATCCTGTGGAATCCCATCAACGCCACGCACGATCGTGAATTCGACCTGCGGCTGGGGCGTTTCAACAATCCGTTCGTCGGTATCAACGAACTGGTCTGGGACAACGACCTGACCTTCGAAGGCGTGTCCGCGACCTATGCCATGGACCTGTTCGGCAACGATCCGAACCGCATGGAACGCGGCTTGTTCCTGACCGTCGGCGCCTTCCCGTTGCAGGAGGTCGAGCTGTCTGAAGACGACAAATGGCTGTACGGCAGCCAGCTCGGGCTCGAACTCACCTTCGGTCGTACGGCACGCCTGCGAATTGCCGGCGCTTACTACCAGTACGAAAACATCAAAGGCGTGCGTAACAGCTTCGACAGCACGCTGCTCGACTACACCGCTCCGCGATTCATGCAGAAGGGTAATTCGCTGTACGACATCCGTACCGACGACGACAACAGCACCAACCTGTTCGCGCTCGCCGGAGACTACAAACTGGCGAATGGCAGCATCTGGCTCGATCTCGGCTTCGGCGCCACGCACGTCATGCTCGGCGGCGAATATGTGAAGAACATCGGGTGGGACAAGGACAAAGTGTTCGCATTGACGGGCGCGACGGAACCGGACGGCAGGCCGCTGCGCGAACGGACGGCTGGCTACGAGGTGGGTGCCATCGTCGGACGTCCCGAAGTCGCAGCATTGTGGGACTGGCGTGCGTACCTCTTCTATCGCTACGTCGAGCGCGATGCCGTGCTCGACGCTTTCACCGATTCCGACTTCCACCTCGGCGGCACCGATGCCAAGGGCTATCAGATCGGTTTCGACCTGGGCCTGTCGCGCGGCGCATGGTTGCGCGTGCGCTATCTCACCGCGAACGAGATCGATGCTCCGCCGTTGGGCATCGATGTCTGGCAGGTGGACCTGAATGGCCGCTTCTGAACGCGTCGCGAGGGCAACCATGCGAACAACCATCCTGATCTGCGCTGCATTGACGATTCCCGCGTTGCCGGCGGCGGCACAGGTTCAACGCAGCGGCAATGCCGACGCACGCGTCATGCAACAGTTGCAGCAGGTCACCGCCGAGCGCGCCAACTTCGAGAAGGAAAATGCCAAGCTGAAGGAAGAAATCGAACAGCTCAAGAAGGACAACGCGAAGATCCAGGCAGCGCGGGGTGCGCTGGAAGGGCGTACGAAAGCGTTGGAGACGGCTGCCATGCGTGGCGACAACACAGGGAAAGCGGCCCAGGAACAGCTGGAGCGTAGCCGCGCACAGATGCAGGAACTGGTGACCAAGTTTCGCGAGACGGCGCAGGCGCTGCGCGATGTCGAGACCGAGCGTGCCGCGGCAAAAAACCAGCTCGGCGAACGCGAACGGGAACTCAAAGTGTGCGTGGACCGCAATGCCGGCCTGTACAACCTCAACACCGAGGTACTGGACAGTTTCGAGAACCGCGGTGTGTGGTCCTCGCTGACGCAACGCGAGCCGTTCACGAAGCTCAAGCGGATCGAACTGGAGAACCTCATCGACGGCTATAAATACCGCGCCGATGAGCTGCGGTTGCAGGAAAAACAGGCGAAGTCGGCACCGTAGCCCTCTCCCTGCACACGAGCGGTAACTATTGTTGGCTTCGCGCACACAAGAAATGCGGCTGCAATGAAGTGCAGGTACTTTGCGCGACAGACCGAAAACGTCATTCGAAGGTGAGTCACGTGGAACGATCGTTGTTGAGCGGGCGCAGTCAGCAACGCCTGATTGAACTGCATCGTTTTGCGAACACCGCAATCCAGGAACTCAATCAGCACCACAGCCTGCTGATCGGCGCACTACGCGGCTGCGACAGCGCGACGCAGAAAGCCATGCTCGAAGAACACCGCTCGCGCGCCGCCAACGCCGTCGAGTCCCTGGTCCGCCTCGGCACCTTCCTCGAACATTGCCGAATTGCCTCAGTGACCGGCGTACAGACGCCGACGGTGTAGCTGGAAATACTCCTTCCGCTGATTCTCACGGAGCATGGAGATTGCGGGGGCCGGAAATTTCTGATTCCTGCCTTTTCTGCCCCGTGTTCTCCGTGTTCTCCGTGCGATATCTCTCGAGAACGCCGTGCCGTTGCCGGAACGTCAGCGGTAACGACCCAACGGCTTCAAGAGATATCGCACGGAGAACACGGAGAACACGGGGCAGAAACAGAGCAGCCAGGGATTGGCGCTTTCATTAGCCGAATTCTCCGTGCGGGCCATCTCTAGAAGCTGGATGAAGATCGTCCCATCCCAGAATGGGTCGAATATTTCTCCCGCATTACCGCCACAAAAACGCCCTGTTGCACCGTCAACAGCCGTATTACATAGCGCACACCTTTGGCTGTTGGACAGTGGCGCAAACGTCCTGCGTAACTGCCGTAATCGTGTCAACGCGGGATCATGGTCGATTCACCGGCTACGGGCATGCTGGCAAGCCTGGGGTCATGCGGAGGAGATCATGGGTAGATTCAGGAAAGAGCTGTTGCGCACGGCGGTGCTTGCCGGGTTGGCGCTGGCAGCTGTTCAGTCTCACGCAGCGTGTACGTTCGGCAGCGGCTCGGGCGAACCGTCGCTGCAGAGTACGTTCAATACGCTGCTCGGCGCCGATACGGTCAATGTGCAGACAGCGTGTATCGCAGACGGCGCCGATGGGGCGTGGACTACGACCGGGCAGGTCGGCACGATCGACATCCAGATCGAACTCGCCGGCAATGCGGAGTCGAATACGTTCGGCATCTACGACCTGGTGACGGGCAATCGCATCCAGGTGTTCGAAGGCGACGACGGTGCGAACACGCTCGGCGTGATTCGTGTCAGTCAAAGCAGCGGATCATGGTCGGTGCGCGTGCTGGACACGCACGCCAGCGGCAGCGAAGAAACCGGTTGGGGCAGCACCTTCGCATTGTCCTCCTCCGCATTCGGTTTCTATCTCGGCACCACCAACGGCACGTTCTACAGCGAGACGACGCGCAACACCGATGGTGTCGATCACATGTACTCGTACGGACCGCTCGGCGGCAATTTCCCAGGCGAATATGTCCTGGCCTGGGAAGACCTGCTGAACGGCCAGGATCGCGACTACCAGGACTTCGTCGCGACTGTGCAGGACATCACTCCGGTGCCGCTGCCGACAGCGGTATGGTTGCTGGGCTCGGGTTTGATCGGTCTCGCGGGGGTGGCACGCCGCCGCAACGCGGTCTGAACCGGATGCAGCGCGAATTTTTCGCGCGGCGAGCGAAGAAAAAATGATCGACCCCGTGAAGGGGAAGCGGAGACTCTACCGAGTCGCTCCGCCGGGGGCGCTGGCGTAACCTCGTAACCGAAACGTCAAAGTCCTGTCATCAGATTGCACCAGTATCCCGGTCCATCTCGCAGCACGTTGCATAACGTGCCCACGAGAACAAATGGCGAGAACACCCGGGGACACTCACTGATGGATAGTCGCAAGCAGGCCGTGTCGATCCGCATGAACGCGGCCGACATCCGCAACGTCAAGATCCTGGCCGAGCGCCTCGGCGTCCGGGACTCCGACGTGATCCGGGTGGCTGTCAAGATCATGCTGGGGCGATTCGCGCCGCTTTACAACCTGCAAGTGCGCGGCAAGAGCCTGGTGCCGGTGTTCGTCGAGTCGGGCACCGACCTGTTCCGCTACTTCGAGCTCGACGCCGTCCGCCTCGATTCCATCATCAACGACGGCGCCGACACCAACACCCGCGTCGACGCGGACGACATTCAATTGATCGCCATGAGCGGCATCCAGCAGTCGTACGCACGGCTGCGCCTGTCGAGCATCGGCAATGGCAAGAACGGAGCCGCCAGGACAGACGGGGCGGACCGGGCCGGAGAAGAAGAGCTGGGCAGCACGCTCCGCCGTTACCTCTACGAAAAGTACGTTTATCGCAGCAATGGCGAGCATCGCTCGACCGTGGAACTGGAGTCGCATCATGAAGGATAAGTCGGTTAAGAGACTGAAAGCATTCAAGGCCATCCTGTGCACCGCTGTGCTGGCCGGCGCGGCGAGCCTGTCGACAGCGGCGCATGCGGAATATGTCGCGGGCGAAACGCCGAACTGGCAGGGCGCACCGCTGACATCGTTCCTGCAGGGCTCGCCGTCGAGCTCCCTGAACTCATCGATCGTGGTGAAGGGAAGCAGCCTGATCGTCAACGAGCTCGCCTTGCCGAGCGCCGGTGTGCTCACCATCAAGCTGGCGGACATCAAGTGGCCGGACACGCTGCAATCGCTGAGCTTCCTGGTCACCGATCTCAAGAACAGCTGGACCACCCTGGACAAGGCCGGCAACCTGCTGGTGAACGTGTCGGGTCCGACGCAGTTGTTCGCGGCCGTGTTCGCTAGAAGCCAGAGTGAAGGCGTGTATGGCTTGTACAACCTGCGGGCCAGCTTCTCGCCGGTGCCGTTGCCGGCGGCGGTGTGGCTGATGCTGTCGGGGTTGGGAGCGATCGGCTGGATCAAGCGGCGGGGATAGACATACTCCGCCTCCGGCTTCCTGCATCGTTCTCACTCAAGCGCGGCTTCGGCCGCGCTTTTGCTTGTCAGGCCACGACGGCAATGTATTTCAAACGTCATACGAACAGCCGACGCAAGACTGTAATGTGCCGAAGCTACCCTGCCGCGATGTTGTTCACACGTTCCTTCGCGGTCTGCGCATTGCTGGCCATGTTGCTGATGAGTCGGGCGGGCAGCGCCCATGCCGACGCCGATCTGTATCGCATCCAACCTGGCGACACTCTGACGGTTTCGGTGTGGAAGGAACAGGACCTGCGCTCCGAGGTGCTGGTGCGTTCCGATGGCGGCGTCTCGTTTCCGCTGGCGGGCGAACTGCAGGCGGCCGGGCATACCGTCGACGAACTGAACAAGTCGATCAAGGAAAAGATCAAGGAATACATTCCCGACGCGGTGGTGACGGTCGCCGTGAAGGAAATCGGCGGCAATCGCGTCTATGTGATCGGCAAGGTCAACCGCCCCGGCGAATTCTCTTTCCGTGGACCTATAGATGTGATGCAGGCGCTGAGCATGGCGGGCGGCGCCACATCGTTCGCCTCCGTCAACGACATTCATATTCTCCGTCGCGAGAACGGCCAGCAGAAGGCCATCCAGTTCCACTATTCCGATATAGAAAGCGGCCGCAAGCTCGAGCAGAACATTATTCTGCGCGCGGGCGATACGGTCGTCGTTCCCTGAATACGAGCCATGCTGCGCAGGCTGCCGCCAATCTGGTCGACGCTTGGGTACCTCTGTTTGTACGCTGGGCTGGGCGTGCTTGCGTCGAACACGGTGGATGCAGCGGAGTGGCTGGTCAATCCAACCCTGCGCGCCTCATCTGAATACGTGGACAACCCTCGCTTGCTGGTTGCCGGAGGAGAAACCCTTGTCGGCGCCGTGGGTGAAGTGTCCTCCGTCATGCAGAGAGTGACCGAACGCTCACAACTCGTCCTCAGCCCGCGCCTGGCTGCCACGCGTTATCAGGAAGACAACCTTCTCGACAACGATGTGCGGTCGCTGGCCGCCCAGTACGATCGTCGCTGGGAACGCATGCGCTGGACTGGGGCCGCCAGCTATACCCGCGACACGACGCTGACCAGCGAACTGGGTCTCAGCGGCTTCGTGCAGGCCAATCGGGAACACGAGGGCATTGCATTCAACTTGAGTCCAAGCGCCACGCTGACCGAGCGCACCAATGCCGGCCTGCGGCTGGGCTATTCGAACAACCATTATATCGATGCGAAATCCACCGGACTGGTCGACTACGATTATCGAACTGCATCGCTATTCGGTAATTTCGACTACTCCGAGCAGACGCGCCTGACCATTACTGCGCGCGGTGGCGAGCTACACGTTCCCGATGCTCCACTGGCGGACAAGCAGGACGCCGCGGTGCAGTTCGGGTGGAGCTATCAAGCCTATTCGCTATGGAATTTCGCTGCCTCGGCCGGTCCTTCATACTTGAAATCGAAGTTCGGCAGCGACACCGGTTCGGTGTTCCAGCTCAGCGCCCAGCGAACCGCGGAACACTGGTCGGTGAGCGCTTCGGCGAGCCGCGACCTGACTCCGACCGGGCAAGGTGTGCTGACACGCAGCGACCAGTTGACGCTGGAGTTGAACCGCTTCTTCACCGAGCGATTGAGTGCCGGCATTTCCCTGAGCGGCATCCGCAATCAGGACCAGTTGGCGCAACCCAACGCCGAAGCGCCGACGCTCGAGTACCTGCGTGGGGAACTCAGTATCAACTGGCAATTCGCCGAGCACTGGTCCCTCGCGTTCCTCGCCAGTGGCGCTACGCAGAAATATAACAACGCTCCCGATGCGGCCGACAGTTACCGCACTTCAATAGGTATCGTATGGAACGGACAACCTCGCTCGCTTTGACGGCGACCAGGAGCCGCACGATGGCCGACCACCTGGACGCCTTGCGCCGCCGCCGGTGGTCGATGCTGTGGGTGCTGCTGCTCGGTGTGTGCGCCACCGCCGCTACCGCGATCCTCTGGCCGCCAACCTTTCGTTCCACCGGCACGATCCTGATCGAGCAGCAGGAACTGCCGTCGGACCTGGTGCGCTCGACGATCACGAGCTTCGCCGATCAGCGCATCCAGGTGATCACGCAGCGTGTCATGACCACGGAGAACCTGATCCGCATCATCCAACGCTACGATCTATACGCAAAATTGCGCAAGTCGTCGCCGCGAGAAGCCGTGATCGCCCGCATGCGCAAGGATGTGGGCTTCGAAATGATCAGCGCCAACGTCATCGATCCGCGCGCCGGTACTCCGACGAAAGCGACGATTGCATTCGCCGTCAGTTATACGAATCCTTCGCCCGATATCGCAGCCCGCGTGGCGAACGAACTGGTCAGCCTGTACTTGCAGGAAAACATGGAGAGCCGCAAGCAGCACTCCGTCGACGCCACCAAGTTCCTCACCGAAGAGGCGGACCGCATCAGCCGCGACATCGCCGAGATCAGCGAGAAAGTGGCGGACTTCAAGGAGAAGAACGCCAATCACTTACCGCAGCTGATGGAGTTGAACCTGCAGCTCATGAACCGGTCGTCGGACGAACTGCAGGAAATCGACACCCGCATTCGTTCGCTCGACCAGCAGATCGTCTATCTCGATGCGCAGCTGGCGCAGATCACGCCGCTGTCGCAGGTCTATACCTCGACCGGCGAACGCGTGATGTCGCCGGGCGATCGCCTCAAATACCTGCGGACGGAATTCGCCCGCGCGAGCGCGATCTACGCGCCGACGCATCCGGACGTCGTGCGTCTCAAGAACGAAATCGCCGGACTCGAGAAAATTGCAGGGGCGACCAGCGCACGCAACGAACTCGATCGGCAGTTGCAGGATGCCGAGTCGCAATTGAACGCAACGCGGGAACGTTACGGCGCGACGCATCCGGATGTGGTGCGGCAGGAGCAACTGGTAGCGGGATTGAAAGCCCAGCTGGCGGTGAGCGGACAGGATTCGAGCACGCCTGCGGCAGCCGATACGCCGGACAATCCCGCATTCATCCAGGTGAAGTCGCAGCGGGAAGCTTCCGTGAACGAACGCACCGCCTTGCTGGCGAAGCGCAAGGAGATTGATGCGCGCATCCGCGATTTCGAACAGCGAATCGCCGCTACGCCCGCAGTGGAGCGCGAGTATTCGGCGCTGAACCGCGATCTGGAGAATACCCAGTTGAAGTACCAGCAAGTGCGGCAGAAGCAGATGGAAGCGCAGCAGTCGCAGAACCTAGAGGAAGGGCGCAAGGGTGAGCGTTTCACTTTGATCGAACCGCCCCTGGTGCCGCAGGAGCCGGCCAGCCCCAACCGCGCTGCCATCATGATTCTCGGCATCGTGTTCTCCCTGGCAGCCGCGCTCGGCGTCGTCGCTCTGTTCGAGATGGCGGATAAGAGTCTGCGCGGCAAGGCAGATATCGAAGCGCTGTTGTCGGTCGCTCCGCTGGCGGTCCTGCCATGGATCGAAACGGCGGATGAGCGCAAGGCTCGGGCACGCACCAGGCGCTACTCGTTGATGGGTGCGGGTGCGGCGGTTCTGCTGGCCGTGGCGTTGGCACATTTTATATATCGGCCTCTCGATGTGCTCTGGGAAGTCGCCCTGCGCCGTCTGGTAGGTTGAGGAGAGCTGCGTGGAACAGATCACGAGAATATCGGAGCGGCATCCCACGGTGGGCGCGGCGCGAGAGGTTCGCACCGAGTCGCGGGTGACTGTTCTGCCGACGCATCCCGTCGCGGAGCCGCCGGCATCCGTCGACTTCACGGATACCTTGGTATTCAAGCTGCCGACGGTGGTGCTCGATCCGGTCCAGCGCGAACGCGAGCGCATTCTGCCTCCCGGCGCGACAGGCCAGCACGGCGGGGCATACAAGATGCTGCGGACCCAGGTGGTGAAGCGCATGGATCAGCTGGGTGCCAACACGATCGGCATCCTCAGCGCCGGAGCGGAAGAGGGGAAGACGCTCACCGCTATCAATCTCGCGATCGCCATCGCTGCAGAGTCCACGCGTACTGCGTTGCTCGTGGATTTCGATCTGCGCAATCCGAGTATTCATCGTCGCTTCGGTCACGCACCGGCCGTCGGTGTGGAAGATTGCCTGCTGCAGCGACGCTCGCTCCAGGAAGCGATGTTCAAGGTCGACGGCTACGATCGGTTGACCGTGTTGGCGGCGCATGAGCGTTCGGAGCAGTCTTCCGAACTGCTCAGTTCCGATCGTGCCGCCGAACTGGTGACTGAGATCCGCACGCGCTACGCCAACCGCATCGTGATTTTCGATATGCCCCCGGTGCTCCAGGCCGACGATTCGCTGGCGTTCGCCCGGCACCTTCAATCCGGGCTGCTCGTGATCGGAGAAGGCAAGGCGAGCGGCGAAGACGTCCGCCGTACCATCGACCTGCTGCGAGACCTGCCGATCGTAGGCACCGTGCTGAACGGTTCGCGCACGGCGGCGAAGAATTACTACTGACCTGCCGCGTCCGCGAACCAACTCCATGGCTGAGCCGCACTACCCAGCCGCATCGATCGACGTCGAGAGGCGTCGTCTGTTCGGCGATCGAGCAGGCTCGCGCTATATAACTCGGGATCGAGGCCTTCACGATCGGCGGCGTGGATGGC
>Ga0207675_100005890_pt1 | contig 11700 bp, 9 predicted proteins | sample KBSSwiS42_FD_184305 | JGI IMG/M metagenome (GOLD analysis project Ga0207675, IMG submission 184305) | Switchgrass rhizosphere microbial communities from Kellogg Biological Station, Michigan, USA - KBS Switchgrass S4-2 (SPAdes) (version 2) | ecosystem: Host-associated > Plants > Roots >...
GCTTGTCTCGCGAAATTTGTGACCAGTTCGACTTGCTTGTCGGTGAAGGGCCGGACCTCCTGCCGGTAGATGATGATCGCACCGATCAGTTCATTCTCCTTGAGCATCGGCACGCCTACAAGAGAGCGTACGCCGCCAAGTCTGGCTGGCGCGCCAGGATTCGATTCCGCAGTCTCATCAGCGGTGTAGGTAACATCCATTGTTCGAAGGAGACGATCGAGGGGAGTTCCCGGTGACGGCAGAAACGAGCCACGATTCCGAACAAATTCGGCAAATGCCGGTGGCACGTTGAGCAATGCCGCCGGGTGAAACTGACCGTTATCATACCGGTACATCACGCCAAATTTGGCCCCGCAGACGCGAGTCGCATTCGACAACATGGTCTGGAAGACGGGGTCAAGTTCGCCGGGCGAGGCGCTGATGACCTTGAGCACCTCGGAGGTCGCTGTCTGCTGCTCCAGTGACTCCGTAAGATCGCGCTCCTTGGCCTGCAGCTCGTCAAACAGCCGCACATTTTCGATGGCGATCACCGCCTGATCCGCAAAAGTCCGCAGCAGCTCGACGTGGTGCGGTGAAAACGGGCCGGGGTTCCTGCGCGTGACGACGATGACACCGATGGCCGTTCCCTTGCTCATCAGGGGCGAATACAACAGGCTTCGAATGCCGCGCGCCCGCGCTGTTTCGGTCAACGGCAAATCCGGCTGGACTTCGGTGTCGGGGATCTCCACGGTCTCGCCAGCTTGCGCCAATGCAAAGTTTGGTCGGTCGGCAATCGGGCACGGGAACCGGTTTTTCAGCAATTCGTCCGCAGCCGGGTTGATCGGGGTGAATGTCGCCAGGTGAACCATGCTGCCGACAAACCGGTACACCGTCGTTGAGAAGCCGCCGATCAGCCTGTCGGCGTTGGCCACAATAGTGTCGAACACCGGCTGCACATCGTCAGGCGAACTAGCGATGACCTTCAATATCTCGGCCATAGCCACCTGCTGCTCCCGGGCATCCTGCAGGTCTTTGCTCGGACCGTATGCCGAACGACGCTTACCTAGGGTGGCGGAAGGCGCAATGCGGTGCTTGGTCTTGGCAGTCTTGCGGTCCTTTGCTGTGCTTTCGTGGCGGGCTTTCGCTGCCCTCCCCTTGCCGCCCGTTCTCGATGGCCGCGCCATATCCGTCCCCAGGGTCAAGAAGAGCATCTTAGCGGGCTAGACCATACTTCAGGAAGGGGCAGATTGGGCTGAGTTGCAGGTCGCCAGCTAACCAATCCGACGTCCGTTAATGGGATGGTCCGGCCGTGCTCCCGCCCCGAACCGGACGTCATTGCCCCGACGCGGCGAGCGACAAATCGCCCCAACCGACCTGGGACTGACTAGGCTACTGTTAGTTCAGGGGGCTGGGATTCCGTCAGTATCCAGGCCTGCTCTTGGGGAGGCATCTGATGGTTGAACTTGCCCCATTCCTCAGAAATCTGGGATTGTCTCAATACACCGGGACGTTCGCCGACAACGATATCGATGGCGCAGCATTGCTCGAACTGGAAGAGGCACATCTCAAGGAACTCGGGCTCTCGCTCGGCCATCGCGTCCGCCTGATGAAAGCCATCGTCGAATTGCGCATGGCGAATGGTACGCCGGCGCCGGTCGTGGGCGATGTGCCGGCAGGCAAGATCGCCATGCCGCCAGCCGAAGTTCGCGGTGCAGCGAGCCAATCGTCAGCCGATGGCGAGCGCCGGCAGCTCACAGTAATGTTCGCCGATCTCGTCGGCTCGACCGAACTCGCCGCCCGTGCCGATCCCGAAGACGTGCGCGATGTCATGCGTGCCTATCAGGACGCCTGCGCCGGCTCCATCGCGCGCTACGACGGCTATCTCGCCAAGTACCTGGGCGACGGCGTCCTTGCTTACTTCGGCTATCCTCATGCGCACGAGGACGCAGCGGAACGCGCAGTGCGTGCGGCGCGCGACATTGTCCACGCCATTGGTCGGCTGGCACCCGTTAGCGGCCATAGGCTGTCGGTGCGGGTCGGCATCGCGACAGGAATGGTCGTGGTCGGCGCGGTCGCCGCGCCGGACGGCGCTTCCGAGCTTTCTGCCATAGGCGACACCCCCAACCTGGCGGCGAGGTTGCAGGCGCTGGCCGAGCCTAACACCGTGGTGATCGCTGACAGCACACGCGCACTGACGCGTGGTGCCTTCCGCTATGTCAATCTCGGGGACCGTAAGCTGAAGGGCATTTCCGAGCCTGCGCGTGTCTGGCAGGTGGCGGGCGACATTGCAGCCTCCCGCTTTGAGGCGGCATACGTAGCAGGCCGCAGCCGCTTTGTCGGGCGCGAGCCGGAAGTAGCGTTGCTGAACAGCCGCTGGGAACAGGCGTTAAGCGGCGAAGGTCAAGCGGTGCTGCTGTGCGGCGAGGCCGGCATCGGCAAGTCTCGTATCGCCGAACAGCTGCGCCAGCGGTTGGAGGGATTCGACCACACGCGGATCCGTTACCAGTGCTCTCCGTTCCATGTCAGCAGCGCACTGCAGCCGGTCATTTCCCAACTCGAATACGCCGCCGACTTGAACGCGGACGATGATGGCTCGATCCGCCTAGGCAAACTCGAATCTCTGCTCGCACCTATGGCCCGGAACATGGAGGAAGTAGTGCCGCTGCTGGCGACCCTGCTCGGCATTCCGCTGGGCAGCCGGTATGTCATGCCCAATGTGACTTCCGACGTGCTCAAGCGACGCACGCTCGAAGCCCTGGCCGGCCAGCTCGCGGCGCTGGCACGGATCAAGCCGGTCTATTGGCTGGTCGAGGACGTGCACTGGATCGATCCGACGACGCGCGAGCTCATCGGTCTATGTCTCGATCGCGTTCGCGACCTGCCGGTCTTCACGGTGATAACCTTCCGTCCAGAGTTCGTCCCCACCTGGGGACACATGCCCCACGTGACAGGGCTCACACTTAACCGGCTTGCACGCCGCCAATGCCTTGAGCTGATCGACAGCTTGTGCGCCGGCAAGCCGCTGCCAGCGCAGGTACTTGATCAGATCGCAGCCAAGACGGATGGCATCCCGCTGTTCATTGAGGAACTGACCAAGACCGTACTCGAATCGGGCCTGCTGACCGAACGTGACGGGAGTTATTCCCTGACCGGTCCACTGGCCCCGATGACAATCCCTACGACCCTTCAGGATTCGTTGATGGCGCGGCTCGAACGTCTGTCGCCGGTCAAGGAAGTAGCGCAGATTGGCTCAGCCATCGGTCGCGAATTCTCCTACGATCTGCTCGCTGCGATATCTGAGTTAGGCGACAACGAGCTCAAGGAAGCATTGGGTCAATTGGCCAATGCCGAACTCGTGTATGTTCGCGGCGAACCGCCTGAAGCGACCTACGTTTTCAAGCATGCGCTGGTGCAGGACGCCGCCTATGCCAGCCTGTTGCGCGCGCGACGGCAGCAAATCCACGCCCGAATTGCGCAGGTTCTCCCGGAGAAATTTCCGGACCTGACCGCCCGACAGCCCGAAACGCTTGCGCATCACTGCGAAGCGGCTGGACTGGAGGCGCCGGCCAAGGAGTATTGGAGCCGCGCAGGCAGGCTGGCGCTGATGAACGCGACTTACGCCGAAGCAACGAACCATTTTGCTAGAGCATTGGCGTTGGTCGCAAAGGCGGTGCCATCAGAAGCGAAGACACGCGAGGAAGCCGGCTTGTTGTTGGATCGCGGCATAGCAATGACCGCGCTGAAGGGGCCAGCGTCGGCTGAGCATGTGCAGATAGCCACCGACGCTCTGACAGTTAGCGCCCAGTTAGGCGACGATCCGTTGCATTTCCGGGCCCGGTGGGCCGATTGGATCGCGCATACGGTGAGCGGCAAGCTACCGGAAGCGACTCAGCGCGCTGAGTTGCTGGTGCGGATGGCCAGCCAGATCGGAGCCGACGATTTGCGGTTGCAGGCTCATCATGCGCGCTGGACGACGGCGTTCGCGCGCGGTGACGTGACCACTGCCAGAGACGCTGTCGAAAATGGGCTCGCGCTTTATGATCTCGGACGGCATCGCGACCATTGGTCGAGGTATGGCGCTCATGATCCCGGCGTTTGCGCCTGCGGCATAGGCGCAATCACTTTTTGGCAAGCCGGTTTGGCTGAACGAGCTCAAGGGCTTTACATGCAGGGGATTGGCCTCGGTGCCGAGCTGGGTCACCCCTTCAGTGTGGCGGCGGCGCATATGCACGGAGCCTTCTTCGCTATGATGGTCGATGACAGCACGGCTGTGGACATTAGTGCCAAAGCCGTGATTGCCGTGGCCACCGAAGCCAATTTGGCTTGGCCTGGTCGCCTCGGTCGCTTTCTGGCCGCCTGGGTGACCGCGCGACAGGGTGAAATTGGGCGCGGCGCCGACCAGATGGAGGCGAGCTTCCGCGATCTCCAGGAAAGGAAAGAGCGGCTTTATTTGACTCTTCTGGGCACTGTGTTGGCTAGGACGAAGCTGGAGATGGGCCGCACCGAAGAAACGTTGAACTTCCTGGACGAATTGCAACTTCTATCGGTCGAAACCCACCAGAAATTGTTTGTTCCTGATATCCACCGCCTGCGAGCCGAAGCGCTGGATCGGCTCGACCCGAAGAACCCCCGTATCGAGGCTGAGTACCGAATGGCGCTGCAGCTCGCGCAAGAGCAGGGCGCGCTTGCGCTGGAACTTCGCGCTGCGGGCGGATTGGCGACCCGCTTGGCCGCGAGGGGCCGTACAAGCGAAGGCATGGCGCTCCTGCGTCCGGTGTTCGACCGTTTCACCGAGGGCCTGAAGACGCCGGATTTGCGAGCGGCCAAAACGCTGCTCGATGCTTTGGAGTAGACCTCATGTCGCCGTCGATCCTCTCCGCGCGGACGAGACGGACCTGACGAGCGGATCAGGCTGCTGCCTGTGAGTGGCGGAGCCATTTGTCGATACCGATGCGGCCGAGGCGCGCTTTTACCTTCGGGATCAGTTCGGTGGATGTGCTGATTGTTCGCGTGATTTTCGGCCGCGCCGGACACGCGATCCTGCACCAATGGAAGGGGGTAAACCCACCCCGTATGTCATCTCCAGAAGTCCTTAAACCTGCCTGGCGACAACTCGGTGTATCGCACCGTATGCTGGATATTTCGATGGCCCAGATAGGCCTGAAGGGCCCGGGTATCGTGGCCTTTGTTAGCCAGGGCGAAGCCGCAAGCGTGCCGGAGCATGTGGGGGTGAGCCTTGAAGCCCAGCTTGGCCTCGACACCAGCGCGCTCGACCATGCGCGCAAAACCTGCCGTCGTGAACGGCGACCCCCGCTCGCTGGTGAACACGAACGGCGACTTCGGTTCCTGTTCACGCTGCAGCTTGCGCAGGGCCCGCATTTCATCGCCGACAACGGGATGGGTGGCAGGCGTGCCTTTCTTCGCCCTGCGTACGTGCAGGACGGCGTGGGCAAAATCGATTTGATCCCAACGCAGGTCTACAAGCTCGGATGATCGCAGACCGTGCCGGAAGGCGACAAGAATCATGGTGGCATCCCTGTGACCCCAGCGATTGGCCTTGGCGGCGTCGATCAGCCGATCGACCTCGACGCCGGTCAGGTGCTCCCTCGTCCGATAGACGGCATTCGGTTTACGTCCCGGCGCGGTAACTGTTCGTTTTACGATGGCTGGCGGCACCAGCTTCAGAGGTGATTTAGTCATGGTTTCCAATACCCGGTGACGAATGACTGTCTGTATATCACGTTTTTTACGAACAGTCGACGCTCGTCGATCAGCCGACCCGGCCCTATTTCTGAGATCCGACCGGGTCAGGGATCAGCCCGTGACCAGTCATTGGCCAATTCCTCATCATCGTAAAACTCGAACAGCACGATATTCGCGCCCCGATCCTCGGGATGGGCCGCGAAGTGGCGATCTCGCGCTGCATTCCCGTCCTCGTGAAGGCCACGACGAACCGTCACGATCTTCCACGGACGGTTCTGCTTTAGCCGGTTTTCGATTTCGTCAGCGGCCTGTGAAAGCCGGCTGATGAGAGACGCGGTGACCATTGTGGTTGTCCATGGCTCGCGACAGCAAGGCCAGCCGCTGCTGCACGTCGGTCAGCAACTCCGCCTCAAGGCAGGCGCGGATTTCCTTCAGCGCATAAATGAACCTTGTCATTTCGTCGGACCGGATCCTCCCGTTCAGCGCAAGTCGATAGAGCCTGGCCATCTCCCCCCGCACCCCGGCAAGCGTATCCAGGGCAATCGCATTGCGAGGGGGTAGCACCTCGGTTTTTGATTTCTGGGTCAATGCCATGCGACCGGTTCGCTGGGGTGTGAACCCAGTATAACGCAGTTCGTCCTAAGCGGCGAATGCCTCAGCTGGTTCGTTCGTCGTCCGCGTCAACATGCTCTTGATCGGGGTCTAGCTCGACAAACAGCGATCCGCTTGCCGAGCGATCTACGGCCGCCTTCGACGCATCAGCACCGCTTGCCGAGCGATCTACGGCCGCCTTCGACGCATCAGCACCGCGTGCTCACCGTGGTGTGTGCCATCGAGTGCAGGCAACGGCTCCCAGCCTTCCGCGGAGAACTTCGGGACATCGGCGTGTCGGACGTAGCGAAACACTTCGGCGGGCGCGGGTGTCACGGCTATGTCACGGCTAAGCCGCTCGCGATGGGCGCGCTGGCGGCAGTTGGCGGAGCAGAAACGGCTATCGGAGCGGTGTGGGCGGTAGGGCTTACCGCAGCCACTGTGCGCACACAGTCGAGCAGGCGGCGACAGCAGCGCGGCTGAGCGAAACGGGTGATAGACCGGACCTGCGGAATGGCGGGCGTCGAAGCGGTACCAGGCGAAATTGTCCTTTCCGCTGTCTTTCGTTCCGGGAATCCATACGAAGCGCCCGATAGCGATGATGTCGGTGCAGGCTCCAAGGTAAGGGACAGCTTGTTTGGTGGCGCTCCAGTCCTGATCGAGCAGCAGCCAGGTCGGCGCTATGCGCTGAAAGTGCTCGATCAGTCTGTGCATCAACTCGCGGATGTGAGGCGGGTTCGTAATGATTGCATCGCACGCGCCGTAGTAGTCGAGCGCCAGCGCATCCTGTCCGGTGCTTATGTCACCGGCATGGACACAGCGCAGACCAAACGATTCCAGATGCCGAACCAGATCGCCTTCACCACAGCACGGCTCGGCAAAGGTTCGGACGCCACTGGCGTGAAGGAAAGGGATCAGCGGCGCTACCGCCTTCGCTGGCGTCGGGTAGAAATCGGCCTCTCGGCGCTCGAAGTTGGATCGCTTGCCCATCAGCCGGTCACCACGGCTAGGGCGAAACCGCTAAGTGTCACGCTTGCAACGCTTTGCGAGGAATGCGAGACGAGGAAAAACGCAGTAATATCAAAATTGTAACGGTTTGTCTCGCTTGCCACGCTTTCCAGCGCCAAGTTGCGCAACGAGTAAGAAACCCGGCAGCCCTGCCACCTCTTCCCTTTTATCTTATTTTTTTCTTTTAAAGAGAGACAAGTGTGACAAATAAGAGAAGTGCCTGCGGCACAAGGGTTTCTCGTGTCACGCTTACCGTTGCAGGAGCGATGCAAGCGTGACACTTTCTCCAGCGGATCAGGACGGGTCATCATCCCCCTCCATTTTATCGGCCTCGTCAGACACGTCGGATTCCTCGGCATGCCATTCCGCTAGCTCCGGGTTCCGCCACTTCCAGTCGGGATAACGCTTTGCCCACGCGGCACGGCAATCCACCAGCGGAGGAAACGTCCAACCCCGCCGACGCAGTACCCACACATTGGAGCAGCCCATCTCGCTCAGATGACCCCCGAGACGATGGTCGCTGGTGTTCCTGAGACGGGGTTCAAGCAGCCTTGCCTGGTCATAGATTCCGGGCTGGTTGACGTATCGGGTCTGCGGGTATGTGTCGCCGTAACGGGACTTAGCCTCGCTCTCGACCTTGCGTTGGTAAGCGTTGCTGACCGCTCGGTTTGGCTCGTCTGGATCGGCTCCCCTCAAAGTGCCGGTCTCCAGCAGCTCGCACCACCACCCCTCAAGAGGTGGGAGGCTGTAATCCCGTTGCTGCCTCAACGCGTCCGTTTGCGGCACCTCGCGGACTTTGAAGTTTGTGAGATCGACCTCATACAGCAGGTGGTAGAGCAGCGCCTGATATCCACCATTGTCGAGTTCTGCTTGCAGACCAGCGAAGTATTCGTGATCCTGTTTTCGCGCGGCCGATACGGTTGGGATAAAGAAGCGTCGCGCCGTATCACTAACTGGCAGGAAGTGATCGGCATTACTGGTGATCGACAGGTTTAGAAAGCTGGCGGCGTTGTAGAGGGCGCAGCCTTTCGGTTCGATTGTCAGCGTTGGTTCGGTAATCAACCCGAACAGGGCGTTGCGATGTTCGGCGTTGCCGACAAACAAGGCCTCGTCGGCCGTCAGTCGTAACAGCGTTTCCAGGTGTGGATTGAAGTTTCCGACGATGTGCTTCGGATTGGTAACCTGCATGGCGTGGTTACCGAGCAGCCGCCCCATGGTCGCTTCGTAGAAGCCCTTGCCGCAGCCTTCTGCTTTCGTTTGCAGGCCGAGAGCTATTTCGCTGCGGATACGTTTCTGGAAGATGGTCGCTTCCCGCTTTAGCAAATATTCAAAGTGCGATTTGTTGCGGCTGCAAATGATGTTGAGCATAAAAGCAAGGAATTTCTGGCAGCCCTCGGCACCACTCTTGCCATCAGGCTTGATCGCCTTCACTCCAAAGCCGCGGAACAGGTTCAGTCGATTGCCGACATCCCCGTTGTGCTGCGGCATGAAGGCCATGCCTCCATCGAACTGTCGGCGCTCTGTGCTGTTAATCCAGTAGGTGCCCAGGGGGCGGCTTTGCAGTTTGCGTTTCTCATCCCGCCAGGTGTGGCGATACTTGTTTAGAAGCGACTTGAAGTCGGCGACTGTCTGGGTCATCACGATGGTTTCGCGGCCCGGAAACTCCTCCAGTTCGCCGAATGTCACGACGCGGGTTTTGCCTCCGATCGGTAGGATCGCGTGCACCCTGTTCAGGCGCTCAACGTCGCTTTCGCTCTCGTCGAACTTCTGTCGGAGGCGTTCAATCTCCTTCCTAAGGTCTGTCTTGCCTGTCCCGCCTCCTGCGTAACGCTCGCCTATGCCGTTCGGATGTGCTTCGAACAGCGCCTGCACCTCATCATTGGACCATCCGCGCCGGAAGAGTTTCCATATGACCGACGCGGCAGTTCTGGAGCGATCCTCACCGGGATATCCGGGGGCCGCGATCAGCTTTTTCAGGTCAGCGGGAAGGTCGTCGAACGTCTCAGTCGAGCTTCCCGTCGAACTTCCTGTCGAGCCGCTGGATGATCCGGACGACGACCCGGCGGACGACGGCCCGCTGCTTGTTTTTGCAAACTCAAAGTCGGTCGCGGCCTGCCGCAGCGTGTCCGGATCAATTGTTATGCCGGTCCATGCTGACTTGATCGTCACGAGTTGGGGTATCTTGGGTCGTCCGCGCCCAAGCTTCTTGGCTGTTGGCCAGTTGAGCGTGCCCGGGATGCGCCACAGGTGCGAAACGTCTTTGGTGCCGCTGTCTCCGCCGATGGCGTCGCTTAACGCTACTGCTACGGGCTTTGCGTCTTTCGGCGACAACGCGCGCCCAAGCGGATACACCGCATGGAAGTTGTTTGCAGATGTCTCGACGACATAAGGCGGCGGCATCGGCAGCCCGTTCAGGCCGACGCCTTTTTTACCCACGTCGGAGTCGAGGTCGCCGACCAGCGCCAGAACGGCGCGAACGTCCGCTTCTCCGCCTGGGGTCCCGGGCGGCAAATCCTTTCGAAATATCGCGTAAGATGCATAGATGTTCAGGTCCGGATGAGTTGACCAGCCGATGATGGCATCGGTCATGTGATCGACGTTGCCAATCGCAAACTTTTCGGTGTGCGTTTTGTTATTTGCGTCGATCCTGGTGAAGGCAAGGATGCCTTCAACTCCAGCACCTTTTGCGAGAGTATGCAGCAGTTCAACATGCGACCGGATCGCTGCGGGGTCGGGAGCGGGTATGGCTGTTGCGCCGTCCTGGTTGGGCTTCTCCTGCTTGTTCATGACTGCAGCCTCGCGGCCTTGCGCAGTTCTGCTTCGATTTTCCAAACCCGCTGCGTTGCGGACATTTTGAACGCCCAGCGAGCACTCCTTTCGTCCAGGTCGGTTTCCGAATTTTCCGGGGCCGGGACAAACAGGCGAAGGCGCTGACCTAAGGCAACGAGGCGGACGATCACGAAAAATCGGTAGCCCGGCGGAATTTCCGGCAACCCGCCTTCGAGGATTGCCTGATAAGCGAGTTCGTCCTGTTCGGCTGGCCTGATCCTGTGCATCCGGTCGGGGTGCTTCTCGAAAAACGTGAGATCGGCCTGCCACACCCCATCGGCGCGGTCCGCAAGTTTCCGCAGCAGTCGTCGTTGAATCCTGGGAAGCGGCGGGCGAGAAGCCGTGGTGCCGTTGTTGGGGAAATTTATCGTCATGAAATGCCTCCCCGGAATTAGCGGAGGCCGATGCGGTCTTGAAAAGGCGCTAGGCGGAAATTAGGATAGGAGTATCTCGATGCCCCTATGCTTGTTTCCGGGCCGACGCCTTGCCCAGGCGTCGGCCTTTATGCGGCTACTTCTCCGCTGCGGGTCGGGGCGGTGATGCGACGGCTTTCCAGCCACGCCTCGACCTCGGCCTCATCCCAGGCCCGCGCCTGCGCGCCGACACGGGTGCCAGCCGGAAAGCCTTGCTCGCGCATCAACCTGATGAGGGTCGTCCAATTGCGGACGATGTTGCGCTGCTTGAGATCTTTGAACCGAAGAAATTTCATGGAGCATCCTCACGGCGAGATATTTGTTGCCATGAGCAGTCATGAAGCAAACTCAGTGATGTTACTAATGGAGTTAATGTCGCGATTTTTGAGCGGAGTTTTCTCCATGACCTCACAGGCGACTTCTGAAGTCCGTGGCTCGCCTCGGCTGACAAAATTTTCTTATGAAGGCCTTGGCTCGCGCTTCGGCGCTTGCGGTAATTTCGCAGGTTTCAAACACAGCCTTTAGGAGATCGATAAACGGGCCGTGGGCGACCCCTTCTAAATTAGTGCGCAGTGTCGGAAGCGTTCCGGTGAGCTGCGAGAACACTGAGGCAACGATCAAGGTGATCCAGTCGGCGCGCTGCTTGTGCGGCCTTCCTGGCCGAGCGCGCAACCGGTCGAGGGCGCGCTGTGCCGCCTCCTCCATTTGGACCAGCCTGCCGAGATCGTCTCCGCCTACCCCTGCGCTTGCCATCCCGTCGATGGCGGTTTTGCTCATCTTGCCGACGTAACGACGGAGCGTACCAAGGCGGTTCCTCATCGCCAGCAGCTCGCGCTCAGCTTGCTTTGTGGTCGTTGGGTTGTCCTCGCCGCGCAAGGAGGCGGAGAGGGAATTTAGGAGTAGAAGCGCGTCCCCAAGGATACGACTGTCAGTTTCGCTCAGGTGGTTGATACGAAGATGGGGCGAGCCAAGGCGCAGCAGCGTCTCACGTAGCTCCTCGACCCGCATGTGGTTAGGGTATCGGCCGTGCGCGTGTTCATCGTGAGCGACATGGAGGGCGTCGCCGGGATCACCAACTGGCCCGGCGTTACCGGCGGCGACCCGCTGTACGACGAGGGCCGCAAGCTCTACACCGAGGAGATCAACGCCGCCGCCCGGGGCGCCTTCGACGCCGGCG
>Ga0207675_100005892_pt1 | contig 11697 bp, 9 predicted proteins | sample KBSSwiS42_FD_184305 | JGI IMG/M metagenome (GOLD analysis project Ga0207675, IMG submission 184305) | Switchgrass rhizosphere microbial communities from Kellogg Biological Station, Michigan, USA - KBS Switchgrass S4-2 (SPAdes) (version 2) | ecosystem: Host-associated > Plants > Roots >...
GAAGGATAGTGCCGAGGTGTCGTGCCCGCGTGGGCGGGCATCCAGTCATCGCCAATCTGACGATATGATCCGCGTCCGCCCCCCGCTCCGCGATGACTGGATCATCCGCCTTCGCGGATGATGACACCGAATAAAAGGTGAGATCGTGCAGCCCGATGACACCGCGTTAAAGTGATACGCTGGCCTGAGCAGCTTGGAACCAGCACTAACGTCTCGTAGTTTACCCACCCGGACCCAGGAGAGCCGTCCATGACGCTGACTATTGCTCACATCACGCCGATCGTTGCCCTCATTGCCGGCATCCTGATCCTCCTCATGCCGCGGCTGCTCAACTTCATCGTTGCGATCTACCTGATCGTGGTCGGTCTGGTGGGCCTCAACGGTATTTATCACTTCATGCGCTGACGCCGACGGCTCGCGCCGCGATCTGCGTGCTTGCGCCGGCATCCGCCGCAGTGATCATCAGGGGCCGGCCGCTCTTCAAATTGTGATTCCATGGCCAAATCGACGTCGCGCCGTACCGGATCGAAAAAGAAACCCGCTCGCGTTGCGCCCGCGCGCAAGGCGTCGCGCCGCAAGGCTGTGACGCCGGCCAAGCCTGCCGGGTCCGCCAAACGTGCCGCCGCGCCGGGCAAGCCCGCGAAGGCGTCGGCCAAGGGCAAATGGGTCTATCGCTTCGGCAACGGCAAGGCCGAGGGCCGGCCCGGCATGCGCGACCTGCTCGGCGGCAAGGGTGCGGGCCTCGCCGAGATGGCCAATCTCGGCCTGCCGGTGCCGCCCGGCTTCACCATCACGACTGCGGTCTGCACAGAGTTCTACGCCAACAACAAGCGTTATCCCGATGGCCTGCGCGCGCAGGTCGACGCCGCGCTGCTCGAGATCGGCCGTATCACCGGCAAGGGATTCGGCGACGGCACTAATCCGCTCCTGGTCTCGGTGCGCTCGGGCGCGCGCGCGTCGATGCCGGGCATGATGGACACCGTGCTCAACCTCGGCCTCAACGACGAGACGGTCGCGGCGCTGGCGCGCAAGTCGGGCGATCCACGCTTCGCCTACGATTCCTATCGTCGCTTCATCACGATGTATTCCGATGTGGTGCTCGGCTTCGGCCATCACCACTTCGAGGAAATCCTCGACGACCACAAGGACAGGAACGGCTACACGCTCGACACCGATCTTTCGGCCGACGACTGGATCGCGCTCGTGCAGCGCTACAAGGAGCGGCTCGCTGAGGAGCATGACGAGCCGTTCCCGCAGGATCCGCACAAGCAGCTATGGGGGGCAATAACCGCGGTGTTCGGCTCCTGGATGAACCAGCGCGCGATTACCTATCGGCGCCTGCACAACATCCCGGAAAGCTGGGGCACGGCGGTGAACGTCCAGGCCATGGTGTTCGGCAACATGGGCACGACCTCGGCGACCGGCGTCGCCTTCACGCGCAATCCGTCGACCGGCGACAAGCGGCTCTACGGCGAGTTTCTGATCAATGCCCAGGGCGAGGACGTGGTCGCGGGCATTCGCACGCCGCAGGAGATCACCGAGGCCGCGCGCGAGGAATCCGGCTCCGACAAGCCGTCGATGGAAACCGCGATGCCGCTGGCGTTCAAGGAGCTCGTGCGCATCTCCGGCGCGCTCGAGCGCCATTACCGCGACATGCAAGACCTCGAATTCACGGTCGAGCAGGACAAGCTGTGGATGCTGCAGACCCGTTCGGGCAAGCGCACCGCCAAGGCCGCGCTCAAGGTTGCGGTCGAGCTTGCAGGCGAGGGGCTCATCACCCGCGAGGAGGCGATCACCCGCATCGACCCCGCCGCGCTCGACCAGCTTCTGCATCCGACCATCGATCCCAATGCCGAGCGCAACATCATCGCGACCGGGCTTCCGGCGTCGCCGGGGGCGGCGTCGGGAGAGATCGTGTTCTCGGCCGACGAGGCCGAGACGCTCAAAGGCAGGGACAAGAACGTCATCCTTGTGCGTATCGAGACGTCGCCGGAGGACATCCACGGCATGCACGCGGCCGAGGGCATCCTCACCACCCGCGGCGGCATGACCTCGCACGCCGCCGTGGTGGCGCGTGGGATGGGCAAGCCCTGCGTTTCCGGGGCCGGCACGCTGCGGGTCGATTATGCCGCCGGCACCATGAGCGTCGGCGGGCACACGTTCAAGGCGGGCGACGTCATCACCATCGACGGCTCGACCGGACAGGTCCTGATGGGCCGCGTGCCGATGATCGAGCCGACGCTGTCGGGCGAGTTCACGACCCTGATGGGATGGGCCGACAAGGTGCGCAGGCTCGGCGTGCGTGCCAACGCCGACACGCCGAACGATGCGCGCGTGGCGCTGAGGTTCGGCGCCGAGGGCATCGGGCTTTGTCGCACCGAGCACATGTTCTTCGACGAGAAGCGCATCCGCGCGATGCGCGAGATGATTCTCTCCGACGATGAGAAACAGCGCCGCTCCGCGCTCGCCAAGCTCCTGCCCATGCAGCGCGCGGATTTCGTCGAGCTGTTCGAGATCATGCAGGGGCTGCCGGTTACGATCAGGCTGCTCGACCCTCCGCTGCACGAATTCCTGCCGCACAACGACGAGGAGATCGCCGAGGTCGCCGCCGCCATGAAGGCCGACCCGAAGAAGCTGGCGGAGCGCGCGCGCGGCCTGCACGAGTTCAATCCCATGCTCGGCTTCCGCGGCTGTCGTCTCGCGCTCGCCTATCCCGAGATCGCCGAGATGCAGGCGCGCGCCATCTTCGAAGCCGCGGTCGAAGCCGGCAAGCGCACGGGCAAGCCGGTCGTGCCGGAGGTGATGGTGCCGCTCATCGCCACCAAGACCGAGCTCGACCTCGTCAAGGCGCGCATCGATGCCATGGCCGAGGCGGTCGCGCTCGAGACCGAGACCAGGGTCAAATACCAGGTCGGCACCATGATCGAGCTGCCGCGTGCGTCCCTGCGCGCCGGCGATATCGCCGAGAGCGCCGAGTTCTTTTCCTTTGGCACCAACGACCTGACCCAGACCACTTACGGGATCAGCCGTGATGACGCGGCGAGCTTTCTCGGCTTCTACGTGTCGCGCGGAATTATTCCGCTTGATCCCTTCGTCTCCATCGACCGCGAGGGCGTGGGCGAGCTTATGCGCATCGGGGTCGAACGCGGTCGCAAGACGCGCGCCAAGCTCAAGGTCGGCATTTGCGGCGAGCACGGTGGCGATCCAGCCTCGGTGGCCTTCTGCCACGAGCTCGCGCTCGATTATGTCTCGTGCTCGCCGTTCCGCGTGCCGATCGCACGGTTGGCGGCGGCGCAGGCCGCGCTCGGCAAGGATCCGGCAAGCCAAGCTTGATCGTCGTTGGATTCCGGGCTCGCGCCTTCAGCGCGCCCCGGAATGACGGCGGATAAATCCTGCTAACGCCTTATACTTTCGATTAATGGACCCGTCCGCGCGCGCAACGGCCCGCGAAAAGCTCTGGCTTTTCGCGGCGGGAGCGGGCCTTATCGCACCGGCGTAAAGCGCACTCATAAGCGCACCGGCAGGGAACGACATGTCCGAGGACGTGACCAGGGCTGAGGGAGCCGCCGCGGCCGTTTCGGAAGACCGATTGCGCAAGGCCGAGGCCTATGTCGAGGCCGAGGACGGCGTGGTCAATCGCCTCGTCGGCTGGGCCGGCACGCTGGTCACCACGATCGCGGTGACGATGTCGCTGTTTCACCTCTACGCCGCGATCGCGGGCGCCTGGCCGTTCACCGACTTTCCCATCATCACCACCCAGCCGCTGCGCTACGCCCACGTCGCCTTCGTGATGATGCTGTGCTTCCTGTTGTTTCCGATGGCGGCGCGATTTCGTAACCACATCCGCTGGTGGGACGTTGTCGCCGGCATCACCGGCGCGGCGATCCTGATCTACGCCATCGAGGGCGGCGAGGAGTTCACCGACCGCGCCACCATGCCGACCCATCTCGACGTCGTGCTCGGCGTCGTGTTCATCGTGCTGCTGCTCGAGGCGACGCGGCGAACCACCGGCTGGATCGTCCCGTGCGTGGCGATGGCGTTCATGGCCTACGCCTATTTCGGGCCGTACCTGCCGGCGCCATGGACGCACCGCGGCTACGACGTTTCGCAGCTCGTCGGTCATCTGTTCATCACGCTCGAGGGTATTTTCGGCATTCCGGTCGACGTGTCGTCCTCGCTCATCATCCTGTTCACCATCTACGGCGCGTTCCTGCAGCATTCCGGCGCCGGCAAGTTCTTCATCGATTTTTCCATGGCGCTCATGGGCCACAAGGCCAACAGCGCCGGCCGCACCGTGGTGCTGTCCTCGTTCCTGCTTGGTGGTCCGTCCGGCTCGGGCGTCGCCACCACCGTGACGATCGGCGCCGTCGCCTATCCGCTGATGCAGCGGGCGGGGTTCGAGAAGAACGCGGCCGGCGGCCTGCTCGCCGCCGGCGGGCTGGGCGCCATCATCTCGCCGCCGGTGCTCGGCGCCGCCGCCTTCCTGATCGCCGAGTTCCTCAAGATCAGCTACCTCGACGTGATCTGGATGGCGATCATCCCGACCTGCCTCTACTACCTGTCGCTGCTGTTCATGGTCGAGCTCGATGCCAAGCGGTTCCACGCGCAGACCGTGGACTTCGAGCAGCAGCTCACGTTGGCGCAGATGACGCGCCGCTACGGCTTTCACTTCATCTCGCTGATCTCGATCATCATCTTCATGTTGTGGGGCTACTCGCCGACCCTGTCGGTGTTCTGGTCGACGGTGCTCACCTATGGGCTGAGCTTTCTCACCCGCGAGACGGCGATCACGCCAAAGAAGCTGGTGCGCGCCTTGTCCGACGGCTCGACCAGCGTGCTGACCGCCGCGACCACCTGCGCGACCGCCGGCATCATCGTCGGCGTCGTCACGCTGACCGGGCTCGGACTGAAGTTCTCCTCGATCGTGATCGACTACGCCGGCGGCAACCTGCTGCTGACCGCGATCTACACCGCGCTGATCGTGTGGATCGTCGGCCTGGCGGTGCCGGTGACCGCCTCCTACATCATCTGCGCGGTGATTGCGGCGCCCGCCATGATCAAGCTCGGCGTGCCCGACTTCGCCGCCCACATGTTCATCTTCTACTATTCGGTGCTGTCGGAAGTTTCGCCGCCGACGGCGCTCTCGCCGTTCGCCGCCGCGGCGATCACCGGCGGAGATCCCTACCGGACCACACTGCAGGCGTGGAAATACACTCTGCCCGCCTTTCTGGTCCCGTTCGTATTCGTGCTCGACCCGCAAGGCATCGGTTTGCTGCTCAAGCTGCCGAAGGACGGCTCGTGGATCGATATCGTTCTGATCACCGGCAAGACCGCGCTCGGCCTCGCCGCGCTGGCGGCGGCGGCGCAAGGCTGGGCCCTGCGCCGGACGACCACCGCCGAGCGCCTGCTGCTGGTGCTAGCCGGCCTGTTCCTGGTGTTTCCGAGCCTGCTCGAAGCGCTGATGGAGGTCATGATCGGCCGCGACATCAGCTACACCGCGACATTTGGCTTGGCGATCGCCATCGCCGTCCTGCTAAAACAGCGCATGCAGCCGGAAGGCCCGCGGACGCAGACAACCGGGCCAAACTAGGGAGAGATCCATGACACGCAAAGCATTTGCGATCTCCGCGCTCGCAGTGAGTGCGGCGCTGATCGCCGGCGCCGCGCTTGCCCAGCAGGGGCTCAACATCGCCATTGCGACCGGCGGCACCGGCGGCGTCTACTATCCGCTCGGCGGCGGCATGGCGAACGTGCTGTCAAAGCACGTGCCCGGCATGCAGGCGAGCGCGCGCGTCACCGGCGGCTCGGTGGACAATCTCAAATTGATCGGCTCGCAGCAGAGCGAGGTCGCGCTGGTGATGGTCGATGCCGCGCTCGATGCGCTCAAGGGCGAGGACAAGTTCAAGGGCAGCCCGGTCGACGTGCGCACCCTGATGGTGCTCTATCCCAATCGCATGCACGTGGTGAGCATGGAAGGCACCGGCGTCGAGAAGATGTCCGATCTCAAGGGCAAGCGCGTCTCCACCGGCTCGCCCGGCAGCGCGACCGAGGTGATGGCGTTTCGCGTCATCGAGGCGGCAGGCCTCGACAAGGACAAGGACATGCGACGCGAACGGCTCGGCGTCGCCGAATCCGTCAACGCGCTCAAGGACCGCAAGATCGACGCCTTCTTCTGGGTGGGCGGACTGCCGACCGCCGCGGTCACCGACCTCGGCGCCACTCCCAACGTGAAGATCAAGATGATCGACCATGCCGATACGGTCGAAAAGATGAACAAGAAGTATGACAACCTCTACACGACCGGCGTGATCCCGGCGAAGACGTATCCGGGTCAGGACAAGGACAACCCCATCGCGGTGGTCCAGAACATCCTGGTCGCCAACGCCAAGATGTCCGACAAGGTCGCCTACGATATCGTCAAGACCTTCATCGAAAAGCGCGACGAGCTGGTGGCGGTGCACGCCGAGGCTGAAAGCATCAAGCTTGAAAATCAATCGCCGAAGAACTCGCCGATCCCCTGGCATCCCGGCGCGATGAAATATTTTTCGGACAAAGGCCTCAAGATGAATTGATGGCGTCGCCCTCGCGGAAGCATGCTTCCAGCGAGGGCGCACACCGGTCGTTCAAGGTTCCACGTTCCCGGATCCATGGCGTTTCGTTTCGCGGCGTCAGCTCGCTGCGGCGAGGATGTTGGCGGTCTTAGCTCGTGCCGGTGCTCGCCGCTTCTTGCGTGGCGCAGCGGACTTCTTCTTTTGCGGCGCGGATTTTCGGGCGAGCGCCGCCGTCGATGCCGCGAGCACTTCCCGCTCCGCCGCCAGCCAGTGCTGATCGGCTTGACCGTCCGCTCGGCCATGTGCGGCCCAGATCTCGTAGGCACGCTCGCTGATACGGTTTTTCAGACTCTGATCCATGTGAAGCTTTCCTGCTTGGGGATGATTGGCGCCTCTTTCATCCCTCAGCATAGTTGATGAAGGGTAAAATTTCGGCTGCGGAACCGGTTTGCGTTATCATCGACGAGGAAAATCATGCGGAACAATTCGAAGCGCCGCGCTGCGCGCGAGACCGGTGTGCGCCATCGCGGAGAAATTTTTTGGCATGACGGTTCCATGACAGGCGTCGTGGGCCGTGATGGACTGCGCGCGCGGGAACAAACATTGGATATGTCATGACCATCAATCACCTTTTCCTCGCCTTCATGGCCGTCGTCGGTGCCGCGGTCGGAATCATTCTGGTGGTGAAGCCGGAGACCCGCGACTTCCGGGTATCGCCGTATTTCTGGGTGCTGCTCGCCATGGTCCTGTTCGAGTTGCTCGCGTTCGCGCGCGGACGCGGCGCTCCTGGAACGGTCGTGACCATGGATGTCAGGGTCAGCGGATTCCTGATGGCGATCGTGCTGATGGTGGTGATACCGATCGTGTCGGGCTCGTCGGCGCGGCTGTTCTGATCGGGGCCGCTGCCGTCGCTTCCGCCCGCGACCTCCGAACGCGCGCGCGAGGCGGCCGCGAGGGTTGCGTGCGGCGACATTGTGGCAATGCCCCGGCGAATTAACAGCTTTGCAAGGTTAATCGACCAATAAGGAAAATCTGTCGCATTTGCGCCATCACGTCGCCTTTTGGCGACGGGAGGATCGGCGGCGTTTTGCAGGGGCGGGGGCAAGCCTACTGATGGTTGCATCGCGCAACAAGCCGGAGGGTGGTCTGCGGACCTCTCTCTGGCTCGGTGTCATGATGTTGTTGGCGCTGCCGAGCGAGGTCGGATACCAGGACCTTGCGACGCTGCTGACGCGCCAGCCCGTCGTCAATCGTGCGCAGAAAACCGCGTTCGCCTCGACGTTCGGCACCATCCACGAAGCGCCCTACAATCTGCCCGAGCCGGTCGGAGCTTCGATCCCGATTCCTCCAGGCTATATGCTGGCGGGGCTCGATGCCGGCCACGCCGATGTGACCGCTTCGCTGCGCGACCGGCTGTTCGGCGCCGAGCGAGACTTCCCCGCCAATTCGTATGCCGGTCCGGTGATCGACCGCACCCGCAAGGGCGACTACGGCGTCGCAGCCAAGGATGATCGCCGCGTCGCGCTCAAAGGCGACCGGTTGAAGGTTCGTCCCGCGGGCGAGGCCGTGCCCGGCGCCGGCGAGCCGGCGCAAGAACCGAAGCAAGGCCCGGCGCTGGCGCAACAGCCATCGCCGGCGCTGGTGCAGGAGCCGCCGGCGGAGGTTGCCGCCGCGGAGCCCGGCACGCCGGCGGCGGTCCCGCAGGTCGCGCAACCGCAGAAATCTCCCGAGCCAGGCAGCTACTCGCTCGCAAGCGCCGGCGACCATCGCGCCGTCGACCTGGGTTCGAAGTCGTCCGGCGTGAAATCCGCCTATCCCATGCTTGCGCCGCCGCGCGACGGCGACAAGGAGGCCGAACAGGCCGCCGTGGCCGCCGAACGCGAGGCGGAGGCGCGCAAGCAGTTCATGACCGGCCTTGGCCTGGCCCCGACCGACGTCGATCCGACGCTGCGCGCCGCGCGGCTCTACTTCGGCGCGGCTCCCATGGGACAACGGCTCGGAGCGATCGAGCCGTGGGCGCCCGGCGAGGAACCCAAGTTCGAAACCAAAGGCGTGACCGCGACCAACGAAGCCGACATGAAGCTTGCCGCGCTGCCGCCGGACGCCTGGTCACCCGACAGCATCATTGACACGCCGGTCGAGCGCTCCGAGCTGCCGCCGCTGCCCTCCGATCCGGGCGTCGTGTTCAAGGACGGCGCCGGCGGCGGACAGACCGTGGCGCGCAAGGGCGAGGTCACCGGCATCGATCAGCGTCCGATGAGCCCGGCCGAGCGGTTGGGCCTCGACGAGACGAGCCGGCCGAAGTCTGAGAAATGCCTCGCCGACGCGATCTATTTCGAATCGCGCGGCGAGCATGTGCGCGGACAGATGGCGGTGGCCCAGGTCGTGCTCAACCGCGCATTCTCCGGCAAGTATCCGAGCACGGTGTGCGGCGTCGTCTACCAGAACGCCCACCGTCATCTCGCCTGCCAGTTCACCTTCACCTGCGACGGCATTCCCGACGTCGTGCGCGAGCCGGATATGTGGGAGCGCGCCAAGACCATCGCGGCCGAAATGCTCGACGGCAAGCTGTGGCTGCCCGAGGTCGGCAAGGCCACGCATTACCACGCCTACTGGGTGCGGCCGGGCTGGGTGCGCGAGATGACCAAGATGCACAAGCTCGGCGTTCACACCTTCTACCGTCCGCGCAAGTGGGGCGACGGCGACGACGCGCCGGAATGGGGCGACCCGGAAGCGACCCAGGAATCCGCCAAGAAGCTCGTGGAAGCGGCGAAGAAACTCTAAAGCGGTTCGGCTCGGCGCTTACCATTCTCTGGCGTCACCCGCGGGTCCATCCGCTGCGGAAGAGCGCTTTGCAAGAAGATGCGCAAGCTCAGACATTGCGCGCCAGGAAGTCCCACATCAAGCGCATCGCCGCGCGGCATCCCTCGAGCGCGCTCATCTGCATGAACCCGTGCGGCAGCCCTTCCATCACGTGCAGCTCGTAGGGGCTCGCCGCGGCCGTCAGGGCCTGGGCAAGGGCGAGCGAGTCGGCAAGGCACCAGGTATCGTTGCCCGCTCCGAGAATGAAGCATGGCGGAAGCAGTCCCGGTGCCACCGCCTTGAGCGGACTGGCGCGCGGATCGTCGAGCAAGCTTTCGATGCCCGACACGTAGGTGCTTAGCTGCAGCTGAAGCCCGGGGTTCGAATCGGTTGCGCTGCGCGGTCGCCGTGAGATCGTAGACGCCGTAGAAAAGCAGTGCCGCGCGCACCAGCGCGCGCAGCTCGGAAGCGCTCGAGGTGATGGCGCTGGCTGCCAGGTTGGCCCCGGCGGAATCGCCGCCGATCGCGATCCGGCGGCCGTCGCCGTTCCATCGGCGGGCATTGTCAGCCGCCCATCCGATGGCAAACACCGTGTCTTCCAGCGCGGCCGGGAATGGATGCTCCGGGGCCAGCCGATAGTCGAGGATGATCGTCAGATAACCCGCTTCGGCAAACTGCATCCCGAGCTTTCGAAACGAGACCGGGCTGCCGAACGCCCAGCCGCCGCCGTGCAGGTAGATCGCCACCGGATGCGGACCGGCCCGCTTCGGCACCGCGACGTCGGCGCGAAGGCCAGCGCGCAACTCGACCTTTTCTTCGAGTGCACCGATTGCGGGGAGGTCTTGATTATAAACGACCGCCAGCTCTTCCCAGGCGCGCCGCTGCGCGACCATGTCGCCGGTCGGATTCCAGCCCGGCAGTCGCGACAGAATCTGTCGATCGTGTTCGCTGATCATGCGTCGTATCGTCCTGTGTTCGCAACTTGCCACGTCGTCGATGCGCTGCCACGCCAGCCGGTCGGCGGCGAGATGAAGTCCGAACATCAGCGATCCGCACCGCGCCTGGCGCTCGGCGTCGACGACGGGCAAGCCGCGCACCACGGGTGGCCGGCAAGCTCACATCTCGATGTCGAGCGCCACGTCGAGGTTGGGCGCCGAGTGCGTGATCCAGCCCGACGAGGCGTAATCGACGCCGGTCTTCGCGATCTCGGCGATGGTCTCCAGGTTGATGCCGCCCGAGGCCTCGAGCGCGAACCTGCCGCCGACCATCTCCACCGCCTGGCGCAGGGTCGCCACGTCCATGTTGTCGAGCAGCACCGCGTCGGCGAGCCCGACCGCGAGCACCTCGCGCAGCTGATCGAGGGTATCGACCTCGATCTCGATCTTGACCAAGTGGCCGGCGGCGGCCTTGGCGCGCTCCAGTACGGCGCGGATACCGCCAGCGACCGCGATGTGGTTGTCCTTGATCAGGATCGCATCGTCGAGGCCGAAGCGATGATTGAAGCCGCCGCCGCAGCGCACCGCGTATTTTTCGAGCGCCCGCAGCCCCGGCGTGGTCTTGCGCGTGCAGCAGATGCGGGTGTGGGCGCCGGCGACGCGGCGCACGAATTCATGCGTCGCGGTCGCCACGCCCGAAAGGCGGCCGAGCAGATTGAGCGCCACGCGTTCGGCGGAGAGCACCGCGCGGGCGGGCCCGTCGACGGTCATCAGCGCGGTCTTGGCTGCGGCGCGCATGCCGTCACGGCCATTGGCCGCGATCTTGATCCCGGGCGCGAGCTTCTCAAACGTCGCGGCGACCAGCGGCAGGCCGGCGATCACGCCGGCCGCGCGCGCGACCACGATCGCGTGTGCTGGCGTGTCCTCCGGAATGGTCGCGATCGAGGTGACGTCGCCGGCACGGCCGAGATCCTCGGCCAGTGCGCGCGTGACCACCGCGTCGATCTCCAGCGGCGAGAGGAAGGCGTCGGGGCAGAGCAGGGATGTGGTCATGACGGGATGCCGAGGTATGGACGCCGGCCGGCGAGCGCCCGCGGTGTGCTCCCTCTTCCCACGCCGAACTCGGATTGATCAGCGTTCGGTCGGGCCGCGGTGGCGCGTCGGCCTCGCGGCGTGTGCGTGATTCCAAGCATCCTGAGGGACCCTCTCCAGCCTTGTAGTCTAACCTATCGCTTCAAGTTCACCATCGCCTCGACCGAGCGCCGGGCCTTTGCGGCAATGGCCGGATCGATCGCCACTTCCTCCTTGAGATATAGCAGGCTGTCGAGAATTTTCGGCAGCGTGATCCGCTTCATGTGCGGGCACAGATTGCATGGACGCACGAACTCGACGTCGGGCAATTCGGCCTG
>Ga0207675_100005899_pt1 | contig 11691 bp, 9 predicted proteins | sample KBSSwiS42_FD_184305 | JGI IMG/M metagenome (GOLD analysis project Ga0207675, IMG submission 184305) | Switchgrass rhizosphere microbial communities from Kellogg Biological Station, Michigan, USA - KBS Switchgrass S4-2 (SPAdes) (version 2) | ecosystem: Host-associated > Plants > Roots >...
GCCCATCGTCGACTACGACGAGGAACTGGTGCATCGGACGCTGCGGGCGCTAAAGGACAAGGAGCTTGTCGCGCTTTCCTGGCAGGGAGCGGGTAGTCGCGTGGTGAAGTACGTCCAGACATTCGCGCAGCGACGCGGGCTCGCGCCGGACGAACGAGCGCTGGTCACCGCGTTGTTGCTGCGCGGGCCCCAACCCGCCGGAGCGCTCAAGACCCGCACCGAGCGGCTGCATCGTTTCGCCGACCGCACCGAGGTCGAGGTTTGCCTTGCCCGCATGGCCGGCAGCGAGACCCCGATGGTGCGCGAGCTGCCCCGCCAACCCGGTCAGCAGGACACTCGCTGGATCCATCTGCTCGGCCCGGTCGAGGTGGCCGGGGCTGGTGCAGGACCGGTACGCGTCGACCGTGAGTCGGTGCTCGCGGCCGGGCCCGAGGCACGAGACGGCAAGGTTCGCGCGGCGTACGCCACGGTTGCCGCGTCCTATGCGGAGCAACTATCCGATGAGCTCGCCGGCCTGCCGTTCGAAAGGTGGTTGCTGCGCCGAGTCGTCGACCTGGCCGGCCGTGCGCCAGTGATCGAGGTCGGCACGGGACCAGGCCACGTCGCCGCGTTCCTGGCCGAGGCCGGGGCAGGCGCTACCGGCCTCGATATCTCGCCGGAGATGGTGGACGAGGCCCGCCGCCGCCACCCCGGGGTCAGCTACCAGGTCGGTGACCTGCGCCGGCTGATTCGTCCCACTACCCACGACGGGTGGGGGGCCGTGCTCGCCTGGTACTCCCTCATCCATCTCGCGGCATCCGAGCTAGCGGCCGCGATCAACTCGCTTGCGCGACCCCTGCGCGCGAACGGCTGGCTCGTGCTCGCCCTGCACGCCGGCGCTGAGGTGCGCACCGCCACTGACTGGTTCGGCCACGAGATCGACCTCGACTTCGTTCTGCACGACCCGGCCGAGATCGTCGCCATCGTTGAACGCACCGGCCTGCTCGACATCGAGTGGTACCACCGCGGCCCGGTCATCGCCCGCGGCGAAACGACCGAGCGCCTATATCTCCTCGCTCGCAAGCCGTGACAACGGTCCCGATTGCTTCCCGAGCGCGTTGCCGCACAGGTTCCGCGACGTTAGCGGCTCGTTCGGCGCCACGCGCAACTATTCGCCGCAGTTCAGCTGTCAACGGGCTGGGGGTATTTCGGTAACTGGGCCGGATGCGGCCTGGATCGCCTTATGACTCGTCCAGGTGCGTCGCGATCGGCGGAAAAGTAGGTTCGGGGGATGGAGAAACCACTGCAACGGACGGTTGCTTTGGTGACCGGAGCGAGCAGCGGGATCGGCGCGGCGACGGCCCGCAGGCTGGCTGACGAGGGCGCGGCGGTGGCACTGGTCGCCCGGCGGCGGGACCGACTGGACGAGCTCGCGTCGATGATCGGCGGCCATGCGCTCGTCGTCGAGGCCGACGTGACCGACCAGGCGCAGGCTGCCGCTGCCGTGGCGCGAACCGTCGCCGAGTTCGGCCGGCTCGACACATTGGTCAACAATGCCGGCGTGATGCTGCTCGGCCCTGCATTGGACAGCCCGACGGAGGAGTGGGACCGGATGATCGCCCTGAACGTTCAGGGCTCGCTCTATGTCACGAAGTCGGCGCTCCCGCATCTCGTCAGCGCTGCTGCCGACTCGCCCCGAAAGGTCGCCGACGTGATCTACATCAGTTCAACTGCTGGTCGCCTCGCTCGTCCGGGCGGGGGCACCTACAGCCTGACGAAATTCGGTATCGGCGCGTTCGCGGAATCACTTCGGCAGGAGTTGATCGCCAAGCGCGTGCGGGTCAGCGTCGTCGAGCCCGGGACGGTCGACACCGAGCTTGTCACGCACCTCCGTAGCGACGTTCGCGCGGCGGCCCGGGGTCAGGTCGAATCGATCGAGGTGCTCGAACCGGACGACATCGCCGATGCGGTCGCCTACATCGTCACGCGCCCTCGGCGCGTCGCCGTCAACGAACTCCTCGTCCGGGCCGCGGAGCAGACCTGGTAGCCGCCTCCCCACCCGCCAAGCGGCTACCAGGGTTCAGTCGCCCGTGGGAGCGACTCCCGCCCTCTCGATCATCAGCACCGCGGTTCGGACCGGGGCGACGGGCCGATGCAACATTCCGGCCGGGACCGAGAAGGCCTGCCGTGGTCCGAGCTCCACGGTCTCGGCGTCTTGAAGCTCGATGCGGAACCGACCGTCGAGGACGAAGAAGAACTCGTCCTGATCTTGGTGCGTGTGCCAGTGAAACTCGCCCTGCATGACGCCGAGGCGCACCAGGACGTCTCCGACCTGGATCAGCGTCTGGTTGTACCAGTGGTCGGTTACCTCATCGATCAGGGCCTGGACGTCGATGGTCTGCAAAGCTTCGAATATCGGGTCGTAATGAATTGTGTAGTCGTCCTTTGGCACGAGACCTCCCCAACAGTGTGCGATTCAGCTCTGATCGGATGCTCGCGCCATGAAGTCGCGCTGTCGACGACTTTTCGCAGCCGCCGAGGCCCCACGAGGGCTCCGTCAACGGCGCGGCCGAGCAGAAATGTCCTGCTTCTACGATGAGTTCGCCGCGCGGGTCCCGTCTGTACTAGTGAACCAATCGCCGACACCGGGAGTTCAGATGTCCACGATCACACCCCATCTCTGGTTCGACACCCAGGCCAAGGAGGCGGCTGAGTTCTATGCCGCGGTCTTCCCCGACTCGTCGGTTACGAGCGTGACCACGTTGCGTGACACGCCGAGCGGTGACTGCGACATCGTGGCGTTCCGGGTGTGGGGCCAGGACTTCATGGCGATCAGTGCCGGCCCGCTGTTCAGGATCAACCCCGCCATCTCGTTCATCGTCAACTTCGACCCGAGCCGGGACGACCATGCGGCAGATTTACTCGACCAGGTCTGGGCGCAGCTCGCCGACGACGGGGCGGTGGTGATGCCGTTGGACGCCTACCCGTTCAGTAAGCGGTACGGCTGGGTCCAGGATCGTTACGGCGTGTCGTGGCAGCTGATTCTGACTGATCCGGCGGGTGAGCCACGGCCGGCGGTCGTGCCGGCGCTGACCTTCGTCGGCGAGGTAAGTGGCAAGGCCGAAGAGGCGACGGACTTCTACCTCGAAGTGTTCGGCGAGGCGGAACGCGGCCAACTCGTCCGCTACCCCGAGGGCATGGCCCCTGACGTTCCGGGCACCGTCATGTTCTCCGACATCCGGCTCGGCGATACCTGGATCGCTGCCATGGACAGCGCTCGCCAGCATGACTTCGGTTTCAACGAGGCCGTTTCGCTGGTGGTCAGCTGCGCCGACCAGGCTGAAATCGACCGCTATTGGAACAAGCTGTCGGCCGTGCCCGAGGCCGAACAGTGTGGCTGGCTGAAGGACCGCTACGGCCTCTCCTGGCAGATCACCCCCGTCGAGATGGGCGAGATGCTCAGCAACGGCACGCGCGAACAGATCGATCGAGTCACCCAGGCGTTCCTGCCGATGAAGAAGTTCGACCTGGCCGCGCTTCGCGCCGCATATGCGGGGTGAACTCGGCCGGCGGCGATGATCGTCGTGGTCGAGCCGCACTGACACTCCGGCGGCCGGGACGCTGACCCGCACGTCGCCCTGGCCGGTTGGGGAGCGCCCCTCTCCAGACATTCCGCGAAACAGTCGGTGGTCTTCCCTTGCCGCCCTTCCCGCGGGCGCCGGCGGAAGGTGCGCGGAAGGTGCGGTTCGTAGCGTCCACGCATCACTACGACGCCGGAGTACCGGCATCACCGTCTGGAGGACGCATGACCACCGCAACTGCCGAGAGCGCTCGTCGCAATGGAGTGGACACCGCGATGTTGTTCGCGACGCTCGACGCCGTCAAGGCTCAGCCCGAGATCGCGAAGTTCCAGTTCCGGGCCAGCAACACCTGGGTGAACGGGACCCACAACCGGTCCACCTTGTCCGGGTTCTACGGCGCGCTGCAGGAGATGGAACACAAGCACGTCACGACAGTGGATGCCGATCACCCGGCGGTGCTGGTCGGAGATGACAACGCCCCCTCGCCGGTGGAGTACCTGCTGCATGCCATTGCCGCGTGCCTGACCGCCGGCGTGGCCAATGTCGCCGCGGCGCGCGGTATCGAGTTGACCAAGGTCACCTCGACCGTGCAGGGCGACATCGATTTGCTGGGGATCCTCGGGTTGTCGGACGGCTCGGTCCGCAACGGCTATGAGCAGATCAAGGTCAGCTTCCACATCGACGGCGATGCCGACGAGGAGACGCTGCGGCGGATCGTGGAGCAGTCACGCAAGCGCTCTGCCGTCTACGACGTGCTCACCAACGGGACGCCCGTCCACGTCGACGTCGTCACCGGCTGACGGCACGGAACGGCGCCGAGCCGGCCGAGCATGCCGCTCGGCCGGCCCGGCCCATCGGAAAGAACGCGAGATTGTCATGGAGTGCATAGACACCGTCGTCATTGGCGCCGGACATGCCGGGCTGGCCGTGAGCCGGTTGTTGTCGGCCGCGGGCCACGAGCACGTCGTCCTCGAACGCGGCCGAGTGGGGGAGCGGTGGCGCAGTGAGCGGTGGGATTCGCTCCACCTGCTGACCCCGAACTGGATGACCCGCCTCCCCGGCTTCAGCTATCGCGGCCCGGATCCCGACGGTTACCTGGCCGCCGACGCCTTCGCCGACCACCTCGACCGCTACGCAGCGTCGTTCGACGCCCCGGTCGTCGAGCGGGCGACCGTCGAGAACGTATCGCGGGCCTGGCCCACTCGCTCGTATCGGGTCGTCACGGACAAGGGCACCTGGCGGGCCGGCAACATCGTGGTCGCGACCGGGCCGCACGGCACACCGCTCCTCCCTCCCGCCGTCCGCGACGGCGATCTCGGGCCGGTCGACGTGGTCTCCGCACAGCGATACCGCAACCCCGCACAGCTGCGGCCAGGTGGTGTCCTCGTCGTCGGGGCGTCGTCCTCGGGGGTGCAGATCGCCGACGAGCTCGCGCGAGCGGGCCGCTCGGTGATTCTCTCGGTGGGGCGCCATACCAGAATGCCCCGTCGCTATCGCGGAATGGACATCTTCTGGTGGCTGGAGAGCACGGGCCGCCTCGCTCGGACCATCGACGAGATGCCGGACGCCAGGGCGGCGCGCCGCGAGACATCCTTGCAGCTCGCCGGGCGCAATAGCCCTGAACTGTTCGGTCAGAACCTGGACCTGGCCGTGCTACAGGCGAATGGGGTTCGGCTGGCTTGACGCCTGGAGCGGGTCACTGGTGGGCGGGCGTGGTTCAGCGACGATCTGGGCGCTACCGTCCGTGCTGCCGACCGGCTGATGCACCGCTTCCTCGATGCCGTTGACGACTACATCCGCCGGTCCGGACTCGGTCGCGAGGTCTGGGAGCCGGTGCGGCCCCGACCGGTCGAGTTGCCAACTCGACCCCTGGCCTGGCTGAACCTGAGCGCCGAGCCGATCAGCACGATCGTGCTCGCCACCGGTTACCGGCCCCACCATCCGTGGCTGCAGCTGCCGGTGACCGCGCCAGACGGGAGCATCGAGCAATACCGCGGCGTTACGGCTGCACCGGGGGTCTACGTCGTCGGCCAACGGTTCCAGCACCGCCGCGACTCCGGCTTCATCGACGGGGCCCGGTACGACGCCGGGGCCGTCGCATGCCACCTGTTGAGCCGGCGGACCGACACGGTGCAAGCGGCATGAAGGTCTACGACGTCGTGATCGTGGGCAGCCGGGTCGCCGGTGCGTCAACCGCGATGCTTCTGGCGCGCGCCGGCGCCCGCGTCGCGGTCGTCGAGCGATCTCGCCTTGGCAGCGACACGCTCTCGACGCATGCGCTGATGCGGGCCGGCGTGCTGCAACTCTTTCGCTGGGGCCTCCTGGAACGGCTCGTCAGCGCCGGTACCCCATCGATTGCGAGCGCGCAGTTCCACTATGGCGACGGCGCCAGTACCCGAGTCTCGATCCGCCGGGCGGCCGGCGTCGATGCCTTGTACGCCCCGCGTCGTTACCTGCTCGACCGACTGCTCGCGGATGCGGCAGCCGATGCCGGCGCGGAGATCCTGCCGGAGATGACTGTCACCGGCATGCTCCACGACGACAGCGGACGGGTGCGCGGCGTCCACGCCGTCGACCGCGCGGGCCGGGTGTTGGAACTCCCGGCCGTGACGACTGTCGGTGCAGACGGGATTCGTTCGACAGTGGCCGACCTGGTACAGGCGCCAGTCATTCGGCGCGGCCGGTCCGCTTCGAGCGTTCTCTACCGCTACGTCGCTGGACTTCCGACAGATGGATACGAGTGGGCCTATGGCGACGGCGCCGCGGCCGGCTTGATTCCGACCAACAACGGCGAGACGTGCGTCTTCGTCGCTGCCGCGGCCGACCAGTTCCACGCGATTCGCCGGGCGGGCCGTGAGCAGGCTTTTGCTGCCCTGCTCGCGCGGGCAGCGCCGGGTCTGCGCGACCGAGTGGCCTCGGCCGGCGAGGCCGGGCGGCTGTACGGCTGGGCCGGAATGCCGGGATACGTCCGCCGCTCATGGGGGTCGGGATGGGCTCTGGTTGGCGACGCCGGCTACTACAAGGACCCGATCACCACCCACGGCATGACCGATGCGCTGCGAGACGCCGAACTGCTCGCCGACGCGATTGTTGCCTCAAACAGCGGCGGGCTGCCGCCTGGCATCGCGCTGGCTCGATATCAGGCCACCCGCGACCGGCTGTCAAGCGACCTGTTCGCGGCGACGGAGGCCGTGGCGGGCTACGGCTGGGACACAGATTGCCTGCACACGCTGCTGCGGCGGGTCAGCTCGGCTATGAGCGACGAGGTCGACTACCTCGAATCGCTGCCCAATCGCCTCGCGTCGCGGGCGCCCGAAGGTTCGCATCAGCTGACAGCCGCCGGAAGCCCCGGTTAGTCTGACGTCCCGCCGGGAAGGTCGGACCGCTGTGAAAATCGACGTCAAACTGCTCGGGGGCTTCGAAGTCCTCGTGGATGGGATTCCTGTCCCGTCAACGGCGTGGTCCCGGCGCCACGCCGCATCGCTCGTGAAGCTTCTCGCACTCGCGCCCGGGCGCCGCCTGCACCGCGAGCAGGTCATCGAGGCGTTGTGGCCTGGGATATCGCTCGACGCCGCCGCGCCGCGCCTGCACAAGGCCACGCACTACGCGCGTAAGGCGCTCGGCGCGACGGCTGTGGAAACCCGGGCCGAGGCATTGTGGCTCGGTGCCGACACAAACGTCGATGTCGATGGGTTCTATGACCTCGCCGAGCAAGCGCTCGAGAACGGCGCGCTTGAGACGATCGAAGCAGCCTTGGCGGCATATCGCGGACCGTTGTTACCGGACGATCCTTACGAGAGGTGGGCCGAGCCGTCCCGGGAGCGGGTGCGGACACTGCACGTAGGTCTGCTGCGCCGGGCCGAGCGCTGGGATGCATTACTGCAGCACGAACCGGCAGACGAACACGCCCATCTGGCCCTGATGCGGGCCAGCGCGACCCGTGGCGACCTCCGCGGCGCGGTCCGGCAATACGAGCGAATGGAGCGGGCGCTTCAGCGGGAGCTCGGCATTGTGCCGAGCGCGGAGGCGCAGCAGCTTCGCGATGGGCTCGAGGCCGAGCTGCGTGGCCCGACCGACGCTCGGAGACCACCACGTCGACGGCTTTATGGCCGACGGGAGATTGGCAACCTGGTCCGCGACCGCCTGGATCAGGCGATGGGCGGCCACGGCAGCACGTTGCTGTTCACCGGTCCACCGGGGGTCGGCAAATCGGCCGTCCTGGAACTGACGGAAAGCCTGGCCACTCGGCGGGGCTGGCGCACCGGGCACGGCACGGCTTCGACAGTCGAGGGTCTCTGGCCGTATGCGCCAGTGTTGGAGGCGCTGAACAACCTGTGCCGCAAGCATCATGCGCTATTAGACGGGCTGGACGATGCCTATCGCGTCGAGATCGAGCGGGCGCTATCCGGTCGGGATGTCAGCTGGAGTGGCGAGTCCAGTCACCAGCGGCTGTTCGTCGCGGTCGCCGAACTCGTCCGCCTCGCCGCTGCTGGCCATGGGCTGTTGATCGTGCTCGACGACGTGCATGAGGCCGACGACGCGTCCTTGCGGTTGTTGCATTACCTGTCGCGCTGCGCGATGACCGAACCCGTGCTGATCGCGGTCGCGCACCGGCCGTTACGTGAGCAGCCGCTCCGGGATGTCGCGGAAAGCCTCATCGCCCGAGGCGCAGGTGTGCAGGTGGCACTGACTCCGCTGTCCGAGCAGGACACCCGCCAGCTGATCGCAGACCGCTTTCCCGACCTGCCGACCAGTTCCGTCGAGGGAATTTGTACAGCCAGCGGCGGGCTGCCGTTCACGGCGCTGGAGCTCGCGCGTAGCCATGGTGCCGGCGCGTCCGCTGTGTTGTCGGCCCTTCCGGCTCCCGTGATATCGACCTTTGCTCGTACTGCTCTACTCGGCTCGGCGTTCACGACCGACGAGCTACTCGCCGTGTCCGGTGTGGACGAGGATCAAACGTACCGCTACCTCGATGTCGCGCTTTCGGCGATGGTCGTCGAGCGCACCGAGGCCGGCTACCGGTTCCGGCACACACTCGTGCGCGAGGCCCTGCTGCAGGCTGTGCCACCAGGAGCACAGTCGACCGCACGGCGCGAAGTCGCTGAGGCGTTGGCCGAAACAAACTCCGCGCCCGGGCGAGTTGCCCGCCAGTTCCTGGCCGCCGGGCTGGCGGGACGCGCGGTGCCGTACGCCGTGCGCGCTGTCGAGACCGCTGGCGCTCTCGGCGCCTACCGCGACGCCCTCGCCTTGATCGACGCAGTCCGGGACCATGCCGGACCGGCCGATCTCCCGCGCTTACTCGCCCGCCGCGGCGATCTACTGCTGGCCCTCGGTGATCCTGAAGCGGTCCAGGCGTACCAGGACGCTGTTGCCGTCACCAGCGGCACCGACCAACGGCTCGTCCGGGCCCGGCTAGCGCGGGCAGCGGGATTTGCCGGCGATCTTGACACGGCGCGGGCCGCGCTAGCTGGCCTGTCCCCAGAAGGTGACGCTGCCGACGGCTCGATCTTGCGCGCGCAGGGCAACGTCGCCTACTTCTCGGGCGACATCGACACCGCCTGGAAGATCGCCAGTCAGGCTCGGGAGGTGCTCCAGTCCCCGGAGGATCCGTGGCACCTCATCGACCTCGTCACTCTGCAAGGCCTCATCGCCCACAACCGAGGCGAATGGTTCGAGCGGTTTCGTATGGAGCTCCGCCAGACCCAGGGCAAGCAGCGCCTCGCCACGGCCCTGTTTGACGCGCATCTATGTGTCGCTGAGTACTTGCTCTACGGGACGATCCCCTATCGCGAGGTCATTGACGATGCTGAGGACCTCCGACGCCGCGCGTCCCAGGCCGGTGCGTTGCGCGGCGTGGCCTTCGCAACAGCACTCATTGGGGAAGCCGCGTTGTTCATGGGCGACCTGGCTCGGGCCGAACGGGAATTGGTCGAGGCGGTTGACCTGCACCGCGATGTCGGCGCCCCTGCGGGCGAAGCGCATGCGATGCAGCGGTTGGCCGAAGTTCGGCTCGCCCAGGGAAACCGGGAGGAGGCTCAGCAGCTCCTGCTGCGGGCCTTGCCCCTCGCGCGCTGGTCGGTCGTCGCGTCGCACCTTCTGCAACGTGTTTACGGCACGATGATCGTCGCGGCGCCGGATGCGGCCACGGCTCGGGCGGAAGTTGACCGCGCCGAGGCCACCCTGGGGGAGACGGACCGGTGTCGATTCTGCGCGGTCATGCTCGCCGTCCCCGCCGCCATCGCCTGCGCCGATTTCGGTGACCTCGACGAAGCTCACCGCCACCTCGGGATCGCCGAGGCATCGGCCGTCCGCTGGGAGGGCAGCGCCTGGCAAGGCGCAGTCTGCGAGGCGCGCGCGCATGTCGCCCGCGCTGAGGGCGACGAGGAGCAGTTCGCCGCGCAGTTGCTTCGAGCCGCCCAGCTGTTCCACGCAGCCGGCCACCATGGCGACGCCGCGCGTTGCGAACTAAAGCAGTCCGCCGGGCCGGCCCCAGCGGTCCGCAGCGCAGCCCTTTCGAGTGCCGGTTCGACCGAGACGGCTGCGGGCGTATAGCGCTGACGCGCCGAGGTTTCAATCACGGCCGGAACCAGGACGGCGCGCGTAGGCCGGAGAACGTTTACGGAAGCGCCGATTCCTACCTTGGTGGAGCCGCGTCGCCCGCGGGGCGGCGCTCGGCTTGCCGAGCTGATCGCAATCCAGGAGACCTGAACGCCATGCAACATCCGGAAATGACCCGAGCGCTAGCAGGAGAGCAGCTGCGCGGCCTAATGAGGTCGGCGCACGCCTATCGCCAGGCTGCGTCGGCGCACGATGCCCGGCGGCGAGGCCGAATCCCTCGGCCGTCTCGCGGCATCGGTCAACTCCTCGTCGACCGATGCCGCACTCAGTCGCCGTCCGCGCGGACGTCTGACCGCCGCGCGCCGGTCTGCGTCACCGGCCCTCGCGTCTGGCTCGACGATGTAGTCCTGCGAGCGGCGGTAGGCCGCCGGTCGTATGGGCAACCGGCGCGGCCGGTGGGATTGTCGATGGATGACACCCATTTCTGAATCGAGCACCCGAAGCCGCCGCTGCACCGGTGAGGTTGCCGTGCCATTGCCGGCGTCAGAAGCGATCACGCTGTTCACACCGGAAGGTGAGCGGCTGTGGGCGGGCCGCGCTGGCTGGGCGCCGACATATCCGGATTCGGAGCGAACCGAAGGGGCCGGCACCGTGTTCGAAACCAGGCATGCTCACCGGCACACGACCTGGGTGATCACCAGGCAGACACCCGATCAGATCAGTTATGCCCGGGTCAGTTCGACCGGCACGGCGGGCACGGTCGAGGTCCGTATCGACCGATCGGATGCGGACACGACGGTTATACAGGTCAGTTACGACCTGACTGCGCTCACCGACAGCGCTATCCCGGAGATCGCCACGTTCGCATCCAACTATGCGGACGAGATGGCGGAATGGGCCGCGGACATTCATGCAGCCGTGAATACACTCGCTGATCACCAGTAGGGCTTCGCGTCAAGCGCAAGCGCAACATACGGGCCCGACCGTCACATGGTCTTGGCGTCGAGGCACTGCAGTAGGTCGTGTGCCGCCAGCTCCACCGACTTATGTCGCCATTCCGACGCGCGGTAGACGCACGCGATGAGTCCGGAGCGGTGCAGCCGCCGAAAGTCGCCGAAGACGAATGCGTACCGCGCCTTTCGCTCATCGGGAACACCGGTTGTGAGGGCAAGATGCCATTGCGCGTAGTCGTCCCAGGAGTGTGACTCGAGATAGCGATTCTGCGCATCCGCACTTGGTTGCACCTGGCCCCAGTCGCTGTTCAGCACGTACTGGCGGGCATCGATCAACTCGCGCGCACGCTGCACCGCGGCCGGATTCACCTCATACTTCGTTTTCGGCACCCGACAATTGTCCCTTGGGACCGTCGCATTTCGCAGCGGCGCTCCGAGGTCGCCGCCCAGGGCACTATGGGCCCGCTTCTTCACTTGTGCCGATCGGGACGTGATCGTCCCGACACCAGAGCGGGCGAACCGCGTCGTGCCGGCGTGGCGAGCCGTACCCAGTCGCGCCCGTCATCGGGGTCGGGGCTCGGAGGTGTCACACCTGCAGCTCCTGCCTTGTCTTTACGGGT
>Ga0207675_100005900_pt1 | contig 11690 bp, 10 predicted proteins | sample KBSSwiS42_FD_184305 | JGI IMG/M metagenome (GOLD analysis project Ga0207675, IMG submission 184305) | Switchgrass rhizosphere microbial communities from Kellogg Biological Station, Michigan, USA - KBS Switchgrass S4-2 (SPAdes) (version 2) | ecosystem: Host-associated > Plants > Roots >...
GGCTTCGGCGGCGGACCGTCGGGTGGCTGGCCCGGCTTCGGCTTCGGCGGCGGACCGTCGGGTGGCTGGCCCGGCTTCGGTGGGCCGCCTGGTTGAGATCCCGCTTTCCATTCTTCGGTGGCTACGCCTTCTGCTGCGTGCGCATGACCGTTGCCATTGTTGCTGACTAGTTCCTGGGGCAGGGCGAAAACGACACCACCCAACAACTCATCGGTAATCGGTTCACCGAATTCCCGAAAAGCTTTGGAAACTGCTGCCAGGCATTCAAGCCGCAAGCGATTGTTCATTTGGAAACGGAAACGAAGGTTCTCAATTTCGCGTAAAGATTCGCGTCCTTCCATGGATGTATTCTCCTTTCAAGGCAAGAAACCTCGGGACTTAAGACTGGACGGTGACGAGTTGTTTCGATTCGAGGGCGCGGAGTCTATACCCGACGCCCCTCTTTTTCAAGCTCAAGTTTCGGAAGGGACGCAATTCAATAGAGGACGTCCGCAAAATCCTCCGGGACGAAATGACATAAGATCAAGGTGTTGGTTTCGCCGTTTCCAAGTGTCTCGCGCCAATGGGGGATGTCCGTACCGCGGTATAACAAGCCGGCTCCCATCTTTAAGCGCACTGCTTTCGTTTGGCCGCCAACTTCCAGAAAAATTGGCCACGAGTCGCCTAGTTCTTTTTCCGGATCGGTATCAATCAAAAGTGATAAGTTCCACGCACACTGAGGACGATCCGAATGCTTCGCCAGAAACGAGCCCGTCTTGTATACCGAAAGAAAGCAATACGATGGCATAACCGGCTCTCCGGTAACGCGTCGCACTAGATCGGATAGTTGGTGGTGGACGAATTGAGCTACCGGTTCGTTGTGCAGCGCGTATCTAATGCTGCCACCTTGCAAGTCAGGTATCAGAAAGTTCCTATGATCCAGAATTCGAAAATGTTTTCGCAGGGCGGCGATTTGCAACGGGTCGATAATGTCGCGAATAACCCCGTATTGTTCAGCTCGTAGACGCGTGCCTAACTTTGCAAAAGTCTCTGTCCATTTTTTGCTTTCTGATTCTTCGTAATCAGCCGAAACCAGGACTCTTGCGTTGGTGAGCGTTGCCAGGACAGATGGTTCCAACTCAGTTGGCAACATCTCGTGAGCCATGAGTCCCCGCACGAGTTTCCGGTAAGCATTGTCCAACCAGAAAGGGGCGAGGATCTTTGTCCCTGGGTGTTGCACCCACAAAAGCGGATAGCCTGCGAGAAACCGGTCGCAATGCGGGAATGTCGTTTCTGATTTCGGAGGTGACTCAGATTCCACCTGTATTTGGATCCGCCTATTGATCACCAGTCCGTTCGGATCGACGGCAGGTGGTTGGGTCTTTTCAGCGCTGTTAGGAAGCAGCGGCGGGGATTGTTCATGCAAAAAACAGGCGAACGTTGGTCTGGCGGACTCAACTCGAGAAACCGGCGTTCCCCCGGCGTGACTCAATAGAAATCCGGCGCGGTAAAGGTTGCATATTAGATCGAGTGCTTCGGCCCGATCCCTGGCATCAGTGAAAAGCGCTTCCAATTTCTTTACCGCTTTGGAAACTTCTGTAGGTTGCGCGAAGGCGTCTAGTATGGCCAGACTGTGGGATTTGCAGGTGATCCACTGGTCATGCAGGAAAATAATCGTGGTGTCGTCGTACAGACTCTGCACCTTCAAATCCGGCGCGCGCTTTAAGATCGAGTCTGGAGTCAGTTCCATGCCGCGAGCAGTAGTAATCGGCAGCGGATAATGGGTAGCGATTGATTACCCTAATCCTTTGACCAGGTACAGATCAGAGAGTCTTCGCGTAAATGCATAGACATATCCCTTGCCATCCGGCGTCATCAAGACCGTGACCGTGCCCAGCAAGCCGGCAGGATCTTTGGGTAGGATTTCTTTGACCAGTTCCTTGCGCCCGGTCGAAAGATTGAGCTTGTATATCCTTATCGGCCGTTCCCGATCACGATAAATGAAAACCGAGTCCGCAGAGTCGGTCCACCGAATTAACTTGTCCTCGTCTTCCAGACCGGGAATTGTCCGAGGCTCTCCCCCGTCCAGCGGATACAATGCTTTCTTTTCGCTGGTGTCGCGGCCGAGCAGGAGCTTGCCGTCCGGCGACACGGCATATCCGGTGACGCCCTCTGGAGTTACCGGTCGGGGCTGGCCGCCATCAAGATCCTGAACAAACGTTCGCATGGGACGGCCTTTTTCCCTGCCGACAAAGACGATGCCCTTTCCATTCGGCAGCCACGCGGCACCGTACCCATATTGCTCAATGCCAAAACGTTCCAAATGCCTCGCCTCTCCAGCTCCTGTCGGAAGCAAAACGATTTGTGGGGGGGTGAGCAGAATTGAAATGACCCACTTGCCATCGGGCGACCTGCCGTGGCCGTGACCGTCTCCCAGCCGAACTGCCGGCGAACCATCTGTCTTGCGCAAATAGACAGCGTAGTTTGTCCCGCTTCCCTGACCAGCGTCGTTGAAGATGAATGACGCTCCGTCTGATGATAAATCAGTGATGCGCACAACGCTCAGCCATGAGAGGTCGCGCTCCGTCGTTTGGCCCGGAACCAATCCGATCACCGGTGTTGACTCATTGTTTCCCGTTAATAGGACTTCGCCCGAAGGCGAAAGATCCTGCAGTCTTAGGCCGATGGGCGATCGCAACAGCACTCTCTGTTTTCCGGAGAGCGTGACCGCGTAAAGTGCCTGGGCCTCGCCCGCTTTGCTGGCGGTAAACCAGACTTCGTCGCCGCGCGGAGACCAGGCCAGGCCGTTTTCATCACTCCATTCTTCGGTGAGCTTCTTTGACTGTCCGTTTGAATCGACTACTGTGACTGTACCGCGACTATCCCCATGAAGGGGATGATCGAGGAAAGCGACCTGGTCGCCGTTCGGTGAAACCCGCGGGTTGCTGATGTAGCCCTCCGTCTGATACAGCCTTTTCCCGATCGGATACTCGAGGTAATTATGCTCCTTATCAAAACGCACGACCGCCAGGGCGCTGCCATCCGGACTCCAGTCGGCCCCTTGCACGTTCTCAAGCATCTCGCGAGCATTACCTCCGGCCAACGACATTCGCGCCAGAGTTCCCTGATTCACAAAGTGAAAAAGATATTTGCAGTTCAAGAGAACCGCCATCTCGCCCGTTCGGGAAATTGACAGCATCTGGGTATTAGGCAAGTTGAGTGTCTGCACCACTGGCGACTCAGACCGCATGAATGAAACATCGACTGGGGTTCCGTCCCATGATGCGCTGAAGAAAATTCCTGTTCCATCGGACGTGAATCGGGCGGTGTAAATTGAACCGCGGCGAAAAGTGAGCTGCGTGTAAGTTGGCAGCGTGGTGCTCGCTGTATAACGACCGCCAAAGAACACCGCCCCCAACAAGACTGCGCCAATCACTACCAGCACTGCCCATTTCAGCCATGAGCGTTTCGCGACGACTGGAGAGGCCATCGTCGGAATGCTTAATGAGCTGTCGATGCTTGATGCATCAGTGATTGAGTCGAGATTGAAAACCAGATCGCGGGCTGTTTGAAAACGATCTTGTGGCTGTTTCTCTAAACAGTGATTGATGACTCTTTGCAGTGGAATTGACATGCCGCGTTCTGACAACGGAATCGGCTGGGGCTCCTCCTTCAGAATCGCGTTCATCGTTTCGACCGATGAGTCTCCACGAAACGGCCGCACGCCTGTGACCATCTCGTAAAGAACGGCGCCAAACGAAAAAATATCTGAACGCTGATCGGCGGGATTTCCGCGCACTTGCTCAGGCGACATGTAGCCTGCTGTGCCGAGGACCACGCCCGGCTCAGTATTCAGGTGTTTCGTTTCCACTTGCGAAAGCTCGTCTTCCGACTGCACTGGATCAATCAACTTCGCCAAACCAAAATCCAGAATCTTTACGTGACCGCTATCGGTGAGGTAGATGTTTTCCGGCTTGAGATCGCGATGAACAATTCCTTTTTCGTGTGCCGCCGCAAGTCCGCGCCCAATTTGCTTCGCGTAATCGATCGCCTTGCGCGGCGGCAATGTTCCATGGCCCAGTCGCTCTCTGAGAGTTTGGCCTTCGAGCAATTCCGAGACGACGAACGGCGCATTTTCGTAAGTGCCGATGTCGAAGATCGCCAGGATGTTTGGATGATTGAGCGCGCTGGTCGCACGCGCTTCCTGTTCGAATCGTCGCAGTCGATCCGGACTCAGATAAACGGGCGGCAGGCTTTTGATCGCGACGTCGCGGCCCAGCGAAGTGTCGTGCGCACGGTACACCTGGCCCATGCCACCGGCGCCGATGAAGGCGCGAATCTCGTACCGTCCGAGCTTTGTCCCGATCGGAATGTCCATGAAGACGCGAACTTGCAGCGACTCAGAACCCTTTTGAAAAGAGTCGCCATTCTAATTTAGTTAGGGAAACGGCGCTAGCGATTTCGCTGCCCGGAGTTGAGTGTCAGTCAACAGTAGGCTTCGTCATGGTGGCTGCGAATTTTTCAACCTCGTGGCGCGTCGTTTCCATGCGTCGCCGGCTCTCGAGATAGGCTTGCCATTGCGCGGTCTGAGTCAGCGCTCTTTGGCTATCTTCGTCCAAAGCCTGCGCCATCACCGCGATCAAATCGCTGACAATGCGCGTGTGGTCGAGAAGCGATTCGATGATCGAATGAGCCAGTTCGGTCGCCGTGAGATCGGCTTCAGCCTGCGGTTCGATTGATTGTTGGTTGCCCATTGGCGTCAATGATAATCACTGGCCGATACAGAATCGCGAGCGATAGCGAGCGGGATCAAGAGGCAATACTAATCGGATGAGCATTGACGCCAACTAACCGCGCACGCCTCTGCTTGAATCCTTATCCCGCTCGCTACCGCTCGCGGTTCTGTACCAGTGCATCATCTCTATACCAACTTCCGCGCATAAACGGGATTTCCGCAACTGCGCCCGCCGTTTCGCCATCCGCGGTCACGATTCTTACCACTGTTCCCGGCACGAGGTAATCATACTTCAGATATGCCAAAGCGATTGCGCGATCCAGGCGCGGCGAAAAAGTCGAAGACGTCACGCGACCGACTTCCTTGTGATCGGCTGACAGAATCTTTGAATTACGCGGTGCAGACGTGGTGTTATCGAGAATGACCCCGGCCAATCTCTTCGCCACGTGACCGCGATGTTTGATGCGCACGATGATTTCCTGGCCCAGATAACAACCCTTTGTAAAACTGACGGCATCGTCCAGATTCGTTTCGGTCACGACGTTTGTCTCGTCCATGTCGATGCCATAACGCGGAACGCCGGCTTCGATTCGCAGAGTTTCGAATGTTTCTTTGCTCACGGATGGTGCGCCCGCGTTTGTCAGCGCCTCAAACATCGTTGGCAGGTGGTCACGATTGAAGAAGATATCGAAGCCATCTTCCGCAGTGTGCGTAGCCCGAATCAACGTCACCAACACGCCCCGAAAATCGAAGGTCAGCGATTTCTGACGTTCAAGTTCCGCCGCCTGTGCACCCAATACCTTCGCAACAATGTCGCACGCTGCGTTCCCTTGAACTGATAGTTCCGCCGTTTCATCCGTTAAATCCGCGACTTTGAAATCACCCGCCAGCGTAAATCGTTCGATCAACTTCAGCACTGCTGTGCGATTTGATTCTTCAGTTTCGATCAGAAAACCGTCTGCGTGATGAATAATTCGCACGGCCGCGAGCAGACGCCCTTGCACGTTGGCGAACGCCGCCGGCATCCACGAATTCAGCCCGAGCGATTTCATGTCATTCGTGACCAGCCCGTTGAGAAACATCACCGCTTCCGACCCGCTCACGAGAATTCGGCCGCGCGAGGAAAGGTCGATCACGCCGGCGCCGCCGTCGCGCACTGCTGAGTAGTCTGAAATTGAAAACGCTGATGCCACCTCGACCTTTACGCCCCTCTCGCCATTGCTCGGGTTCCCGACGCGTCGCTTATCGCTCGTGCGACCACCGTGTAATCGCGCAGTTGTGCTCGTTCATCGCGACTCGTAATCAAAACCTGAGGACTTGGATGATAGAGAGGAACCAAGGTCCTCCCGTTCCATTCACGTAATTTCGCGGCGTCGTCTCGCAACGTGAACTGGTGACTCTCGATCGATTTCAAGGCTTCAAGCGCAACCCCACCGAGCGTCACAATCACGCGCGGATCAATCAACTCAATTGTGCGTTGCAAGAAGTCTGAGCAGTTGCGGAGTTCCGCAGATGTTGGGCGCCGGTTGGCGCCGGTTGCCGTTCGGGGATTACAAAGCGCCGCGCTCGTGATGAAGATTTCCGAGCGAGCAAGGCCTACCGATTCCAAAAACCGATCGAAGTTCTTTCCCGATTGATCGCCTGAGAACGGAACGCGAGTTCGATCTGCGCCTTTACGTCCCGGTGCTTCGCCAATGAACATTACCCGCGCGTTGACGCCGCCGTTGAGTTTGCTCAAAACGGCCGCTCGTTCGCACATCGCCGGACAGCGCACACATGCGGCTGCCTCAGCAACCAGCCTGGCGAACTGTCTCACTTTGCGGCGGTTGTCCATTTCAAAACTATTGACTTCGGCGGACTCTTGGCATAGAAAGCCCACGCTTTTCACCCCAACCATCAGGAGGAAGCTATGCGTCGTTTATTGTACTTGTCTTTGTTTGTGTTTGCTTGCGCGGTCCCCGCGCTCGCCCAGGACCCGGTGAAAGTCGACCCCGATCATTACAAAGTCGCCGTCAACAATGCGACGGTGCGCGTACTGAAAATTCATTACGGCCCCCACGAAAAATCGAAGATGCACTACCATCCGAATTCGGTCGCGATTCCACTGACCACTGGAAAGGTGATCTTCTGGCTGCCCGGCGGGAAGCACACTGAGGTGGATATGGTCGCCGGCCAGGCGATGTGGACTGCAGCGGGACGGCATAATCCGGAGAATGCGAGCGACAGCGATATGGATGTGATTCTCGTCGAGTTGAAGACCCCGAAGAGACGCCCTGCGGCCAAACCCGCGAACGCAAACGCCAATACGCAGTAAAACGAATCACCGATTAAGCCACCTACTCCAATCAATGGGGCCGCGAATCTGCGGCCCCGTTGTTTGCACGATACGGCAACGGACGCCGGTTGGATTTGCGGAGCAAATCTGCTATTAAGTGCGCCGACCCCCGAAACCGTTAATGAAGCGCACTACACTGATCGTGCTGATTTTGATCGGCATGCTTGGCCTGACGGATTGTCGTCACGTCGAACATCTGACCAGCTCGAACAAATCAGGTCCGCCGAAAAATAGCGAGTCACGCCCGCTTGATTTGAACTCTGCAACCAAGGCTGAATTAATCCGGCTGCCGGGAATCGGCGAAGCTTACGCACAAAGAATCATCGACCATCGCCCCTATCGACAGAAGAACGAGCTGCTCGATCGCAACATCATCCCCGCAAATGTCTACTATCAGATTTCAGATCAGATCATCGCCAGACAACATTGATTCGAAAAGGGTGAAATCATGGAAGATTTCGAGAAGCTAGGCGCCTTTTATCTCGGACGAACGTATGACTTGAAAAACAAGACGCGCGGCGAAAGTCTGGTTCTCTACGATTCGAAGGACCTCGTAACGCACGGCGTCTGTGTCGGCATGACCGGCAGCGGTAAGACTGGTCTCTGTATCGGGCTGCTCGAAGAAGCCGCAATCGATGGCATTCCGTCGATTGTGATCGATCCGAAAGGCGACCTCGCGAATCTCCTGCTGACTTTCCCGGATTTGCGCGCGGAAGACTTTGCGCCCTGGATCAACGAAGAGGATGCACAGAAGAAGAATCTTTCGTCGGCTGATTACGCGGCAGCGCAAGCCGAAAACTGGAAGAAAGGACTAGGTGAGTGGGGACAGGATGGCGCGCGCATCAAACGGCTGCGCGATGCCGCGGACTTTCGTATTTACACCCCGGGCAGTAACGCAGGCTTTCAAGTTTCAATTCTGAAATCTTTCGCCGCGCCGCCGCAATCGATTCGCGATGACAATGAACTGATGGCTGAACGCGTGAATACGACAGTCACCAGTTTGCTCGGACTGCTCGGAATCGATGCGGATCCGATCAAGAGTCGCGAACACATTCTGATCTCCAACATTCTGAATAGCGCGTGGGCCGCTGGAAAAGACCTGGACATCGCCGCGTTGATTCAGCAGATTCAGACACCGCCGATGACAAAGATTGGCGTGCTCGATATCGACTCGTTCTTTCCATCGAACGATCGTTTTCAGTTGGCCATGGCGCTCAACAACTTACTGGCGGCTCCCGGTTTCAGCGCGTGGATGGAGGGCGAGCCGCTGGACATTCAAAATATTCTGCACACGACGCAAGGGAAACCGCGCGTCGCGATCTTTTCAATCGCGCATTTGGGCGACGCCGAACGAATGTTTTTCGTTTCGCTCCTTCTGAATCAGGTACTGGGCTGGATGCGCACACAATCAGGCACGACCAGCTTGCGCGCGATTCTCTACATGGATGAAATCTTTGGGTACTTTCCTCCGGTAGCGAATCCGCCGTCGAAGTTGCCGCTTTTGACACTACTCAAACAGGGCCGCGCCTTCGGACTCGGCGTCATGCTCGTGACGCAAAACCCGGTCGATCTTGATTACAAAGGATTGTCGAACACGGGCACGTGGTTCATCGGCCGTTTGCAAACTGAGCGTGACAAGGCCCGCGTGATCGAAGGGTTGGAAGGAATCAGCGCGGGCAGCGGACAGAAATTCGATCGTCAGGCGATGGAACAAACCCTGGCGGGACTCAGCAATCGCATCTTTCTGTTGAACAACGTGCATGAAGATGCACCGGAAGTCTTCGAGAGTCGCTGGGCGATGGCTTACCTGCGCGGGCCGCTCACGCGGACGCAAATCAAGTCGCTAATGGATCCGATGAAAGGGCAGGCGCAAACCGTGCCCGTCACCGCGGCGACTCAGCCAGCAATCGCAGCGGCACCTACGTTTGCATCGGGATCCGTGCCCGCTGGTTCCGCTGCAGCCGCCGCAGCTGTTTCGCCGGCGACGGCGCGTCCGGTTTTGCCACCCGAAGTCTCGCAGTACTTCATTCCGGCTCGCGGCGAAGCGACCAGCGGCGCGGTGCTCACTTATCAACCAATGGTTTTGGGCGCGGCAGAAATTCATTACAGCAAATCGAAAACTACCGACCTGTCTCAAGAACTGACCGTGCTTGCGAATATTAGCGATGGCCCAATCGCGGTTGATTGGGACCAGGCGGCGAGCGCCGATCTGCCGGTTCAAGATCTGGAAGGCGCCCCGGCGGAGGGCGCACAGTTCGGCAACTTACCGTCCGCGGCCAGCAAAGCAAAAAATTACGAGAGCTGGAGAAAAGACTTCGCCGGCTTTGTTTTTCGCAATCAAAGAGTTGAGCTGTTCGAGAGTTCTTCACTCGATCTGGTTTCGAATCCGGGCGAATCGGAACGAGACTTTCGCGTGCGCCTGCAGCAACTCAGTCGCGAGAAACGTGATGCCGCCGTCGAGAAGTTGCGGCAGAAATACGCACCAAAGATGGCGGCTCTCGAAGAAAGAAAGCGCCGCGCCGAACAAGTTGTGACGCGCGAAGCGGAACAATCGAGTGCGCAGAAAGTCCAGACAGCGATCTCATTTGGCGCGACTTTGTTGTCGTCGTTCATGGGACGTAAGGCGGTAAGCTTGTCGACGTTGGGTCGCGCGACCACCGCCGCTCGCGGCGTCAGCCGCTCAATGAAAGAAGCCGGCGACGTCAGTCGCGCGCAGGAAAGTGTCGAAGCAGTAAACCAGCAGCTTGCCGATCTCGACACGCAACTCAAAGCTGAGACTGAAGCGATTCAGCAGGCGGCCGATCCACAAACAGAAGATTTAGAGAAAGTGAGTCTGAAGCCAACGAAGTCGGACATCGCGGTAAAGCTTACGACGCTGGTGTGGGCGCCATTTTGGCGCGACGCGAACGGGAACATGACTTCAGCCTGGCAGTAATTTGCTTTCGCGCACACGGAGGAAAACATGGACGAACTTATTAAACGCATTACAGAGAAAACGGGAATTTCTGAAGATCAGGCGCGCACCGCCGTCACGACCGTAACCGGATTCTTGAAAGAGAAACTGCCGGCACCGATTGCCGGTCAAATCGATAATGTGATCAGCGGCGCCGGAGGTGCAGTCGTTGACAAGCTCGGCGACGTCGCCGGAAAAGTCGGCGGGATGTTTGGAAGCTAAAGACCGTCATCTCCCCGGAATTCAGTCAATAGTTGCGTTGGAATCGGCCCAGGCGTAAGGCTCACGTTTGTGCCTGCGCGTGAGCCAGAGCGTTCTAGTAAGGACAATGCCGGCAACCGCTGTTGCAGCAATAGCCTCGGCGCGTTAGATAACTTTCGGTGAAGACGATCTTTTCTCCCTCGTGATAATAATCCAGCGGCTCAGTCAACGATCCCCGAAGCAAATTAAGATCGACTTGCTGAAAAGCATCCGCCGAGCCATCCCACGAAAATTTATTAGGATGGAACAGATGCGCCAGCAGCTCAGCGCCTTCGACCACGCGAGGACCAGGCCGCGCGAAATACGAATTTGCATCGACGGCATAAACGCGGTTGTCGCGTACCGCCGGCAGATTGAAAAATAGCTCCGCGTTCTCTGAAGCAAACGATGAGTAAGGTCCAAAGTGCTCCCAGATTTGCTTCATGGTCTGCCGAAGATTAAATCCGCACGGCATGATGACGAGCACTTCCGGCGCCCATTCAGCCAGCTTCTGCCAACTAATTCGCACTGATTCGCCGCCATCGGATCCGATTTCGTCCGTGCCGCCGGCAATGTTGACCATCTCGGGCACCCAATGTCCGCACGCATAGACCGGATCGAGCCATTCCATGCAAAAGACGCGCGGGCGACGTGGCGCACGAGTTGTCTCGTGGAGTCTATCGAGGCGAGCGCGGCATTCGTCGCTTAACTCTTCCGCCTTTCGCGATTGGCCGGTGGCTGCACCGAGGTCGCGCAGGTTTTGAAAGATTTCCGAAAGCGACTGTGGTGTCATCCACAGGATCTGCGGCTCGCGTGGCAGCGCCTTGAGCACTTGTGAAACTTCATTGCCGGATGGCGCGCACACCTGACAGAGATTTTGGGTGAGAATCAAATCTGGCGCGAGCGAAGCGAGGAGTTTTTCGTCGATTTGATAGAGGCTCTGGCCGTCGCTGAGACGTTGCGCTACCGCACGATCGATCTCGCTTTGGCTCATCGTTTCGATCGGGAGCACATTGCGGACGACGACTGGTTTGCTTTTAACCGATTCCGGGTAATCGCATTCGTGCGTGACTCCCACCAACAAGTCTTCCAGTCCCAGCACACAAACCATTTCGGTCGCTGAAGGAAGAAACGAAACGATTCTTGGCATGTGCGAATAACGTTTAGTTGATGCGCGCGATGATGCCATCCGCAAATTCGTTCGTGCTCGCCGTCCCACCCACGTCGCGCGTACGTATTTTCCCTTCGCGGTAGACGTTGAGCATCGCATTTTCGATGGTATCGGCTGCCGCGCGCTCTTCGATGTGGCGCAGCATCAGAATCGCGGATTGTAAAAGCGCGGTCGGATTCGCAATTCCCTTTCCCGCAATGTCCGGCGCCGAGCCGTGAACCGCTTCGAACACCGCGCCTTTTTCGCCGATGTTCGCTCCCGGCACCAGCCCCAGGCC
>Ga0207675_100005904_pt1 | contig 11686 bp, 6 predicted proteins | sample KBSSwiS42_FD_184305 | JGI IMG/M metagenome (GOLD analysis project Ga0207675, IMG submission 184305) | Switchgrass rhizosphere microbial communities from Kellogg Biological Station, Michigan, USA - KBS Switchgrass S4-2 (SPAdes) (version 2) | ecosystem: Host-associated > Plants > Roots >...
TGTGGGTGATCGATCGGTTCAGCGCTTCCACGACCAGGAAGGCTTCCCCGCGGATCGAGATGCTGCGGTCGAGATCCGGCGGCGTGAGCGCCCCGACCGACGCCAGCGTCACCGCCCAGGCCGCATCCCAATCCGCCAGGATCTGCTCTCGCGACGTCTGCTCCGGCATCTCGAACTCCGCGTCGCGGTCGCGATCGGGCTTCTCGCCGTCGCTGGTCAGGAAGTCCGTGAACCGCGATCGGAGGTTGCCGGCCACGTGCTTCACGACGATGGCGATGCTGTTCGCGTCCGGATCGACCAGCCGGTGCAGATCACCGTCGGCCACCTGTGCGATGGCGCCGTCGCCGAGCGCCTTGTAGTGGCGATAGGTGCGGACGGCGTCGTTGAGGTAGGCGTCTCGAAAGTCCATCTCGGCTCACCCATTCGGCAATTCACCAGCTCACCCGAGGATCTGCTTGGCGATCGTCTGCAGCTGCAGGTTCGACGTGCCTTCGTAGATCTGCCCGATCTTGGCGTCGCGATAGAGTTTTTCGACGGGGTATTCCTTGACGAAGCCGTTGCCGCCGAAGAGGTTCACCGCGAGCGACGCCACGCGCTCGGCGACTTCGGACGAGAAGATCTTGCAGATCGCCGCCTCGGTGAGGAACGGCTTGCCGGCGTCGCGCAGCCGCGCGGCGTTGTAGACGGTGAGGCGGGCCGCCTCGACGTCCATCGCGGCGCGCGCGATCTGGTGCTGGACGGCCTGGAACTCGGCGATCGCCTTGCCGAACTGCTTGCGCTCCTTGGTGTAGCGGATCGTGTGATCGAGCGCGCCGGCGGCCAGGCCGATCATCTGCGCGCCGATGCCGATGCGCCCTTCGTTCAGCGTCTCGATCGCCGACTTGTAGCCCTTGCCGACCTCGCCGAGCACGTTGCTCTTCGGCACGCGGCAGTCCTCGAAGATCAGCTCGCAGGTGCTGCTGGCGCGGATGCCGAGCTTGTCTTCCTTCTTGCCGACGGTGAAGCCGGCAACCCCGCGCTCGACGACGAACGCGGTGATGCCGCGGTAGCCCGCCTCGGGATTGATCGTGGCGAACACGAGGAAGATGTCCGCTTCGTTGCCGTTGGTGATCCACAGCTTGCGGCCGGTGATCACGTAATGCTCGCCGTCCTCCTTCGCGCGCGTCGCCAGGGCGAAGGCGTCGCTGCCGGAGCCAGCCTCGGACAGCGCATACGCGCCCACGGTGTTCGAGGCGAGCCGGGTCAAATACCGGCGCTTGATGTCGTCGTTGCCCCAGCGCATCAGCGCGTTGACGACCAGCGTGTTCTGGACGTCGACCAGCACGCCGACCGACGGGTCCACCCGCGACAGCTCCTCGACGGCGAGCACGGCGTGGAAGAAGCTGGCGCCGGCGCCGCCGTAGGCCTCGGGAATCTCGATCGCCATCACCCCGAGGTCGAACAGCTGATCCACGAGCGAGCGCGGGATCTTGGCATGCTCATCCATCTCGCGCACGAGCGGACGGACCTGCGCGTCGGCGAATTCGCGCACCGCGTCGCGGAAAATGGCTTCATCTTCCGCCAATACCGTCAGCGGCTGGGCATGCTCGATCGTCTGTTCGGCCATGATCTGAATGGTATCATCCACCTATGCGGGTCCAAGCACGTCTCGCCGCCGCGTGTGCCTTGATTGTCGGCCTGAGCGCGGCGCTTCCCGCCCAGAATCCGCCAGCGCAGCAGCCCCCCGCGCAGCCGCCGGCGGGGCAGCAGCCCCCGGCCGGGCAACCGCCGCCGCCGCAGCCGGGACAGCGTCCGCCGGTCATCCGCAGCGGCATCAACTTCGTCAGCGTCGACGTGATCGTCACCGACAAGAAAACCGGCGACATCGTGCTCGACATGAGCCGGGACGATTTCGACGTCCGCGAGGACAAGAAGCCGCAGAAGGTCGAGACCTTCGACGTCGTCAGGATCGACGCGTCCACTGCTCCGGCCTACGCGCCGAAAGCGATCACCAGCCCGATGGACGAGGAGATCGAGGCGCGCCAGCCCAACGTGCGGCTGTTCATCATCCTGCTCGACGACTATCACGTGCGCCGCGGCAACGATCTCGCGGTGCGCAAGCCGCTCATCGACTTCATCAACAATTCGCTGGCGCCGCAGGACATGGTCGCGTTCATGTACCCGATGACGCCGGTGACCGCGCTGACCTTCACGCGCAATCGCGACTCGATGATTGCCGCGGTCAGTCACTTCGAGGGACGGAAGGGGATTTACGAACCGCGCAACGAGTTCGAAGAGCGCTACGCCTACTATCCGACCCAGACGGTGGAACGGATCCGCAACGACATCACGATGGGCGCGCTGTCGGGCGCGGCGGTCAAGCTCGGCGGCATGCGTGACGGGCGCAAGTCGATCATCTTCGTCAGCGAGGGGTTCACCGCGACGGTGCCCGCGCAGTTGAACGATCCCGTCGCGGCGCTGCCGGGCATGGGCAATCGCGCGCAGCCCGGCGTCGACGTCAACAACCCGCGCGCCGAATCGCAGAAGTTCTTCGACTCGACCGATCTGCAGAACCGGCTGCGCGAGGTCTACGACACGGTCAACCGCAACAACACGTCGATCTACGCGGTCGATCCGCGCGGGCTCGCCGCGTTCGAATACGACATCAACCAGGGGGTCGGCCTGCAGACCGATCGCTCGAACCTCAACGCGTCGATCGACTCGCTGCGCGTCCTCGCCGACAACACCGACGGCCGGGCCATCGTCAACCGCAACGATCTGGCGGCGGGGATGAAGCAGATCATGCGCGACGCCAGCGGCTATTACCTGCTCGGCTACACCTCGTCGAGCGCGCCGACCGATGGCAAGTTCCACACCATCGACGTCCGCGTGAAGCGGCCGAACGTCGAGGTCCGCTCCCGCCGCGGCTACTGGGCCTATACCGCGGAGGACGCGGCGCGCGCGAGTGCGCCGCCCAAGCCCGGGCCTCCGCCAGAAGTGGCGAACGCGCTGAACGCGATCGTCGAGCCAATCAAGGGGGGGCATGCCGCGCGCTTCTGGACGGGAACGGATCAGGGGGGCGCCGGCAAGACGCGGGTGACGTTCGTCTGGGAGGGGCTGGCGACGGCGGTGACGAGCGAGGCCTCGCGCGCACGCGAGACGGCGTCGCGGGTGATGCTCACGGCGACCGCGGCCGACGGGCGCCCGCTCTTTCGTGGTCCGGTCGAAGCGCCCGCGCCGTCCGCCGACGGCGCCGGGGGAGCGCCGGCCGCGCCCGGCGCCAGCGTCAACTTCTCGACCGAGCCCGGTCCGATCGAGTTGCGGATCGTCGTCCAGAACGCGGCGGGGCAGACCATCGACTCGGTGACGCAGACCGTCACGGTCCCGGACTATGGGAAGGTGGGCGTGGCGTTCGGCACGCCGCGGGTCTACCGCGGCCGCACTGCGCGCGACATCCTGCTGGCGCGCAACAACCCCGACGCGATCCCGACGGTGTCGCGCGAGTTCAGCCGCGCCGAGCGGCTGTTCATCCGCTTCGATGCCTACGCGCCCGGCGGCGCCAGACCCGACGTCACCGCCAGGCTGCTGAACCGCGCCGGCACCTCGATGGCCGACGTGCCGGTGCAGGCGGCCGAGGGAAAGCCGTTCCAGATCGACTTTCCGCTGGCGTCGCTCGGCGCGGGCGAGTACGTGATTGAAATCCAGGCCAAGGCCGGCACCGACGCCGCGCAGCAACTCATCGGCTTCAAGGTCGGCAGCTAACCCCCACGCTCTGAGCGAGATCGCGCCCCCGCCCTGACGCCGGGGTCTGACCCCACGCGACAGGGCGGCGTGCCCGCGTTTGTCGGTTCGTGGCGGCTGGAGTGCCATCGATCGGCGAGGTCTGTCCCCGGCGGATGATTTGACCCCGGAAACATTGGTCGCTATGATGCGCCCGAGATGGACATGTCCAAAACGGATATAAAGACGGCTCCGCTCAAGCCCGCCGTTTTCCACATCCTCCTCGCCCTCGCCGACACCTCCACCCACGGCTACGCCGTGATGCAGGCGGTGCGCGAGCAGTCGGCGGGCGCGGTGCGGATCAGCACCGGATCGTTCTATCGACACCTCGGCGCCCTCATGCGCGACGGCCTGGTCGAGGAAGCCGCCGGACCCACCCTCGACGATCCGCGACGCGGCCTCTACTACCGCATCACCCCGCGCGGACGGACGGTGCTGGCGCGCGAGCGCGAGCGGCTGGCGGCGCTGGTGGCCGCGGTCGACGCCCTCGGCCGCGCGCCGCGGCGGGGACGCGCGTGAGCGCCGCCGATCGGACGCCGCGCGCCTTCGCCGCGCTGCTGCGCGTCTACCCGCGCGACGCCCGCGCCCGCTTCGGCGACGCGATGCGCTACGCCTGGCAGCAGGACCTCGAGCGCGCGCGACAGACGGGGACCCTCGCGGTCCTCGCCTTCTGGATCGCCACCACCGCGGACGCCTTTCGCTTCGGGATCGCCGAGCGCCTGCCGCGCGTGTCGCTCCGACGCGCGCTCACCGTGGACTGGCGCGACGCGTGGCGCGCGCTCCGCGCCGCACCGCTGGTCTCGACGTTCGCGGTGCTCTCGCTGGCGCTCGGCATCGGCGGTGTCACCGCCCTCTTCTCGATCCTCAACAGCATCACTCTGAAGCCGCTGCCGGTCCGCGAGCCCGGACGTGTCGTGCTGCTCGACGGCGGATCCTGGACCAATCCGATCTGGGAAGCCATCCGCGACCGCCAGGCGGGGATCGCCGACGGCGCGTTCGCCTGGGCCACCGATCGCCTCAACCTCTCGCCCGCCGGCGCCGCCGACATGGTCGAAGGCCTCTGGGTGAGTGGCAGCCTGTTCGACGTGCTCGGCGTACCGACCGCGATGGGACGGCCGATCCAGCCGCAGGACGACGTGCGCGGCGGCGGCGCGGACGGACCGGTCGCAGTGATCAGCGACGCGATGTGGCAGCGGCGCTTCGGCGGCGCGCCCGACGTCCTCGGCCGCCGACTGACAATCGAGCGCGTCCCCTTCACCATCGTCGGCGTGACGCCGGCGTCGTTCTTCGGGCCCGACGTCGGCCGCGCCTTCGACGTCGCCATCCCGCTCGCCACCGAACCGCTCATCCGCCCGCGCGACAGCGCGCTGGATGAGCGATCCACCTGGTGGATGAACATCGGTGCGCGACTCAAGCCGGGCCAGACGCCGGAGGAGGCCTCGGCGCTGCTCCGCGCGCTGCAGCCGCAGATCCGCGCCGCGACGCTGCCGTCGCTGAATCCCGAGGGACGCGCGCAGTACCTGGCGGAGCCGTTGACGTTCGTCGCCGCGCCGGGTGGACGCTCGGCCCTGCGCAGCCGCTACGAGCGCCCGCTGACGACGATCCTGGCGGTGGTCAGCCTGGTGCTGCTGATCGCCTGCGCCAACATCGCCAACCTGCTGATCGCCCGCGCGTCCGCGCGCCGCCACGAGCTGACGGTGCGGCTGGCGCTCGGCGCGTCGCGATGGCGGATCGCGCGGCAATTGCTCGCCGAGAGCCTGCTGCTGGCGACAGCCGGCGCCGCGCTCGGCGTGGTGATCGCCCGATGGGGGAGCGCGCTGCTCGTCTCGCAGCTGACGACCTACGCGGCGACGGTGAACCTCGACCTCGCGCTCGATCGCCGCGTCCTCGCCTTCGCGACCGCGGTCAGCGCCGCCGCCGCGCTCCTCGCCGGCGTGGCGCCAGCGCTGAGCGTCGGCGGGATTACGCCGCAGGAGGCGCTGCGCGTGCACGGACGCGCGGCCGCCGGCGGACGCCGCTTCAGCGCGCGCCATGCCAGCGTCGTCCTGCAGGTCGCCCTGTCGCTGGTGCTCGTCGTCGGCGCCGGACTGCTGGCGCGGACGTTCGTCGGGCTCGCCACCCGCGACGCGGGGTTCGATCGGCGCGGCGTACTGCTCGTCACGGCGCGCGTCGATCAGAACCCGCTCGAGGAGCCGGCGCGTCTCGCGCTCTTCGAGCGCTTCGCGCGTGCCGCCGCCGCCGTGCCCGGCGTGAGCGCGGCAGCTGCTTGTTTCACCACACCCACGGCATCGGCCGGCTGGAACACGATGGTCGTCGTCCCCGCGGGATCGTCGTTGACACGCCGTCAGCGCATGACCTGGGTGAACATCGTTTCACCGGGGTGGTTCCCGACGATGGGCGTGCCGATGGTGGCGGGCCGCGACTTCGATGCCCGCGATCGTGCCGGCGCTCCGCCGGTGGTCATCGTCAACCGCGCGTTCGCGCAGCGGTTCCTCCCGGGGCAGACCCTCGGGTCCGTGGTGTCCACGCTGGAACCCGGTCCGCACGACAAGCCGGCGCCGCGCCTCGAAGTCGTCGGCGTCGTCGACGACACGATCTATAAATCGCTGCGCGCGCCGATGGAGCCGATCATGTATTACCCGCTGGCGCAGTCCGACGGGCTGGGCACGTCGGTAGTGATCTCCGCGCGCGCCGCCTCAGCCCGCGCGGACACGCTGGCGCACAGCGTCGCCGCCGCGATCGCCCGCGAAGATCCTACGGCGGTGCTCTCGATTCGCACCCTCGAGGCGCAGATGGCGGCGTCGCTGACGCAGGAGCGGCTGGTGGCGACGCTGGCGGGCTTCTTCGGCGTACTGGGGCTGTTGCTCGCCGCGCTCGGGCTGTACGGCGTCACGAGCGCCGCGGTGACGGCACGCCGCGCGGAGATCGGCATTCGCATGGCGCTCGGCGCGCGCGCCGACGGGGTGGTCCGGATGGTGCTGGGGAGCGTCGCGTGGCTGGTCGGCCTCGGCATCGCGGCCGGCGCCGCTCTCTCGGCATGGGCGGCGACGTTCACGCAGTCGCTGCTCTACGACGTACAGCCCCGAGATCCCGTGACGTTCGTCGCGGCGGCGCTGACCCTGATCGCGGTCGCTACCCTCGCCGCGTGGCTGCCTGCGAGGCGCGCCTCGCGCATCGACCCCGTGCAGGTCCTGCGGCAGTATTGAGACTGGGGTCAGGTCTGCAAACTGACACGTTGAGACTCGGGGTCAGGTCTGTAAACCGTCGGTCTCTGGTGCCAGAGCTGCAGATTAGATGACATCGAGGCTGTGTGGTTGCCGCAAAACTCGCCATCTGGCACCGCGGGCCGTACACCCTGGCACCGCAACCGCCTTTTTGCAGACCTGACCCCAAGGACGCGACGCTCGCCGCCGTGGCTGATCGCGGTCGCTACCCTCGCCGCCTGGCTGCCTGCGAGGCGCCTCGCGCATCCACCCCGTGCAGCTCCTGCGGCAGTGGTGAGACTCGGGGTCAGGTCTGCAACCTGACGTTTTGGGGTGCCAGAGCTGCAGATCCTGTGAGATTGGACCTCTGTCTTCACCGCAGAATTGGCAATCCGGCACCGCGGGACGTACGCCCTGGCACCGCAACTGTCCTTTTGTAGACCTGACCCCCAGCGGGCTCGGGGGTCTGGCACCGCCTGGCGGCCGGTTTGGAGACCTGACCCCTCAGACGGGAGAACCGGCAACCGGCTACTGGCTGCGCAGCGCGGTGGACGGATCCACCCGCGCGGCGCGGCGGGCGGGGACGTAATTGGCCAGCGCGGCGGACGCCATCAGGACGCCGATCGCGATGCCCCACGCCGCGGGATCGCCGGCGCTGACGCCGTAGAGGCCGCTGGCGATCGCGCGGGCGGCCAGGAACGACAGCGCGACGCCGATCCCGATTCCGGCGGCCGCGATGCCGAGCCCCTGGCGCATCACCATGCCGAGGACGTTGCCCGGCGCGGCGCCCAGCGCCATGCGGATGCCGATCTCGCGGGTGCGGCGGCCGACGGCATAGGCGATGACCCCGTAGAGGCCCACGGCCGCGAGGATCGTGGCGACGAGGCCGACCAGGCCGATCGTCTGCGCCGCGAGACGGGCCGGCAGCAGCGTCGCATCCACCTGCGCGTCCATCGTCTGGCTGTCGAGGAACACCGCGTTCGGCTCGAGCGCGAGCATTTCGCGGCGCATCGCCGCGAGCAGCGCCGGGGCATCCGCCGCCGTGCGCGCCAGCAGTACGTTGCCGGTGAAGTTGCGCTGCGCGATCGCGTAGTGGATGTAGGGCGTCGCCTGCTCGCCGACGGTCTCGACCTTGTAGTCGCCGACCACGCCGACGACCTGGTACTCGGGACCGTCGATCCCTCGCGTGCGGAAGCGGCGGCCGAGCCCGTCCGATTCCGGCCAGTAGCGGCGGACGAACGACTCGGTGACGATCGCCACCTTCGGCGACCCGGCGACGTCGGTGGCGGTGAAGTTCCTGCCGCGCAGCAGCGGCACGCCGAGCGTCGAGAGGTACTGGCTGTCGATCCACGTCGCGGCGACGATGGCGCCGCGATCCTGCGGCGTCGCCCGTTCCGGGAAGAAGACCGCGTTGCGGTTGTAGTTGATCGCGAGCGGCTGGCGCACCGAGCGCGACACCGCCTGCACGCCCGGCAACGCGCCGACCCGTTCCGCGGCCCGCTCCATCAGCCGCGTCGCCTTGTCTTCGTCGTAGCCGATCAGCCCCAGCTCGACGCCCAGGACGGCGACCCCCTGCGGGCGGAAGCCGAGCTCGACCTGCTGCGCGTGCAGGATGCTGCGCGTGAGCAGGCCGGCGGCGACGAGCAGCACGAGCGTGACCGCCGTCTGCGCCACGACCAGGCCGTCGCGAAGCGTCCAGCGGCGGCCCGCCTTGTTGATGATCGCCTCCCCTTTCAAATCCGACGCGAGATCGATCCGCGTGGCCCGCAGCGCCGGCGCGAGCCCGGCCATCAGGCCCGCGGCGGTGGCCACGGCGATGGTGAAGAGCATCACGCGGGTGTCGATGTGCAGGCCGAGCGAGAGCGGCAGCGGCACGGGCAGCGGCAGCGCGGCGATCGCCTGCAGCGCGAGCGCCGCGAACGTGATCCCGGCGAACGCGCCCAGCGCGGCGAGGACGACGCTCTCGGTGAGCAGCTGGCGGATCAGCCGTCCGCGGCTGGCGCCGATGGCGAGGCGGATGCCGATCTCTCTCTGCCGGCCCGAGGCGCGGGCCAGCAGCATGTTGGCGACGTTGGCGCACGCGACCAGCAGCACGAGGCCGATCGCCACCATCAGTCCGCCGGCGACGGCGCGCAACATCCGGTCCGCCTCGGGATGGATCCGGACGTTCGACGCGGTCGCGACGTCACGATGCTCGTTCGACTTCGGGAACGCCGCCACGAGCTGCCCCATGATGACGCGCAGGTTGGCGTCCGCGCGTTCGCGCGTCTCGCCGTCCTTGAGCCGCCCCTTCAGGAACATCCAGCGCTGGCCGCGCCGCTCCAGCCGCGTGTTGCCGGGCGACGGCACGACGTCCTGGATGCCGGCGGGCTCGATCTCGTCCACCCAGGCGACCGGCGTCCACAGCTCCGGCTGCAGCATCGGCAGCATGCCGGTGAAGGCCTCCGGCGCGACGCCGACGATCGTGTACGACTGCCCGTGGATCAGCAGCGTGCGGCCGAGGACGCCGGGATCGCGCGCGTACTCGCGCTGCCACGCGCGATGCGACAGCATCGCCACCCGCGGCGCGCCGGGACGGTCGTCGTCGGGCAGCAGCGTGCGCCCCAGCGCCGCGCCGACGCCGAGCACCTGGAAGTAGTTGCCGGTCACGACCTCGCCGAGCGCCATGCGCGAGCGATCGCCGGTCTTCAGCGCCGCGATCGACGGGCTGTAGCCCATCACACCGCTGAACACCTCGTTGCGGCTGCGGAAGTCGAGATAGTCGGGATACGAGCTGGTCGCGTAGCGATCGCCGTCCTCGCCGCGCGTGTAGATGTCGACGATGCGGTCGGGCGCCGTGACCGGCAGCGGACGGAGGAGCAGCGCGTCGACGACGGAGAAGAGCGCGGAATTGAACCCGATGCCGATGGCCAGCGACAGGATGGCGACGGCGGCGAATCCCGGGCTCCGGGCCAGCCACTTCAGGGAATACCGCAGGTCCATTCCGAGCGTTGTCAGCATGGCGTCTCCGCTGGGCTGATACGCGCCCGGACGGGCCGCAGTTCATTCTGATATAAGGATAAGTCCCGGTTATGGTCGTCGCGTCCTCGTCCCGGTAATCACCGCGCACCCCGCGCGGAAGGAGTGGCGATGGGTGTCAGACACGCGGGCCCCAGTCTCGAGCTCTCCCCCTATGTCCAGGAAGTGCTGGCCACGGTGAAGGCCAGGAACCCGGCCGAAGTCGAATTCCATCAAGCCGTCGAGGAGGTCCTGCAGAGCGTCGATCTCGTGCTGGCGCGCCGTCCCGATCTGCGCCGGGCGCGGATTCTCGAGCGCGTCGTCGAGCCGGAGCGCGTCGTGATGTTCCGGGTGCCGTGGCAGGACGATCGCGGCGACATTCATATCAACCGCGGCTACCGCATCGAGATGAACAGCGCGATCGGGCCGTACAAGGGCGGACTGCGGTTCCACCCGTCGGTGACGCTCGGCGTGCTCAAGTTCCTCGCCTTCGAGCAGGTGCTCAAGAACTCGCTGACCACGCTGCCGATGGGCGGCGGCAAGGGGGGCTCCGACTTCGACCCGCACGGCAGGAGCGACGCCGAAGTCATGCGCTTCTGCCAGAGCTTCATGATCGAGTTGAGCCGTCACATCGGGCCGAACACCGACGTGCCGGCGGGGGACATCGGCGTCGGCGGGCGCGAGATCGGCTATCTCTTCGGCCAGTACAAGCGGCTGCGCAACGAGTTCACCGGGGTGCTGACCGGCAAGGGGCTCAAGTGGGGCGGCTCGCTGATTCGCCCGGAAGCGACCGGCTACGGCGCGGTCTACTTCGCCGAGGAGATGCTGGCGACGCGCCGCGACACGCTGGCCGGCAAGACGTGTCTGGTCTCGGGCAGCGGCAACGTCGCGCAGTACACGATCGAGAAGCTGCTCGATCTCGGCGCGCGCCCGGTCACCGCGTCGGACTCGACCGGCTACGTCTACGACGAGCGCGGCATCGATCGCGACAAGCTCGGCTTCCTCATGGCGCTGAAGAACGAGCGCCGCGGCCGCATCAAGGAGTTCGCCGATCACTACCTCGGCGTGCAGTACTTCCCGGCCGATCCGAGCCTGGACTACAACCCGCTGTGGAACTACCGCGCGCAGTGCGCCTTTCCGAGCGCGACCCAGAACGAGATCAACGAGGTGGACGCGACGCATCTCATCGGCAACGGCGTCTTCGTCATCGCCGAAGGGGCGAACATGCCGAGCACGCCCGAGGCGGTCGAGATCTTCCTCGACGCGGGGATCCTCTACGCGCCGGGCAAGGCGGCCAACGCCGGCGGCGTGGCGACGTCAGGGCTGGAGATGGCGCAGAACAGCGCGCGGACGACGTGGACCCGTGAGGAAGTGGACACCCGGCTGCACGCGATCATGCGGGCGATTCACCGGAACTGCCGGGACACCGCCGAAGCGTTCGGCGTGCCCGGCAACTACGTGCATGGCGCCAACATCGCGGGCTTCCTCAAGGTCGCCGACGCGATGATGGATCAGGGACTGGTCTGAGACGCCAGCATTGACAGGCGAGGCTACGCATACATGCCTCGCATGCGCGTGACCGTCGCCACGCGGTTGATGGCAACCACGTAGGCGGCGGTCCGAAGATCGGTCTTGTAGCGCTGCGCGGTGGTCAGCACGTCCTCGAACGCCTCGCACATCTTCGCTTCGAGGCGCCGGTTGACCTCGTCTTCCTCCCAGAAATAGCC
>Ga0207675_100005909_pt1 | contig 11679 bp, 8 predicted proteins | sample KBSSwiS42_FD_184305 | JGI IMG/M metagenome (GOLD analysis project Ga0207675, IMG submission 184305) | Switchgrass rhizosphere microbial communities from Kellogg Biological Station, Michigan, USA - KBS Switchgrass S4-2 (SPAdes) (version 2) | ecosystem: Host-associated > Plants > Roots >...
CGACGCAACCACCGTCGCGATCGCCGCGCTCATCGAAGCGGGGTTGGCGTTGTAGCAGTCGTCGAGGATGGTGCGGCCGCCGGCCGCCAGCATCGCGGACCGGTGGGGCGGCAGCGCGACCTTCGCCAGCGCGGCCGCCGCGGCCAGGGGCGCGACGCCCGCCGCGCGCGCCACCGCCAGCGCCGCGGCGCCGTTGGCCGCGTTGTGCGCGCCCGCCAGCGGCAGGCGGACGATCAGCGGCACATCCACCGAGACGTAGCGGACGACGGCGCCCTGCGCGCCAGCCGGAAAAACCTCCAGCACGCGGATGTCACCAGCCGAGCGCCCGCCGAACGTCAGGCGCCGATCGGGGCGAACGTGCGCGGCCTGCGCCGTGATCAGCGGATCGGTCGCGGGCAAGATCGCCCAGCCGTCGGGCCCCAGCCCCGCGAACAGCTCGCCCTTGGCGCGCGCGATGTCGGCCAGCGAATGCAGGCGTTCCAGGTGCGCGGCGCCGACGTTGGTGATCACGCCGATATGGGGGCGCGCGACCTCGGCGAGGTAAGCGATTTCACCGTGGCCGCGCATCGCCATCTCCAGCACCCACGCGGCTTCATTCCCGGTGGCGGACAGAATGGTGAGCGGCAGGCCGACGTCGGTGTTGAAGCTGCCTGCGGTGCGGCAGACGGCGCCCAGCGGGCCCAGCGCGGCGGCGCACAGCTCCTTGGTCGTGGTCTTGCCGTTCGATCCGGTGACGCCGACGACCAGTCCCTTGAACTCGGCGCGGGCGGCGCGCGCCACATCGCCCATCGCGCGCCGCGGATCGTCGACGGCGATGATCGTGACACCGTCGCATCCGGCGGGGATGCCGCGCGCGCGCGACACCACGATCCCGGCGGCGCCGGCGGCGGCAGCCTGCGCCGCGAAGTCGAAGCCGTCGACGCGCTCACCCGGGAACGCGAAGAAGAGCTGCCCCGGCGCGACCGCGCGGCTGTCGTGATTCGCGCCCGCAAAGGTGGAGCCGCGCGTGCCAGGCTGTACGACCGCGCCGTTCATCGCACGCGCCGCCCACTCGAGCGATCGGCTGGCGGGCGCGGCCTTCGCCGCCGCCGCCGGCGTCGCGGTTGCCGCTGCCGCCGTCATGACGCGGCTGCCAGCGCGGTCGCCGCCTCCTCGCGATCGTCGAAGTGATGCTTGGTCGTGCCGACGATCTGGTAATCCTCGTGGCCCTTACCGGCGATCAGCAGCACGTCGCCGGTGGCCGCTGCCGCCGCCGCCAGCCGGATGGCCGCCCGTCGATCGACCTCCGCGTGGTACCCGCGCGTCGCGCGCGCCAGCTCGGCGACGGCCAGCTTCGGCGCGTTGGTGCGCCGGACGCCGTCCAGGATCATGTCGACGATCGACGCCGGATCTTCCGTGCGCGGGTTGTCGGACGTGACGATGGCCAGGTCGGCGCCGCGCGCCGCGATCTCGCCCATCATCGGACGTTTGCCGCGATCGCGATCGCCGCCGCAGCCGAACACGACGATCAGCCGCCGCGCGGTCACCGCCCGCATCGCCGCGATCGCACGCTCCAGCCCGTCGGGCGTGTGCGCGTAGTCGACGACGCACAGAACGCCGCGCGCGTTGCCGACCTTCTCCAGCCGCCCCGGCACCGCGACGTCGCCGGCGCCGCGCGCGATCGCGTCGGCGGACAGGCCGCGCCCGATCGCCATGCCGACCGCGATGGCCAGGTTCTCCAGGTTGTAGTCGCCGACCAGGGGCGTCTCGACATCGATCCGCCCCAGCGGCGTCGCGAAGGTGGCGTGCGTGCCGGCCGCGTCCATCACGCTGCGTTCCACCACCACGTCCGCCCCCGGTTTCGGAGCGCGCGCTACGCCCAGCCGGGCGGGTGCCGCCGTCGCGCGCGCGCGCATCGCCAGCCCCGCCTCGTCGTCGACGAACGTCACCGCCACGCCGCGCGTCCGATCGATCAGCTGTTCGAACAGGATCGCCTTCGCGTCCGCGTAGCGTTGCATGTCGCCGTGGTAGTCCAGATGGTCCTGCGTCAGGTTGGTCATCGCCGCCACGCGGAAGCTGCAGCCCGCAACGCGGCCCTGCGAGAGCGCGTGCGAGGTCGCTTCTAACACGACGTCGGTTGCTCCTCCCGCGTGCATTTGATCGAACAGCTCATGCAACATGAGCGCCCCGGGCGTCGTGTTCGGCGCCGGCCGCGCGCCCCCCGGCACGCCCGGTCCGCGGTACGAGACGGTGCCGACCACGCCCGGCGACAGGCTCGCCGCGCGCAGCATCGCCTCGACGATATACGTAGTGGTCGTCTTGCCGTTCGTCCCCGTCACGGCGGACAGCTCCAGCGCCGTCGCGCCGCGAAACCGGTTGCGCGCGATGACGCCCAGCGCCTGCCGCGCGCTGGGGACCACCGCCACCACGCCCGCGAACGCGAGATCAGCCGGCGGCTCGCCCTCGATCACCAGCGCCGCCGCGCCCCGGCCCACCGCGTCGGCGAGGAACTTCCGTCCGTCGACCACCGTGCCCGGCACCGCGATGAACAGATCACCGCGCGCGACCTGCCGAGAATCATCACGCACCTCGGCCACCGCGACGCCCGCGTCTCCGCGCACGCGCGCGCCGTCGATCCCCGCCAGCAAATCCGCGAGCGTGAATCCGCGCGCCGTCATTCCTTGCGCCCGAACGCCACGCGGCAAACCACACCCCGCGGCGCCGGGCCGGGCGCCGGCCGCTGGCGAAGCGCCACGCCGGTTGCGCGCCCTTCCGGATCGTCGAAGGCCAGCTCGACGCCGCTCTTGCGCGCGGCGTGAATCGCCTGTCCCAGGCTCAATCCCACGAAGTCGGGCACGACCACCCGTTCGGCGGCCGGCCGCTCGGCGCGGCCACCCTCGGCGCCCGCGACCTCGTCCCATTTCTCGGCCAGCGCCGGATCGTCGCCCAGCGCGTCCTCGTCCAGCGGCATGTCGGTGGCGGGCGCCTCGTTCGCGACGTCATCCGCGTCGGCGAGCGCCGGTGCCTTCGCCGCCGCCGCCGCGCCCGCCTTGGCGCCGCCCTTCGCGGCGATCGGCGCGGTGGGCGGCACGTGCAGGTAGCGCAGCGACTGCTCGGCGATCTCCTTGAAGATCGGCGCCGCGACCGCGCCACCCAGGTGGCCGCCCTGCGGCTCGTCCATGATGACCATGATTGCCAGCCGCGGATCCTCCGCCGGAACGACGCCGACGAACGAAGACACCCACTTGCTCGCGTCGTAGTGCCCGTTCGCGACCTTCTGGGCCGTCCCGGTCTTGCCGCCGACGGTGTAGCCCTCGATGGCGGCCTGCTTCGCGGTTCCACCCTGTTCGGTCACGCCGCGCATGATGGCAAGCATGGTCCGTGCCGTGGCCGGGGCCATCACGCGCCGCTCCGGCGCCGCCGGCAGAGTCTCGACGGTCCCGTCAGCCTGCACGATACGAGCTACGATTCGCGGCTGCCGATAGATACCTCCGCCGGCGATCGCCGACACCCCGGCGACCATCTGCAGCGGCGTGACGGTCAAGCCCTGACCGAACGAGACGTTGGCGAAGCCGATGTCGCCCCATTTCGCCACAGGGCGGACGACGCCGGCGCGTTCGCCGGGCAGGCCGACGCCGGTCTGCTTGCCGAAGCCGAAGCGTGCCAGCGCCTCCGCCAGCTCGTCACGGCCCAGCTTGCGCGCGATCTTCGTCGCGCCGATGTTGCTCGAAAACTTGAACACCTCGGCGACGGTCAGGACGCCGTGCGGGTGCGTGTCGTGGATCGAGTACTTGCCGACCATCATGCGGCCCATCAAGCAGTCGAAGCGATCGTCGGCTTTCACGACGCCCGCATCAAGCGCGGCCGTGATCGTGAAGGTCTTCATCGTCGACCCGGGTTCGAACGCATCGGTGATGGCGCGGTTGCGCGCGCCGGCGTCGGCGGCGCTTTGCGGATCGTTCGGGTTGTAACTGGGCACCGACGCCATCGCCAGCAGCTCGCCCGTGCGCGGGTCCATCACGATCGCGATCGCCGCCTTCGCGCGGTGCTCGGTCGCGCCCGCCGCCAGCGCGCGTTCGGTGATGAACGTCAGGTAGCGATCGATCGTCAGCACGACGTCGCTGCCGGCGGCGGTCGGGGCCCCGTCGGCCGAACCGTCGGTCGACACGTCGAGCGCGATGTCGCGGCCCAGCGCGTCGCGCATCCCCTGCACGGACGTCGACGTCCCGCGCAGCTGCCGGTCCAGCGACAGCTCGATGCCCTCCAGGCCGTTTCCTTCCGATCCGGCGTGGCCCATGATGGTCGCGGCCAGCGTGCGGTTCGGGTAAAAGCGGCGCGGCTCGCGCGTGAACGCGATGCCGGGCAGCCCCAGCGTCTTCACGGCGGTGACCTCGTCGGGCGTGACCTTGCGCTTGACCCACGCGAAGTAACGCCGCTGGCCCAGCTTCTTCTCCAGGTCGGCGCGGTCGAGCCCCAGCGCGCGCGCCAGCCGGCGCGCAGCGTCGCGCACGTCGGGCAGCTGGCGCGGGTTGCAGTAGATCGAATCGACGTCCGCGGTCGACGCCAGCTCGGCGCCGTTGCGGTCCAGGATGCGGCCGCGTCGCGGCGGCAGCTCGATCTCGCGCAGGTACTGCTCCTCCGCCATCCCGCGCAGCCGGTCGGCGTCGCGCACCTGCAGCGTGTAGGCGCGCTTGGCGACGCCGATGAACAGGCACGCCAGCACCGCGCCGCAGACGCCGACACGGACGCGTGTCCACCGAGTGATCAACATGCGCGGCCTCCCTCGGTCACTTGCGCGCCCCGCTGGGCCGAGACGGCGCCGTCGGCGCGGCCGGCAGCCGCCCCAGCGTGCCACCGCCCAGCCGCACGACGTTTTCGGGCGCGGCGGGCGCCATCCCCAGCTTCTCGCGCGCGATGCCGATGACCCGATCGGGGTCCTTGAGCATGCCGATCTCGATGTTCAGGCGCCGCCGCTGCTCTGCCAGCTCGGTGTTCGTGCGCCGTTCGCGCCCCAGCGCGTACGCGATCTGGATGCCGTGCATGCGCACCGCCACGTGCGCCAGCGCGCCCACCGTGCACAGCGCCAGCAGGAACGCCCACACGCCGACGCCGCGGCGGTTGCCGAGGTCCGGTTTGACGACCGAAACTGGCTTCATAGACGCTCCACAGCGCGCAGGCGCGCCGACCGCGCGCGCGGGTTACGGGCGCGCTCCGCGTCGCCCGGCACGACGACGTGCTTGGTCAGGATGCGCAGCAGCGCCGGGTTCGCGCTGCCCGCGCCGCCGCGTCCAGCCAGCTCGCGCAGCCGCCGTTTGACGATGCGGTCCTCGAGCGAATGGAACGCGATCACGACCAGCCGCCCGCCCGGCCGCAGGCAGTCGGCCGCGACGTCCAGGAACCTTTCCAGCTCGCCCAGCTCGTCGTTGACCGAGATGCGCAGCGCCTGGAACGTCCGTGTCGCCGGGTTCTTGCCGTACTCGTGGCGCGGAATCGCGCGCGCGACGATGGCCGCCAGCTTGCCGGTGGTCTCGACCGGACCGGCCCGCCGGGCCTCGATGATGGCGCGGGCCACGCGCGCCGCGTGCCGTTCCTCACCCTGCTCGCGGATGATGCGCGTCAGCTCCGCTTCGTCCACGCGGCGTATCAGCTCGGCGGCCGTCTCGCCGGTCGTCGGATCCATCCGCATGTCCAGCGGGCCGTCCGTCCGGAACGAGAACCCGCGCTCGGGCCGGTCCAGCTGCGGCGACGACACGCCCAGGTCGACCAGGAAGCCATCGACCGGAATCATCCCCAGGCGTTCCAGCACGGCACGCGCTTCCGAAAATCGCGCGTGTACCAGCGTCACCCGATCGCCGAACGGTTGCAGTCGCGCGCCCGCGGTCGCGATCGCGGCCGGGTCCCGGTCCAGCCCGACCACCCGGCCGTCCGGCGCGGACCGCTCCAGCACGGCGAACGAATGTCCCCCGGCGCCCAGGGTGGCGTCGCAGTATCGGCCCCCCGGTTTGGGGTCGAGCCAGGTCAACACCTCGTCCAGGAGGACCGGGAGGTGCCCCGCCCCATCCCCGTGACGCGGATCGGCAACGGGCGGCGGCGCGGGCATGAGGGGTTTTCATTCTTTGCCGCCTGGCCCGTCTGTCAAGTTTTCGATCCAAATATTCGCCGTGATTTCAATTAGATAAGGTCTAAAACCACCGGTGCCGGCCGAATTTCCGCCGGCCGCGTGAAACGTGATGCGTCTCACCGTCGGAGAACGTGATGTCCCGCATGAAGACAGTCGGCTAACCCCGCTTGACTAAAGGGTTTGTTGCTGTATCCTGTCGCGGCTGTTGTTACGGGAGTTGGACTGAAGACCGCACCCAACTAGGAGACGGGGATGGACGCCAAGTTTTTCGAGATCGACAACAGAATGGAAGCGCTGCGGACCAAGACCGCCAGCTTCCCCGCGAAGATCCTGAAGGATTACCGCGACCGGCTGGACGTCTCGTGGATCTTTCACGACAACGCGCTCGAAGGCGTCGTCCTCTCCTTCGCCGAGCTGAAGGCCGCGATCGATCAGCGCATCATCAGCGATGTCACGCTGATCCCGATGTACGAAGAGGTTCGGAATCACAAGACCGCGGTCGATTTCGTTCGCGACGCCGCCGTCGCGAAGAAGCCGCCGGCCGTCGACCTGGATCTCGTACGCAAACTTTACGCGCTCTTGACGCCGGAAGAGGCCGCGAAGGGTTACCCGTACCGTCGGGAAAACCCGTTGCACCGCCTGTACTATCACGAGATTGCGGCGCCCGAGAAGATCACCTACCGGATGCGCAAGCTGGGCGAGTGGATGGAGTCCGACGAATTCGCTGATTTGCACCCGATCACGCGCGCCGTGAAGGCTCACTTCCGCATCCTCAGCATCTACCCGTGGACCAAGAACTCGGGCAAGGTGGCGCGGCTGCTGATGAACTTCATCCTCATCAAGCACGGTTACCTGCCGGCCGTCATCCATTCGATCGAGCGCCAGCGGTACTACGAGGTGCTGCGGTTCGAGAACGAGGGCCTGATGAACCTGGTCGTCGAATCGCTGGAGAACAGCATCGAGACCACGGCGAAGTTCCTCGACGAAATCAACGGCCTCCGCGTCAAGCGCGCGAGCTAGCGCTCCTCCACCGCCACCGAGCCGGCGTGTCGCCGCTTTTCGCCGAACGCCTCCGGCCAGGGGGCGAGCGGAGGGTGGCTTTGCCAGCCCGAAGCGAGCGGGGGCGCGGGGGACCAAAGCGCGCGCAGCGCGCGACGTCCCCCGATCAAAAAGAGGAACGCGCCGGGGAGGCTCGCTCCGCCGGCGCGTTCGTGGTCCGCTAGGGGACTGGTCAGGGGCTGCGTGCCGCGGGGCACCGCCCAGTTGTGAATCCGACGCGAGCTACGCCGAAGTTCGGGGTCTACGTCCGGTGGAAGTCAGCTCGGGACGTGTTGCTGGCGATATCTCGAAGATCCCGCGAGGTTGCCGCGGGGTCGAGAGGAGGCTTACCGGTCGGTCTCCTTTTGTCCGAACCGGGAAAGAGAGCGTAGAGACAGCGTACCGTGCGTTTGGGTGCGTTTACTCATGCGTTCTTCTCCTCCTTCTTGGGGCCAGTCGCTCGCGGACCCTTCCTGGATGCTAGCGTGTCGAGAAGGATTGCGCCACTTGCGTGATAGAAGAATCCGATGGCGACGGGCAAGCTGAGCGGCGGACGCGGTGCGCGGTTCGCCGGCGTCATGGATCCGGCAGCCGCTGCTCTGAACGCGTCATCCCACTTCGACAACCGCCTGCTGGATGACGATGTACGTGGGAGTCAGGCCCACGCCCGCATGCTGGCCGCGCGCGGCCTGATCTCCGCCGCCGACGCGGACGCCATCGTGGCCGGGCTCGACCGCGTGCGCGACGAGTTCGCCTCGCACGCGCGCGAGATGGACCCGGCACTGGAAGACGTCCACATGAACGTCGAGACGCGCCTGATCGAATTGATCGGTGACGCGGGCCGGCGGCTGCACACCGCCCGCAGCCGGAACGACCAGGTCGCGACCGACATGCGTCTGTACGCGCGTCGTTCCGCGGTCGAGCTTGTCGCGCTGATCGATCGGTCGCGGCTGGCGCTGTTGCGGCAGGCGCGCGCGCACGCGTCCACACTGATGCCCGGGTACACCCACCTGCAGCGCGCCCAGGTGGTGACGCTGGGGCACCACCTGCTGGCGTACGCAGAGATGCTGGGGCGCGATCGCGGGCGGTTGATCGACGCCGAACGGCGCGCCTCCGAATCGCCGCTGGGCTCGGGCGCGCTGGCGGGGACCGGCCTGCCGATCGATCGCGCGGCGACGGCCGCGGCGCTGGGGTTCGCGGGCGGGCCGACGCACAACAGCCTGGACGCCGTGTCCGACCGCGACTTCGCCGCAGAAATTGCATTCACCTGCGCGCTGGCCTGCGTGCACCTGTCGCGTCTCGGCGAAGAGCTGGTGCTGTGGTCGACGGCGGAGTTCGGTTTCGTGCGCCTGGGCGAAGGCTACTGCTCGGGCAGCTCGCTGATGCCGCAGAAGCGCAACCCGGACATCGCCGAGTTGCTGCGCGGAAAGCCGGCGCGCGCGATCGGCGACGTCGTCGCGCTGTTGACGATCAGCAAGGGGCTGGCGCTGGCGTACAACAAGGATCTCCAGGAATCGCAGGAGCCTCTGTACGACGCAATCGACACCGCGCGCCTGGCGCTGAGCGTGACGCCGGGGCTGATCGCCGGGCTGGAGTTCGATACGCAGCGCATGCGCGCCGCCGCCGACGATCCCGCGCTGGGCGCGACCGATCTCGCGGAGGAGCTGGTGCGCGGGGGCATGCCGTTTCGCACCGCGCACGAGGTGGTGGGGCGGCTGGTGCGTCACGCCGAGGAGAAGAAAGTTTCGCTGCGCGATCTGTCGGCCGACGATCTGCGCGCGGTCGACGCGGCGCTGTCGCCGAAGATTTTGCAGGCGCTGGATCCGGCGCGCGCCGTCGCGGCGCGCTCGCTGGTCGGCGGTCCGTCCCCGGCCGCGGTCGAGCGCGAGCTCGCGCGCCTCGAGGCCGAGCTGCGCGCCGCCGGACACGAACCGTAGCGCGCGCGTTCGTTCCCGCGTCGCGTCCTCGCTCGCGCTTTACCCGCCAGACGTCGTGTTTAGCCTTGCTCGCCGAGGAGGTTATCGACAATGGCAAGTCTCATCCGAAGAAACCAAGGCGAAGTTGCACCATCCACCGCGTCTGTCTGGGATCCCTTTCGCGTGATGCGCGACGTGTTGCGCTGGGATCCGTTTCGCGAGCTGGAAGCTGCGGCGGGCGGTGATTACGGCCTGTTCGCGCCCAGCTTCGACGTGAAGGAGAACAAGGAAGGCTACCTGTTCCGCGCCGATCTACCGGGCGTGAAGGAGGAGGATCTGGAGATCTCGCTGACCGGCAACCGGCTAGCGATTTCCGGCAAGCGCGAGGCGGAGAAGCACGAACAGGGTGACACCTACTACGCCAGCGAACGCTCGTACGGCAGCTTTAGCCGGGCGTTCACGCTTCCCGACGGCACCGACGCCGAAAACGTGAAGGCCGAACTGAAGAACGGCGTGTTGCAGGTGATCGTCCCGAAGAAGCCCGAAGTGCAGCCGAAGAAGATCACGATCAGCAAGGCGGAGGCGGGCAACAAGGCCAAGGCCTGACCGCCCGTTCCTTCCTCCTCGCTTTCTCCCTCTCCCCGTCCGCGGGGAGAGGGGAAGTGAGGGGCATTCTTGACTCTGCCGTGACGCGATTGGAGAGTGCGCGTCATGGCAAAACGCTGGGCGGGAGCTCTCGGGGGGGTGCTCCTGTTCGCGAGCGGCATCGCGCACGCGGAACGACCCAAGATCTTGGTGCTGCCGGTCGCCGGCAAGGTGGCCGACCCCGGATTCCGCCAGCGCGTCGCCCAGTCGCTGAGTGAAGGGCTGATCGCGTCCGGCGGCGAGGTCGTCGCGGCGCCGACCGGCGCGGACGCGGTGCCCGCCGGCTGCGCGACGCCGGCCTGTCTGTCCAGCGCGGCGCGCGCGACCGGCGCGGCGTTCCTGCTGCGCGCGGTGGTCGAAGAAGAAGGACGCACGTATACGTTCAAGCTCGAGATGCTGGACGGGCAGTCGGGCGCCGTGCTCGCGCAACGCGAGAACCGCTGCGAGATCTGCACCGACAGCGAAGCGCTGGAGATCGCGAACGCGGCGGCGTCCGCGCTGAAGGCGCAGGCCGTGAAGAAACCCGGTGCGCCGGCGGCGCCGCCGGCCGCGGCGGCGTCGTCCACGCCCACAGCCGAGCGCGCCGCCGGTCCGCGCGCGCGCGTGACCGTGCTGGATCGACTGGAGCTGCCTGCAAGCCTGGGCGAGTTCCACGGCAAGCTGCGCACGTCGCTGGAGGCGCTGGTGCGCGAGCAAGGGCTGGAAGTCGTGACCGCACCCGCCGTCCCCGCCAACTGCGGGTCGACCAGCTGCGCCGAGGATCTGCTGCGCTCGTCGGGCGCCAGCCACGTCCTGTTCGTCGAGGGCAGCCGCAACGACTACGGCTTCTCGCTGGACATCACGTTGCGAGGCGTCGCGGGCGAGGACAGAGAGAAGGCGCAAGGTTGGTGCAACTTCTGTACGGGCCCGCAGATGGTGACCGCCGCCGAGAACGTCGCGCGCCCGCTGGTCGTCCACCTGGCCGCGCGGCCAGAACGCGCCCCCGGCACTGCACCAGGTACGCCTAGTCTGACTCCCGCGGGCGGCGCGAAGGAAGGCGGGTCGACCCTGCCGCGCGTCCTGCTCGGCGCCGGCGTCGCGGCCATTGGCGCGGCCGCAATCGTCGCCGGCAGCTTCACCTGGCACCGCGCCGGCAGCGACGCGAACTGCCAGCCCGTCGCAGACGGCTCGATCGTGTGTCCCGACGCGTACGGCGGCAAGGGCCTGGGCATCGGCATGGTGATCGGCGGCGCCGTCGCCGCGGGTGTCGGCGCTTACTTGATGATCTTCAGCGGCTCGAGCACACACGTCGCGGTCGGCCCGAACGGCGTCACGGTGGCAGGGAGGTTCTAGTGGAACGGTTCTGGATCGCGTGCGCGTTTGTGGTCGCCGTCGCTGCGTGCAACCCGACGTCGCTGAAGCCGGGCTACTGCCACACCAACAAAGACTGCACGATGGGGAAGACGTGCAACCCGAAGACGCTCATGTGCTGGGACATGGACGCCTCCAGCGACGCGGATGCGCAAGGCGACGGGAAGGACGGCGGCGACGCAAAGGACGCCGAAGTCGCCCCACCCCCACGATGCCCGCAGACCATCAACTGCGCCGACGGCGGCTACGACGGCAGCGCCGGCGTCTGCGAGCCCGACGCCGGCATGTGCGTGGAGTGCCTCGAAGACAATGACTGCGCCTCAAAACCGAAGACGCCGATCTGCGAGGCTCGGACGTGCCGCGCGTGTAAGACGGACGCGGAATGCAAGAGCGGGCCGAGCATCTGTATGACTGACGGGCACTGCGCGACGACGGGCGAGGTGATCTACGTGGAATTCAACCCGTCGGGATGTCCGGGCGCCGACGGCAGCTCCACAAAGCCGTTCTGCACGCCGAATGACGCGGTCGCCCGGCTCGCGGACGGAGTAAACGTCATCGTCATTCGTGGCCCAGCGGCCGATCGCATGACATTGAACACGACTGGTTTCTCGCCGGTGATCGTCGGAAAGA
>Ga0207675_100005912_pt1 | contig 11678 bp, 8 predicted proteins | sample KBSSwiS42_FD_184305 | JGI IMG/M metagenome (GOLD analysis project Ga0207675, IMG submission 184305) | Switchgrass rhizosphere microbial communities from Kellogg Biological Station, Michigan, USA - KBS Switchgrass S4-2 (SPAdes) (version 2) | ecosystem: Host-associated > Plants > Roots >...
GCCGTGGGCGTGCTCGAGAATGTCCAGGTCGGCAAGTACCATGAGTACAAGTGAGCTTCCGGGACTCGCGGCGCCCGGCGCAGACGTGGATCCGGCGCACGCGGATCACGCGAGCTTCGGGCGCGAGCTAGAGCGCCTGGCGAACCAGTTCTTCTCCGCCTTCCCGGGGCAGCCGCCCGGGCAATTCCCGGGCCCCGGCGCGAGCGCGCCGCTCGCGCCGGGAGTGCCCCAGCCGCCGGGCGCGCCGCCCGCGATCGAGACCGCGCTGGCGGCGCCCGTGGGGGCGACGCCGAGCGTCGCGCCCGCGTTCGGGCCGAGCGCGCTCGCCGTCGGCGCGGGTGGAGCGTCGCCGCTGGTCACGGTGCCGCCCGTGCCCGGGGTGCTGAAACAACCGCCGCTGGTGACGGCGCCACCGCCCAAGGAGGCCGATTTGCGGACCGCGCCCGCGATGTTCGCCGAGAGCATCGGCACCTCGCCGCTCGCGCTCGCGACTCACCCCGACGCTGCGAGCGTGCCGCTCTCCGGGCCGCCGGGCGCCGGTTCGACGCCCTACTTTCTGGAGCTGGCGGGGCCGCCGCTGGGGCAGCGACCCACAGCACCCGGGGCGTTCCAGCCGGGCGCGGCGCTGCCGACCGCCGGAGCGCCGGACCTCGCAGCCGCGCCGACGTTCGGCGTCGGGGCAACGCCCGACCTGAGCGCGGCGCTCCCGGAGAGTGCGGTCGAGGCGTCTCGCGCCGCCGTGCCGTCTCGCTCCGCCGTGCCACCTCGCTCCGCCGTGCCACCCGGTCCGTTGCCCGCGCGCTTCGAGCCCGAGCTCAGCGCGGGGGCGCCCACACGGCACCAGCTGTACGACGCCCACGCCGTCAAGCGCGACTTTCCGATCCTGAACGAGCGCGTGCACGGCAAGCGGCTGGTGTGGCTGGACAACGCCGCGACCACGCACAAGCCGCGCTCGGTGATCGAGCGGCTCTCTTACTTTTACGAGCACGAGAACTCGAACATTCACCGTGCCGCTCACGCGCTCGCTGCGCGCGCGACGGATGCCTATGAAGCGGCACGCGAGACCTCGAGGCGCTTCTTGAACGCGCCCTCGACGAAGAACATCGCTTTCGTGCGCGGCACCACCGAAGCGATCAACCTCGTCGCCCAGAGCTGGGGTCGCCGACACATCACGGCCGGCGATGAGATCGTGATCACCTGGCTCGAGCATCACGCGAACATCGTGCCCTGGCAGATGCTGTGTCGAGAAAAAGGCGCGCGGCTGTGCGTGGCCCCCGTGGATGACACGGGGCAGATCATCCTCGAGGAGTACGAGCGCCTGCTCGGCCCGCGCACGCGGCTGGTCGCCTTCGGCCACGTATCGAACGCGCTCGGCACCATCGTGCCCGCGCGCGAGATGGTCGAGATCGCGCACCGCTACGGCGCTCGGGTGCTGGTTGATGGGGCGCAGGCCGTGTCCCACCAGCGCGTGGACGTGCAAGCCCTGGATTGTGACTTCTACTGTTTCTCCGGACACAAGATCTTCGGTCCGACGGGCATCGGCGTGCTGTACGGCAAGAGCGACGCGTTCGAGAGCATGCCCCCGTGGCAAGGCGGCGGGAACATGATCGAGTGCGTCACCTTCGAGAAGACCAGCTATCGGTCGCCACCGGACCGCTTCGAGGCGGGTACGGGGAACATTGCCGACGCCGTGGGGCTGGGAGCGGCGCTCGACTATGCCAGCTCCCTGGGGCTCGAGAACATCGCGCGGCACGAGCACGAGCTGCTCGTGTATGCGACGGAGCGGCTGAACCAGATTCCGGGGCTGCGCCTGATCGGGACCGCAGTCGAAAAGGCTGCCGTGCTGTCCTTCCTGCTGGACGGCCATCGAGCCGAGGACGTGGGAGAGGCACTGGACCAAGAGGGCATCGCGGTCCGTGCCGGCCACCACTGCGCTCAGCCGATCCTGCGCCGCTTCGGCGCCGAAGCCACCGTCCGGGCCTCGCTCGCCCCGTATAACACGCGAGAAGACGTGGACGCTTTGGTGGGCGCGCTGACCAGACTTCAGGCCGGTCAGCCCCGCTTCTGAACGTTCAGAGGTCAACTCTGAGCTCGGCTCGGCCATCCGTCACTCTCGAAGCGACGGGGGTGCCGTCATCCGCCGCTTGCGTGCTGGTCAACGTCTATTATACTAGACGTGTGGTCCAATCCATTACCCCTCAGCAAGCTCGAGAGTTGATCGCCGGTGGTGAGCTCGACGTCGTGGACGTACGGGAGCCCAATGAATGGTCGAGCGGCCATCTGGCAGGCTCGCGGCTCGTGCCGCTGAAGCAGCTGCGAGCCAGCCCGAAAGCGCTGCTCCAGCGCGACGGAGTGATCTTCGTGTGCGCCGCCGGAGTGCGCAGCCAGGCCGCGGCAAACCTGGCCGTGGCGAACGGCCTGCGGCAAGTCTACAACCTGAGCGGCGGCACCCAGAGCTGGGTTCGAGCCGGCCTGCCCCTCGCCCACGACTGAAGCTGCTCCGCCTCCATTCGTCCACTCCTTGCCCACGCTGTCGCACATCGGCGACGTGGTGTGGAGGCGTGGCATCGGAGTCCAGCTGCTGCCAGGCCGGTGCTCTCGCCAGCCATGTTCTGAGAAGAGATTGGGGGTTTAGCTCGAGTCTTTGAACGTCGTTGCTCCGGGCACAGGCCGAGTGCAGCGAGCTCTGCGACTCGAGGAAACCCGCAGGCTTCTCTGTGCGGCCGGCGCGGTGACGGTCGAGCAGCCTATCCTGCGCCTGCCACCGCCGGGTAGAGTATCGAAGCCCGGCTCAGCGCATGACCAGTACCAACCAGCCCCTTCGGGTTCTCGTGATCGACGACTCGCCGCCGTTCCGGCGTCAGGTCGCGGCGGCGCTCGAGGCGAGCGGTCTGTCGGTGGTAGAAGCCTGCGAGGGCTACGAAGCTCTCTGGCGAGTGCGCGCAGAGGGAGTCTTCGACCTGATCCTCGCGGACATTCACATGCCCAATCTGGACGGTCTTGCCTTCATCCGCGAGGTGCGCAAGCTGGCGGACTACTCGGACGTACCGATCTTCGTGCTCACCTCGGACGGTTCGCGCGAGCGGCGCGAAGAAGGCCGAGTGGCGGGGGCCACGGCCTGGCTGCTCAAGCCGCCGGATCTTCCGGCGCTGGTCAACAGCGTTCACGCCGCGCTGCTGCAGCTGATCAAGGCGAAGGATCCGGGCGTCGGGGCGCGATCGTCGCTCACGCCGCTGGCGGGCCCCAGCTCTTCGCGCAACACCCCGATATCCTCGCGCGCACCGGCCTCGCGCAGCGGGGGCACGAGCAGCATCCCCCCGCTGCGCCGATCGTTCATCGATGTCAGTCGGCGCCCAAAAGGCTCCGGCGAGGGCTAGCGGAAGGGTCGAGCAGTTTTTAGGGGCCGGGCCCACGCTCACCGCCCCTGCGCGGCACCTCGGGGCGCTGCTCGACCCGCTCCGGCTCCGACGCGACCGCCTCGATCAGGTGAAACGAGCCCGGTATCAGCTGCCAGCGCAGGTACAGATGCGGCAATTGCGCGGGGAAAAAACCCTGCGTCGCGTGGTCGAACAGCTCGCCGCCGATCGCGTCGCTACCGCCATAGTAAGCGTGATCCACCAGCTCCTGGTCCGACCAACGCTGCTCGGAGGCGATGGGTTCCTCCAGACTCGGAGCGAGGGCGCCGGACACGCGGTCGTGAAAGCTGGCCCAGGAGCGCCCCACCGTCGCTGCGCGCACGGCCGCGCGCACGGCGGCAAGGCTCGGCGCCTCGCCGTCCTCCACGCCGAGCAAGTGGCGCAGCTGGCCGATCACGTTGCAAAAGAGAATGGCGCTGGGGCCCAGGCGCTCTAGCAAGCTCGCGAACCGCTCGGGATGAAATACGAGCTGATCCTCTGCGATCCACTCCAGCGCCGGGCGCGGGTCGAGCGGGACGCGCCCGAGCCGGCGCCGCAGCAGCCAGCGCGCCAGCGGATCCGGCTCCAGCACCACCACGCGCTGAAAGCGTTCGAGCAGGAACGGCTGCAGATTGTAGCCGGCGCTCGGACCGACCAACAACAACGTGGGCTCGCGCGTCTGCCAGCCGAGCAACCACTCGCCGAGGGGCCAGCGGAACGGCTCCCAGAGCCGCGCGGCGTAGCGCATGGCGCGCATATGATAGCGGAGCCCCCCGGCGGGATTCCACAGGGCATCAGACGGCATCGGATACGCTGCTGAGCTCGAACTCTTTCACGCGCAGCGCGGGTACCCAGAGGTTGGTCGCGCTGCCGTCGCGCGGCGAGGCTCGCACGCTCTCGGACATGGCCTGCACCTGCTGGAGCACACGAATCGGGCTGTCATTCCAGCGGAAGTTGCGCACGGGGTGCGATATTTTGCCGTTTTCCAGCCAGAAGACCCCATCGCGCGTCAGACCAGTAAAGAGCAGTGTCCGCGGATCCACGAAGCGGATGTACCACAGACTCGTGATCAGGACGCCTCGCTCGGTGGACGCGATCAGCTCCTCGAGTGAGCCTTTGCCCCCCGCCATGATCAGGTTCGAAGCTGGCGGCACGGCCTCTCGCCCGCGCTGCTCCGCCCAGTAGCGCTCGCACGCCAGAGTGTCGAGCCGCCCGCGATCGATCCAGGCGCGCGCGCGCTGGGGCTGCCCGTCTGCAGCAAACGGCGCGCCCGGAGCCAGGGCCGCGCCCGGGTCGGAGCGGATCGAGACGCTCTCCGGAAACAGCTGCTGGCCCAGCTTGGTCTTGCCGCCCGGCTCGGAGAAAAAGCTGCGCCCCTCGTCGGCGCTGCGTGCGTTCATGCTGAACAAGAGCAGTTGCATCAGGCTCGCCACGCACGCGGGTTCGAGCACGGTCACGTATTTCCCTGGCTCGAGCGGCTTCGGCCCGACCGAGCGCCGCGCTTTTTCGATCGCGCGCTGCGCGCAACGGACGTGGTCGAGGTCGCGGATGGAATTGCCGGCAGCAGCGGCCCAGCCCGAGCCGTCCCCGCTCGGAGTGCGCACCGTGGTGGAGAAGCCGGTCTCCGTGCTGCGATGGTACGCCGAGAGCCCACGGCGATTGCCGAGCCAGGTGGCGCGATCGGTCGCTTCGGAAAAACCAGCCGCGATCAGCCCCGCGGCGCGCACGCGCTCCAGACACGCCGCACTGCCCGCTACCATCTGAGCGGCGCCCGCCGAGCTCAGCTCGGCATCGAACGCGGCCACGTTCGCGAAGCTCTGCGGTCCCAGATCGGGCATGTGCTCCGGGTCCTCTGGAGCGAGCTGCGCCAGCTGCTCGGAACGCTGGACCACCTCCCCGAGGCTCGCCGCGTCGAGCTGGTTGGCGATGGCGGTGGCGCTCCTGCGACCGAAGGTGCTGCGTACGCTGAGCGTGTGGTCGCAGTAGCGACCGCTGGTGGTGGGGCTATTGCGAGCAAAACGCAGGTGCTCGCCCTCGCTCGCGACCAGGCTGATCTGCACGTCCTGTGCGCGGCTCGAGGCGATCGCGCGCTCCACCAGCTGTCTGCCCTCGGCTTCACTCAACATGCTGCGCTCGACCCCGTTACCATCTGGCTGTTGCCGTCTAGCTGTGCCGCGACGTGTTCAGCACGTCGATCTGACGAAAGCGCGCGGGGCAGCAGCCGTGGCTCACGGCGTTCGATTGCGACGGTTCGCCCTTGCCGTCGAAGAACGAGCCGCCGACGTAGTACTCCTCGCGGCTGCAGATCGCGTCACAGGCCGCCCAGAAGCGCGGCGTGCTGGCCTGATAGGCCACGTCCTTGAGCATGCCGATGATGCGACCGCCCTTCACCTGCCAGGCAGTCTGCCCGCTGAACTGAAAATTGTAGCGCTGGTGGTCGATGCTGTAGCTGCTGCGGCCCTTGATCAAGATGCCGTCGTCGGTGCTCGCGATCAGCTGAGCCAGGGACAGCGGCTGCGCGCCTGGCAGCAGATTCACGTTGGGCATGCGCTGAAACGGCACGTCTCGCCAGCTCTCCGCGTACGAGCAGGCAAAGCCGCGCGGCGCGTTCACCCAGTGCGCCTGGTCGCGCGTGAGCTGATAGTTAACGAAGCGACCGCGCTCGATCAACGGCCACTCGCGCGCGGGCTCCCCATCGTCATCGTAGCCGGAAGTGGCGAGCGACCCCGGGGCCGTCTTGTCGGCGACCACGTTCACCAGCTCGCTGCCGAGCTGAAAGGTGCCGAGCTTGTCGGGAGTGAGAAAGCTGGTGCCGGCAAAGTTCGCTTCCATACCGAGCGCGCGGTCGAGCTCGGTGGAGTGCCCCAGCGATTCGTGGATGGTGAGCCACAAGTGTGTCGGGTGCAGGATCAGGTCGCGCTTGCCCGGCGAGACCGAGGGCGCGGCGTGCTTGGCCTGGGCGTCGCTGGCGGCCTCGCGCACGTCCTCTTCCCAGGGGTAGTCTTCCACGTACTCGTAGCCCATCGCGCGCGGGTCGCTGTACGACTCGCGCGTCTCGAAGCCGCCCTTGCCCTGATCCACCGAGGTGATGGCAAAGCTCGGATGCAGTCGCTGCAACGTCTGCTCGATCAGCGAGCCCTCGCTCGAGGCAAAGAACTTGTGCTCGCGCACGAAGCTCATGCGCGAATCGACAAAGCTGACGCCCGGCTGGCGCTGAGCCAGCGCGTTGATCGAGAGCAGGCGCTGCAGCTTTTCTTCGAGCGAGACCGAAAATGCGTCGCGACGGATCGGTGTTTGATACACCGCGACGTGCCGTTCGCCGGGAGCGAGCTGGACCGGCTCGCGCTGCAGGGCCGAGTTGGTCTTGGCCATCGCCACCGCCTGCCGCGCCACGCGCACGACCTCCTCGCGCGTGAGCTCACTGCTGGCAGCGAAACCCCAGGTCCCCTGCGCAATCACCCGCACGCCGAAGCCGCGGCTGGTGTCGTCCGTGACGGAGACCACGCGCGCCTCGCGCGTGCGCAACGACTGCGTGCGATAGTCCGCGATGCGGATGTCGGCGTAGCTGGCGCCCGCCGCGCGAGCAGCATCGAGCGCTAGCTCCGACAGGGCGCGCACCTCGGGGTCAAAGCTGGGCTCGGGCACGACCGGCACAGCCGCCCCCCCCAGCGCGCGGCCGCACCCTTCGACCAGGCCGAGCGAACCACCCGCGAGCGCGGCCTTCAGTAGTTGCCGACGCTTCATCTCGGCGCTTGCCATACCGCCCCCGCCCACGATCCTCAACCGCCGCGGCGCGATGTCGCGCCTGCTCACTCGCCCCATCTCGGGGCGCAGCTGAGGCGCTACACCACAGCGCGGCCCGGCCGCATGGTCTCCCGACACGCGCTGCAGGCGCGCGGTCTCGAAGATAGTTTGCAGCACACTTTACAGTTCCCGTAACTCGGTACCTCGTGCCCAGGCTCAGGGTCACGGCCGGAGAGAAATGTGTTTCTCCGCGAATCAATGAAGAAAAGTCGCTGTCGTGGCGTTGACGTTGGCGGCTGCCAGCGACTAACTTTGAAGCGTGAGTCGACGCACGTTTGGCTGCGCCCGTACCTGCGCCGAAACCGTGATCCACTCGGCGACGGCCAGGTGCGAAGCACCCGGGATCTGACTATGAGAGCACACATGCCGAATCGGCGAAGTCAGTACGAACGTCGAGCCATGGAGCAGCCGGCGCCGGCCCGGCTGCGGGGGTGGCGGCTCGGGTCTTTGCTTCTGGTGGCGGCTCCCCTCGTCGGTGTGCCGCTCGGGATCGCACTCGTGTCCTGCGCCGAGACCACCGGGGTCAAGGTCGGCGATGGCTCCGACGACCCCGGCAGCGGCACCGTTTCGGCGAACTCCGAGGCGCGCTGCGGCAGCGGCGGCATCGAATGCCCCGTGGGCGGCACGGGCTGCTGCCCGGCAGGCGACAGCTGCACGACGGATGGCACGTGCATCCCCGCCGCGAGTTGCACGACCAATCAGGAATGCAGCTCGGACAGCGTGTGCGGCGGCGGAAAATGCAAGCCTTGGTCGGGCTTTCCCAGCGAGTCCAACTTTGACCTTGCGTGCCGCACCAACATCGATCTGCCCTCGCTGCTGCCCCAGGTGCAGTGCCGCTGGGGCAGCCCTCCGCCTGGCGACTTCCCGGCCTCGGTGCAGGTGATCGGCACGCCCATGGTGGTCGACTTCGACTTCGACAACAACCCGACCACGATCCACCCGTCGATCGTCTTCGTCTCGTACGAAGCAGGCGGCCTGGCCACGCCGAACGGCGTATTGCGGGTGATCGACGGCGCCACCTGCGCTCCGCAGTTCAGCGGCAACGGCGGGGACAATCCCTTCGTACCGGACATCACGCCGGCGCTGGGCGACATCGACGGAGACGGTCGCCCGGATATCGTCCTGGCCGACATAGATCGCAACGGCACGAGCACCAAGACCGGGGTGGTGGTGTACACCGCCAAGGGCAATGCCTCCACGTTCACGCGGCTCGGGCGGCAGACGGCCAGCTCCACCACCGAGTTCAAGGGCATCTCCCTGTTCGACGTGGACGGGTTGCCGGACAACCTGCCCGAGATCCTGACCGACACGGGAATGTTCTCCTTCAAGCCGGCTGATGGTGGCGGTATCAGCGGCCTCGCGCAGCGAGTCAATCTAGACGGCAGCTTGCTCGAGCCACCGTTCGTCCACGACGTCAACGGCGACCGCACCTCGGAGCTGGTCACGGCGCAGGGCATCTTCAGCTGGAACGAAGCTGAGTCCAACATGGCCCCGACAAAGGTGCGCGCCGAGCCGCTCTGGAACGCGGACGCGGACCAGCCGAGTGCCGCCTTCGTGGGCATGGCCAACCTCGGGGATTTCCCGACCGTCCTCGGTCGGGACTCCGCGGAGATGGTGGTCATCAGCAGCGGCGAGCTGCGCGTCACGCAGGTCGACGGGCGCGTGTTGATGAAAGTCAAGGCGTCGGGTCTCGTGGGCGGGCCGCCCGTGATCGCGGACTTCGATGGCGACGGGCGCATGGAGTTTGCCGCGCCGGGGCTGGACCAGATCACTGCCTTCGATCTGGACTGTTACAACGACGCCAACGTCAAGCCCGATCCGAGGTTCTGCAAGAACCCCGACGGCCCCAATAGTCGCGGCATCCTGTGGACGAAGGCGGGCGCCCGCGGCGCGACCAGCGGCGCCTCGGTGTTCGATTTCGACGGCGATCGACGCTCCGAGGTCGTGTACGCAGACCAGTGCTTCCTGCGCATCATGGACGGTGTCACCGGCAACGTGTTGTTCAGCGTGCCGCGCTCCTCGACCACGCGCTTTGACTATCCGGTGATCGCCGATGTGGATGGCGACGGGCACACCGAGATCGTGACGGGGTCCAACGACGACAACGCCACGTTGAATTGCCCCCTCACGGATCCCTTGAACACACGGACAATGGTGAAGTTCGAGGCCACTCACGGAGTCACGGTCTGGTCCGATGCCGTCAAGAGCGCGGACAAGCGCTGGGCCGGCTCGCGCCCGATCTGGAACCAGTACACGTACTCGATCACCAACGTGAACGATGACGGCACCATCCCCCCGATGGGGCAGGTCGCCAGCCAGTTCAACTCGCCCGACACGGATCCCAACTCGCTGCGCCAGAACGTCCAGGGCAAGACCGGTGTCTCTCTCGAGCTGCCGGACGTCACGGTGTCGGGCAACCCCGTGGTGACCTGTCTGCCAGCCCAGGCGGTCGCCAAGGTGTCCTTGAATCTATGCAACCGCGGGCTGTTGGAACTGCCGGTGGGTAAGGTCCGGGTGGCATTGGCGCAGGCGGACAACACGAAGGTGCTCTGCGACCAACCCAACGCGACGGTGCTCCGATCTGGCAAGTGCGAGGCCGTCAGTTGCGATGTGCCGGTGCCGAATCAGAACCCCGGCATCGATATCGCGGTGCTCGCCGATCCGAGCAGCGCCGTCCGCGAGTGCACGAAGGGCAAGAACAACACGTCCCTCATCTCCAACGTGTTCTGCCAGAATATCCCGCGCTGATTTCAGGCGGCGCCCGCGGCATCGCGCTCCGAGACAGGCCGCTCTGTCCAGGGCGGAGGGTCCATGGCGGAGGGTCCATGGCGGGGGGTTGGTGCCGGAGGGGCGGCAGTGGCAGAGGGCCGGCGGCGCACAGGGGTAGCGGCGGAGGGCCATGGTGGCGGGGTGAGGGAGAAGTGGCGCGCTCGGCGCAGCGAGTGGCGCGCCGGGCGCAATGAGCGCGGCGCGCGGCAGGAAAATGGGAGCAAGCGTGGCGCGCGGGCCCCGGGGTGACGTCGCTGCTACCTGCGCGGCCGCCGGAACTGCGCTACTACGAGGTATGCCCGTCCGTGGAACACAGCTCGAGGTCACGCTGAGACGATGCATGCCAAAGCGGCACGCTCGCACTCCAGGTCGACCTGTACCGTCAGCAGGGCGTGCCACACGGCTGCTGGTAGCGGGGTTGCCGCTCGCTGCGACGCTGCTCGGCTGCGGAGGGCCGAGCAAGCTGGAGATCAAGGATGGGGGCATCGGCGGAGGCAGCGACGCCGGGGTCAGCACGCCCGTCGCGGTCTCGCGTTGTGGCGAGGGCGCAATCGTGTGCGGCTCCAGTAGAACCGCGAGCGAGCCCGGCTGCTGCCCGGCGGGCAACACGTGCACGACAGCGGGCACCTGCGTCCCCGCCGACAGTTGCACCTCGAAGCAGGATTGCAGTGGAGATAGCATGTGCGGTGGCGGCACCTGCCGGCCGTGGTCGCTCGTGGCGGCCAGTGGAGGCTTCGACCAGAGCTGCCGCGACGCTATCGAGTTGCCGACGCTGAAGCCCCAGCAGCAGTGCCACTGGCCCGTCGGCAACACTCCGCTCGAGGACTTTCCCGAGTCGCTGCAGGTCATCGCCACACCGATGGTGGTCGACTTCGACTTCGACAACGACCCGAGCACTCATCATCCGTCGATCGTCTTCATCTCATACGCAGACTCGAGCACGACGGACGGCGTGCTGCGCGTGATCGACGGCAAGGATTGCTCGCCGCAGTTCAGCGCCAAGGGCGAATACCCGTTCCTCAACGACGTCCCACCCGCGCTCGGCGATGTGGATGGGGACAAGCGCCCGGACATCGTGCTCGGGGATCTGGTGCGCAACGGGACCGGGACGAAGGCCGGCATCGCCGTGTACCAAGCCGATGGCTACGGCAGCCCCAACTTCAAGCTGCTCGCGCGCCAGACGGGCAGCGCCACCACCGAGTTCACGAGGATCTCGCTGTACGACGCGGATGGGATCCCGGACGGGCTGCCAGAGATCCTGACCGACACCGGCATGTTTGCCGTCAAGACGGGGCTAGGCACCGGCCTGAGCGGCATCGTGCTGAAGATGAACCTCGAGGACGCCAACCTGCTCGAGCCGCCGATCGTCCGCGACATCAACGGAAACCGTACGGCGGAGATCATCACGCCCACCGGTATCTTCAACTGGAACGAGGAAAAGCAAAACATCGACCCCGCACGGGAGCGCAACGCCGACCTGTGGAATCCTTACCCTGGTCAGGAGAGCGCTGCCTTCATCGGCATGGCCAATCTCGGCGACTTCACGACGGTCCAGGGGCGGGATTCGGTGGAGATGGTGATCGTGCAGAAGTCCAACCTGCTGGTTGCCCAGGTGGACGGGAAGATTCTGCTGAACGTCAAAGGTAGCGGCATCGTCGGCGGTCCACCCGTGATCGCGGATTTCGATGGCGACGGGCGCATGGAATTTGC
>Ga0207675_100005914_pt1 | contig 11676 bp, 12 predicted proteins | sample KBSSwiS42_FD_184305 | JGI IMG/M metagenome (GOLD analysis project Ga0207675, IMG submission 184305) | Switchgrass rhizosphere microbial communities from Kellogg Biological Station, Michigan, USA - KBS Switchgrass S4-2 (SPAdes) (version 2) | ecosystem: Host-associated > Plants > Roots >...
CCGTGCGCCAGATCGAGGTGCTGTCCTACCGCGAAAGCCACGGCCACGAGATCCGCCTGCCGGCGTGGCGCAAGCAGTTCGTCGGCAAGGATGCGTCGGCGCCGCTGCGCGTCGGCGACGACATCGCCAACATCAGCGGCGCCACGCTGAGCTGCAGCCACGTCACCGAAGGTGTCAGGCGCATCGTCGCGGTGATCGACCTGGCGCGCCATCTGGGGACGCTGACATGAGCGATCTCCACCACGTCGCGCACGCGGTACGGCGCGCCCGGCCGCTGCTCGGCACGCTGGTCGAGGTGGGCGTGTGCGACGCGCGCCACGACGACGCAGGGCGCGCCTGCGAAGCGGCGTTCGACGCGATCGCCGAGGTGCAGCGCTGCCTGTCGCGCTTCGACCCGGCGAGCGATATCGCGCGCTTCAACGCGCTGGCGGCCGGCGCGTCGATCGACGTGCGCGGCGACACCGCGTGCGTGCTGTCGGCAGCGCGCCAATTGTTCGACGACAGCGACGGCGTGTTCGACGTGTCGCTCGGCCGCGGCGCGGGCTGGGTGCTGCGCGCGCAGCGGTTGCACAAGCTGCAGCGCGACACGCACATCGACCTCGGCGGCATCGGCAAGGGCCATGCGGTGGACCGTGCGGTGCAGGCGCTGCTGCGCGCCGGCTGCGCTGCGGGCTGGGTCAACGCCGGCGGCGACCTGCGCAGCTTCGGCCACGCCAGCGTCGCGATCCATCTGCGCGACGAGCAGCGTGGCGGGGTGGTGGCGTTCGGCCGCCTGCGCGCGCGCGCGTTCGCGACCAGTTGCTTCGACATCGACGCGCGCTCGCAGCTGTGGCACACGCGGCCCGAGCGGCGCCCACGCGCGCACGTCAGCGTCGCCGCGCCGTCGTGCCTGATGGCCGACGCGCTGACCAAGGTGGTGGCGGCCAGCGGCGACCCGCAGCACGCGCTGCTGGCGCGCCATCAGGCGCAGGCCTGGCTCCATTGACGACAAGAGACGCAGATGGTCCGGCCCAGCGCACTGCACCTGTCGTGGCACCAACGGTGGTTGGTGCACACCAGCGGCTGGCTGCTGCTGGGGAGCGGCCTCGCCTGGCTCGGCGTGCACTACCTGGCGGGTGCCGGTGCCGGGCTGCTGCCGCATCCGCTGGAAGCCTGGGCGCTGCGCGCGCATGCGCTGGCGGCGTGGCTGGCGGCGTTCGCGCTGGGCGAGATCGCTGCCGGCCACATTCCGCGCGGCTGGCACACGACGACGCGGCGACGCAGCCATGGCCAGCGCAGGCTCGGGGTCACGCTGTGCGCGCTGGCGCTGGCGCTGGTGCTGAGCGGCTATGCGTTGATGTACTGGGTGCCCGAGCCCGCGCACGCGGCCTGGGGCTGGGCGCACACCCTGCTCGGCGTGGTGATGGCCGCGGTGCTGATCGTGCACGGGCTCGGCGTGCTGCATCGGAGGCCTGCATGACCACCGTGGCACTCACCGAACTGGCCACCGGCCAGCGCGGTGTGATCGCGCGCGTGCAGGCCAGCGGCGAGCTGGTCGATGCCGCCACCGTGCAGCGCTTGAACGAGCTCGGCTTCCTGCCCGGAGAACCGGTGCGCGTGGTGCAGCGCGGACCGGGTGGCCGCGAGCCGATCGCGGTGCAGGTGGGCGACACGCTGTTCGCGCTGCGCTTCGTCGAAGCGCATTGCGTCGACGTGCAACCGGAGGTGGATCATGTCTGACCTTTCGCATCCGGCGCGCATGCGGCTGCAGGCCGGTGCCACCGTCGCGCTGGTGGGCAACCCCAACTGCGGCAAGACGGCACTGTTCAATCTGCTGACCGGTGCGCGCCAGAAGGTCGCCAACTACGCCGGTGTCACGGTGGAGCGCAAGGTCGGCAGTGCGCGGCTCGCCAACGGCGCGCAGGTGCAGGTGATCGATCTGCCCGGCACCTACAGCCTCACGCCGGCCACCCCCGACGAGCGCATCACGCTCGAGGTGATCGCGGGCCAGCGCGCCGGCGAGGCGCAGCCCGACCTGATCGTCGCGGTGGTCGACGCCACCAATCTGCGCATGAACCTGCGGCTGGTGCTCGAGCTCAAGCAGCTCGGCCGCCCGATCGTGGTGGCGCTCAACATGGCCGACGTCGCGCAGGCCAAGGGCCTGGGCATCGACACGCAGCGGCTGGCCAGCGAGCTCGGCTGCCCGGTGGTGCGCACGGTGGGCGTGCGCCACAACGGGCACGCGCAGCTGATCGAGTTGCTGTCGACGCAGGAGCTGCCGACGCCGCAGCAACGGCCCGCCAGCATGCCGTCGATGCTGGCGTCGCACAACACCGCCGAGCTGCAGCGCGAGGTGCGTCGCATCCTGGCGGCGGCCGCGCCGCGCGCGATGCAGGTCGAGCGCTTCCAGCACCGCATCGATGCGCTGGTGATGCACCCGGTGTGGGGGCTGGCGCTGCTGGCGGTGGCGCTGTTCCTGATCTTCCAGGCGGTCTTCTCGTGGGCCACCGTGCCGATGGACGCGATCAAGGCGGGCATGGCGTGGCTCGGCTCGGCGGTGACCGGTGCGATGGCCGACGGCCCGCTGCGCAGCCTGCTGGTCGACGGCGTGATCGCCGGCGCCGGCAGCGTGCTGGTGTTCCTGCCGCAGATCATCATCCTGTTCTTCTTCATCCTGCTGCTCGAGGACTCCGGCTACCTGCCGCGCGCCGCATTCCTGCTCGACACGGTGATGGGCAAGGTCGGGCTGTCGGGTCGCGCATTCATCCCGCTGCTGTCGAGCTTCGCCTGCGCGATCCCCGGCATCATGGCCACGCGCACCATCGCCAATCCGCGCGACCGGCTGGTGACGATCCTGATCGCGCCGCTGATGACCTGCTCGGCGCGGCTGCCGGTGTACGCGCTGCTGATCGGTGCCTTCGTGCCCGAGCGCGACGTCGGGCCGTTCAACCTGCGCGGCCTGACGCTGTTCGCGCTCTACGTGGCTGGTGTGGTGTCGGCGATGGCGGTGGCCTGGGTGCTCAAGCGCCGCTGGCTGAAGAGCCGCTACCAGCCGCTGATGCTGGAGTTGCCGCCGTATCGCATGCCGGGGCTGCGCAACCTGGCGATCGGCCTGCTCGAACGCGCGCGCATCTTCCTGCGCCGCGTCGGCGGCATCATCTTCGCGCTGATGGTGGTGCTGTGGTTCCTGTCGAGCTTCCCGGCGCCGCCCGACGGCGCCACCGGCCCGGCGATCCAGTACTCGATCGCCGGCTGGCTCGGCCAGGGCTTGCAACACCTGTTCGCGCCGATCGGCTTCAACTGGCAGATCTCGATCGCGCTGGTGCCGGGGCTGGCGGCGCGCGAAGTGGCGGTGGGCGCGCTCGGCACCGTCTACGCGCTGTCGGCTGCCGGCGACTCGGTGGCGCAGAGCCTGACCCCGGTGATCGCCAACACCTGGTCGCTCGCCACCGCCTATGCCCTGCTGGCGTGGTACGTGTTCGCGCCGCAATGCCTCTCGACGCTCGTGGTCGTCAAGCGCGAGACCAACAGCTGGCGTTACCCTCTGATCATGGCGGGGTACCTGTTCGCGCTGGCCTACGTGGCCGCCTTCGTCACCTACCGCGTCGCGTTGGCGCTCGGGGCAGGTGCATGAGCGTTGCGCGCTCCTGGCGCAGGCCCTTGCTCCGCGCCGAGCCCGGCGCAGCGCGCTGCTTCAAGAGGGCCCTGTGACCGTGCAGTGGGTCGCGGTGTCGATCATCGTGCCGCTGTGCACGCTGTACGCGGTCTGGAACCTGATGGGTGCCGGCGCGCGCAGGCGCGTCGTGTCGTGGCTGGCGACGCTGCCGTGGCCCGCCGCGTGGCAGCAACGCCTGGCCCGACGACAGGCCGGCGCGTCGGCGTGCGGCTGCGATGGCTGCGACAACGCGGCCGATGGCCGCAAGGCGGAGCCCGGCGCGCAGTCGATCGTGCGCGTGCATCGCCGCATGCGGTAGCCGTCGGCGCAGTGGCCGCGCCGACGACATCGCGCGGTGTTCGCGCGGCGCTTGCCCGTCGTCAACGCGCCGCGCGCGATCGCGCCGGATGATCGGCGGACCTCACCCCTCACGAGCGCCACCAATGCCCACCGCCCGCGTGCTGCTGATCCAGGGCCACCCCGATCCGGCCGGTGGCCACTTCGGCCATGCGCTCGCGCACGCCTACGGCGGCGCGGCGCGCGGTGCCGGCCACGCGGTGCGCGAGATCGACGTCGCGCAGCTCGACTTCCCGCTGCTGCGCAGCCAGCACGCCTGGACGCACGAGGCGGTGCCCGGCGCGTTGGCACCGGCGCAGGAGGCGATCCAGTGGGCGAATCACCTCGTGTTCTTCTTTCCGTTGTGGCTCGGCGGCATGCCGGCGCTGCTGAAGGGCTTTCTCGAGCAGGTGGCCCGGCCGGGCTTCGCACTCGCGCGCGACGCCAAGAACCCGCTCAAGGCCAGGCTGCTGCAGGGGCGCTCGGCGCGCCTGGTGGTGACGATGGGCATGCCTGCGCTGGTGTACCGCTACTACTTCCGCGCGCACAGCATCAAGGCGCTGGAGCGCAACATCCTCGGCTTCGTCGGCATCGCGCCGATCGAAGAGACGCTGATCGGATCGGTCGAGTCTCTCGACGACGCCGCGCGAGCGCGCTGGCTCGACAAGCTGTGCGCGCTCGGCCGCGCCGCAGGCTGACGGCGCGCGCCGACGCGATCCCGATCACGCTGTGCGCGCCGCCGCGCGCAGAGCGTGCGGTACGATTGCCATTCGTCGCGGCGCGTTGGGCCGCCTTCACGGAGCCCGTCCATCGTGCTGGTCGTCTGCCTCGATCTCGAAGGCGTGCTGGTGCCCGAGATCTGGATCGCGTTCGCCGAGCGCACCGGCATCGCTGCGTTTCGCCGCACCACGCGCGACGAGCCCGACTACGACAAGCTGATGCGCTACCGCATCGCATTGCTGCACGAGCATGGGCTGAAGCTGCCCGACATCCAGCGCGTGATCGGCGCCATGCAGCCGCTGGCGGGCGCGCGCGAGTTCCTCGACGACCTGCGGGCGCGCTACCAGGTGCTGATCCTGTCGGACACGTTCTACGAGTTCGCCGATCCGCTGATGCAGCAGTTGGGGCGTCCCACGCTGTTCTGCCACCGGCTGATCGCCGACGTCGACGGCCGCATCGTCGACTACCAGTTGCGTCAGCCCGAGCAGAAGCGCCACGCCGTCATCGCGTTGAAGAGCCTGAATTTCAAGGTCATGGCAGCCGGCGATTCGTACAACGACACCGGCATGCTGGGGGCCGCCGACGTGGGCTTCTTCATCCACCCGCCGGAGTCGATCGTGGCTCAGTTCCCGCAGTTTGAAGTGACGCGCTCGTTCGCCGAGTTGAAAGCTGCGTTGGATGCGGCTGCGGCAAGACTGTCGAGCTGACATGTCCGCGCGCCCGATCGAACTGCTGGCACCGGCGCGCGACGCCGACATCGGCATCGAGGCCGTCAACCACGGTGCCGACGCGGTGTACATCGGCGGCCCGGCGTTCGGTGCGCGCGACAAGGCGCCCAACGCGCTGCCCGACCTCGAGCGCCTGGTGCGCCACGCGCACCGCTACCACGCGCGCATCTACGTCACGCTGAACACGATCCTGCGCGACGACGAGCTCGAGCGCGCGCGCCGCCAGGCGTGGGACCTCTACCACCTGGGCATCGACGCGCTGATCGTGCAGGACATGGGGCTGCTGCAGATCGACCTGCCGCCCATCCAGCTGCACGCCAGCACGCAGTGCGACACGCGCACCCCCGAGAAGGCGCGCTTCCTGCAGGACGCGGGCTTCTCCAAGATCATCCTGGCGCGCGAGCTGTCGCTCGAGCAAATCCGCGACGTGCGCGCGCAGGTCGACCGTGCGACGCTGGAGTTCTTCATCCATGGCGCGCTGTGCGTCGCCTATTCGGGCCAGTGCTTCATCAGCCACGCGCACACCGGACGCAGCGCCAACCGTGGGAGTTGTTCGCAGGAGTGCCGGCTGCCCTACACGGTGACCGATTCGCAGGGCCGCGTGATCGCGCACGAGAAGCACGTGCTGTCGATCAAGGACAACGACCAGAGCGCCAACTTGGGCGCCCTGGTCGACGCCGGCGTGCGCAGCTTCAAGATCGAAGGCCGCTACAAGGACCTGGGCTACGTCAAGAACGTCACCGCGCACTACCGGCGGCTGCTCGACGCGCTGCTCGAGACACGCGGCGATCTGCGGCGTGCCTCGTCGGGCCGCACCACGTTCGGCTTCACGCCCGATCCGCAGCGCAACTTCAATCGGGGCGCCACCGACTACTTCGTCAACGGCCGCACCGACGACCTCGGTGCCTTCGACAGCCCCAAGCACGCCGGGCTGGCCGTGGGCCACGTGACGCGCGTCGGCGCGACCCACCTCGAGGTCGTGCTCGGCGCCGCTGCAGGCACGCTCAGCAACGGCGACGGCCTGACCTACTTCGATCTCCAAAATAACCTGGTGGGCTTGCAGGTCAATACCGCCACCGCGCTGGACAACGGCCTGTGGCGCGTTCAAGCGAACGAGCCGATCGCGTCGCTGAAGGGCATGCGCGCCGGTACGCAGCTGAACCGCAACCGCGACATGGCCTGGGATCGTTTGCTTGCCAAAAAGAGCGCCGAGCGCCGCATCGGCGTGTCGATGCGCCTGACCGACACGCCCGAGGGGTTGGCGCTGCAGCTCACCGACGACGACGGCGTGCACGCCAGCGCGCGCGCTGCGCTGGCCAAGCAGCCGGCGCACCAGGCCGCGCGCGTCGAGGCCGGCGTGCGCGAGCACCTGGCCAAGCTCGGCAACACGATCTTCGAGGTGCGCGCGATCGAGGTCGCGTTCGCGCAGCCGTGGTTCGTGCCGGCCAGCGTGCTCAACGGGCTGCGCCGCGACGCCATCGCCGCGCTCGAATCGGCGCGCGTGGCAGCGCTGAAGCGCCCCGCACGCGCCGCCGCGGTCGAGCCGCCGGTGCCCTACCCCGGCGATGCGCTGACCTATCTGGACAACGTCTACAACCACGCGGCGCACGACTTCTACGTGAAGCACGGCGTGCGCATCATCGACGCCGCCTACGAGAGCCACCAGGAGCTGGGCGAAGTCAGCCTCATGATCACCAAGCACTGCGTGCGCTGGTCGCTCAGCCTGTGCCCCAAGCAGGCCAAGGGCGTCACGGGGGTGCAGGGCACGATCCGCGCCGAACCGCTGACGATGACCAGCGGCGGCGACACGCTGACGTTGCGCTTCGACTGCAAGCCGTGCGAGATGCACGTGGTGGGCCGCATCAAGCGCCACGTGCTGAACGACGCGCCGGCACAACCGATCACCTTCTACCGCGCGCGCAAGGCGGTGGCGGCGTGAGCCGCCGCCCCGCGCCCGCGCGCGCCCTCGCGCGCCGATGCGCAGCGCGCGCCGCCGCGTGGGCGCCGCGTTGACGGCGCTGCGGCGCGGCGCGCTGACGCTCGCCCTGCTGGCGGCCGGCGCGGCGCAAGCACAGCCCACGGCGCCCTTAGCGCCGGCCGGTGTGCCCACGGCCGCAGCGAGCGCACCCGGTGCGCCGAGCACGCCGCCTGGGCCCGACGCTCCCGCGGGGCCCGACGCGCCGGCGCCGGAGTCGCCGAAGGGCGAGACACCGAGGACCGAAGCCCCGAAGTCCGACACGCCGAAGGGCGACGCCAAGGGCGATTCGCCCAAGCCCTCGCCACCCGAAGGTGGCGCCGACCCGCAGCGCGTCGAAGTCACCGGCGGCCGCGCCAGCGACACCGAGCAGCGCCGCCAGTCGACGGTGTCGAAGATCGTGATCGGCCGCGAGGAGATCGAGCGCCAGGGCGACTCCACGCTCGGCGAGATCCTGAAGCGGCTACCTGGCGTCACGCTCGGTGGACCGCCGGGGCGCGGCGGACAGATCCGCTTTCGCGGTCTGGGCGCCGGCTACACGCAGATCCTGCTCGATGGCGATCGCGTGCCGCCGGGCTTCTCGATCGACTCGCTGAGCCCCGAGCAGATCGAGCGCATCGAGATCCTGCGCGCGCCCACCGCCGAGACCGGCGCGCGCGCCATCGGCGGCACCATCAACATCATCACGCGCGAGGGCTACGCCCGAAAACTCAACGACGTGAAGGTCGGCGCGCAGTACGACAGCGATCACGGCGGTGCCGGCTTCAACTGGACGCGCAACGACAAGCTCGGCGACGACTGGATCCTCAACACGTCGCTGTCGGTGCTGGGCGGCAAGCAGGAGAGTTTTTCCAGCACCACCACCACCGACGTCGACCTCGCCGGCGGCGCCGTGACGCGGCTGTCGGAGGAGACCAGCTCGGCGATCGAGCGCCGCCAGAGCGTGCATCTGGCCACGCGCGCGCAGTACCAGAACCAGGGCAACGCCGGCTTCCTGGCGCCGTTCATCGTCGCGTCGCAGGGTCACAGTGACCGCTTCAGCACCTTCAGCCAGCCGATCGGCAACGACCCGCCGGCGCCGTACGACCACGCGGTGTCGGCCACCGACTGGGAGTATTCGCTGCTGCGCCTGCTCGGCCAGTGGCGCCATCGGCTGGGCGACGGCACGCGCCTGGAGTGGCGCGGCAACGGCGGCCAGTCGCGCAACGACGTGCACACGCTGCGCAACGAGTTCGACGCCGGCGAGACGCTGCTGGGCGTCGTCGACGACACCGCGAAGATCCGCGACCGCTCGTTGAGCCTCGGACTGAAGGCCTCCAAGCTGCTCGACAACGACCACAGCCTGGTGGGCGGCGTCGAAGGCGAAGGCGTGCGGCGCCTCGAGACGCGCGCCACGCTGCGCAACGGCGTGCCGCTGCTCACCGACTTCGGCGACAACCTCGAGGCGTCGAGTTCGCGCGCCGCGCTGTACGTGCAGGACGAGTGGGCCGTCGACCCGAACTGGGGTGCGCACGCCGGGCTGCGCTGGGAGGGCATCACCACCACCGGCACCGGCGAGAACGGACAGCAGCTCACCAACCGCAGCAGCGTGCTCTCGCCGCTGTTGCACGCGGTGTGGAAGCCGGTGCCCAACGGCCGCGACCAGATCCGCATGAGCCTGACGAGCAGCTACAAGGCGCCCACGTTGCAGAGCCTGCTGGCGAGGCCGGCGATCTCGCCGCGCTTTCCGACCATCGGCTGCGCCACCGACCCCGACTGCCCCAACACGCCGACTTCGCCCGACCGCGCCGGCAACCCCGACCTGAAGCCCGAGCTCGCCACCGGCGTCGACGTCGCGGCCGAGCGCTACCTGTCGGCCGGCGGCCTGCTGAGCGCCAACGTGTTCGTGCGCAGCATCCGCAACTACATGCGCAGCGTCACCACGCTCGAGGCGGTGTCGTGGTCGCCGGTGCCGCGCTGGGTGTCGCGGCCGCAGAACGTGGGCGATGCGTGGACCAGCGGGCTCGAGCTGGAAGCCAAGTTCCGCTTGAGCGAGGCGATGGCCGACGCGCCGCCGCTCGAGCTGCGCACCAACGTCAGCTTCTTCGATTCGCGCGTCAAGAGCGTGCCCGGGCCCGACAACCGGCTCGACCAGCAGCCGAAGATGACTGCCAACCTGGGCGCCGATTACCGTTTTCGCAGCCTGCCGCTGACGCTCGGCGGCAACCTCAACTTCACGCCCGGCTACGACACGCGGCTGTCTCAGGAGCAGACCGCGCAGGTGGGCGACAAGCTGGTGTTCGACGCCTATGCGCTGTGGACGTTCCAGCCCGGCGTCGCGCTGCGGCTGTCGGCCACCAACCTCGCGCCACGCGATTACACCACCGGCGGCGCGCTCGATTTCGAGTCGGCGCTCGGTGCCGCCACGCGCGAGACCTCGCGCACCGTGACCGCCACCTATACCCAGTGGCAACTGCGGTTGGAGCTCAAGCTGTAGGCTCGGTGCCTCACCACGGCAGGAGACGTCGATGCGCGGGGTCCGAGGAGCATGCGTGGCCGCTGCGGCTGCGCTGTGCGCGCTCGCGCAGGCGGCCGAGATCCGCGTGCTCAGTGCGGGCGCAGTGGAGCCCGGACTGCGCGTGGCGATTGCGCACCACGAGCAGGCCAGCGGCGATCGCGTGACGGTAACGTTGGCCGCGGCGCCGGCGCTGCGCGAGCGCTCGGCCAGCCGCGAGGCCGCCGCGGCGGCCAGCTACGACCTGCTGATCGCCCCGCAGGCGGTGCTCGACGCGGCCGCTGCCGCGGGCGTGGTGCGTGCGCAGCGCGCGCTGCTGGGCAGCGTCGGCATCGGCGTCGCGGTGCGCCCCGGCGCGCCGCTGCCCGACATCGCGACAGCCGATGCGCTGAAGGCGTCGCTGCTGAACGCCGAGTCGGTGATCTACAACCGCGCCAGCACCGGCATGCTGGTGGAGCGCATCGTGCGCGACCTCGGCATCGCCGACGCACTGGCCGCCAAAACCACGCGCGAAGCCGACGGCGCCGCGGTGATGAAGCACCTGCTGCAAGGCAGCGGCCGCGAGGTCGGGCTCGGCGCGATCACCGAGATCCTGCTGCACAAGGACCAGGGCCTGGTCTACGTGGGGCCGCTGCCGGCCGCGCTGCAGAGCAAGACCATCTATGCGGCCAGCGTCGCCGCGCAGGCTTTGGATGTCGCGGCGGCCGAACGACTGTGGCGCTACCTCGGCAGCGCCGAGGGGTTGGCGCATTTTCGCGCCGCGGGCATCGATTGAGGCGCGGGGAGGCTGCAACCTCGACCGATCCGAGCGGGCTTGGTGCGCGCGGTGGCGCGCGCCATCATTCGGTGTTGCAGCATCACAGCGAAAGGCGCACGACCATGATCCGTCACCTGGCCATCTCCGTTGCTGCCCTGCTCGCCGGCAGCGCCCAGGCGCAGCAGTGGGTGCAGGCCGCCGACCCCCTGAGCTTCGAAAAGCGTGCGCCCATCTGGTGCAACGCGCAACGCACGGCGTGCGCGATCAGCTGGCAGGCCAACGGGCCGGTGGGCGCCGTGCGCGTGGCGCTGATCGTCGAAGGCACGCCCGACTGCGAGAGCCGGCGCACGCGCTACGTCTTCGTCCGCAACGACGGCACCCGCGATGGCGACGTCCGCACCAGCCACGCGATGCAAGGCAACGCGTGCTTTGTCGACATCCCGATGGGCCAGATCGACGGCTCGCACGAGTTGCGAGACGTTTGAAACGCCCTGCTGGAACGTGTTCCCTGTTCCGTCCGAGCAGATCACAAGATTTCTCAACATCGAGCGCCTCGTTGAGCCAACTATCCTGTAGTTGGATTATGACCGGCGATTGCCGGTGTTGTCCAGCGCCACGCGACGAAGAGTTAACTAGTGTTAGACTTGTGACTCCAAGTGAGGCCCCAATGAGAGCGAACCTTACCCGCCGGAAGCTGCTTCAACGCGCGGCTGGAGCGGTGGCCCTAGGCTCGGCCGCGACCGCTCGCCTGGGCCTCAAGCGGACGTCGCTCGCATACAAGATGCAGAAGTTTGGGATCTCTCGCTCGCGGCAGTGAACCTCGCCGAAGTTCTTCGGTTCGCACCGGCTCCCTTCGGACCGTCAGAACTCGTTTCCCCTCTCCTGCGCGCGAGCGAGCGTAAGCGAAAGCGGCCCCGGTTGAACTTCCCGGTGGAAGCAAGGGCTGATTGGAGGGAGCGCCTATCGCTTCGTGGCAGAAAGAATCCAAGGTGTACCTGGAGTTTCATGCCGTTTTAAGTGGATAATAAGCGC
>Ga0207675_100005915_pt1 | contig 11673 bp, 8 predicted proteins | sample KBSSwiS42_FD_184305 | JGI IMG/M metagenome (GOLD analysis project Ga0207675, IMG submission 184305) | Switchgrass rhizosphere microbial communities from Kellogg Biological Station, Michigan, USA - KBS Switchgrass S4-2 (SPAdes) (version 2) | ecosystem: Host-associated > Plants > Roots >...
GCTATGGTGTCTACGACTTTCGCCTGCAGATCGACATCGAGCCTGAAGGCGAAGACACCGTGACGACTCCTGTCACGGTGATCAAGGATGCTTACTTGACGATGCATGAAATCGCCTGGCTGCAGCGGTTTCGCATCGGAAACTTCTTCGTGCCGTTCAGCCTGGTGTACGGACTGTTGCGGGACGTGGAGTGGAGTCCAAAGCTCTTGGCTCTAGTTGTGTGGGTCGTGGGACTGGAGGCGGTTGCGTTCGTGATCGTCCCGGTTATACCGGACACATTGATTGACGATGGATACGGACAGCCCGATCCGGAATCGGGAATCGTAATCGCGGTCGCATTTGTCACGTCGTGTGGTGCTGTCTGGCAGTACACGAATTATGCTCACGGAACAGGCCATCCCTATGAGAAGACCATGTATACATGGCTGGGCTCGGGCGATGGACACATGGCATTTCCGCGCGCCTTCGACGGCGCTGCCTCCGAATTCAAGGCCGAAGTGGGATTTTTTCTCGACCCCCTCTCTTCAATCTGGTTACTGTTCGTAACCGGAGTCGGCCTGCTCATCCACATCTATTCCACTGGTTACATGGCCCACGAAGGGGGGTATTACCGCTTCTTCGGGTACCTCAACCTCTTCATGTTCTCCATGCTGACCCTGATCCTCGCGAACAACTACGTTTTGATGTTCGTCGGCTGGGAAGGCGTGGGACTCTGTTCGTACCTGCTGATCGGCTTCTACTTCCATCGTCATTCGGCCACAACCGCAGGAAACAAAGCGTTCATCGTCAATCGCATCGGTGACGCCGGTTTCTTGATGGGAATGTTCACGATCGTCTGGTACTTCGGTTCGCTCAAGTTCGCTGACGTTAACGCGCTCGCCCGTAGCGGACATTTCCAAATCGGTGATCCGATTCTGACCGCTGCTGCACTGCTCCTGTTCGTCGGCGCCTGCGGAAAGTCGGCCCAGCTTCCTCTTTATGTCTGGCTCCCCGACGCGATGGAAGGCCCCACGCCCGTATCGGCGCTCATTCACGCTGCCACGATGGTCACCGCCGGCGTTTACATGGTCGCAAGGTCGAATGCGATTTTTGTGCTCGCGCCTACCGCTATGAAAACAGTCGCCATTGTGGGTGCACTGACAGCCGTTTTTGCCGCGTCGATTGGTCTGGTGCAAAACGACATCAAGCGTGTGCTCGCCTACTCGACTGTTTCTCAGCTTGGCTACATGTTTCTTGCCCTCGGCGTAGGTGCCTTCGCGGCGGGGGTTTTCCATGTATTCACCCATGCATTCTTCAAGGCGTTGTTGTTCCTTGGCGCCGGGTCCGTGATTCATGCGATGAGCGGCGAACAGGACATGCGTAACATGGGTGATCTTGCGAAGCGAATTCCCATAACGTTCTGGACGATGTTCATCGCCACTCTGGCCATCTCTGGAATCCCCGGCCTCGCTGGCTTCTTCTCAAAAGACGAGATCCTATGGCAGACGTGGAGATCAGAGGGCGGCGCATATCGGATCCTTTGGTTCGTCGGATACGCCACTGCGATCATGACCGCGTTCTACATGTTCCGGCTTGTTTACCTGACCTTTCGTGGGCAGCCGCGCATGAGCCATGAAGTCGAACACCACATCCACGAGTCGCCGAAGTCGATGACAGGGCCACTGGTGGTACTTGCTGTTTTCGCGGTTTTTGCCGGTTATCTCGGTCTCCCGCACAGTTTGGGAGGCTCGGATCGGTTCGGCAAGTTCCTGGAACCGGTTTTCGCAAAGGAAGCAGCGGTTTTAGAAGCGGAGCGACCTGGACAGCTTGCGGCCGGTGAAAAAGAGGAAGAGCACACTAGTGGAACTGAATTTTTGCTGATGTTCTTGTCTTTCGCGGCTGCAGTGGCTGGGTGGGGAATGGCCCACCGGACCTACAGCCGAGCAGGCAAGGATTATCGCGAGCCAATCGCGGGTATGGCCCCGCCCCTATACAACGCTCTTTACAACAAATGGTACGTGGATGAGGCCTACGACTACGCCTTTACAGGACGAAAGAAACTGGGAGAACTGCGTCTTGGGGTACTTGGTTTGGGAGAAGCATCTGCATGGACCGATTCGAACGTGATCGACGGGACGGTCAACGCTGCTGGCTGGGCGACTCGCGCCTTCGCTACTCTCTCCAGCTGGTGGGATAAATGGATCATTGATGGGTTGCTCGTAAATGGCCCCGCTTACCTGATGTTGCCGTTTGCGTACGTCGCACGCCTGACCGAATGGGGCTTGGTGCAGTGGTACGCCCTCTGCATGGTCATGGGATTGGTAGGGTTTGTTTTCTATTACGTGTACCGCTGAAAGGTTCCTAGCTTTTGGCCACGAGCCTCTGGCAAGTCTTACATCGCCGAGACCAGAGGTGATTGCCTAAAGTCAGCAGCCAGTAGCTAGCGGCTGAGACATTCTATGCAGAACCACATCCTCTCGATCATCCTCTTCACGCCGCTCTTGGGAGCGCTCGTTCTCCTCTTCGTCCCGAAGGAGAACAAGGACGCCGTCCGCTGGGTTGCGAATATCTTCGCGCTCCTCGGCTTTCTCATTTCGTTGCCGCTCGTGCCTCTGTTTTGGGACAAGCGCTTCGAAGCTGGCTTCAAGTTCATCGAAGGCGCACCGAGCAACTGGATACCCTCAATCGGCGCGGGTTACTACGTCGGCATTGATGGCATTTCGTTCCTTCTCATCATGCTGACGACCCTCCTGGGATGGATCTCGATCCTCTGTTCCTGGACTGCGATCGAGAATCGTGTGAAGGAATACTATGTTTGGTTTTTAGTTCTCCAGACCGGCATGCTCGGCGTCTTCATGGCGCTCGACTTCTTCCTCTTCTTCGTTTTCTGGGAAGCAATGCTCGTGCCGATGTACTTGCTGATCGGAATCTGGGGAGGAACCCGCAGGCTCTACGCCGCCATCAAGTTCTTTCTCTACACGTTGCTCGGCTCTGTGTTGATGTTGCTCGGCATTATCTTCCTGTACTTCCATCACCACACGGTGACGGGCATCTACACATTCAGTATCCCGGCTCTCTACACTACGGCTCCGGGAATCGAATTCAGGTATGCAGTTTGGCTGTTCTTCGCATTCTTCCTGGGCTTCGCCATCAAAGTCCCGATGTTCCCGTTCCACACTTGGCTGCCCGACGCTCACGTCGAGGCACCTACGGCGGGCTCGGTGATTCTGGCCGGCGTTCTTTTGAAGATGGGTACGTATGGCTTTGTTCGCTTCTCCCTCCCCCTATTTCCTGCTGTGGTTATGCATCCCAAAGTTCGAGGATGGATGATCGGTCTTTCGATCGTAGGCATCATCTACGGCGCGCTGGTTTCTCTCATGCAGAAAGACATGAAGAAACTGGTCGCCTACTCCTCCGTCAGCCACTTGGGTTTTTGCACGCTTGGTATTTTTGCGCTGAACCCCGCGGGTTTGAGTGGGTCAGTCTTGCAGCAGATCAATCACGGCATCTCAACCGGCGCTCTCTTTTTGATCGTTGGCGTGCTCTACGAACGGCGGCACACGCGCGAAATAGCAGAATATGGCGGCATCTCGAACGTCATGCCCGTCTACGCCACGATCACGATGATCATGTTCCTCTCGTCGATGGGGCTCCCTCTTCTCAACGGGTTCGTCGGCGAGTTCAGCATTCTGCAGGGAACATTCCTTGAAAACTGGAAATGGGCTGCCTGGGCTGTGCCTGGCGTCGTGCTGGCCGCCGCATACCTCCTATGGCTTTATCAGCGAGTCTTCTTTGGGCAAGTCACCAATCCGAAAAATGAAAAATTGCATGATCTGAATTCTCGCGAGCTGTTGTGCTTCGCTCCGCTGATCATCGCCGCGTTCTGGATCGGCCTCTATCCCAAACCGTTTTTCGAGATTCTCGAGCAGCCCGTAAATCAGTTGGTCCACAGCATTCGGCCCGACTATCCGCTCGAAATAAAGGACGTCAACGCGTCCGTCGCGCCTGTCGCTACGCCGCCGGTCGTTCCAGAAACAGCGAAGGGGACGAACTAAGTGCCAGGCCCGATCTCCATCTACTTTTCGGCCACAGACTATCTCCTCGCGCTGCCTATTTTCTTGCTGACGCTGTTTGCGCTGGGCATTCTTTTGATCGATTTGCTGCTAACGCCGGACTTGAAGTGGGTGAACCCTGTGGCGGCGTTCACGGGAGTGTGCTTCGCGGCTTATGGAGTCTGGAAAATCCAGGTTTATCTTGCCCTGTCGTCTTCCACCGGGCTTCTTGGATTCATGCATTCGATGTTGGTGGATCGTTTTGCAATTTACTTTTATTACCTGTTTCTTGGCGCCACCGCGATTGCCATTTTGACCTCAAGCCGGTACCTGGAGATTGAGCGTGAAAATCACGGTGAGTATTACGCGCTCATGCTCTTCTCCGTTGTCGGCATGATGTGCATGGCCTCGGGCATCGACATCGTGTTGCTGTTCATAGGCCTGGAACTAATGGCAATTTCGACCTATGTGTTGGTCGGTTTTCTCCGCCGCGATCGCCGCTCCAACGAAGCCGCCTTGAAGTACTTGCTGCTCGGCGCATTTTCATCCGGCATTTTTGCCTACGGTCTGTCGCTGTTTTATGGCCTGACAGGTAGCACAAACCTTTTGGACATAAATCAAAAACTTGCTCAGTTGCTGGCATATCACCCTAACGATCCGATCGCCATCATCGCGCTCGTCACGACAGCGACCGGCCTGTTCTTCAAGATCGCCGCTTTCCCGTTCCATCAGTGGGCTCCGGACGCATATGAGGGTGCGCCTACAACGGTAACTGGATTTATGTCCGTCACGGTGAAGGCCGCTGCATGGATGATGCTGCTTCGAATCTTCATGTCATTGTCTCCTCTTCGCGACGTCTGGCTTCCAATGGTGATCTTCATCAGCATCGCGACCATGACCGGCGCCAACCTCGCCGCGCTCACGCAGACAAACACAAAGCGACTTCTCGCCTATTCTTCCATCGCTCACGTGGGATACATGCTTCTCGGTGGGGTCGCATTCGGGTCGGGAGAGAACCCCGCCTCTGCGGATGGGCTCAAGGGCATCCTGATTTACCTGCTGGTGTATACGTTCATGAATCTTGGCGCCTTCGCGGTGATCGCCTCGCTCCGCCGTCGCGACGTAATCGGGGACGAAATCGATGACATTGCCGGCCTTTATCACCGCGCCCCGGTAGAAGCCGTGCTGATGTTGATCTTCCTCCTTTCGCTGGCTGGAATCCCTCCCATGGCCGGATTCCTCGCAAAATACTTCATCTTCTTGAGCCTCATCGAAAGCCAGCACTACTTGCTGGCGGCATTAGCAGTCCTCTACGCCCTCTTCGGCCTTTATTACTACATGAAGATTGGGAGTGCAATGTTTATGCGTCAACCGGCTGAAAAGAGTCTTTTATCCATCAGTTGGGGGATGCGCGCTGCGCTTGGCATCACAGCATTCGCAACGCTCTACATTGGCATCATGCCAGAGCAATTCATCCGCGCCGTAAACTGGTCCATTGGGTTGAACCCAACGTCACCGATCGCTTCGCTATTGAAGTAGGCTCAGTGATCCTTCGCGCGCTTTCTGGTTATTCTTCTCGAAATGGGTTCCTTCTCCGCCAGCCTTCGTGACGAACTCACTGCCCGTGGCCGCGCCTATGCGGAAAAGCGTCGGATTGATGTCAGCGAGAGCCACAGCAGATTCCCCGTAATTTGTTTTCCCCCGTCAGACAAGCGTTCCCACGGCAACTTTCTGCCGCAATCTTATCGGGCGATTCTGTCGAATGAACACTGGCGTTCACGTTTGCAAAAGCCCCACACGACGGGCAAAAATGCCTTCCCGCGCGGAGATTACAGCTGGCGGGAACTCGACTCCAGCGTCAGTTCCGACGCGCTGCTGATGAACATTTTCTGTTTCCCAGGTCTTTTCGCGGAGATTGCAGTACGAAGCTTGCTCAACGTTGAGCCACATGTGATTCCAGAGTTTGGCGTGAAGGCGCGGGTGCCTTTGGCAAATGGCAGATTTGATCGCACCGAGGTGGACATGCGCCTCGGGCATCTGCTCGTCGAGGCAAAGCTAACGGAAGCCGACTTCCAACGGAAAGACCTTTCAGTCCTATCGACCTATCGCGATTTTGGCAGCGTCTTCGATTTCGAGTCGCTTCCAAGGGCAGGGAAAACCTGTGCCGGATACCAACTCATCCGCAACGTTTTAGCCGCGCATGCCAACCACACCGCATTCTGCGTGATGCTGGACGCCCGCCGCCCCGATCTCCGCGAAGCCTGGTACAGCGTGATGCGCTCTGTTACAGACTGTGAACTCCGAGTCCGATGCCAGATGCTGACGTGGCAGGAACTGTCCGCGGCACTACCGAGAAGACTTCGATCATTTCTCGGAGAAAAATATGGCATCGTAGCCTGATGGGCAAAGCGAATCAGCCACTGACCTCCGCTCAATAGGCGCGCCCTGCGCTACAATCATCTCCGCCATGACCGACCCGAAGCCTGACAAAGAACGGAATTTCATCGCTTCCGCAGCTCGTTACTCCGAAATCGGTTTTATTATTCCTGCCGCCGTTATTCTCGGTTTCATCCTCGGCAAACTCGGCGATTACTGGTTTCACACTACGTGGCTCTACCTGGCTGGTTTGATCTTCGGCGCGGTCGTTGGATTCGTCGAGATGATCCGCATGGCCATGGCATCCACAAAGGACAAGCAATGACCTCGGACGCGACGGCTCCGCAACACGAGCTGAATCCCGCGTCAGAGCGCTTTTATGCAGGAGCGATCCGCCGCATCACAAGAGCATTAATCGTTTTCTCGTTAATCCTTATTGTTCCGGTCGGATACAAGTTTGGAATTCCTTCGTCAATCGGTTTCGCGGCTGGGGCTGCTGTCTCCTGGCTAAACTTTCACTTCTTGGCGCGTGGCGTGGACGGTCTCGGCGACCGCATCGCGAACGCCCAGTCGCAGGAAAATGGGGCCGTTGTCATTACGCGCTTTCTCCTTCGTTATCTGTTGGTTGGCGCGATCGCCTATGCTATATTTGTTGGTTATCCTTTGGGGTTTCGGGGATTCCTGTTCGGACTCTGCCTGCCTGTAGCAGCCATGCTCACCGAGGCTGTGTACGAAGCGCATGCCGCATTGCGCCGCGGGTACTGAGTCCCCAGCATTCTCCGCTCGGGTCTGATTGCATGGAACAACTGGTCTTTACTGAATTCCTCAACCACCACTTCGCCGTGCCAGTGATGGCATTATTCCGGATGCTCGGGATAAAGTCTGCGCACCCATCCGCGCCTATCAGTAATGAATTTGCGATGGAGTTGCTGGTGGTATTTTTCTTGACCATCTTTTTCCTGCTCGTGCGCGCGCGTCTTTCAGTCGATCGTCCGGGCGGCCTTCAACACGTGGTGGAAGGTATTGAAGGGTTCGTGGGCAGCATTGGAAACGAAATCATTGGCCACGGCTACGAAAAATACGTGCCCTATCTGGTGGCGCTGGGACTGTTCATTCTTGCGTGCAACTTGATCGGCCTAGTTCCGGGGCTGGAGTCTCCCACCGCGATTCCAGTAGTTCCACTCGGCTGCGCACTCATAACATGGTTTTATTATCACTTTCAGGGCCTGCGGACCAACGGCATGGGTTACTTCAAGCACTTCATGGGACCTGTGTGGTGGCTCGCGCCGCTCATGTTTCCCATCGAAATCTTCAGCCACTTGGCTCGCGTGTTGTCTTTGACCATTCGTCTCTTTGCCAACATGTTCGCCGGCGAAATGGTCACCCTGGTTTTCTTTTCGCTGGTGCCGCTGGGAATCCCAATACTGTTTCAAGGTCTACACATCGGCGTAGCATTTATCCAGACGTACATTTTCGTACTCCTCGCCTGTGTCTACCTTGGAGAGGCAGTAGCACACGAACACTAAGCAAAGTGGAAGGGACGGCGTGAGCCGTTCCAAACGTACAAGAGTCAATGCAGTCCGGCTTCAGGCAAGAGTTGTCCGGTCCATCGAAGCTGATCAGACACCTGTTACCTGAATTACCGCTGACAGCGTGAGGGCGTCTGCAAGAGGATGACGTCAACCACCCACTGGAGGCACATTCATTGAGGAGAAACACAAATGCGTAAAGTCGTGATGTTAATTCTGATGCTGACGGTCTGCTCGGTTCTTGCCGTGCCGGCCTTCGCCCAGGGTGGAGAAGCCCCCGCTCACTCGGGCACCAATTGGGTTGCTATTACCTCCGGATTCGCGATGGCCTTTGCGGTCGGTCTCGCTGCTCTCGGACAATCCAAAGTCGCCGCCTCGGCCTGCGAAGGTTTTGCGCGCAATCCCGCAGCCCGTCCTGCGATTCAGCTGGGTCTGATTCTTGGCCTAGCCTTCATCGAGTCGCTCGTGCTGTTTACGCTCGTGATCATCTTCGTGAAGGTCGCGTAGCTTCGGCACTCAAGAATTCTGCAAGAGAAAAGCCTCGGCCGCAGCCGAGGCTTTTTCGCACTTAGAACCAAAACTTGACTACAGTTTTCGCTGGCCGTCCCAATCGACGCTCTTCGCTTCCGGTGTTTTAGCCATACCCTCTACCAGCAATCTCCGTAGGCGATAGCGGCTCTCAAGATCAGCGTTGACAATTTCAAATCCGACCTCGTTCACTCGCGCGCGTCGCAATAGCACTTGTGCCCGGATCTTTCGCACCCCGATTGAGATCTCAAGATTTGCGTCAGAGCCAATACGCAAGTTGTCTTCCTTCGAGCCCATGCCGCCGCCGAGGCTCAACTCACGAATCAGGATGCTTGATTTGCCCCACGAGCTCCCGATTGTCGCCGAATAGGTCTTTGGGAGAACGATGCGCTCATAGCGGCGCTGTCTTACCCACGGACAAGCCGGGGCTGCATCCAGCGCGGCAATTGCCAGTTCGCCGGTTTCCAGCCCGCTATCCGAAAGAATCTGGCTTCCATATCTCGGGTCAATTTTTGCCAGTGCCTGTGCCGCTGCAACTCGAAGCTCCCGATGCTGTGCCCACTTCCACATCTTTTTAGCTTCCAGAATTTCGCGGAGTATTGGTGCGGCTTCAGTTTCGCGCAAACGTCCCAGCGATTCGATCGCTTTCAACTGGACAAACGGGGACCGACCCTCTGCCTCGCCCGCCCGCGCCATAGCAATCAGGGGCGCGGAGGCTGACCGATCGCCACTCATTCCAATTTCATCCACTGCCTGCGGTAAGACCAGAGAGTCCAGGATTTCGATCAGTTCGACCAGCGTTCTACCGCGGTCGAGCGCTGCACCGTAGGCAATCTGACGAACCACGATATCGTGATAAAACCGGTTCCATTCCGGCAAGCGCGCCGGCAACAATTCCAGAAGTGTCGCGACATCGAGGCGGCTTAGCAGTCCAATTGTCGATGACGCTTGTCGTGCCTGGCCTGTCCGAAGCATTTCTCGCAACTGCGCGAGAGCCGGAGCACCTAGTTCTTCGACGACTTCGACCATCCGATCGCACTCTTCCCGACGCATGCAACGGAAAAAACGGTCGGCAAGGTGTTCGACGGCAGCGCCGCACGTCCTGCGCAACACCTCAAGCAAATCCGGTGGCACGCGGTCGTTGCGAAGCGCTTCCTCAATGAATTCTGGCAAGCGGTTTTCAATTCCAACCCGTGGACGAAGCTCGCTGGCCATGACCGGACGATGCTTGGCCACCATTTCCATGGCAGCACATACCTGGTTTACCGCAAGGTAGTTCTTTCTGGAGCTTGCCTCTTGGCTCAACCGGACAAATGCGGCGCTCAGGAAGCTTTGTTGCTCAGGATCGCTCTCCTTCGAGAGCTGCTCACCAACTTTGATCAGCGCGCCACCCATAAGCTCGCCGCCGCTCACGCCGAACAAATCGGCAAGTTGCGCGAGACCGGTCGCCGTCTTTCGGCGTGGTTCAAGCTCTTTCGCATCCAGACAACTGTAATAGTTTTTTAAGATTGCGTCGGCTGTTTCTTTGTCACCGCGTTCCTGCAACAGTTCGACGAACTGACGTAAGTTGCGCGGTGGAACGCAAGGCGCCTCATTGGAAAGCAACACGCTTTTCTTGCCGGCTTCTGGAACCTCTGCCCAGAACATGCGGTCCAGAATGTCAGCATGGGACTCAACCAGCAGTCCCGCCTTGCCCATCTTGTCTTCCTGGATCTTCAGGATCTGCCGCAGCGTGTCCATCTGACGGCTCATGTGCTCCATCATCTGGTGCACTGCGTTGACCCTGACTTCGCCCTTCTGGTAGCGGTCGAGCGCAAACCGGATCGCCATGTGCTCCGCAGCTTTCATCAGGAGCGGCGTGTCATCGGTGCTTTCGTGTGCCTGAGAGGCGAGTCCTTCCAGCAAACTCTGAAGATTCACCCGTGTGTTTTCGGGGGCCTTGACCAGTTCCTGCTGGAATTCCGCAGGATTGAAATCGACAGTTTGCGCGGCTTTTCCGAAGTGGGTTAGCAAGCGGATTGCATGAATCACTTCTTCTTCCTGAAGTGGCACGGTGCTCTTGCCATCCCACGGCAATCCGGCCCCTCCCGTTCCACTGCCGCCGGTCCCCGTACCACCGCCGGTCCCCGTACCGCCGCCAGCTCCTTTACCACCGCCCGAGCCTGCACTACCGCCAAAATTTGGATGAACGCTTGGCACCAAGCCTACTGGAACCGTTCCTGGTTCAGCTGGGCCGCCACCACTTTTTGATCCCTCTGCCGCAGCGATAAGCTGCAGTAGTTTCTGCGGATCGTTCAACCACTCTTTGAACTCTGGGCCGAGGGTCTGTGCTGCGATCTGCGCTGCTACCGAAATCTCGCCGGTCGCAGGATCCGCTGCCACAAACTTCACTTCGTTGATCTTGATTGAGCCCTTGTTCTGTCCGAGTGCTTCCTTGATCTGCTTCGCAACATCCTGTGCTTTCGAGCCGCCAATCGTGAATGCGCGAACCAGTCGCACAAAGTCGTCGAGGGTGACTTGCGGAGAAAAATGAAGACTGGCTAGACCTGCGGTCGTGAGCAATTGAGCAAAACTGCGCTCTGCCTGGCCCGCCTCAAGCGGGATACCATCCAATAAAAGCTTGTTGTCTGAAACTCCCAGCAGGAATCCAGAATCACCTGCCTTTGGCAACGCCGCCTGCAATTCAGCCCAGGTTGTCTCGAACTGTCCTTCGGTCCGCTTGTGTCCCACGCCATAGAGGCGGGTGTATTTCACAAGAATGTTGAGGCTGTGCACAAAGGCCCGAGCGGACGCGGCGCGGCTCTCGTTCGTTGTGCTGGAGGTAGTGATAAGCCTCTCCTCTGGATGCTGGCTACCTCGTAAGCCTATGACGAAATGGTAAGACTCCGCACGTTACGGAGGTAATTGCAGGCCCATGGCCGTCCCACGAATGTACAAGCCCCAGCGATGCCCAAGCTCTACGGGACGTCCAAAGAAGAAGGCCTAGATTGAAGGCCACCGCTCCCCTAGCCTTTGAAGCCTCCAACCAGCGACAATAGGTGCGGGAGCCATTTCTTGACCGCTGCCGCCTCGACCGCTCCGCTCAAGCCAATCGCTAAGCCGAAGCCCGGACTCCACTCGTGGATGCTTCGGGTGCTCGAGGAATGCGACCGGGCGGCCGTCGACTTCTCCTCCGATCCGGTTCACGACTTGCGCGTGGCCATTCGGCG
>Ga0207675_100005917_pt1 | contig 11669 bp, 9 predicted proteins | sample KBSSwiS42_FD_184305 | JGI IMG/M metagenome (GOLD analysis project Ga0207675, IMG submission 184305) | Switchgrass rhizosphere microbial communities from Kellogg Biological Station, Michigan, USA - KBS Switchgrass S4-2 (SPAdes) (version 2) | ecosystem: Host-associated > Plants > Roots >...
AAGGCACGTACTGTAGCGCGCCGTCAGCGACCACCACCAAACGTCTGTTTCGAAACTCACTTGCCGCAGGCGCGAGGACCATCCGGCTCAGATCAGCAGCTGCCTGCTGAAACTGGTCGTCAGCCTGCGCGATTCGAGCCTTCCGTTGCTCGGCAGTTTCCAGCGATTTGAATGCACTGCGCGCGCCAAGCGAGTCGTAAACCTGCTTCGCGATCGTCTGTATCTCTTCGCGCCTGGGCAGGACGTAGGTCTTCAACGAATCCTGCGTGACGACCCAGAGATAACTTCGCTCATCACCCAGCGAATATTCGAGTAGTAGCGAATCCGGATCGAGTTGTTGCTGGATCTCTTTCAGCCCGAGCGGTTGAGGCTGGGTCAGAGCCGCGTACTGCGGACTGTTTTTCCGAATCGCCGCCTGCACCTGCTGGTGTTCGTCTTCCAGCGCACTGATCTCTTTCTTAAGCGTCTCAATCTCCTGCTGATTGCCCTTCTGCGCCGTCAGTTGAATCTGTCGTTGCGCTTTGGCGTTCAACGATTGCCTGATCTCTCGTTCCTTTGTGACCAGGTCGGCGCTTACGCCGTGTAGGATATCGACGTGAGCCTCACTCAACATCTCGGTCAGGCTGCGGGCGCGGCCACGTTCGCTCGCCTGCAACGCTTCCGCATCATGCCCTTTACTCGGATCCTTAGCGTCGAGTTGCATCAGGAGATCGACATACAGCTCGTACGCCTGTTCCCTCGAGGCCAGGTACGAAGCACGAAGTTGCTGACTACCGGTGTGCGCGCGAACGGTCTCGATCAAACTGAGCGACTCTTCAATGTTCTTTCGCGCCTCGACCAGATTTCCGCGCTGCAGCTCTGCGCGCGCCAGACCTTCCAGTGCTACTGCGGCATTGTTCAAATCATCGATGCGACGAAAGATCGAGAGCGATTGTGTGAAGTAGTCGAGCGCCTGGTCCGGCTGGTGCAGAACGTTGTAAATATGGCCCAGGTTGCTCAGCGAGATCGCTTCGCGGCGAAGATTGCCGGCCGCGCGTTGTAATTGGAGCGCCTGCTGGTGGTAGTCGAGAGCTTTTTGAGGCTGGTCCAACTGTGAGTAAAGCACGCCCAACAGGTCCAGGGTTTCTCCTTCCTGCGCCTTATTGCCGGTTTGCTGCTGGATTGTGCGGGCCTGATTGTAATAGCTGAGTGCTTTCTCCGTATCACCGAGGCGACCATATGCCTGGCCCATATTACTCAGCGTGTACGACTCGGAGTTCCTGGCCCTGGCTCCGATAGCTTTGAATAATGGCAGTGCCTGTTCCAGGTAATTGAGCGACTTGTTTGGCTCTCCAAGCTTGTAGTACGCAATGCCGATGTTATTTAGCGTAATTCCTTCGGCGAGTTGGTTTCCGAGTGGCTTATAAAGCGGCAAAGCCTGGAGGTAGTGCTCAAGTGCCTTCTGTTGGTCGGAAGCGTCACTATAGATCTTGCCGATGTTGTTTAGGGCAGAGGCCTCGGTTGCCTGGTTACGGTTCGCGCGGGCCAGAACGACGGCGTGCTCGTAATGGACCAGTGCCTCTTTTACTTCGCCCAGGAAGTCGTAGGCGCCGCCAAGAAATGTTTCAACTGATCCTTCCAGTCTGCGATCGCTGAGGCTTTGCGCGAGTGTAAGCGCCTCCTTTGAATACTTGAGCACGTTGCGAAACTCGTTGAGCTGAGAGTACCGAGCAACCATTGCGCGAAGCGTCAGCGCTTGCCGGTACGTTTCACCACCGGCGCGAAAAATCTCGAACGCCTGCCGGTATTTTTCGATACCGGCGCGTTTCGCGTCAGCGGTCTCCTGCGCGCTGAGCTTGCGAGCCTCGTCGACGAGTCTTTGAGCGGTCACCAGGCTCGTGTCTGCCGGCGTCGCTTCACGCAAGGCTACAATGCGGATTTCATACCGACCCGGCTCAACCTTGCTGTTTGGGCCTCGCACTTCAACACGATAGTCGCCGGATTTGCCGGCTAACAGTAGAACTGGTTCCGTTCCCCAACGGTCGTTGGGACTATCAGTTTCAGCGATCTGCTGGCCGTCTGGTCCAAACAGAACGATGCTCAGATCAATCTCTTTCTGTTCGACGAGCGCATAGAAAAACTGGCCCACGGTCAGGGGGAGCCGATACGAATGCGTCTCGCTCGCTTTAAGCTCCCGTTCCTGGGCAGAAAAATTCGGGAGTGTATTTGTAGACTGGCCCAACGCACTCGCGACAAAAAGAGTGAGCCATAACAGGCCGGAGACTGCACGACGAAACACGCCGGCTGGGCCAACGCGACCGTTAGCGCGGTTGGTGTTTCGCTGTTCCGGCGAAGCGTTGTGCGAGTGCGGGTTCATCGGCTTAGAGCAAGGTTCGCCGCTCTGGGATAACGAGTGAAGTCTTGCGACTGCTGGAGTCGCTTGCTTCAAACGTTATCCTTCACGTGAGCGGATCGTTAATTGAGAAACTCAGCGCATCTTACGCATAAGCGGAAGAGGCAGAGTCTGCATCGTTCTCGTCTTCTTCAGTCCCTGATCCTGCCTGGGCAGTAAAGTCGCCGTCGGTCGGATCGCCCCCCGGGCCGGTGCCACCCGTTGGGATTTGCCAACTCCCGCTGCCATTACCATTAACCGGAAGGCTGGACACACTTATGATCCAGTTCAGCCCCTCGTAAGGGAACGACGGGAATTGAAAGGGAGGCGCGGTTGCATTTGTGGAGGCTAACGGGTTGTGAACGTTGTGCTCCGTTATCTCGTAGCGGGCGCCGGTCTTCTCGATGTGCAAACCATTCAGTTCATTTCCGATCTGTGGACTGTTGGGGTCGTTGTGAATAGTCCATTTATCTTGGGCCATGGTTCATCTCCTCGAAGGTTGTGGTTCTGGGTCAACGCACGTCTTTAAGACAAGCTTCCCGCAGCGTGATTACGCGCTGGCGGAAGAACTGGCCTCGTCTTCGTCTTCGTCGGCTCCCCCGCCTGCCTGAGCCGTAAAATCGCCATCCGCCGGATCAGCTTTGATACCGCCGCCGGCGGAGGGAGTTTGCCAAGTACCGCCGCCATCCTGGCCAGGCGCGAGCGTAGTTACATGCATGTCCCAGCTTTGGCCATCGTAAGTGAAGTTGTCGAAGTCAAATGGAGGCGAGGTTGAAGTGGTCTTGGCCACGACCTTATATAACTCGTAGCCAGAGCCAGTTTTCTTGATACGCAAGCCGGTCAAATCGTTACCGATTGACGGGCTGGTTGAGGTGTTTGAGATGTTCCACTTGTCATTTGGCATGGTCATTCTCCTTCTGGGGTTTGTGTTTCTATCAATTAACGCGAGAACTGCTCTGAGAAACCACCATCAAAGCTGTGAAAGCGGGATTCGTTCCGGGTTGCGGATTCTACTCGGAAAAGATTAGTGCGGGCATCATAAGCGGGTAGGTAGGGAAGGTCAATGGCTCAATAATGCTATGGATTAATGGTGCTCAAGCCGGATCGGGTAGACCAATAGTTTGCCCGAAGTCTTCAGAGTTGTTTCGTTATCTCCCTTTTCGGCTTCGGGTTTAGTTGAATGCGAGGAGAGGAAGTCTTGAATCAGTTTGTTCTGAGCAGCGTCGGTTACGAGTCCCCTGCTCTGAGGGTTCGCAAATCGTCCTGCACTCTCCAACTCGGATACCGGATCTTCGGAAAAAACGAGCCACAGTCGTTCGACACCCTGCTCCCTGTCGAATGCCAGCCATGATGTCTCCGGAACCAGGACCTGCTGATCTGCCGTCACACTCGACGATCCTTTGTTTGCCGTTGTTGAGGGAAACGCGACAATGAACTGGGTCGTTGCGGATTCCTGGCGCGGTCCTTCATTAAGAAGATACAAATGCCCAGCCTGTGTAGGCCGAACATTTAAGCGTATCTGGTCGCCCACTTCGAAATTGATCTCGCCGGCAACGGTGAACGGTTTTTGATACTTGCCCTCCCTGAACTTCCGCACCGTAATCCAGTAGGTAAGCTTTTGCTCAGCGACGGCCGGCGCGGTGATCGCAGCGGGCGGTGGAGTGTTGGAAGTAACTGTTTTTTCGGAACTGAGATACCACGCAGCTACGCCGCCAACAACCAATAGGGCCACCACTGCCAGCACCCATGTCACGATTGGCTTTCGCTCGTGCAACGCGTGACGCGTTGGATAAGGCGCTTGCGGATCGTGTTCAAGAAACACTCTGAGCGCACGCAGATCGATCAGCAGGTCTCGCGCGGATTGATAACGCTCGTCGGCGTCCTTCGCCATCGCTTTACGAATGATTCGCTGCAACTCAGCCGGAACCTGCACGTCTGTCACTTTCGTCAATGGCGGAGGCTCATTGTCGATGATCTGCACGAGAGTGTGACCGGTTGTTGGCCCACCGAAAGGCTGCACGCCGGCCACCATTTCGTAAAGTATTACGCCGGTGCTCCAGATGTCCGTACGTTCGTCCACTTCGCGTGCTTGCGCCTGCTCCGGCGACATGTAGCTGATCGTGCCCATGATCTGTCCGGGCGCCGTCTTGAACGCGGTCGCCGCTTCGAGATCCGATTCTTGTCCCGTAAACGCCGTGGAACGCTTTTCGGTTATTTTGGCCAAACCAAAGTCGAGCACCTTTACAAGGTGATCGCGGCGACGAATCATCACGTTTTCCGGTTTGATGTCGCGGTGAACGATTCGCGCTTCGTGGGCGGCGTCAAGAGCGGCAACGATCTGAATTGCGATATCGAGGATCTCGGCCAGCTTGAGCCGGTTCTTGTGTAAGTGTTTGCGCAACGTTACGCCGTCGATGTGTTCCGTGGCGAGAAAGCTCAGTCCGGCTACTTCACCGAACTCGAAGATCGTAAGGATGTTGGGCTGATTGAGTGACGAAGCGACTTTTGCTTCCTGACGAAAGCGCTGCATGCGACGTTTGTCCGCCGAGATGTCCGGCGAAATCACTTTCAACGCGACGGTTCGTTCGAGACGAGAATCCTTCGCCAGGTAGACTTGACCCATGCCACCGGCGCCGAGTCTGTCCAGAATCGTGTAAGAACCAAACTGCTGGCCCTTTTTGAGACGGCGCGCTTCAGCTTCGTCTTCATCGATCAGCAGTGCCGCACCGTCATCGGCCGCGCAGCCGCCAATAAAATCGTCGGCGCTCGCCTGCTGGTGCGACTCGATCAATTTCTCTACTTCCGCGCGAAGCGAGTCATCGCTGCCACACTGTTCATTCACATAAGCAGCACGCGCTTCGTTATCGAGCGCGATTGCCGAATTGAAGATCTGACTGATTTGTTGCCAACGTTCGGGATTCAATTGGGGGAACTCTCCGTCAGTTGGTGGTAGAGCCACGCTCGGGCCATGTTCCAATCACGTGTCACGGTGTTTTCGGAAACGTGCAGAACGCCGGCGATTTCCTCGTTGTTCAACCCGCCAAAGTATCTTAGTTCAACTACCTGACTACGACGCGGATCGACCTCGGCGAGACTCTTGAGTGCTTCGTCGAGGCGGACGAGTTCAGCCCCAATGCCTGGCGCCACGGTAGCGGCCTCTTCCAATGAAACTTGTTGCGCGCCGCCGCCGCGCTTTGCATAAGCATGACGGCGCGCATGATCGATCAAAATGCGTCGCATTATTTGTGCGGAGATCGCAAAGAAATGGGAACGGTTGGCCCAATGGACGTTCTTTTGGTCGACGAGCCGAACGTAAGCTTCGTTGATCAGGGCGGTTGTCTGGAGCGTGTGGCCTTTTCGTTCCCGGCTCATGTAACGGCGGGCGAGCCGGTGCAGTTCGTCGTAGACCAGTGGATACAACTCGTCGAGTGCCGACTGGTTCCCATCGCTCCACTCAGCGAGTAGTTGCGTGATTTCGTGCTGCTTCGGTAATCGTCTCAATCTGCGGTGCGTTTCTGGCCAGGCTGCGACTTCCCGGTGTCGGCTCCGCCGCCTGATGTGCGGCGAGGCTCTGCCTTGCCGTCATCCTTTGAACCGCTCGATCTCGCCCGGCTTGCGCAACATCTTGTTCACTTCGCCGACGTGCAGTTCTTCCTCTGCAATCATGCGGCGGGCATAGTCTTCGAGCAAGACCGAACGATCGCGCACGAGTTCGAATAATTGTTTATAGAGCGTGAGTCCTTCATTCTCGGCTTTCAGCGACTCGTTGAGAATATCGCCGATTCCGTGTTTATGTGTCTCGAGCAAAGCGCCGATCTTCAGCGACGGATGTTCGCCGAAATGTGTAACCAGTTCTCCCGCCTCGTTCGCGTGTGACAAACAGATCGTCGCTTCGTTCCGCAACCAGCTAACGATCGGGATTCGGTTGTGACCAAAGATCATCAGCGAATAGTGCGTGTAACGAACGACGCCCGCTAATTCTGCTTCCAAAATCTGGTTCAGAAGTTTGACTGCTGTCGTTTTATCGAAATCTTCCGCCATAGTCCTCCTTAAAATCTTAATGACAGACAACTGAGCCCGCCATCCATCTTCTGAAACTCCGACATGTCCAACACGATCCTCTTGTAACCCAAGTCCTCCAATCGCCGCTGCACCACGGGAAAACCGGCGGCGACGAGGAGGCAGCCATTTACGCGCAAACAGTTCGCAGCGTACGACTCAATAGCGTGCACGTTAACCAATTCGTAACCTGACAACTGCGCTAAGTTTTTCAGCTCGTCGATTACGAGCAAACGACTGCCGCCAAGACAAGCCAAACCGCTCTTTAAGTGAAGGATATTACTCAGCGGGCGGATGTCGATCAAAGTCGAGCGGTACCCAAACTCCTCGAGAAACCCGGCAAGCTGTTCTGCTCCTGCTTCGTTGGTGCGGCGCGAGAGTCCAATAAAAAATGTGTCGCCTGCTTCGCAAACGTCGCCGCCATCGAGTGTTCCGGGTTCTTCAATCCGACAAATACGTTTGAAGTCCCTCTGCAAAACAGCTTCGATCTCGCCGGCCTCCCCTAAACGGCTCAACGCGCCGGGCCGCGCGATCACTGCGCCTTTTTCAGTTAACACAGCCGTGTCTTCAACGAACGTTGAATCCGGGTAACGTTCGTCAGCATTCAGACGCGTCAGAGTTAAGCCGCACTCTTCGAGCGCTCGGCAGTAAGCCTCGTGCTGCCGCAACGCGAGTTCGTAATCAGGCTTTCCCAAATCAACATTGGTCAAGCCGTCAGCAAAGTTCTCGCTCGGTGGTCTAACAATAGCTCGCGTGAAATTCAATGAACCTTGCCCATCATGCGTTTGATCGCCGGCGTCAGCATCGCGAGGAGTACTGCCGACGCGAGCAGGCCGAGTGCAACACCGCCATACATCATCGTCAAACGTGATGCATCACCAGCCACAAAGAACCCTGATATATAACCCGCCAGCTTATTGCCAAGCGAAGCTGCCAGGAACCAAACACCCATCATGATGCCGACGAGTTTCGGCGGCGACAACTTGGTTACCGTGCTCAGACCAACAGGACTCAAGCACATCTCACCACATACCTCGAGAAAGTAGAGACCAACCAGCCACAAGAAGCTAACTTTGCCTTGTGCCGTCAACATCGCGGCCGGAACGATCAGCATGTACGCCAGACCAATCAGGATCAATCCGAAGGTAAACTTCATCGGGCTCGAAGGCTGTCGATCTTTTAAGCGAATCCAAAGCGTCGCAAAGAGCGGCGTGAGCATGATCACGAAGAGCGGCGTCAACGATTGCAGGTACACCGGTGGAAACGTAGCGCCAAAGATTTGTGTGTTCACCAGCCGGTCCGCAAAAAGATTCAGACTCGCTCCTTTCTGCTCGTAAGCCGCCCAGAAAAGAATGGTGAACAAGAAGAAGATAAAGATGACTGCGATACGCTTCCAGTCGTCGCGCGTAAGCGGTGGAGTTCTTTCGATCTTGTCCGCCGTCTTGATCCGTGTTTCAACTTTGTTTCCCACACGCGCGAGGTACCGCCGGTTCAACAGGTAAATGATCAACCCCAGCACCATGCCGACACCGGCGGCGCCAAATCCCCAATGCCAACTCTTCAATGGATCGAAGCCCATCGACGCGAGAAAACTCTTGAAAGTCGCGGTCTTGGCGAGGAAACCAACCGCCAGAGGGGCTACGAACGCGCCAAGGTTGATTCCCATGTAAAAGATCGAAAAACCGCTGTCACGCCGTGGATCGTTCTCGCGATAAAGGCCGCCGACCATGACGCTGATATTCGGTTTCAACAAACCGGTGCCGATCGCGATCAACGCCATTCCCAAATAGAAGAAAGTCATGGAATGGAAGACCATCGAGAAGTGACCGCAGGCGATGATCAGTCCACCCAGAAAGACGGCAGTTCGGGCGCCAGTGACGTAATCGGCGAACAGACCACCGGGTATGGCCGTTATGTAAACGGCCATTGTGTAGGTGCCGTAGATCGAAGAAGCATGCTTGACGTCGAAACCCAGACCGCCCTGTGCAGCAGTCGACGTCATGTAGAGAATGAGAATCGAGCGCATGCCGTAGTAACTGAAACGCTCCCACAGCTCGGTGAAAAACAACGTGCCGAGTCCGCGTGGATGGCCGGCAAGATCTGGCGATTCCGTAAGGTTTGCTTCTTCCAGCTCGGTGACGGGCAAGGGCTTTTCGTTGCTCATAGGTGCGCGGCAATATATCAAGACGGCAAACCTCAAACCAGCCCGTGGCATCTATGTGTCAACAGTCGCGCCGCAAAACCCGCTCTCCCAGTAATCCGTCGGTCAACCCGTCTTTTATGAAGAACCCACTTGTCTTTCTACTGGTCTTCGTCGGCATCTTATGTGTTCCTTTAACTATTACTGCGCAGTCGGGTCGTAACCGGCCAACTAAGACTCAACCCGAAAGTACAAAGTCTCAGCCTGAGAAAAGCTCCGACCCCGACACCGGCATCTCCGAATCGAAGCTCGGCCCCGCCGGTGAAACAGTAGAAGGCGACGTGATCCGGGTCGACACGTCTCTTGTAATGATTCCCGCAACCGTGCTCGACCGTACGGGACGCTATGTTCCACTCCTGCGGCGCGAGAACTTCCGTATTTTCGAAAACGGAGCCGAACAGAAGATCGCTTACTTCGCGACCACCGACTCGCCGTTCACCGTCGTACTGCTCATCGATACCAGTGGTTCGACACAGTTTCGTCTGAAGGACATTCAGGACGCCGCAATCAATTTCGTAAGTAAGCTGAAAGATAACGACAGCGTGATGGTGATGTCCTTCGACGATCGTATCGAGATCAAATGCAAGGCGACCACCGATCGCAGCGAGATTACTCGAGCGATAAAACGCACGGGCACAGGCGGAGGCACGCGCCTTTACGATGCGGTCCAAGACGTTCTAAAGAAACAACTCAACACGATTCCGGGTCGCAAGGCTGTCGTTTTGTTTACTGACGGTGTTGATACAACCAGCCGCCGTGCTTCGTACGACAGCACGATTCGTTTGGCGGAGGAGTCGGACGCGCCGATCTATTCCGTGGATTACGACACTTCGGGATACGCGACAGTGATGGGCGGCGGTGGAATACCTTTGCCTGGCGGTCGCGGAACGATCCTGGGATTACCGTTGCCGGGTCCGGGAATTCCGGGCGTCGGCGGTGGTGCCACGCGAGGTGATTACAGGCGAGCCGTCGCTTACCTGCACGCGTTGTCCGACGTAACGGGCGGGCGGTTCTACAGTGGCGATTCATTATTCGGCATCAGTCAGGCGTTCACGTGGATCGCGGAAGAACTCGGGCGGCAATACAGTTTGGGATATTACCCAAAACTTGCCGGCAAAGACGGCGAGAGGCGGCAGATTAAAGTTAAGGTCACTGAGCCAGAGCTGGTTGTGAAGTCGCGCGATAGTTACATCTACTCGGAAACGGCAAAAGGAGTAAAAGACACGACGTGATTTCGCAGAGCCGCAGCGCCTGTGATCTCGTGAGGCTGTTGCGGCGCCCTAAACAATTCAATTGATCGCCGTTGGAGCTTGGCTTTAAATTCCTCCGCCACTGTTAGCTGCGCTTTGCGCCGTGCACGACAAAAGCGACACTGCTTCGCGGCGTCTTCGGGAACCATTCCGTTAATCAACAACTTCCGCAACGGTACTTTTAGCTGATCGAGCGACTTCGCCAGGTCAACTGTCTCTTCAAGACTCATACGTTCCGGGATCGCTACGCCCACAAACTCGCACAACTTCTGATCGGTCAATAGCGCCAACACGCGCTTGATACTCTTCGACAACGCCACCAGTTCTTCCGCGACCTCTTTGGCGCGCACGACGTTCTGATACTTCAGCAACAACTTCATGAACGTTCTGATCCATGAAAGCGCCACCTCCGGCAACTCCAGAAAGCGTATCAGGTGCCCGGTGGGAGCAGTGTCGAGAACGATCGAATCGTAGCGCTCCTGGTCCAACAGCTCGCTGATCGTGCCCAGCGCCGCAATCTCGTCGATTCCGGGCGGTGTGAGCTCAACGAGTTCGCGCATTGCCTCGCGATCAAACTGAATCTCCATTCCGGATCGGCCTGACAACGAAGTAAACAGGTCGTCCGTCCACGAACGATAGCGCTGCTTCAGTTCTTCGAACCACTTGCCGGGATCGATCTCCATTGCATCGAGGTTCTTGTAACCCGCGACACCTTTTTTGAGTTCGCCAATTTCTTCTGCAAAGCTGTCGGAGAGCGAATGCGCTGGATCCGTTGAGAAGATGAGTAACTTCTGTTTCGGATCGTGTTGGGCGAGTGCGAGTGCGTACGAAGCCGCGGCGGTTGTCTTTCCGACGCCGCCTTTGCCGCCGAAGATCACGACCTGGTGCGAACCGAACGGAAATTTGGCTTCGGTTACTTTCCTTGATTTTTTCGGCTTCGGTGCTCGCACAGGCGGAAGCCGAGTAGTGCTGTCGACACAGATATTCCAAATGCCTGCGCCAACTTTTCTCAGAGCTTCGACGCCACGCACCTCGTTGGGCAACAGCGGGAGATAATGCAGCCGCAAATCCGGAAACAATTTCGAGATCTCTTTCAGCCATGGCCGCTGCGTGGCGACGCGCGCACGGCAATAGTCGCATCGCGGATGTTCGCGCTCTACACGGTTGACGATCAGATCCGTCACCGGCACGCCTTGTTCGCGAAGCAATTCGCGATAACGTTGCGTCTCACGAACACTCATCGCTTCAGGAATCGTAACCAGAGTGAAACTTGTCTGCTCCGCGTCGTAGAGCAGCTTACGGACCAACGCGATCCGTTCCGTGAGATCTTTCAGAAACAGATCGACTTCGTCAGCGGCAACCTTGCGCCGCGCAAAATGCGAGATCATGAAGCGATGTTTTTCGCCCATGAGATCGAGCGCGTGCACCATGCGCGTGAAGACCTCCGGCAGACGCAGCAAGCGCGATGTGTGCCCTGACGGTGCAGTATCGACGACGATGTGCGCGTACTTCCCCGCGCGATCCAGCTCGCTCAACTCAAACAACGACATCACCTCATCGAGGCCCGGCAGCGAAAGGTTCAACAGTTCGTTGATGTCCTCTTCGTCGAGTAAGGTGCCGCGTTCCGCGATCTCGGCGAGTACCTTGCCGTGGGCCGTGCGAAACCGCTCGATCTTGGCCGCATCCTCGCCCTGAAGCTCCGCGCGCGCGAGGGCACCGACCGCGACGGCCGCCATGTACGGGTGGGCGTTGAAGTATTGGCTCTGTCGGGCGAGCGCGGCTCGATACG
>Ga0207675_100005918_pt1 | contig 11669 bp, 9 predicted proteins | sample KBSSwiS42_FD_184305 | JGI IMG/M metagenome (GOLD analysis project Ga0207675, IMG submission 184305) | Switchgrass rhizosphere microbial communities from Kellogg Biological Station, Michigan, USA - KBS Switchgrass S4-2 (SPAdes) (version 2) | ecosystem: Host-associated > Plants > Roots >...
ATCGCTCGTCCGTGGATAGTTGACGCCGTCGTCCGCTGGTCGGTTGGGCCGACTCGGCTGCGAATTCGTCGGACCATTTGTGTTCGAAGCGGTATCGGTCGCACCAGTATTCGACTCAAATTCTATCGACTCGACGTCTTCCGCATAGACAGTTGTTTGACCTCTGCGTCCGCGAGCGCTGCCACCGATCATTATTGTGAACTGCTGGTCGCGAAAGCCGATCACCTGACCGCGAATTACACTGCCATCCTTTAGCCGGACCGTGTCGGCAAGTGTTGGCGCAACAACTGATAAAACGAGTGCGAAGACAAGCAGCAAACGGAAGGATGTTTTCATGATTACTTCTCCCAGGGGCATATCTTATCGGAGGTTTAACAATACTTGAATGCTTTTGCAAGCGGGAGAGGTAAATGCGTGGGGTTGGATTCGATGAGACCACGAAAGGTTGGGCGCAAGCGCGAAGAGCAAAGGGCGAAGAGCGAAGAACCAAGGGCACACCCTGCTTGCCTTACGCTTTGCCCTTGCGCTTAGCCCTTCGCCCTTGGCTCTTCGCCCTGCTCTTCAGCCTACGACCCCTCTCATTGGTTCAAGGCTGGTGGGCGATGAAATAGCAGGACCGCTCGGTAGCACTCACATGCCATCTCCTCAAGGAGCTGGCGGTTGACGATCGAAATTACGCCGCGTTGATAAGCTATCGCTCCGTATTCTCGAAGCAGTGTGCAAAAGCTCGTGATGCCCGCGCGTCGTGCACCGAGATGTTCAGCGATGGTTTCATGTGTCAGTGGCAATTGACCGCCGCGAGCGCGATCATGGACCATTAGAAGCCACGCGCACAAACGCTCTTCCAAACGGTGACGGCTATTACACACTGCGCGCTGAGAAACCTGATTCAGATAAGAACTTGTGAAAGCCAAAACCTGTTTCTGAAATGCTCCAGCCCGCCGAAATTCTTCACGAACCACATCTACGTTCGCTCGCAGCGCTGTGCCCCCGATGGTTGCCTTCGTCCAGTGAGCGTTCGGTCGCGAGTCAAGAATCGAGGTAAGACCAACCAGACCTTCATTACCTATGAGTGCGACTTCCGTGGCGCTTCCATCTTCAAGGTAAGTAAGCTGCGAGATCACGGCCGTCTCCGAGAAGTACACACTGTCAATTTCTGTCCCACAGGCATAAATCTCCTGCCCGGCGCTTAAGCTAATGGGTTCAAGATATGGCAGTACCGAAGCGAAGACTGGACCAGGCAAATTCGTTAGCAACTGGTTCGTAAGCAGCCCGCTAAACTGAATCTGGCGCTCAGACTTAACAGTATTGGGAATGCGTCGTATATCCTGCATGAGTCGTAAATAGTAGTCCGTTGGCTTCTACCTGGCTGAAGCTAAACAACGACTAGCTACGTATGTTTACCAACGTATCAGGGGACAGATGCCGGGGAACAGTGATTATGCGACAAGGGGGTAGACCAAGAGAGCGTACATTATGCGGGCAGCGCATCATTACTTATATTAGGAAGTTCGGAGATTTGTGTAAGGGTTCTCCCTAGTCCGGGTCATGGCGCAAGGGAGAATTGGGTTCGAAAATTATGTATCCTGGAGCCACCCCTGCAAAACTGCGTAGCGGACAATATCAATTCGACTGGCCATGCCCAGCTTCTTCATGGCATTCGCCTTATGGACCTCTATTGTTTTCACACTTAGGTCCAGACGGGAAGCAATCTCCTTGTTGCTATGGCCCCAGGCGACTAAACGCAGCACCTCGACTTCGCGATCGCTAACGTCCGTCCCGCCTTCATTAATGACAGACCTGCGGCCAGAGTAGCGACCCATTACTTTGCCGGCGAGTGTTGGATCCAGGTATTTACCCCCGTTTGCTACGGCCCGAATCGCGTGGAGCAATTCGGCCGGTGGGCTTTGCTTCAGCACGTAACCTGAGGCGCCAGCCTTTAACACTTGCTGCAGATATCCATCATCCTTGTGGCGTGTCACCGCGAGCACATGAACTTCCGGGCAGCAGTCTTTCAGTTTCGCGGTTGCTTTAAGGCCGTTCAAACCCGGCATAGAAATATCCATTAAAGCAACGTCCGGTTGGAGCTTCTGGGCCAATTCGATTGCGGTTCGACCGTCTTCCGCATCCGCGACGACCTCCATGTCTGGCTGAGCATTTATTATCAGCTTCAGTCCCTCGCGAACCGTCGCATGGTCCTCCGCCACTATTACTCGAATGTTACTCATTCTTAGTTAACTACCTCACTCCTCCCCCTCCACAGTTAGAGGGACGCGTACAATCAATGTGGTTCCCTTTTCAGGTGCACTTTCCAGTTCCATCGAGCCGCCAAGCAAAGATGCGCGTTCCCGAATACCCATTAATCCAATGGCCGAAGCGTCTATTTGATCTCCCAATGAAAAACCCTGGCCGTCGTCTTCAACGATTAACACGGCGTGAGAGTCTCGACGTTCCAGCAGCACATCTACACGCGACGCTCCCGAGTGCTTGGCAACATTATTCAACGCCTCCTGGGCGATGCGGTAAAGATTGTTCTCAACCCCAGGCGACGGTCGCTCTTTTTCAAATCCTACAGTGTGAAATTCGGTTGCGATGTTGACATGGTCCGACCACTGCCGCACGTAGACTCGCAAAGCGTCAGCCAAACCTAAGTCGTCGAGCGCAACTGGACGCAGTTGCCAGGCAAGGAAGTCAACATCCGAATCGAGTTGCGACGTGAGGTCTAAAAGCTGGTTCACATCCGCTTCTAATTGCTCGCGTTTGCCGGCTCCGCCCTTGAGCGATTCAAGTTTCAGTCGTAAGGCAGTAAGTTGCTGGCCCAATTGATCATGAAGTTCCCGCGCCACTCGACTGCGTTCAGCTTCCTGTGCACTCACGAGCTGAGTAAGAATCCTCATACGAGAGGTTTCGGATTGACGCCGTTCTGAAACCTCACTCCACAGCGATTCGTTCGCCTCCTGCAATTCCCTGGTTCGCTCTCCAATCGAGGCTTCGAGATGTTTCCGAGCGGTCTCCAGGTCGCGTTTAGCGATTTTGCTCGAGGTAACGTTAAGAAAAGTAATCACTACTCCATCGATCCGGTCCTCGTTTGTTCGATAAGGCAGGATTCGCAACAAGTACCACCGGTTGTCGACTGTCTCAACCTCCCCTTGAGACTTATGCAGTGTTCTAATAACTTCCTGAACGTCTTCAAGAAGATGCTCGTAATTCAGTTTGTGCGTGATATCCGCCAACGGTCGGCCCCTATCGGCGGCGATCAGGTTGAAAACGTCAACGGCTCGGGAGGTGAATTGCTTTACACGCAAACTCCGATCGAGAAAGATTGTGCCGATGTCAGTCGAATTCATCAGGTTTGTAAAATCGTTGTTCGCCTGACTCAATTCTTCTATCTTGATTTTTAGCTCCTGGTTAACTGTTATCAGCTCTTCATTAACCGACTGTAATTCTTCCTTGCCTGTTTCGAGTTCTTCGGCCGCAGACCGAAGCTCCTCGTTCATCGCTTGCAATTCTTCGTTGGATGCTCGCAGTTCTTCCTGTTGAACTTCGTATTGCTCGACCGTTGCCCGGAGTTGCGATTTCGCGTGCATCAATTCGTCTTCGAGTTGACGCGCTATCGGCTCGACCGGCAACGTTACTGTCGGAGTCGCTTCCTCTTCTTCTGTCTTCTTCTTCTCCTGAAATACCAGGAGAATGAAGCCGTGGCTTGGATCGCCCTCGCGCAATACTGGCCGAACTAGTACGTTTACGCGCTTGGTTCCGTGGGTAGTGCTCACGTCTATGGCTCGGGTTTGAACAGTTGCTCCCTTCTGGACGGCCTGATGTAGCGCGGTCCTAACGTCCAACCGAAGCTCGGGACGTATCAGTTTCAGCAAATTGTTGGTTGGACCACCACCGCGAATCTGCAGGAATTCGCCGGCGTGTTCAGAAAGATGAACAATATCGTATTCTTCATTCACCACGACGCTGGGTGGTGCAAACTCTTCAAGGAGCCGCTGGTGAAGATCGACGTACGACAGTCGTTCAATTGCGCGAACTTCTTGTTCGGATGGGTCCTTGCCGACTGGTGAAAGGACACGAGGTTTGAAGGTTACTTCCGGAATAGGCAAAGTTACCCGGGTCGGCACGGGCCGGCCCTGATAGATGTGGTGCTCTTTGTCGACGACCGAAAACAGATCGAGAGAACCTTCGATGGACTCCGAAGCGCCCAGAAACATATAACCACCAGGATTCAGCGCAAAGTGCATTACCTCAATGACACGGGCTTGCGCCGCTCGGTTTAAATAAATTAAGAGGTTCCGACAGGAAACGAGATCAAGATGAGAAAACGGAGGATCCTTAATAACATTATGGACCGCGAACAGTATCGTCTCGCGAAGCTCTCGACGGATGCGGTACCCGTCGTGTTCCATTACAAAGAATCTACGCAGCCGTTCTGGTGAAACATCAGCAACTTCCCCCAGGGAATAATAACCATCACGTGCAATTGCAATGGCCTCTGCGTCCAGGTCTGTAGCGAAGATTTGAATCTGTTGTGGTGTAACGATTGATTCGAGGGATTCATTGAGTAGGATCGCAAGACTATATGCTTCCTCACCAGTCGCACATCCGGCAATCCAAACGCGGATATGATCGCCATCCCGTTTTCGGTCGACGATTTTTGGCAATACAGTCTTTGCAAGAGCTTCGATGGACTCGGGATCGCGAAAGAAGTTGGTAACACTGATGAGGAGATCTTTCATCAATGATTGAGCTTCACCCCGGTTCTCACGCAGGAATTGAACATATTGTGGTAATCCCGATAACTCCTTAATTCCGACCCGTCGTTCAATGCGTCGAAGCATCGTCGCCCGCTTGTAGTTCGAAAAGTCGTGACCCGTGCGCATCCGTAGTTGCGTGAAGATATCGCGCAACGCCTGTTCATCGGTTGCTAGAGGTTCTCGAGGCTCGGGGATCTGAATGGTTCCACGATGGTGTTTGTAGGAAAGAATCTTCGCCGGAATGTCAGCGACGGGAAGGACATAATCGACGAGTCCGGTCGCAATCGCGTTTCGCGGCATGTCCATGTACTGAGCTTCATTCGGGTTTTGCACAAAGGCAACGCCGCCATGTTCTTTGATGCGCTTCAATCCCATCGAGCCATTGGAGCCAGTGCCGGACAGGATTACCGAAACTGCTCGGGAATCATTTGTTTCAGCTAGAGTACGGAAGAAGAGGTCCACCGGCGACCGACGTTCTTCAATGCCGATCATGTCCTTCAACTCCAGATGGCCGTCAGTCATCGCGAGATTCTGATTGGGTGGAATCACGTACACGTGATTCGGAACCACTTTGACCCGGTGTTTGACCTGTGTGATAGGTATCAATGATGTCGTTTGAAGCACTTCCGCGAGCCGGCTATCGTGATCCGGCGACATATGAAGAATTACCACATAGGCAATGCCGCTATCCTCCGGAACATTGGCAAAGAAATCCTTGAGCGCTTGAATTCCGCCCGCAGATGCGCCGAGACCTACAATCAAAAAATCATCTTCAGGTCTGGGTGTTTTCGCTGATTCTGGATTGGCGTCTGAAGTCATTCAGCGGCGCTCCTTGATGTCGGGGCAATGACAGAAAACAGCCTGCACGCACGCTATCTGTGGGTGATAAAACGACGAACAGTTATGCAGGGCAAGTCTAGATCAAAGCGCAATGAGTGTATAGAGCCGACACATTGCCTTATTCAGTAGGGATTGTCCTTTTTGATTAAGAGTTGAATATTGAGAGAGTGAAGGAAAGAGTGGAACGGTAAAACAGGAGCAGCATGCATGCAGGGCAGGGAAACAATCCTGCATGCTGCTCCTGCTCCTGTTTCTAATTTGGCTGGGAGGCAGGGACTCGAACCCCGATAGCCAGATCCAGAGTCTGGAGTCCTACCATTGGACGACCTCCCAACAAAAGGAATTTGAATTTACGTATCAGTGCCCACCTTGTCAACAACACACAGCAGAAGATCCAGCCGCAGATTTACGCGGATAAACGCAGATCTGATTAATGAAAGGTGAGACAGGTATACCATGAACGGTGAGACGAGTATTCCGTCAATGGTGAGACGGTTAGACTCTTACATCTTTCTGACTCTGATCGGTGCTTATCTGTGTCAATCTGCGGCTCTGTGTCAATCTGCGGCCAAATTCCAAACTCAAGATAGTTCTTGTTGAATTACAATCGAAGATGCAGAATGGCGCCAATGTTCTTCAAACATAGGATTGGGGGAGATTTAGATGAGCGAATCTGAACAGACTGTCTCCCTTGAGAACTCCAAGCCATCCGGCGACGCTTCCGACGACCGCCAAAAACTCGAACAAATAGTCGAGCTCGTAGCAAGAGTAAGACACGAGATCAACAATCCCTTGACTGGTGTACTCGGGCAAGCGCAGCTTCTGTTGCGAGAGGAACTAAACGACCGCGCGCGCAAACGAGCGCAGTCGATCGAAGAACTTGCTCTCCGCTTGAAAGACATTGTTGCGCAATTGCGTGAGGTCAAAAAACCGTAAAGGCGCTAGGGGTTCTTATCGAGCGTTGCACTTAAGGTTGCCGAACTTCCCGCAGTAACCGAGATCGTTTTTTGCCATGATCTAAAACCCGTTTTTTCGATCAGCACCGTGTGATCACCTGGTTTCAGCTGGATTGTGGAGGGCGTTGTTCCAACAAATTTTCCGTCGATTGTTATTTCTGCTGCTTCCGGATCGGACTTGATTGCGATGGCAGCTTCCGTTGCCGACGATGGAACAGGCGTGTCAGTAGGCGCTTGAGGTATGTCCGCTCTGGCAACGAATCTTGCGGGATCGAGTGGGGTGTCGGCTGAAACGTAAGCGGTAATCTCAGTGCCCTTAGGTATCTCTATGTTCTTGCCCTTCATGAAGAGAAAGAGAGGAGCAGCAGGAAAGAACACGATGCCTGTAGCCACCATGGCGCCAGTCATTGCGGCTGTTCGTGTTCCGCCAGTTCCTCCCTTAACTGCCCGCAAGGAAACCTTGTCGCCTGTTACAAGCTGAACATAGTCAATGTTCATGTTCAATTTGCCCGAGCGACCCATTCGCCTTCTGGGTCGAGCCTCGGTGACCGTCGCGATTGCGAGTGCGCCGCGCTGAATCACAATCGTCTCACCGAGCTTCACATCGTCAATAACCTCGAAGTCCACTTTGTCGTTGACCTTCGCATCCTTAGACGACATGTTTCGACTAAGCTTTAACCGCACCGGAGTATCTTCAGCTAGTCCGAATTCAAGTGCAGGACGTGTAGTGGCGCTTTGATTTGGATCGGTAGGCTTTTGAGGCGCAGCAGATTTGTCCTGCGCGAAGCTGAAAGAGGAAGCTAAGAACGAAACTGCAAGTAGACTGATAGTGATTCGGGGGAATCGCATGTGACCTTCCTAACGGGAGAGGGAGTTGAACTCTAACAACGGTAGTGACGAGAGGAAACTACACTACAAGAGTTTCCTCTTCCACCAGATAGGGACTTGAAACAGAAGTGTTTTCTTCTGCATCTTCCGCAAGAACCGCTTGAATAATTGGCAAGCTTAGGGAGTGCTTCGTTGTATTAAGAGGAACCGATTTGCCCGAGGCGTAAACCTTGTGGCGGCCGTGTTCCTCGTACCACTCACCGAGGTTCGCCGTCTTGTGCATGTTCTCGATAATCTGCCGCCAGCCGACTCCCGTGTTGTAAGCACAAAAGGAGATCTCGCCTTCCTGTGTGCCGTAAGGAATCACGCACATTTCAGTGCGACGGAAATCGTAGTTGAAGAGATCCTGGAACCACATTCCTTCGACGCAGAGGACACGCCACATATCGTTCGTCTCGTCCCCCGACTTCGTCTTCATGCGGTCGTTGCGATCTGAGTTTGAACTCGTCGAAGAAGGCTTGAACAGGTTAACAATCTGCGAAATCGGAAATCCTTCCGGCGCGCGCTCGGCGTTGTAGTTGCGCATGATTGCCATTGCCAACTGCGCGTATGAAAGCTTGCGGCCACGCGCCGTGTCGGTGATCACCGCCACGTCTTTCATAAACTGCTCGTAATCGAAGAACTCAAACAGCGACCTAAACTCGCCGGTGTGTTTGTTCACGACCATCAACGTGAAAATGCCGCAGTTCGGATGGCAGTTGCACGACGACCAACCCCACGGCGCATCAGCGCCCTGCAACATATCCATCACGCTGGTGAACGCAGAGTATGACGATAGCGGAAACCAATCGCGCAGAGGCTGAATGCGTTCGCCAAGCTGTGACTTCAGATCGTGAGTCATGCCTGCGAGCGTGTAACGCCACTTCTTGCGCATCTCGTCGGAGATGTCTTCATCTCGGCCCGTAAACGAAACCGGTTGGAAAGCAATCGTCTGGACCTTGTCGATGTTCTTAGCCGCAAACTCAACGATCTGCCCAATACCGTCGTTGTTGATGCTGTTGACGATCGTTACCACCAGCGTAACTTTGATGCCGACGCTCGCAAGATTTTCGATGGCGCGCAGTTTGACGTCGAACAGATTCCCGACGCCGCGATGTTTGTTCTTTTCTTCACTGACGCCGTCGAATTGCAGATAGACGCCATGTTGGCCCGCCGCCTTTGCGGCTTTACAAAACTCAATGTCTTCTGCGAAACGAATTCCGTTGGTGGCGGCGAGTATGCGATAGAAGCCAATCTTCTTCGCGTAAGCCACGGCGTCGAGATAGTAAGGCGAAAGGGTTGGCTCTCCACCGGAGAAGAGAATAATCACCTGGCGCCTGGGTTTGAATGAAACCGCGCGATCCAGAATCGCCTTTGTGTCTTCAAACGTCGGTTCATGAACATAGCCAACTTGATTGGCGTCCATGAAGCATGGGTTACACATCATGTTGCAGCGATTTGTAAGATCGACCGTCAACACAGCGCCACGTCCAAACTTAATATTCGAAGTTCCGTGACGATGAACGTCTTTGTCTTCCGCTGCTTTGAAATCCCGTCCGAAGAAGAGCGATTCAATGCGCTCGAGAAAAGCAGGATCCGTCGACATCACGTCTTCGAACATTCCGTGCTTCGGACATTCCTTACGCATCAGGACCTGCCCGTTGTCTTCAACTATCTGCGCTTTGATCTCACCTGGGTGTTGGTGCATCAATGTCTCGAGAGGAGTCTCTCCAGAGATCACTGCGTTACGAACTTCTTTCACACAAGTCGGACAAAGGCTGTCCGTCTCACGCGGGAAGCCTAACGGCGGTGCACTGCGTTCGTAGGATTTGAGAAGCGGACCCGGCGCCCAGTTGGGACGGATCGCCTCACCTTCAGGCAGGCGTTGGTTAACTGATTGGAATGCCTTCCATGCGACATCCGAAAGATTGGAAATCAGCTTCGAACCTTTAACTCCGGCGAGCTTGGTCTTGTCGGATTCCCCTCTACGAAACTGGTCACTAAACAAATTCTCTCTCCTGGTGGTCGCTGGCTGCGGCAGCCCAAATACGATTAAAGCGAATTATTTCTTAATTTACGCCGCGCCGGCCTGTGGATCCCTCTGAAAGCGCGGCCGTGTCATGATAGATGGCATGTCCGGCAATGGCAAGTGGAAAAAACCGCCACAAATCGCGGTTTCCCCGTTATTGCGAGGGGCGTTTCCTCACCAGAACCGGCATCGTTAGGACGCGTTTGAGATCATGCCGCTCAACTTTGATTGGCTTCACCTTCGTCGTTGAGACGACCGTGTTTGGATCCGGTTGCCCGACGCGTGCCTCATTGATCTTTTCCCAGTCTTCCGCGTCATAAACAGCGAGCGTGATTCGGTCGCCGGTTATTTGAGTAACTTCCGCCCAACGCCGGTAAAAGACTTCACCTCGTCTCGGGTGGACAACGGCGAAATAGCTACCGCCCAGGCCTCCATCTTCCATCTTTACCAGGAGCGCTAACTCGCCTGTTGTTAATCTAAGCGGCGTTAATGCGACGATCATCATAAATTCAGAAAGGACTTTCCTGATTCGGCCGGTGCGCACGTCGTAGATGCGGAGCGACTGTCCTTCATTCTCGAAACCACCGGAGCCGTCCGTCCACGAATAAGCCACACTCTTACCGTCGTCGATAATCCAAGCCAGCAATGCCTCGTTCGTAATCTTTCGTTCGCGGCCGTTGACTGTTACATAGAGTCTGTTAGCGATCAGGGTGCCGTCGATTTTCTCCAGACGCACGTTGGTTGCGACGGCTTGGCTTCGCTGAGCGGAAATCGTGAACGGGAAAAGGAGAAAACAAAACAGCAACACGGTGGGCCATTTAATGTAGTGTCGTGGGGTCATCTCGATTCTCATTTTATGTAGTATTCTGCTGTCCGGTTAACGTCAATGGCAATTCATCACACTGCAATTGTTAGTTCAAGTGCCCAGCTTGGCACAAGCGTAACAGTTGGTCCATACGCTGTCATCGAAGACGAAGTCGAGATCGGGCCCGAGTGTGAGATTGGCGCACATTCGGTAATCAAACGTTTCACCCGAATGGGTGCGCGCAATCGAGTCTACGAACATGTGGTGCTTGGTGGTGAACCGCAGGACGTAAAGTTTCGCAGTGAAACCAGTTACCTGGAGATTGGTGACGAGAATCTGATTCGAGAGTTTTCGACATTTCATCGCGCGAACGGCGAAGGACAAACAACTCTTGTCGGTTCGCGAAACTTCTTTATGGTTGGTATGCACGTCGCGCACAACTGTCAGATAGGCGACGACAACATTTTTGCGAACGAGGTGGCCCTCGCCGGACACATCATCGTCGAAGACCACGTGTTTGTGTCTAACAACGTCGGTGCGCACCAGTTTGTGCGAATGGGAAGATTCGCGATGGTCGGAGGTAAGTCGAAAATCGTGCAAGACGTGTTGCCGTTCTTCATAACAGATGGCAATCCGCCGCGCGTCCGGGGTTTGAATAGCGTCGGGTTACGCCGCGCAGGATTTTCACGCGATGCCATGACTGCACTAAAGAGCGCATATCAAGTGCTGTTCAGAAACGGACTGCCGTTGGAAGAGGCGCTGGCTGAGCTTGAACGAGTTGATGATCCTCACGTGGTCCACCTTGTCGAATTCATAAAGACATCGAAGCGAGGCTTTACCCGAGCGGTACGCAAGAGCGCCGAAGACGACGCAGAATTGATCCAAAATGGCGAATGAGAAATGGAGCGGTTCATCGCAGAGTGCAACGTGAAAAACGACAACACTCACGCTCATCGAAATGGCTCCAGTTAATGAATTCCAGGTGAGGAAGGGTGGCTTGCCCCCGCTCAATGTCCCTTGTATTCAACGTTGAGAGTAAGGAACATTGAGCGGGGGCAAGCCACCCTTCCGTACTGCATTTATGGCAGGTTGAGTTGTTTCGGTTGAAGTTTGAGTGCTTATCTTTTGGACGTTGCTCAATTCAGCTTGAGTTGGATTTGGTGCATAATCGATCTGCAGCTGCATCATGACACAAAACTCAATCTCAGTTCGTGATCTGGCCGGGCACGTGAGCGGAAATGTGGTTGGCGACGGCGCGATCCTAATCCAGCGCATCGCCAATCTGGAAAACGCCGGTGAGGGATCAATCTCCTACGTCGACAACGAGAAACATTTCGACGCGGCTGCTGCGAGTGGCGCCTCTTGTTTGATCGTTCCGAACGCCAACAATCGTCCTGAGTTCAAGAGCAGCGCCC
>Ga0207675_100005921_pt1 | contig 11668 bp, 11 predicted proteins | sample KBSSwiS42_FD_184305 | JGI IMG/M metagenome (GOLD analysis project Ga0207675, IMG submission 184305) | Switchgrass rhizosphere microbial communities from Kellogg Biological Station, Michigan, USA - KBS Switchgrass S4-2 (SPAdes) (version 2) | ecosystem: Host-associated > Plants > Roots >...
GGCACCACGGTGACGCGGGACTCGCACTAGCGCCGACGCGTTGCAACCTTACGCTGGCTTAAGTTGTCGGATCACGGGACTGCGCGGATACTGAAGCGGCCCGGAGGTTATCTGATTCGACGTCATCAACGTTGGTTCGCACACCTGCTGTCGCTGGCGTTCCTGTTCGCCCAGCTCGGCATGGCGGTGCACGCCAGCACGCACCTCAAGGCGGATCCGGACACCAAGGCGACCCAGTTCTGCGGGCAGTGCCTCACTTCGGCGCCACTGCAGAACATGGTCGGCGGTGGCGCCATCGTCATCCCGGCCGTCGAGGTCCAGCACGACCACGCGCTCGAGGCGGCTGCCAGCGCCGACGCGCCCCGCCGCGCATTCACGGCCTTTCGCTCGCGCGCCCCTCCCCAGACCTTCTGAAAACCCGTTGAGCCTGCACGCCGGTGCTGCCAGCACCCGCGTGTTCGTTGGTTTTCCGAAGGAGCTGATCCATGCGATCCCTCGTACCCGTGGCGGCACTGCTGGCGCTGTCCACGCTGCCCACGGTGGCACCCGCCGCAGATGACGTCGCGTCGTTGCGCGCGGAACTGCAGGCGTTGAAGAGCGACTACGACACGCGTGTCGACGCACTCGAAACGCGCATCAAACAACTCGAGACCGCGAACTCGGCCGCGGCCGATGCGGCAGCGGCGCTGGCCACCGCGCCGCCGGCGCCGGAGCCGGCACCTGCGGCCCCCAAGAGTGGCGGCGCGTCGGCGTTCAATCCCGCGATCTCGCTGATCCTGGGCGGAACGTACGCCTACAGTTCGCGCGATCCGGCCGACTACCACCTCGGCGGCTTCGTGCCTTCGGCGGGCGAGGTGGGACCCGGAGAGCGCAGCTTCAATCTCGGCGAGTCCGAGCTGACGTTCGCCGCGAGTATCGATCCCTATTTTTCGGGTCAGCTGACCGCCGCGATCAACGGCGAGAACGAGATCGAGGTCGAGGAAGCGTTTTTCCGCACCACGGCGCTGCACGATGGTCTCACCGTGAAAGGCGGACGCTTTTTCTCCGGCTTTGGCTACCTGAACGAAGTGCACGCGCACGCCTGGGACTTCGTCGACCAGCCGCTGGTGTACCAGGCCCTGTTCGGCGGCCAGTACAAACAGAATGGACTGCAGGTGAAGTGGCTGGCGCCCACCGACCTGTTCCTCGAGTTCGGCGCCGAGCTCGGCAATGGCGACGGCTTCCCGGCCACGCGCCTCGAGCGCAACGGCTTCAATGGCGCGACGCTGTTCACGCACGCGGGTGGCGACATCGGGGACTACACCAGCTGGCGAGCGGGTGCCTCGTGGCTCACACAGCGCGCCGAGTATCGCTCCGGCGGCATCGACGACCCGGCGGGCGTGCCGTTGTTCGACAGCTTCACCGGCGACAGCGACACCTGGGTGGTCGATGGCGTACTCAAGTGGGCACCGTCGCCGCGACGCCAGCTGAAAGTACAGGGTGAATATCTGAGCCGGCACGAGACTGGCTCGATCTTCGACGCCGCCGGTGGCTTGTTGGCCGACGATTATCGAACTACCCAGTCGGGCTGGTACCTGCAGAGCGTCTACCAGTTCGCGCCGCGCTGGCGCGCCGGTCTGCGTTACGACTCGCTCGACGGCAGCGCGCCGGAATACACCCTGGCGCCGCCCGGCCTCGCCGACACCGGTCCGGACCGCGTCTCGCTGATGCTCGACTGGAACCCGAGCGAATTCTCGCGCCTGCGCGCGCAGTACGACCGGGACAACGCGCGCGACGACGGCGAGCGCGATCGCATCCTGCGCCTGCAATACATCTACGGCATCGGCGCGCACGGCGCGCACAAGTACTAGGACACGACCATGAAGAACCCGATCAGACTCGTTTCAATATTGTTAGCCGTCGCCGGATGCCTGCCGGCCCACGCCGCGCTCAAGGTGCTGGCGACGACGGCCGACTGGGGCTCGCTGACCACCGAGCTCGGCGGCGATCACGTCAACGTCTACGTCGCGACCACTGCACTGCAGGACGTGCACCGCGTCGAAGCCAAGCCCAGCCTCGTGGCCCGCGCCCGCAGTGCGGACCTGGTGGTCGCCACCGGCGCCGAGCTCGAAATCGGCTGGTTGCCGGTGCTCATCCAGGAATCCGGCAATGCACACATCCAGCGCGGCGCGCCCGGCTACTTCGAGGCGACGGACGCGCTCCGGCTGCTGGAGGTGCCGTCGCAGGTCGACCGCTCCATGGGCGACATACACCCGCTCGGCAATCCGCACGTGCAGCTCGATCCGCACAACATCCAGCAGGTGGCGCATGCGCTGACCGCACGGCTCACGCAGATCGATCCCGCGGGGGCCGTGTACTACGCGACGCGTGCCAGGGACTTCGACGCGCGTTGGGACGCGGCCATCAAGGCCTGGGAGGCGAAGGGCGCGCGGCTCAGGGGCGTACCGGTGGTGATCATGCATCGCGACCAGGCCTACCTGTGTCACTGGTTAGGCCTGACCGAGCTCGCATCGATCGAGCCCAAGCCCGGCGTGCCGCCGACGGCGGCCTACCTCGGCACGCTGGTCGGCAAGCTGACCACGACCCCCGCGAAACTCATCCTGCTCAACGCCTATAACGACCCGAAGGCGGCCGACTGGCTGTCGGAACGGCTGCACACGCCATCGGTGGTGCTGCCGTTCTCGGTGGGCGGCAGTCCCGCGGCGAAGGATCTCTTTGGTCTCTACGACGACACCCTCAACAAACTACTGGCGGCGCTCAAATGAACGACCTGCTCACCGATCTCAGCATTCTCTGGCCCGCGCTCCTCGCCGGAATCCTGGTGGCTGTCTCACACGTGCCGCTCGGGCAGCAGGTGCTGGCGCGCGGCATCGTGTTCATCGATCTCGCCATTGCGCAGGTTGCCGGTCTCGGCGTGATCGCCGCGGCGCATTTCGACCTGCCGGTCACGGGTTGGGGCGCGCAGGTCGCGGCCGGCGCCGCGGCGCTGGCCGGTGCGCTGTTGCTCACCTGGACCGAGCGCAAACGCCCTGAAGTGCAGGAAGCGCTGATCGGCATCCTGTTCGTGCTCGCGTCGACCGCGCAGATCCTGCTGCTCGCCAACGATCCGCATGGCGGCGAAAACCTCAAGGACCTGCTGGCCGGGCAGATTCTCTGGGTGTCGAGCTCGCAGCTCATTCGCACCGCCATTCTCACCGCGGTGTTCGCGCTGATCTGGTTCACCTGGCGCGAGAAGATAGGCCGCATCGGGTTCTACGTGCTGTTCGCGCTGGTGGTCACGGCCTCCGTGCAACTCGTCGGCGTCTACCTGGTGTTCACCACGCTGATCGTGCCGGCGGTGGCGACCTACCGGCACGCCAACAGGCGTCAGCTCGGATTTGGCTACGCACTGGCATTCGGCAGCTATGTGGTGGGTCTGGGTGTTTCGTTGATCACCGACCTGCCGGCCAGCCCCGTCATCGTGTGGGCCATGGGCGTGTTGGGACTCGCAGTGCACCTGACAGGCCGCAAGGCCGCTGCGGCGCAGGCCGCTGCGCCCGCGCATGTCCGCCAGGAAGAAGTGGAGCGGACCGCCTGATCCGCTCCACTGGTTAGTCCGCGATTTCAGTTGCGCGGCAGCATGTAGTGCCTGAAGACGTATTCAGGCACACGCGGGCAGGTCGCCTGGCTGGCTTCATTGTCGAATCGATAGTGAATACCACCATAAACCCGGCTGTTCGCCTGGTCCTCGGCCATTTGCCAGAAGCTCGAGTAGGGTCGCGTGACGTCCGGGTTGCCACCCGATCCGATCCACACGGCGTTGAAGGACACGGCATCGGTGCCGTAGAAGAGCGCCAGCGCCCGTGCTGCGCTTGCACCGACGCACGCCATGTTGCCGGAATACGAAGGATAGGGCGGCGTGGTGATCAGCGGCAGCCAGGTCGGATCGGCGTCCGTGAGCGGATTCATGTCCTCGCCCGCGCGCTGGATGGCCGTCACCGGCCGCCAGAACGCGTACACGAATTTGCTGGTGTGCGAAGTCTGCACGCCGTCGTGTATCGAAACGTTCATCAGCGCGAATAATCGCGCCGTATCGATCAGCGACAGGTGATGGTCGCGGGCGGTATCGCGCGCGACGTGATTCCACAGTCCCCAATGCACGGTGCTGCTGATGACGCTGGCGAAGAGTCGCGCGAGTTGCGTCTGCTCGGCGGTGCGCTCGACGCTGGTTGCGGAACCGAGACGCTTCACTTCGTTGAGGTCCTCCGCGTACGCCGCACTGTCCAGCGCCGGCGGCCGGCGCGGCAGGAATTGCGTCGGCGTGAGCAGCGCAAACGGCTGGGTGGATCCGAACTGCGCGAATTGCGCGGCCTGGAATGCCGGGGGCGTGGGTTGCCAGGCCCCCGGAAGGGCCGGCAGCACAAAGGCGGGCGGCGTGACAGACCAGCCGTCATTGGCGCGCCAGTCCAGCACCTGTTTCGCGATGGACTTGCCGACCAGCACGCCCAGTTTGGCCCGAAAGGGGTTGATGCCGCTGAGTCGGGCCTGTAACGCCGCATCGAACTTCGCCAGCTGGTCGGGCGCCGTGAAAAGCGCCGCGAGGATGTCGTGCCCCGCCTGGGCGGCAGCCGCCTCCGACGAAGCGCCCGGCGCGCAGGCAACGCTGAAGCGGTAACGACCGTAGCCCCGTTCGATGGAATTGACGGAGTCGAACATCGCGACGTGCAGCATGGCGTAGTAACGGGGCGGGTTGAGACCGCCGGCCGGAACCACCGACTGCAACAGTTCGTTCCATTCGATGATCACCTCGCCGCCGGGCCTGGACGAATCCGCCTGTGCTGCGATGGCCAGAAGACCGAGCATCAACGAGGTGGCGAGCCGGGTGAATAGTTTGTCTGGTTTCATGATTGATTCCTCTTGTTGGGTTTGTGCGCCTAGCCGGGGTTCTCTTCCAGCTGGCCCGAAACATCGATCGGGATGCGGATGAACTGCCGCGTCTTGAAGAAGACGACGAGGTTGTCGAGCGTGAAGTTGTCCAGGTTGCCGTCCCCGCCTGGCGCAGTGGTTTCGATGAGCAACCTGTTGTCCGGGCGCAGCACGTGCGGCGGGATCAACAGCAGTCGCGTGCTCCAGAGCGACTTTCGGTCACGGAAGGGACCGGCCGGGATTCCGCCGTCGAGCACTACGTTGTTGATCTTGACCGGATGTTCGGGCGAGATTCCCTCGAGGCCTCCATCAGGCTGCGGAACCGGGAACTTCAGGCTTTGCGTGGATCCGCGATACGCAAACTGCAGGACGGCCTGCCTGGTTGAATCGACGCCCGGGCAGGTGAACGGGAACAAACCCGTCTGGCCCAGCAAGAGCGCGTCCGAGTCGTGATCGACCTCGCCGGATTCTTTTTTCAGGTCGCCGAATCGGACCCGGTTCTTGATGACGATGGTGAAGTCTCCTGACATGTGAACTCCTGGTTTTTTTGTTGGCGGCTTCACGCTCGATCCGGGAGTCACCCAGGACAAGCGGTAAGATGCGGCACGAGCCCGCGCGCGGTGTCTTGCCGCTATTCGCCGTGCTCAGGGCTGCCAAAAATGCGCGTGTGTTTCAGGATGAAGACATGAATTCCCCTGCCGCCGACTCCGCGAAGGACCGCGCCGCGTCGCAGCAGGCGGAACGCCTCGATTCCTGGAAGGCCATCGCGGCCTACGTGAAGCGCGACGTCACGACGGTGCAGCGTTGGGAAAAGCGGGAAGGCATGCCGATCCGGCGGCACCAGCACGACAAGCGGGGCTCCGTGTACGCCTTCCGCGGCGAGCTCGACGCCTGGATGGCCGCCCGGGGCTCGCAACTCCCGGCCGAGCGACCGGCAGGTCCAGTCCGGCCGTGGTACGTGGCCATTGGCGTCCTGGTCGTCGCGCTCGCCGGATTCCTGGTCTGGTGGTTCGGGCGTACGCCGCCCGAGGTGGCGCAGCCGCTGCTCGATGCCCGCGTGGTGCCGCTCACCGATTTCGAGAGCGTGGAGCAGGCCGCGGCAATTTCACGCGACGGCCGGTTCGTGGCGTTCCTCTCGGATCGCGACGGCAGGATGGATGCCTGGGTCACGCAGGTGGGCACCGGCGAATTCCACAATCTCACGCAGGGCAAGGCGCCCGAACTGCTCAATCCCGAATTGCGCAGCGTGGGTTTCACCCCGGACGGCGCGCTGGTGACCCTGTGGACGCGTGTGCCGAATCCCGCACCGGGGACCAAGGCGGTCAACATGTGGGCGGTACCGGTCATCGGCGGGCCCATGCGGCCTTTGCGCGATGCAGCCGTGGAAATGGCCTGGGCGAGCGACGGAACTCGCGGCGTCTTTCACACCGTCGAAGACGGCGACCCTATCTACCTGGTGATGCCCGGCCAGGGCGAGCCGCGGCGAATCCACGCGGGCGCGCGCGGCGAACACTGCCACTTCCCGATCTGGTCGCCGGATGACTCCTTTATCTACTTCACCCAGGGCGTGCCGCCGGACGAGATGGACCTGTGGCGCATGAAGCCCGACGGCAGCGCCGCGGAGCGGCTCACGACTCACAACTCGGTGGTGCTGTCGCCGGCGTTCATCGACGACCACACCCTGCTGTATCTCGCGACCACCGACGAGGGCGCGGGGCCTTGGCTGTACTCATTCGACATTGCACGGCGCGAGTCCCGGCGCGTCAGTTTCGGCATCGAGCAGTACACCTCGCTCGCGGCCAGTGCCGACGGCCGCCGGCTCGTGGCGACCGTCGAGCGCGCCAAGGCCAGCCTGTGGCGCATCGCCATCCAGGACGGCATCGCCGGTGAATCCGGTGCGCGCCGCATCGAGCTGCCGACGGTCGGCGGGCTCGCGCCGCGCAACGGCCCCAACTACCTGCTGTACGTGTCGCCGAAGGGTACCGGCTACGGAATCTGGAAACTTGCGAACGACGCGGCGACCGAGCTCACCGGCGGCAGCGAGGCACGCGTGGTCGGCGGCGTGGCGGTTTCCCCGGATGGCCGCCAGCTCGCGTTCACGGAGGAAAGTCGCCAGGGCACCCGTGTGAATGTCATGAGTGCGGACGGCGGCGCCGCGCGGATCGTTTCCGGGCCGCTCGAAATCCGCGGCGCCCCGAACTGGGCGCCCGATGGCGCATCGATCACCGCGGCTGCGCTGACCAAGAGCGGGCGGCGACTGTTCCGGATTCCCCTCGATGGCTCGCAGCCGACGATGCTGTTCGATCGCGATGCGTTGAATCCGGTGTGGTCATCGGATGGCAGCCTGCTCGTCTACGCGGACATTGGCGTCGGGCCCACCTACGAAGTGAAAGTGGCCAACCCGGACGGCGCGCCACGCGAGGTTGCGACCATCACGCTGCCGCGTGGTTCGAAGCGCTTCAGCTTCGTGCCCGGCAAACATGCGCTCGTGGTGCTGCAGGGAGAAATGACGCACGTGAATTTCTGGTACGTCGACCTGGACACGGGGCAGCAGCGGCAGCTCACCGACTTTGGCAGGGAATTCGCGATCGGCGACTTCGACGTGACGACGGACGGCGAAATCGTGTTCGACCGGCGTCAGGAGAACTCCGATATCGCGTTGATTGAACTGCAAGGCCGGTGAGAATCGTGTCGGAATAATGAGACGGCAGGAAGGCGGGTATTCCTGCCGCGAGTGCGCATAGTCTGCGTGCGTGTCCGCGCTGCCATCCATCGACGCTTCGTCCGGGACGATCGAGTACCCCGGGCGCAAGTGTTCGCTGCTGATCGAACCGCTCGCGGATGGCCGGCACCAGATCGTGGTGCGGCCCCATCCGGGCCAGAGCGTGCAAAAGCGACGCTGGCTGACGTCCTATCCACCCGAGCTGATCCTGCAAGTCTTCGCGACCAAGGATCTGTACGTCTGCGACGAGATCATGCGCGAGGAAGATCCGCGCTACGTCGAGCGCTCGCTGCGCAATTCGGTGTTGAGCTATCTGTCACCCGTGGAATTCGCGGGCAAGCGCATCCTGGATTTCGGCTGCGGCTCGGGTGCGTCGCCGCTGGTATTGTCGCGACTGCTGCCACCTTGCGAAATCATCGGTATCGAGCTGCTGCCAAAACTGCTGGATCTCGCACGGCTGCGCGCACGGTATTTCGGGCGCACCTCGCTGCAATTCCTGCAGTCGCCGTCGGGCGATTCGCTGCCGGCGGGGCTCGGCGAATTCGACTTCGTCATGTTCAACGCGGTGTTCGAGCACCTGCTGCCGCACGAGAGGATCCGGCTGCTGCCGCTGGTGTGGAGCCACCTGCGGCCCGGTGGGGTGCTGTTCCTGAACCAGACCCCGTATCGTTATTCGCCGGTCGAGGTACACACCACCCAGGGCCTGCCGCTCATCAACTATCTTCCGGACGCGATGGCGCTGCGAATGGCGCGCCGCTATTGCAAGCGCGTGGCGCGCGATGAAAGCTGGGAGTCGCTGCTCAGGCGCGGCATCCGCGGCGGCACGGTTCCGGAGATCCTCGGCATCCTCGGAGGTCCGCAGCGCGCGCGGCTGCTGCGGCCGCTGCCCGAGATCGGCGACCGCGTCGACCTCTGGTACAAGGGACTGTCGTCGCGGCACACATTGTTGAAACGTTCGTTGTGGCTGAGCATGAAGCTCGTCAAGTGGGCGAGTGGACGGGAAATAACGCCGACTTTGTCGCTGGCGATTCGAAAGTCCGGCTAGAATCGCGTCCCCACGCGCCCGTAGCTCAGTTGGATAGAGCACTTGGCTTCGAACCAAGTGGTCGGGAGTTCGAATCTCTCCGGGCGCGCCATTATTGAAATGAAAAGGGCCGGTCACCGTGAGTTCGACAACTCGGGCACAGCGCCTAATCAAACGCCATCAGTGACCCCGAGTTGAACAAACGCGCGTAGCGCGTTTGGCCCTGAGCCGGCTGATCTCGCCCGACCAAGCGTTACCACGCATCCGGCGAAGGGCGAGCCCGCGTAGCGGGCGAGTAATCTCTCCGGGCGCGCCACTATTGAAATGCCCTGCCTAGGACATCTCCATGCTGTCGAATGCCAGTTCCACCGTCTCCATGACTACGCTGCCTTCGGTGGCGCGCAGTGGGGAATACGACAGCGTCGCCGGGTAGGCTTTGCGGAAGCGCCACGTCATCACGACGGTGGAATGGTCCTCGCCGAGCAGCTCTATCTTGACCGTGCGTCGTTTTGGCGTCTTTCCCCGAGGTGCGCTGGACCACCAGGAGTACAGGTCCAAAGCCCCGATCAGGCCTCGTTTCAGGATCAGGCGGCTGCTCTCGTGCGCGCTGGCCGGGTCACTGCCGTGAGGCGGTGTCGGATTCGGGGGATGCCGGTTGGCTGATCCGATGGTGAACGCCGGGAAGATGACTTCGGCAAAACCCGCGGTCACGGAATGGCGGTCTCCCGTGCCGAGGTCCACGCGGAAATTCGAATTCAGGTACGGTCGGTCACGCATCACGGCCATCGCGTTTGCCCCATTCGACGCTCGCCTTGCTGGTGCCGCGGCCTATTCCATCTCCAGGCGTTCATAGGCGAGCACGATTTCTTCCATTGCGACGTCGGTGCCCTTGGCGTTAAACGGGCCGCTGGTGTGCTTGATAATGCGTGCGCGCAACAGCTTCCAAGTCTGCACGATCTCGGTCCGGTCCTCGTTCTGCAACTGAATCGTGACGGTGCGCAGCGCTTTCTGATCGCCGTTGCGGATCTGGTTCAGCCATTGGTAGAGGTCGAGCGAGCCGATGATTCCACGCTTCATGGTGACGTCGGTCGACTTGTTCAGTCCGGTGATCTTCATCACGCTGTTTTCCTTCGAGTTGCCGTTGCGGTACTCGGTCAACGTGACTTCCATGCCGATGCCGCTCACCTCCTGAAACCCGGCAGCCGGACCCTCGGTCACGCCGGTGCCCAGGTCGACGAGGAAATTGAACTGCGTATACGGTCGATCGCGAAGGACGGCCATCCTGCTCTCCTGATGTCATGGGTTCGACGCGAACAGCGAGCGGAATTCTGCAGGCATTGCCATGGCATTGGAAGGGAGCGCGGAGCTGTTAGTCTTCGTCGATCAATAGCCGAATGTGAGCTCGATGGCCTTTCTACGATCGCAGGACCTGTATCCGGCAGCGCCTGCGCGTGGCTGGATCCCCTGGGGCGCGCTCGCGCCATTCCTGTTGCTGATATTCGTGATCGCCACGGCGCTGCTCGGTGACGGATTGATCTCGAAATACGTCAACATGGATGCCAGGGGAAATCCCCTGGACGCGACCGCGCTGGTGGCTTTCACGCTGGTTCCGTTCAGCCTCCTGGCTCTGGTGTTGCTGGCCTGGGTCCGCTTCGTGGAGCGGCGGACCCTCGAGAGCATCGGCATTCGCGGCGAACACAAGGTGCGCGATTTCCTTCGTGGCCATGCGTTCGGGCTCGCGGGAATTTCCGGGATCGTCGTGGTCATGTGGATCACGGGTGGGGTGCGGCTCGTGGCGGTGGCGCCCGTGTTTTCGCAACCCGGGTTTCTCGTGCCGATCCTGCTCTTGTTGTTCACGTTCGCGCTGCAGGCGAGTGTCGAAGAAATCCTGTTCCGCGGCTGGTTGCTGTCGGTGCTTGCCCGGAAATTCAACGTACCCATCGCTGTCGTAGTTAGCTCAGCGCTCTTTTCGTTGCTGCACTTCAGTCCCGGCCAGCACTGGCTCGTGACCATCGGCACGTTCCTTTTCGCGTTGTTTGCCTGCGCCTGGGTGCTGCGCACGCGCAGCGTGCTCGGCATCATGGGGTGGCACGCGGGCTGGAATTGGTTGCTGGCCGTCGGCTTTGGCCTGCCGGTCACGGGACTCGACGTGGGAATTCCCGCGTTATTGGCTGATATGGAGCCGGTGGGGCCCTTCTGGCTCACGGGTGGTGCGCAAGGACCCGAAGCCAGCGTGGCGTGTCTCGGTTATTTCGCCGTTGGCATCGGATGGATGCTGGCGACGGACCACTCGAAGCGCATCTAGGCTGACGGCGCGTGGCTCGATCCGACTACACGGATCGCAGTTCGGCGGCGAAACTGGTGCACTGCGACGCCGTCCCGATGCCGGGCTGCGTGGGATTCGAATGACGCAAGGAGTGCGAGAAGGATTACCGGTTCCGGGACTAGGCTGCACGCATGTCCGCGTTGCCATCAACGCAGCCGTTTCGCATCGGGATCGCGCAGCCCGTGCTCGACGACCTGTACGCCCGCCTGCAGCGAACTCGTCGCTCGAGAGTGTTGCCCAGAGCCGGCTGGGACGCCGGCAGCGATCCTGATTACCTCGACGATCTGCTTCACTACTGGCGCGAGGCATACGACTGGCGCGCGCACGAACACGCGCTGAATCAACTGCAGCATTTCGTCGCACGCGTCGATGATGCAAGTCTGCACTATGTACTCGAGGCGGGCCGCGGCCCGCATTCCACGCCGGTGCTGCTGTTGCACGGCTGGCCGGATTCCTTCCTGCGATACCGTGGGGTGATCCCGCTGCTGACCAATGCCGGCGGTGTGGATCAGTCGACCTTCGACGTGATCGTGCCCTCGCTGCCAGGCTTCGGATTCACCGGAGTGCTGCCGCCAGCGGCGGAGATCCCAAGCATCGAACGCTCGGCGCGTCTGCTGCACCGATTGATGACCGAGGTGCTGGGATACCCGCAGTTCATCGTCGCGGGCGGCGATGGCGGCAGCGCCATCGC
>Ga0207675_100005923_pt1 | contig 11662 bp, 7 predicted proteins | sample KBSSwiS42_FD_184305 | JGI IMG/M metagenome (GOLD analysis project Ga0207675, IMG submission 184305) | Switchgrass rhizosphere microbial communities from Kellogg Biological Station, Michigan, USA - KBS Switchgrass S4-2 (SPAdes) (version 2) | ecosystem: Host-associated > Plants > Roots >...
CGGTTCTTCACCGTGGACAATCTCCTCAACCAGGGCAGATTGATGGCGGAGGTCGGCCTCGTCGCCCTTGCCATGACCTTCGTCATCGTGTCGGCGGGCATCGATCTCTCGGTCGGCTCGATCCTGGGGCTGGTCGCGATCCTGCTCGGCGTGTTCTGGCAGAAGCTCGGCCTGCCTCTGCCCGTTGCGATGGGGCTGGGGGTGGTGGTGGGCGGCATCGCCGGCCTCGTCAACGGCATCATCATCACGCGCTTCCGGGTGCCGCCGCTGATCGCGACCCTCGCCACGCTGGCGCTTTATCGCGGCCTCGCCGAAGGCATCAGCCAGGCGCGCTCGGTGCGCGGCTATCCGGAATGGTTCTTCGTGCTGGGGCAGGGCGAGGTGCTGGGCGTGCCGACGCAGCTCTGGATCTTCCTCGCTTGCGCGGTGGTCGCCGCGATCGTGCTCGGCATGTCGACCTTCGGCCGCGCTACCTATGTGACGGGCGCCAATGCCGTCGCCGCGCGCTTCTCAGGCATTCCGGTCGATCGGACCATCCTGCTCATCTACACGGCCTCGGGCCTGATCGCGGGCCTGGCGGCGGTCATCTTCGTGTCGCGGGTGTCGACCACGCGCTCCGACATGGGCACGGGCCTGGAGCTCGACGTCATCACCGCGGTGGTGCTGGGCGGCACCAGCATCTTCGGCGGGCGCGGCACCATCATCGGCACCTTGCTCGGACTCATCCTGATGCAGGCGCTGAAAAACGGCTTGGCATTGGCAGGCGTGAAGGGCGATGGCACGATCGTGGTGATCGGCCTCATCCTGATCGCGACGATCATCATCAGCAATCTGGTGCGACGGGACACCGACGGCTAGCCGTGCGCAGATCCGGGCTGCGGCTGGACCCATGAGAATCCGGGTCAATGGATGGAGGAATGGATGATTAGGACAAGCTTGCTTGCGGCCGTGGCGCTGACGGTCCTGACCGGCACGGCGTGGGCCGAAACCTGGACCGGCGGCGACGACCTGCCGACCAGCCCGCTGGCGTGCGACGCGACGCCGGCCGCCGCCGCGGCCAAGCCCTATGACGGCGGCGAACCGACCGGCGCGCCGGATCGCAAGGGCAAGAAGATCACCGTGGTCGACGTGCCGAAGCTGATCGGCATCGGCTACTTCAACGCCACTTCGAAGGGCATCGCCGACGCGGCCGCCGAGCTCGGCAACGTCGACGCAAAGACCGACGGCCCGACCAAGGCCAACATCGACGAGCAGATCACCTTCATCGACAACTACATCACCAGCGGCGTCGACGGCATCCTGTTCGCCGCCAACGATCCGGTCGCGATCGCGCCGGTGCTGAAGAAGGCGCTGTCGAAGGGCATCAACGTGGTCGGTTACGACGCCAACTCGACGCCGGACGCGCGCCAGTGGTTCGTCAACCAGGCCGAGTTCAACGGCATCGCCAAGGCGCTGGTCGACGACATGGCGAAGGAGATCGGCGAGGATGGCGCCTTCGCCATCGTCACCTCCACCTTCACCACGCCGAATCAGGCGCGCTGGATCGCGGAGATGGGCGCCTATGCCGAGAAGTGCCACCCGAAGATGAAGTGGCTCGAGACGGTCGAAGCGCAGGAAGACAACGTGCTGTCCTTCAACCAGGCCAACACCCTCATCAGCAAATACGGCGATGAGCTGAAGGGCCTGTTCGGCATGACCTCGGTCGCGACGCCCGCCTCGGCGGAAGCGGTGACCCAGGCCGGCAAGTGCGGCACGATCGCGGTGGTCGGCCTCGCCACGCCGAACGCGATGAAGCCCTATGTCGAGAAGGATTGCGTCAAGTCGGTGGTGCTGTGGAACCCGGTCGATCTCGGCTACGCCGCGATGCAGGTGCTCCGCGCGGTCGCCGACGGCGACCTGAAGCCGGGCGCGACCTCGGTGAAGGCGGGCAAGCTGGGCGAACTCCAGGTCATCAACGGCTCGGAGATCCTGCTCGGCGCGCCGTACACCTTCACCAAGGAGAATATCGGCGGCTTCGACTTCTAAGCCGAACCCCGCTGCTGCGCGACGGCGCGCTTGTCCCTAGGGGCAGGCGCGCCGTACATTTTCGCGTCCGCTTGGTGTCGGTAACGGCCGTTGACTTGCCTGAGTCCGCGGCGTTGATGAAGCCTGCCAATGAAGGGGTGCTGGTCAGTCGGCCAGTGAAAAAGGCTGCGGGGAATGTTAAGGATAACGGACCTGACCTGCTGGAGGCGGCGCAATGAACGATCAAGGCCACTCCCTCGAACGCCGCAGGCTATTGCGTTGGCTGGGAGTCGTCGCGCTGGTCCTTCCGGCTGCGCTCGCAGCGTGTGCAAACTCCAATGGGCGGACCTCGAGCGACGTTAGGGGAAGTGACCATCGCGACGGTGATCCCATCAATATTGTCAGGGGTACATATAGGTTTTGAGAGCACCCGTCACCGCGCCGCGCTCCGCGCAAACAAAAGCCCCGCCACGGCGGCGGGCTGCCGGCGCATGGGTTAAGTCGCTTGGCACTCTCCAGGGGCTGATCTGTTATGATGGCATGACTTTCCGCTAGTCCGACCTGGACCGTATCAATCACATAATCGAGGAAAGCAATCGGCGCATCGTGGAGCACGAAGACCGCTTTGAGCGGCTTTGGCGATTCCACCATTAGGTCTGCTTTGTGCCAGGAACAGACTCCGGGCGCGGATCCTAAGCGGACTAGAGGCTAGGCGCCGATACTCAATATTCTCTGGTGGAGCGCCTTGTAGTATTTCTCGATGGTGGTCCCGAATAGAGGATCATAGCCTCGCGCCACCAGCCCGTCGAAATCCGCCCAATCCTCATCGCTAAAGACCGTAAGAAGCCTTGGGAAGAACTTTTCCTCCTCGGTCTCCATATGGTGGCGGGATCGCGTGATATATTCGTCGGCGAGCTTCGTGAACAGCACGCGTGGCAGCTCGACGTCGTGAGCCACATTATGAAGCGCAGCGGCGAACCGATGAGTCAGGCGCGCCAGTTCCTCATGTTCTTTCGTGAGATCGCCAACCAGCCCTTTGGATACCGGATCTCGCCCCAGGAGCCGGCGAAACAGCATTTCCTCACGGGGATGATGGATCAAGCTCGGGTAGTGCAGGGTGTATTCCATGATCTGCTTCATCAGATCGAAGTCGGCCGACCCGTGGGTGTCGTAGGCCTGCAATTCCTCATCAAGAATGCGCAGCAACCGCCGCATGTTGCGATGATCGACCTGCAGGTCATCAAGGATCTGAGGCATGTCGACGCCCTCGCCAGATCGCTGGGCTCACTCCCGGGCTTGATCTGATCTTTGGAATCCAGCTCACCGCGTCACTAAAAGAAGCGAGCACGATTCAGCGCGATCCGCCTCGCGAAGAAGTCCAGCACGTAGCTGACATTGTCTGCCTTCCGCGACGCTGCCGACAATAAGGAACTTACCGGATACACCGGCTGGTCGGCGGTACCGCAAAGGGTCAGAAGGCGCCTTCAGGTGCGACGCCGATATGGCCGCTTAGCGTCGAATAGCAGACCTCGTTTCATATCGTTGGAAGGTCGGCTCAGTGCCAGAAGCGGACGTTCGCATTGACGAGACACGCCGGCCCGCTATGTCCCTTGGCCGACAGGTCTGGATGTGTGGCCAAGCCGCACGGGAAACGCGCGAAGGACGGGAGCGCCGGCTTTCAGCCCTTCGCAGCCAGCTGCTCCGAGCGCAGGCGATCGGCGGTTTAAGTCCGCGATCGCCGATCGCAACTCAGATCGGAGACCACGTGATCCGACCGGCGATATCGCTAATCTCGACCACTATTTTAGGGTCTTAGAGATCCTCGCCGGCGTCACATACAACGGAACTCATTCCTCAGGCGAAGCCGGCGGGCGCGCCGCCTTGCTCCAGGCCGCCAAAACCAACCTGACAACCCCGGGCCTTGGGTCAATGGACACCGCTCGCTCGTTTCCATAGACTCGCGCCCCAGGGGACGGACTGAAACCAGCCTGGGTAATCGAGCGCACATGGTTCGAGCGCACACAGTTCGATGACAGTCGATACTGTCATACCGGCGGCTGAACGACCGGTCCGGCAGCTGCCGCAAAGCACGGCCGCCGCCCTGATAGTGCTCGTCGCCACCTCCGCCGGCTATTATGTTGGCGCGCAGATCGGATTCGAGCTGCGCTTTCCAAATTCCCCCCACTCCATTCTCTGGCCGCCGAACGCCATCTTGCTGGCCGCCTTCATGCTAATGCCGGTCAAGCTTTGGGCTTGGTGCGTCATCGCCGTGCTTCCGGCCCATATCGCCATCTCGTTGCCCGCGGGGGTGCCATTGATCCCGATGTTCGGCTTCTATGTCACCAACACCAGCCAGGCCATCCTCGGTGCCGGGCTCTTCAGGTTCCTCGTCGTGCGGCGCGGGATCGAGACCGCCCATATCCGGATGATCGCCTTCATCGCCTTCGGCGTCTTCCTGGCGCCCATCCTGCTCTCGTTCGCCGACGTCGCGATTGCGATCGGCTCAGGATGGACCACCAACACCTATTGGCAGGCCTGGTTGCTCCGCTTCTTCTCCAACGCCGCTTCGGCCGCCATCATTCTGCCTCCGATCCTCGGCACCGCGCTCGCCTACGCAACCTGGCGGAAGCCCACACCGAAGCGCCTCGCCGAAGGCCTCCTGCTTTCCGTCGTTCTGATCGGGATTGCCGCCATCGCCATCTTCGGCGGCGTGTTCCAGGCGAACGGCCTGCCGCTGTTGTTCTGCGCTTACCTGCCATTCTTGCTCTGGGCCGCGATCCGCTTCACCAGGGTAGGCGCCAGCTGGGCAATGCTCGGACTTGCCGCCGCGACCATGGGAAACATCGCACACTGGCCGAACGGCATCGCCGGCCAGAACGAGATCCTGACCCAGCAGGCGATCTTCCTCCTGATCGCCATTCCGGTTCTCTATCTCTCGGCGCTCTCCAGCGATCTCGCGCGCTATCTGCGCCAGATCAACACCGCGTCCGCACGGCACGATCTCGCAGCCAAGGCAGCGTCCATCGGCGTCTGGGAGTGGCATCCAACAACAGACGGCCTCTATCTTCATCCGCATCTCAAGAATCTCCTCGGCTATCTTGATTCCGACATCCCCAACCGGCGCACCCAATGGCTGAAGCACTATCATCCTGAAGACATCGACACGGTCACGCCGCTGGTCGAGGCCTGCATGCGTGGCGACATACCCTCGCTCGAAGTCGAGCATCGCATGGTTCATCGCGACGGCAGCATCCGCTGGCTGCTCACGCGCGGTGCTCGCATGCACGACGACTCAGATGGGATCGACAAGATGGTCGGCACCTGCGTTGACGTCACCGAGCGCAAGCGAATTGAAGAGGAGCTGAGCACCCTGCGCAATGAACTGACGCATCTGACCCGCGTCCGGATGATGGGCGAGCTCTCCGGCGCGGTGGCGCACGAGATCAACCAGCCGCTGGCCGCCATCCTAAGCAACAGCCAGGCAGCTCAGCTCCTGCTGCAGGATGAGCCGATCGACGTCGCCGAACTCGATCAGGTCCAAGAAGAGATCGCCGAATCCGCGAAGCGCGCCGGCGACGTGATCCATGGGCTGCGAGACCTCCTACGAAAAGGTGAGCCGACCTTCCAGACCCTCGAGATCAACCACGTCATCTCCGAAGTGCTTGATCTTGCGCACAGCGATTTTGTTTCCCACCAGGTCGCTGTTGTCCGGAATTTTGCCGAGAGAACGCGCATCGTCCGCGGCGATCGGATCCAACTCCAGCAGGTGATCCTGAATTTCGTGATGAATGCCTGCGAAGCGATGAAGAACACGCCTTCCAGCGCGCGGACCCTCACGGTCACGACCAGAACCAACGACGATCAGTGGGTCCAGGTTTCGATCGAGGATACCGGCAGCGGCATTGCTCCGGAGATCGAGGCCCGTCTCTTCGAGCCTTTCGCGACCACCAAGAAAAGCGGCCTCGGTCTCGGTCTTTCGATCTGCCGCTCGATCGCCGCCGCCCATGGCGGCCGGCAATGGGCCGAGAACCGGCCCGAGGGCGGCGCTGCCTTCCACATCATCCTGCCGCCCTTTGCCACCTCACAGAACTGAACAAACCACCCGTTCTCCCCAGGGCTCGCTCTCTAGGGATAGACGCGGAGATCCGATCGGCTGAATTCCTGCCTGGGATACTCCATGCGATCGCGGCTTCTTCGAGGGAACCATTGTCGCACGCGCCGGTGCCAAAGCCGGTCATTGGCAACGATACCTGAAGGTGATGTGCACGCCACACAACCATCGGCCAGACCGCGGGCCGACGCCCAAGCTGCGATTCTATTGAGGTCAGGATTTCGGGCACAGTTCCGGAGATCCCGCCTCGAGGCGATACGATTTACGAATTCTTAACAGTTGCGTTGCTTACCAGTTCAAATGCGACGAAGAAGCGACGCCCATAGAAAGTTTCGGACGTTTACGGCGTCTGCACGGTTTCGCCAAGGTACTGGCTTAGCGTCTTTTTAAGCCTCCAAAGGCCTAATCACATGTGATCGTCTATGGCGCTCGCATGGGCCCATGGGGCCACATTGCATATCCACGCCTACAGACGCCGATCGAATGTGACGGAATGGGCTGATGGTCGCGCGGTGGTGGCGGCTAAAACAACGACGAACTTCAGACGACACTCGCAGTGCGGGTCGACGCATCATTTCCGGCGATTGGACGCCCGCGATTCTAACTGTGATCTGCGGTATTGTCATGTCCGTCGGTGGCTTCGCTATCACGCGTCAGTATCACCACAGCATTGAGGAACGCACATTTGTAGCTCAAACGGCACGTCATGCCGAAGCTATTCGGGAGGGGATCAAACGGTATACCGACGCAGTGAACGCGATCGCCACCTTCGTTACAGCCTCGGATCGTATCGATCGGTGGGAATTTCTGCGTTTTGCAAATCTCACGCTCGACAGGTACTCCGGTTTCTCTGCCTTAGCGTGGGTACCGCGCGTCTCGCATTTTGAACGCAGAGCGTTCGAAGCCAGCATGCAGAGAGACGGCCTCTTCGGCCTGACAATCCGAGATGGAAGTTCCGATGGGACCTTGGTAAGAGCCCCAAAGAGGCTTGAATATTTGCCGATCGCTTACTTGGTTCCCTTCGAAGCCAATGAAGATGCGTTAAGCTACGATCTGGGTTCCGAACCTCGCTATCGGAAAGTTCTCGACGACGCCCGCGATTTCGGCCAGCTACAAGCGACCGATCCGTTGGCCCTCCCCCGAGTAAGTCAGACGGGCACCACTGTGTGGCTTATCTTGCCGCTGTATGCCCGAAATAGTTCCACGTCGGACATATCGGAGCGCCGCGAAGCCCTGGTCGGTTTCGCGATTGGAGTGCTGCGCCTCGACGCCTTTGTGAAGGATGTTCTGGGCAATACAGAACCCATTGGCTCGAATCTATCGATCTTCGATGCCAGCGATAACGCGAATAGGAAACTGCTGTTTGAGCTTGTCGATACCTCCGGGAACCAGCCAACTGAAGTCCAGCCATTACAAAGAACCACGATCGATCGGGAAGTTGAAGTAGCCGGGCGCCATTGGTTGCTAGTTGCAACTGCAAACTCAAACACGTCGTTGGAATTTGCCGATCTGTTGCCGTGGTGTGTCGCATTGGTCGTATCATTGTTGACCAGTCTCTTGGCCCAGCACCTGATCACGTCAGTGATGCAACGGCGGACAATTGAGCGTGTGGTCCGTCGTCGTACCGCGGAATTGTCCGATCGGAATGAAGAGCTGCATTCTGAAGTTCTGCAGCGTCAGCGCACAGAGATGGATTTGCGCACAGCTAAAGAGCAGGCCGACGCAGCCAATCAGGCCAAATCGGAGTTCCTTGCGATGATCAGTCATGAGCTACGGACGCCGCTTAATGCGATTATCGGATTCTCTGCGATGTTGTCCGGCGAAGCCGACTTGAAGTTGAGTCCGGAGAACTCGCACGCCTACGCCACAGACATCCACTGCAGCGGCACGCACCTATTAGCACTGATAAATGACATTTTGGATTTATCGAAGGCCGAGGTTGGAAAAGTCGAGATGAATGACACCCTCGTCGACCTGGGAAATGTCATATCGAACAGCGTTGCGATGATCCGCACTCGCGCCGAAGAAGCAGCCATTAAACTGGTAATCGAGCTACCTTCCGATCTGCCATTACTCTATGCGGACGAACGTAAACTGAACCAGATCTTACTCAACTTGCTCTCCAACGCCGTCAAGTTCACACCTAACGGCGGTACGGTTTCCATTGCGGCTATGGAGGAAACTTGTGGCGATCTGATCATGACAGTGTCGGACACTGGCATCGGCATAGCACAGGATGAAATCGAACGGGTGTTCGAACCATTCGTTCAGTTGGATTCGTCGCTGGCGCGCAAGTACGAAGGTACCGGTCTTGGCCTCTCCCTTTCGCGGAGATGGGTGCAACTGCTTGGGGGGAGCCTAATTCTCGAAAGCGACCTCGGGGCTGGTACAGTAGCGCGGCTTAGATTCCCCAGGGAGCGAGTCCGGTCGGCGAAAATAGCAGGCCAAGGCAGATCTGAAGCGACTGATGGCTACCTGGCCAAGAGGCCGAAAGCAGTCGGAGCGGCCTAAGCACAGACATGGCGGCCGCTCCTCGACATACCTATTGCCACCTCCAACACGACCGAAACGCCGGAGATTGCGATGCTTGAGGCTCTTCATAGTGTGGCGAAGCGTGGAGGTCGCATTCGAAATGTGCTTACGAGTGCGGGCATCGTACTCCTGACGGCGTGTTCTCATCCGTCGGAAACCGTAATATCGCCTGTAAAGCCATCGACATCTGCCGCGGTACCAAGTCGACCTTCAGATCCCGAGGTGCGTGCGGCTCAAGAAGCGCTTGCGGGGCTGGGTTACTATCGTGGGCCCATCGACGGAATTACCGGTCCCAAGACACGTGCGGCGGTCGCAAAGTACCAAACCGATTTGGGACTGCCTCCCGACGGCAAGATATCGCGCGACCTCGTTGCGCAGGTAGCGAGAGCACGCCCAACATCAAAACATTACACTCATGTCGACCCAACTGTCGGGCCGATCTATGAAGCCGGTGATGCCTATATATACACAGACGGTCAGGTCGAGACTGTAGTTTCCGTGAACGAGTATCGTGTGGATTGGAAGAACGCTGTCGGCTCAAGATGGTCAACTGCCCCCGATTTTACGCTGCCGTCGAACCAGACAGACAATGGCGCTATAACTGTGCAACGCCCCTTTACCTGGCCACTCAAGGTTGGTGCTACTGCCACTTATGGCGTAGTGGCCACAATCGCCAACCCGGGGAATCCAGATCGCAAGACGGCTGAGCCTTGGCAATGCATCGTAGCAGGTCGAGAACAGACATCTGTGCTTGCGGGCATCTTCGATACCTACAAAATCGTGTGCCAGCCCAGTACGGGCGCTCCTGGTACAACACCGTCGCGTTCGTGGTACTACGCACCGGCCATCGGCAACTTCGTCCGCTACGTCGACAATGCGACAGCACCGTCAAATGACCCCCCTGGAACTCGATCTCGGGACCTTATCGCGATATCTCCCAGCGTTAGCAGTTGGCCGTCGGAAGCACGGATCGGCCTCGATTGGGCAGTATCTCATGCCCTCGAAGTCGAGCCGGATGGGCGGCCGGTGCCCTGGGAGAGTAGTGCGATAGCGGCGCGTTTCGTCATCAAGCCAGGTCGCCGGTTTGATTCCGACAATTCCGGCCAATGCCGCCAGTTCACCCAGATGCGCACTGCGGCCGACGGCGCTCAACGCCTCTATCCAGGCGTTGCGTGTCGACGCGCGGGCGGTCGTTGGCAAGTTGTAGGTCTGGACGGCAGACCTAGGTCAGTCACACTTGCGACTCCGTAGTGGAGCTCTTTATGTCGAGCGCTTCGCGCACGCAGAGGTCCGCTAAGGGTTGTAGCAGCGCTGAGGGCGACGTCACCTCCACAATCGGCTCCTCGAGCCCGCGAATCCCGTTCACAGCACGATAGATGAGCGTCGCAGGCGAGTTGAGCGGCGAGTCGGGTTCGATTCCCATTCCTCCGGCTCGGACCGCGTAGTTGCTCATGTCCGCTATGTGCCAGGAGCGGACATGGCGTCGAGATCACGTCAAGTGCTTGTGCATCTACATGGGGCCCCGCGGTCGCCCACCTAGGTGAACCGCTTCGCTGCGTCGATCGCCAGCCCCAGACCGACGCTTCCGAACATGTCACCGGGGACTGCGCGCGCGTTCGGAAGATGCGCCAGGATCCGGTCGCGCACCGCCGGGATGCCGGTCGAGCCACCGGTCAGGAAGACGGACTCGACCGCCGCGGGTTTGACTGCCGCCGCGCGGCAGCAACGATCGATCGTCTCGATCAGGCGTCGCGTGTCTTCTTGGACGGCGCGGTCCACATCCCCGCGCGTCATCTCGATCGAGACGCTTGGCTCAATCGGCAACGTGAGGCTGGCGGCCTGAACCTCCGACAAGGCGATCTTGGCCGCTTCGACTTCGCCGGCGATCTGGTGCCCCCTCCTGCGCACAAACACCTGCAGCAGACGCTGGAGCAGCTCCGGCTGATCCGCGGTCGGAATGACCGTTCTCAGGTAGCTCAGATTCTGCGGCGTATAGAGGAAGGGGATCTTGTGCCAGGTCGCAAGGTCATGGAACAGATGCGATGGCATTGGCAAGCTCTTCTCGCCCAGGCGGACGTCGTAGCCGAGGTGCGGCATCACCTTATCGATGCTGAGGCCTCGATCGAAATCGGTGCCGCCGATGTGGATTCCGGTGCGGCCAAGAATGTCCGTGCCGCGATCGACGTGCTTTGCCCGCTCCGGCGACAGGCGGGCGATCACGAAATCGGAAGTGCCGCCGCCAAGGTCTACGATCAGCGAGAGCTCTTCCCGATCCAGCGTCTGCTCGTAGGCAAGGGCCGCTGCGATCGGCTCGAGCTGCGTCTCCACATGGCGAAAACCCTGCGCCTTCGCCGCGGCCACCAGCTCCGCTTCCGCGCGGCGGTCCGCGACATCGTCGTCATCGACAAAGCGAACCGGCCGTCCCAGGACCGCGCTGTCGAGGGCGCCGGGCCGCTCCATGCGATGCAGCTGCTGATCGGCCAAGCGCTTCAGATGGCGCAGGAACATGCCGATGATGGCGCGCATCGCCACGCGCTTGCGCTGGATCGTCGTCGTCTCTTCGATCAGCGAGCTTCCGAGCACACTTTTCAAGGCGCGCAGCAGTCGGCCTTCGGCACCCTCCACGTAGGTCCGGATGGCATCGCGGCCGAACCGGACGGAATGGTCCTCGAAATCGTAGAATACCGCGCTCGGCAGCGTGACCGCCTCGCCCTCCAAAGGACAGAGGAAGGCACGGCCGTTGGCATGCAGAGCCAGGGTCGAGTTTGAGGTGCCGAAATCCAGTCCGCAAAACTGTGCAGCCATTGCACGCATACCCGTCAGAGATCCGCTAAGAGAAAGCGCTGACCGCGATTCCCGCGAGCCTGGCCGCCAGCGGCACCGGCAGAGGGCTCGGATTGAGGCACATAATCTGGAAGCCCTCTCAATCCTGAATGACGTAAACCTTGCCCGGCTTGCCGTTGGCGCCGGCGGAGCCGGGTTTGCCGCGATCGCCGGAATCGCCCTTGGCGCCGA
>Ga0207675_100005926_pt1 | contig 11661 bp, 8 predicted proteins | sample KBSSwiS42_FD_184305 | JGI IMG/M metagenome (GOLD analysis project Ga0207675, IMG submission 184305) | Switchgrass rhizosphere microbial communities from Kellogg Biological Station, Michigan, USA - KBS Switchgrass S4-2 (SPAdes) (version 2) | ecosystem: Host-associated > Plants > Roots >...
GGGTGAGGTCTTCGTAGAGCTTGATCGGGAGCATCTCGCCGCCGGCGTCGCCGTACTGGGCGCGGGCGCGGCGGTAGACCTGCTCCACCACGGCGCTCACCTCCGCCGGCACCCCGGCGTGGCCGGCCAGGTCGACGGCAAGACCGAGGTCCTTGCAGGCCAGAGCGAGCGCGAACGAGTCGTCGTAGTCGCCGGCCTCGAGCACGGACAGCACGTCGCGCTCGAGGAAGTTGCTCGCCGCCGGGCTGGCCAGCAGGCACCGGCGCAAGGTGGCCAGGTCCACCCCGGCCTGGGTGCCGATGGTGAGCACCTCGGCCGTGGCCACCAGGTGGGCGAACCAGAGCAGGTTGATCATGAGCTTGACCGTGTAGCCCGCGCCGTGGCCGCCCACGTGCAAGATCCGCTCCGGGTCGCCCATCGCCTCCAGCAGCGGCCGGACCCGGTGGAAGACCGCCTCCTCGCCGCCGACGAAGATCTGCAGCGTGCCCGCTCTGGCGCCGGTGGCCATGCCGCTCACCGGGGCGTCGAGAACGGCGACGTCGCCGGCCACGGCCCGGACCCGGTCCGCGACGGCGGGGACGCTGGTGGACATGTCGATCCAGACCGAGCCCGGCGCCAGCCCGGAGAGCAGGCCATCCGGGCCGAGCAGCACCCGCTCCACGTGCGCGGGCGCCGGCAGCATGGTGATCACCGCCTCGCGGCCGGCCGCGGTGTCCTGCGGGGTGGCGGCCCAGCCGGCCCCGGCGACCTCCAGGCCGGCCGCGGCCTCGCGGCGGATGTCGTGCACGAGCAGGTCGTGCCCGGCGGACAGGATGTTGCGGCTCATGGGACCGCCCATGGAGCCGAGCCCGATGAAGCCGACTTTCATGCTGCGCTCCGGGTGGGTGGTGGCTCAGCGGACGTGCTCGGTGCGGAAGAAATCGCTGGAAACCCGGCCCGTTCGGGATAATCCTGCGGTGAAGAACGGGTTGGCCGGCTCGTGCCTGGCGGCGAGGATCTCGTCCAGCTTCGGCGCGCCGGTGGCGCCGTTTTCCAGTGCCTTCCTGGTGGCGGTCCGGTTGTTCTGGTAGACCAGCTCGGCGTCCCGGGCGGCGGGGTTGACCCAGATGGCCGCGATGAGCAGCAGGTCCTCGGCTTCTTCCGGGCTGATCACGCCGTCCGCGACCGCGTCGGCGACACCGCCGGCCACGCCCGCCTGAGCCGCGCCCCAGGTGAGGTCGCCGTGCCGCTCGTCGGCCATGGCCGCCTTGTTCACGAACAAGGTCAGCGGCTTGACCGGCAGGTTCGGCCGCAGGATCGTGACGAAGGCCGAGTGTCCCGGTCTCGGCATGGCCAGCGCCGTGGCCCAGGCCGTGCCGACCGGCCCGTCGCGGCCGCCGAGCACCGTGTTGACGTGCGCCGCCTCGGCGCCCTCCCCCACGAAGCTCTCGCCGATCAGCACCCGCGATGTCCGGTTCTGGTCCTGCATGGGGGCATCGTATCCAGCGGTCTTGGCTGCTCAGGCGGCCGGGGTCAGGGTACCCATGGTAACCAGCTCGACCAGCGGTTCCAGGTCGGCCGGCAGTGTGCCGTCGGCCTGGGTGAACGGGACGAGTTCCCTGATCATCCGGTAGGCACGGCCGGTGCCCAGGCCGAGCTGACCGGGCGCACGCAGGTCGATGGCCTGGGCCGCGACCACCAACTCGATCGCCACGACCCGGGCGGACAGGGCGATCATGTCGGCCAGCCGCCGCGCGGACAGCGGCGCCATCGTGGCCCGGTCCTCGATGCCCTCGCCCTTCACCGAGCTGGCCAGTTCGTAGGAGACCGGGTGGGCCAGGGTGCGGGCCTCGACGGTGATGGCCTGGCCGGCCACCGCCAGCTCGGCCAGCGCGTCGTCCGGTGAGCCCGCGCCGGCGGCCAGGCCGGCCGGCAGCCCCGAGTAGGGCGCCTGCAGCAGCTTTACCGCGCGCTCGTTCGCGCTGGTCACCACCGGGGCGAGCGCGATGCGCAGGAAATCGAGGGCGGCGGCGAGATGGCCGATGTCGAAGTTGCCGACCGACACGATCCGGCCCTGCTCATTGCCGGGCTCATTTCCGGGCTCATTCGTGGCGGGCACCACGACCGGGTTGGACTGCGAGGAGTTGAGCTCGATCTGCAGGATGCTCATGACGTAGCCGAGCGCGTCCCTGGCCGCGCCGTGGATCTGCGGCAGGCAGCGGAAGGTCAGCGGATCCTGCAGGAACCGGGCCGCACCCGGCTGCCACAGGTAGCTGCCCGCCAGCAGCAGCCGCAACTGGTGCAGCGTGGCGACCAGGCCGGGGAACGGCCTGATCTGCTCGATGACCGGGTGCAGGCTGGCTACGTTGGCGCCGAACGCCTCCAGGTCGAGCGCGCCCGCTACGTCGAACACCGCCAGCAGGGCCTCTGCGTCGGCGGTGGCCAGACAGGCCCACGCCGTGGTGAAGGCGTTGCTGCTGACCAGGGCGAGCCCCTCGTTCTCGGCTACCTCGAAACCGCTGCGGGTGATAAGGCCATGAGCGAGGTCGGCCATCGGGCCGAGGTCCCCCTGGCCGATCGAGCCGAGCCGGCGCACCGGCGGCGCGAACCCCTCGTTGAGCAGCGTGACGATCATCTCGGCCAGTTCGGGACGGACGCCGGTGACGCCCGTGGCGTAGCTGTTGGCCAGGCAGAGCATGGCGCCGCGGACCACGTCGGCCGGGGCCGCGTCGCCCTGGGCGATCCTGTGGTTGAGCACCAGGCGGTGGTTGAACCGCTGCCGCTCGGCCGGGTCGAGCAGGTACGCCTTGCGCTCGCCCACCCCCGTGGTCAGGCCGTATACGGGCTCGCCGCCGGCGAGAACGTCCTGGACGATCGCTCGGGACCGGCGCATGGCGGCGAGCGCCTCCGGCGCCAGCGCGACCGTCTCGCCGCGCCGTGCAGCTGCCACGACCTGCGTAACAGTCAGGTCACGTCCGTTGAGCGTGATCGTCATTAATTGCTCACCCATCTATAACTGAGCTAGGCTCTGCCGTTCCAGGGCTGTTCCGCGTGAGGCGGCTCAATACTCCTGAGGCGGCCAGTATCAAGGAGGCCAGCGGTGGCAGCGTTCCTTCTGAGGCGCCTCGGCTTTATGATCCTGACGTTGTTTCTCCTCAGCCTGATCATATTCTTCGCCGGTCAGGTAGTCCCCGGTGATCCCGGCCGCGCCGTCCTCGGGCCGTTCGCCGCCAATAGCGCGGTGCAGGCCCTCGACCATTCGCTCGGCGTGGACAAGCCGCTGGTGACCAGGTACCTGAGCTGGCTCGGCGGGCTGCTGCACGGGGATTTGGGTAAATCGTATGCGTACCAGAGCGCGGTCGCGCCGTTCGTCCGGGCCGCGCTGATCAATTCGATCAAGCTGGCCGCGCTCGCGTTCATCATCGTGGTGCCGCTCGGCATCGTCGGCGGCGTGATCGCCGCGTTCTACGAGGGTCGCTCGGCGGACCGGGTCATCTCCGTGACCGGGCTCTCCCTGACCAGCGTGCCCGAGTTCGTATCCGGCATCGTGCTGATCGTGATATTCGGCGTGACGCTGAAGTGGCTGCCGGTAACCGCGTCCGCCGGCGCCGGCGCCGGGGTCTTCAACCAGTTCCGGCACCTGATCTTGCCCGCTATACCACTCGTTTTGGTCCTTTTCGGTTACATTGCCCGTATGGCCAGGGCGGGGACCATCGAGGTGCTGAACTCGGACTACACACGGACCGCGGTACTCAAGGGACTGCCGGAGGCGACCGTGATCCGCCGGCACGTGCTGCGCAACTCGCTGCTGCCGACGATCACGGTCATCGCGACCCAGACCGGGTACCTGATCGGCGGGCTGGTGGTGGTGGAGGTGCTGTTCAATTACCAGGGCCTCGGGAACCTGATCTACAAGGCCGCGGTAGGCAAGGATTTCGCGATGCTGGAAGCGGGGGTCCTCATCATCGGCGTGGTCTACGTGGTGGCCACGCTGATTGCGGACGTGCTGCTGACCTTGCTCAATCCGCGGCTGCGCCTCGGGGGCACGGAATGAGCGGCTCCGTGCCGCAGCCGGCCGAACCGGGCGCCGCGTCGCCCGTCGACCCGGTTGCGCCGATCGATCGCACGGGCGGGTATCTCGGGGCGACCGGAGCGGCCGCGGTGGCGGCCGCCAGCCGGTCTACGCCGGCCCGATGGCGACTGCTGCTGCGCAAGGCGACGTTCTGGGTCGGCGCGATCATCGTGCTGTTCTGGGTGGTCTGCGCCATCTTCGGGCACCTGTTCGCGCCGTACGACCCGCTGGCGCAGGATCTGCTCGCCAACAACCAGGCTCCGTCGGGGGCGCACTGGTTCGGCACCGACCAGCTCGGCCGGGACGTGCTGTCGCGGGTCATCGTCGGCGCCAGGTACATCCTGATCATCACCCCGCTGGCGACGCTGATCGGCACCGTCCTCGGCACCGCGCTCGGCCTGGCCATGGGCTACTTCGGCGGCTGGTTCGACTCGGTGGTCAGCCGGATCGTTGAGGCCATCCTCGCGCTGCCCTTCGCGATCATCATTTTGCTCTTCGCGGTCGCCATCGGCCCGTCCGTGGGGTCGATCACGGTCATCATCGGCCTGGTCTTCACGCCGCTGATCGCGCGGACGGTCCGGACGGCGGTGCTGGTCGAGCGACATCAGGACTACGTGTCCGCGTCCCGGTTGCTCGGCGAGAGCCCGGCCCGGGTCATGTTCGGCGAGATTTTGCCCAACGTCCTGCCCGCCATCGTGGTCGAGTTCACGGTCCGGCTCGCCTACGCGGTCTTCGCGCTGGTCACGCTGTCCTTCCTCGGCTTCGGCATCAAGCCGCCCACCCCGGACTGGGGCGGGGACATCGCGGCCAACTACAGCGGCCTGCTGGCCGGCTACTGGTGGCAGACGCTGTTCCCGGCGCTCGCCATCGCCTCGCTGGTGATCGCGGTCGCCTTGATCGCGGACTCGATTGAGCAGGTGCTCAACGCATGACCACTGACCAGGCGTCGTCGGCGTCGTCGGCTCTCGCGGCTTCGGGGCCGGCGCTCGTCGTCTCGAACATGGACGTCACCTACCGGGTGCGAGGCCAGGATCGCCTCGCCCTGCGGAACGTCTCGTTCTCCATCGGACGCGGCGAATCGTACGGGCTGGTGGGCGAGTCCGGATCCGGCAAGTCCACGGCCGCGCTCGCGCTGGTGCGTTACCTGCCGAGCAACGGCCGGGTGAGCGGCGGGACGATCAGCATCAACGGGCTGAACCCGCTGTCCATGGGTAAGAGGGACCTGCGCCAGCTGCGGGCCAGGACCATCTCGATGGTGTACCAGGAGCCCGGGCGGGCGCTGAACCCGTCCCTGCGGGTGGGCCGGCAGATCGCCGAGGTCTTCGAGGTCGCCGGGGAGTCGTCCGGGTCGGCCATGGCGTCGGCCGAGGACATGCTGCGCAAGGTCCAGATCTCCGATCCCGGCCGGGTCATGCGGCGGTATCCGCATGAACTGTCCGGCGGGATGGCGCAGCGGGCGGTGATCGCGATGGCGCTGGCCTCTTCGCCGTCGGTGCTGATCCTGGACGAGCCGACCACCGCGCTGGACGCGACCGTGGAGGCCGAGGTGCTCGACCTGGTCGCCGCGCTACGCCAGGAGTTCGACACCTCGGTCCTGTTCATCAGCCACAACCTGGCCGTGATCGCCAAGATGTGCGATCGGGTGGGGGTGCTCTACGCGGGCGAACTGGTCGAGGAGGGGCCCGCCCGGCAGGTGTTCGACGACCCGCGGCACCCGTACACGGTCGGGCTGCTGCGCTGCATCCCGCGGCGCGGGCAGCGCAAGGACCGCGACCGGCTGGACACCATCCCCGGCTTCCTGCCCGCGCCCGGCCACTCCCTGAGCGGCTGCGTGTTCGCGCCGCGGTGTGCGCTCGCGCGGGACCGCTGCCGGTCCGAGTCACCGCCGTTCTTCGACGTCGGCGACCTGCGGACCGCGCGCTGCTTCTACCACGAGCAGGCGCCCGACCTGCCCCGGGCCACCCCGTCCTCGACGCCGGCCCTGGCGACCGACGGGATCGGCGGCCCGCTGGTCGAGGTGGAGAAGCTGTCGAAGACCTTCGGCGGCGGCGTCCAGGCGCTGGCCGGGGTGGACCTGGTGGTGCACCGCGGCGAGACGCTCGGCCTGGTCGGCGAGTCGGGCAGCGGCAAGACCACGCTGGCCCGGGTCCTGCTCGGGCTGATCGCGCCCGACCCGGGCTCGGTCGTCACCCTGGAGGACAAGCCGCTCAGCCCGGACGCGCGGCGGCGGCCGCGGGAGGTCCTGCGCGCGCTGCAGATCGTGTTCCAGAACCCGGACTCGGCGCTGAACCGGCGGCACTCGGTGCGCAGCCTGATCAGCCGCCCGCTGACCCGGCTGGCCGGGCTGTCCGGGAAGGCGTTGCAGGACCGGCTGGCCGAGCTGATCGCCTCGGTCCGGCTGGAGGACCGCCATCTGGCGCTGCGGCCCAGCCAGCTGTCCGGCGGGCTGAAGCAGCGGGTCGCGATCGCGCGCGCCTTCGGCCCCCGGCCCGACGTGGTGGTCTGCGACGAGCCGACGTCGGCGCTCGACGTGTCGGTACAGGCGGCCATCCTCAACCTGCTGGCCGACCTGCAGCAGCAGGAGCACGCCACCTACCTGTTCATCTCGCACGACCTGGGCCTGGTCAGGTACCTGTCCGACCGGATCGTCGTGCTCTACCTGGGGCGGGTGATGGAGGTCGGCCCGGCCGAGACCGTCTTCACCGGGCCGCATCACCCGTACACCGAGGCCCTGTTCTCGGCCGTGCCGTCGCTGGACGGCCAGCGCCCGGACCGGATCAGGCTGCAGGGCGAGATCCCGTCCGCGGCCAATCCGCCCAGCGGCTGCGTCTTCCACACCCGCTGTCCGCGCCGGCTGTCTACCGGAATCTGCGAATCCACCGAACCCCCCCTGCTCGAAGAAGAGCCGGGTCACCTGATCCGCTGCCACATCCCAATCACCGAACTGCGACAACTGCAGCTAAATGAACCCGCCCCATCCCAGGGAGGCTCTGCATGACTCGGAAGATCGACCACAAACGCCTTGGGCAGCTCCGCGAGGGCCAGGGCGAGATCGCTAACCACATCATCGACGAGTTCGCCGCCGGACGGTTGTCCCGCCGCGACTTCATCCGCCGCGGCACCGTGGTCGGGATTTCCGTACCGCTGCTCGGGTCGATCCTCGCCGCCTGCGGCAGCAGCGGGTCGAGCTCGTCTCCGTCCGGCGGGTCCTCCTCCGCCGCGGGCGCGCCCGGCGCGGTGATCAAGGCGGGCATCGTCACGCCCACCGGGGCCATCAACCCGGTCACCGTGGCCGACCAGGGCGGCCTGGACATGCTCGGGCAGACCGGAGAGTACCTGTGCCTGTCCACCCAGACGCTGACCTTGAAGCCGGTGCTGGCCACCAGCTGGACACCGAACAGCAAGGCCGACGTGTGGACGTTCAAGATCCGCCAGAATGTCAAGTTCCACAACGGCCAGGCGCTGACCGCCGATGACGTGGTGTACACCTACCAGCTGCACACCAACCCCAAGGGCGAGGCGAACGCGCTGTCTGCCTTCGGCGGCGTGCTGCTCCCGGCCGGGGTGAAGAAGGTCGACGACTTCACGGTGGAGTTCCACCTCAGCGCCCCGAACGGGAACTTCCCGTACCTGACCTCCTCCGACAACTACAACATGATCATCTTGCCGAAGGGCTACGACCCGGCTAAGTGGCAGAGCACGTTCCTCGGCACCGGGCCGTTCAAGCTCGGCTCGTACACGCCGAAATCCGGGGCCACGTTCACGCGCAACGAAAGCTACTGGGGCAAGAAGGCGCTGCCCTCGTCGACCCAGTTCACCTTCTACGACACCCAGAACCCGATGATCCTGGGGCTGACCGGCGGGACGATCGACGTGGTCGGGCAGTTCGCCGTGGCCGGCGCGCAGGAACTGCTGACCGGCAGCTACAACATCATCAAGCTGAAGTCCAGCGCGCACCGCCAGCTATCCATGCGCAACGACAAGGCCCCGTTCACCGACGCGCGGGTCCGGCAGGCGATAGCGCTCACGCTCGACCGGCCCGCGATCGTCAAGGCGCTGTTCCAGGGCTTCGCCGACGTGGGCAACGACAGCCCGTTCGCGCCCGTCTACCCGTCCACCAACACCAGCGTGGCCCAGCGGACGAAGGACATCGCCAAGGCCAAGTCGCTGCTGGCCGCGGCCGGCCACGGCTCGGGCTTCAGCACCCAGCTGGTCACCGAGAACTTCGTCGAGATCCCCCAGTACGCGCAGATCGTCGCCCAGTCGGCCAAGGAGATCGGGGTCAACATCGGCCTGAAGGTGGAGAGCTCGAGCCAGTACTACGGCAAGGCCACGTTCGGGAACTCCGACTGGCTCGACGCCACCATGAGCCTGGTCGACTACGGGCACCGGGGCGTGCCGAACGTGTTCCTGACCTCGCCGCTCGAGACGTACAACGCCAAGACGGGGACCGGCACATGGAACGCCGCCCACTTCGCCAACGCGCAGTACGACAAGCTGGTGGCGCAGTACATCGCCGCCTCGGACCTGGGTACGCAGAAGACCCTCGCCGGGCAGATCGAGACGCTGCTGCTGGCGCAGACGCCGATCATCTTCGGGTACTTCTACAATTACCTGACGGCGACGACCAAGGGCGTGACCGGGGTCTACCCGACCGCGGTCGGGCACCTGTTCCTGTACGACGCCGCGAAGAGCTAGGGCCTCCTGAGCTAGCGCACTCCGGGGCTTTCGGAGTGCGCTAGCTCAGGAAGGGAATGCAGCCCGGATGGCTACCCAGAAGCGAGCCAGGTCCGACCCGCACGGACACGATCACGGGCACCACCACCGGGATGTATCCGGCGGCTGGCTTCGGCCGGCTGTGTTCGGCGCCATGGACGGCCTGGTCACCAACGTGTCGCTGATCGCCGGGGTGGGGGGCGGCGGCGGGAGCGCGCACACCATCGTGCTCACCGGCCTGGCCGGCCTGGCCGCGGGCGCCTGCTCGATGGCCGCCGGGGAGTACGTGTCGGTCTCCTCGCAGAACGAGCTCGTCCAGGCCGAGGTAGACAAGGAACGGCTCGAGCTGGAGAACAACCCCGTGTTCGAGCAGGCCGAGCTGGCCACCATGCTCCGGGCCCGCGGCGTCAGCGCGGCCACCGCACGGCAGGCCGCCGCGGAGATCTCGGCGTACCCGGACAAGGCGCTGGCCGTGCACGCGCTGGAGGAGCTAGGCGTGGATCCGGGCGAGCTGCCCTCGCCGGTGGTGGCCGCGGGCGCCTCGCTGGCCTCGTTCGCGGTCGGCGCGATCATCCCGCTGATCCCGTACCTGTTCGGCCTAGATGTGCTGGCCGTCGCGCTCGGGCTCGCCGCCGTGGCCGCGATCGTTGGCGGGGGCATGGTGGCCCGGCTGACCAGCCGACCGTTCTGGCGGGGCGCGATCCGGCAGCTGGCCCTAGGCGCCTGCGCCGCCGCGGTCACCTACCTGATCGGGGTGGGTGTCGGTCACGTAGCCGCCTGAACCGTGGTCGCGCTGGTTCTGGCTCTGGCTCCCGTTCTGGCTCTGGCTCTGGTTCAGGCTCCGGCTCTGGTTCCGGCTGTGGTTCCGGGTCCGGTTCCGGCTCCGGCTCTGACGGGACAGGATGAGGGCGGTGGCTACGGCGGCAGTGAGCGCCGCGGTCAGGTGCCCGACCGCGGCCACGTCGAGCTGGCTCAGACCGCCGAAGATCTGGCCGGGAAACACCAGCACCACGAGATCCGCGGCGGCCAGCGCGCGCACCAGCCAGCCGCCGCAGATCAGCGCGATCACGATGGCCGACAGCACCACGTAGGACGGGCCCACGTCGCTGATGTGCCGGTTCGCGGCGGCGAGCTGGCCGACGTCGATCCGGTAGGCGAGGATGCCCTCGCTGACCAGGGATCCGATCACATGCCCGGCCAGGCAGACCAGCGCTGTCCTGGTGTTGCCGAGGGCACGGTTCGCGCCGAAGACGGCCGGCGCGATCAGCGCCGGCCAGGCCGCGAAGAACCCGGACGTGACGAACGCGGAGACCAGCAGCGGCCCCACCGGCTCGTGCTCCAGGTTGGCCACGTTCGTGCTGGCCCAGGCGATCAGCCGGGCCTGGGCGTCCGGGTCCAGCAGGGTGTAGGCGAGCCCGGCCGCGACAACGCCGGCCAGATACGCCATGGCGAAGCCGTAGCGTCGCAGCAGAACTCGCACCGCCACCTCAGCTGGCCGGGCTGGTCAGGGCCGGGCTGGTCGAGGCCGGGCTGGTCGAGGCCTCGTTGATCAGGGCCTGCCCGGCGACCGGGACGCCGAGCTGCAAGACCAGCCAGATGCGGCCGGGGTCGGAGAGCACGCGCGGTTCGGTCAGCGGGTCCCCGTCGACCACGATCAGGTCGGCGAGCTTGCCCTCGGTGACCGTGCCGATGTGCTCGCCCAGGCCCAATGCCTCGGCTGCGGTCCGGGTCGCGGCGACCAGGGCTTCGGCCGGGGTGAGCCCGTGATGCACCATCCGCTGGATCTCCAGTCCGGTGGCCAGGCTCACGTCACTGCCGAGCGCTATCGGCACGCCCGCCAGGCGGGCGGCTCGCATGCTGGCCGCGCCCTGCTCGAGGTTGAACTGCGCCAGCCCGGTCAGCACGGGAGGCATCCCGGGATCGGCGTGCGCCGCCTCGGCGCCGAGCGGCTCCCCCGGCCCGGCCGCCGGGTCGACCGCCTCCCCCATTCCGGCCATCCAGTAGTAGCCAGACAGCGTAGGCACCAGGACTTGTCCCCCCGCGGCCATCGCCTCCAGCAGGTCCGGCCGCTGGTGCAGGTACATGCCGTGCTCGATGGTATCCGCGCCGTGCCTGATCGCCCCGGCGCAGCCGTCCAGGCCCTCCGCGTGCGCGGCCACCCGGTAGCCCAGCCGGTGCGCCTCGTCGGTGACGGCGGCCAGTTCCGGCTCGGTGAGCTGAAGCGGATCGGGGTCCTCGAGTTCGTTGGAGCGAGCGCCGGTCGTCATCACCTTGACGAAGTCCGCGCCGTACCGGATCTGTTCCCTGACCGCGCGCCTGATGTCGTCCGGACCATCCGCCTCCCGGTACATGTCGCCGTAGAAACGCCCGCCGGGTGCCGTGGCCGAGATGATTTTCCCGCAGGTCAGCAGCCGGGGACCACGGAACGCGCCATAGCGCATGGCCTGCCTGGCCTCCTGCGGCATCAGCCCCTGCGACCCGCAGACCCGGATAGTGGTCACGCCGAGGCGCAGGTAGTCGCGGAGTTCGGCCTGCAGGAAATGCGCCGCTACCCCGGGCAGCGCCCCCTCGGCCCCCTTGGCGGTGTGCGGCACGCGGCCAGACGCGTGGGTGTGCGCGTCGGTCAGTCCCGGCATCAGCACCCGTCGGCCCAGGTCCACCGGGCGGGCACCGTCCGGGCACCGCTCCCGGTCGTCCGCGACGCGGCGGATGACGCCGTCTTCGATCAGGATCGCGGTGTTCTCGCGCAGCGCCGCCCCGGTGCCGTCGAAAAGCCGCGCGCCGGTCAGCCAGAGTCGCCCCTCCTCCGGGGCCGGAGCCGCGATCAGAGCCGGGAACCTATGCGCCACGTCGTTACCACCCTTTGCTGTCTTCTCACGCGGTATCCCCAGACT
>Ga0207675_100005929_pt1 | contig 11659 bp, 9 predicted proteins | sample KBSSwiS42_FD_184305 | JGI IMG/M metagenome (GOLD analysis project Ga0207675, IMG submission 184305) | Switchgrass rhizosphere microbial communities from Kellogg Biological Station, Michigan, USA - KBS Switchgrass S4-2 (SPAdes) (version 2) | ecosystem: Host-associated > Plants > Roots >...
TCGCCACAACTTGAAATACTGGGAGGATGGGGAGTGGCTTGGTCTCGGCTGTGGCGCGCACACGACGCGCGCGGCACGGCGGGCGCGTAACATCGCAGGGACGGACGAGTACATCCGCCGTCTCGAGACCGCGGGCGCTGGCGCCGGGTCGCTGCAGGCGCTGGAACGGGCGGCGGCGGCGCTGCGCGCCCGCGCGGACTGGCTGGACGGGCAATCCCGCGCCATGCGCGCGAAGGCGCGCGCAAAGTAACGTAAGGCGGCCTGGCGCGGGTACACTGCCAGCGAATGGCGGGGCAGCGACGCGCGCAGGCGCTGATTCTGATCCCGCTCGCGCTCGCCGCCGCGACAGCGCGCGCCCAGGAAACCAGCGAACCACCGCCCGACAACGAGCACTACCAGCTGCGCGCCGAGCTGGGGGGCGAGTACGACAGCAACGCGCATCGGGTCGAGCAGGTCGCGAACGTGGGCGCCGACGTCGTCGGATCGTTCCTGCAACGCCTGGTGCTGAGCGGGCAGCTCACCGATCAGGTCGCGCCACGCCACGCGATCGCCTGGTCCGCGACGGCGGCGGCCAAGATCTTCGACGCCCCGGCCGCCCGTAGCGAGAACGTCGCCATCGCGCAGTCGTCGCTGGTCTGGCGAGCCGCGCTGGGACCACACACGTCCCTCGCACCCTCGGGCACCTACTACGAAGCGTTCCAGAGCTGGACGCCGGAGGGCGATCCCGCCGGCGAGCGCCGCGACTTCCGCTCGCTGGCGCCCACGCTGGAGCTGCGCACCGGCCTCTCCGACAGCATCGATCTGGGCGTGACCGCCGGGTACCGCTGGCTGCTGTTCAAACCGGATCGCGATTTCGATTTCAACGGCCCGACCGCCGGCGTGAACCTTCGCTGGCTGTACGACACCGAGAGCGGCGCCGACTGGGAAGCGCGCGCCGGCGCAGCGCTGGAGCATCGCGGGTTCGCCGGCCCCGCGCACATCGGCAACTGCCCGCCGGACGGCTTGCCCTGCCCGGGCGTCGAGGCGCGCACCGACAGCTTCCTGATGGCGCAGGCGGACGTGACCCGCACCGGCCGGATCCTGCTGGGCGCGGGCTACGTCTTCCAGCACAACGGCTCGAACAGCTTCGGCGAGACGCTGCTGCGCCACATCGCCTTCGCGCGCGTCGCCACCGCGCTGCCGCTGGGACTCTACGTCGCGGCGCGGGCGGACCTGGCGTTCGTGTTCTACCGGGATTCGATCCCGGTCGCGCGCGCGGTCGACATGATGACGATGATCGCCGGCAAGCCGTTCATCAACATCGAGGACGAGAACCGATCCAGCGTGCGCGTCGATCTATCGCGCGACATCAGCGAGAAGCTGCGCGGGCAGCTCCGCTACACCTTCTACGCGAACGAGCTGGGCAGCAGCGGCGGCACGTACCGCCGCCACACGCTGCTGCTCAACCTCGCGTTCGTCGTGGAGAAGTAAGTAACGCCCAAGATCGATAAACCCTCTCCCCGCCAATGTGGATAGCAGGGAGAGGTGGGTGAGGGGCCGTTACATCATGCCGCCCATGCCGCCCATGCCACCCATACCGCCCATGCCGCCGCCGCCCGGCGCGGGGGCCGGCGGTTCCTCTTTGGGACGCTCGACGATCAGCGCTTCGGTCGTCACCAGCAGCGACGCGACCGACGCCGCGTTCTGCAGCGCCGAGCGCACCACCTTGGTCGGGTCGATGACGCCGGCCTCGACCAGGTCCTCGAACTCGTCCGTCGCCGCGTTGTAACCGAACGCGCCCTTCCCTTCGCGCACGCGGTTCACCACGATCGACGCCTCCTTGCCGGCGTTGAGCGCGATCTGCCGGCACGGCTCCTCGCACGCGCGCCGGACGATCGCAGCCCCGACCTCCTGCTCCTCGGAGAGTCCGGAGATCTTCTCGGCGGACGCCAGCGCGCGCACCAGCGCGACGCCGCCGCCCGGGACGATCCCTTCTTCCACCGCCGCGCGCGTCGCGTTCATCGCGTCCTCGACGCGCGCCTTCTTCTCCTTCATCTCCGTCTCGGTCGCCGCGCCCACGCGGATCACCGCCACGCCGCCCACCAGCTTCGCCAGGCGCTCCTGCAGCTTCTCGCGATCGTAATCGGAGGTCGTGTTCTCGATCTCGGCGCGGATCTGCTTCACCCGCCCCTCGATCTCCGGCTTCTTGCCCAGGCCGTCGACGATGGTGGTGTTGTCCTTGTCGATGCTGACGCGCTTGGCGCGCCCCAGATCCTTCAGCGTCAGGTTCTCGAGCTTGAGGCCCAGATCCTCGGTGACGGCCTGGCCGCCCGTGAGCACCGCGATGTCCTTCAGCATGTCCTTGCGGCGATCGCCGAAGCCCGGGGGCTTCACCGCGCACACTTGCAACGTGCCGCGCAGCTTGTTGACCACCAGCGTCGCCAGCGCCTCGCCCTCGACCTCCGACACGATCAGCAGCGGCTTGCCCGCGCGCGCCACCTGCTCCAGCACCGGCAGCAGATCCTTCATGCTGCTCAGGTTCTTCTCGTGGATCAGGATGAACGGGTCATCCAGCTTGACCTCCATCCGCTCGGCGTCGGTGACGAAGTACGGCGACTGGTAGCCGCGGTCGAACTGCATCCCCTCGACCACGTCCAGCGTCGTCTCCATCGACTTCGCTTCCTCGATGGTGATCACGCCTTCCTTGCCGACCTTCTCCATCGCGTCGGCGATGATCTTGCCGATGAACTCGTCGCCGTTGGCGCTGATGGTTCCGATCTGCGCGACGTCCTTCTGTCCCTTGGTCGGCTTCGACAGCTTCTTCAGCGCGTCGACGATCTTCTCGACCGCCTTGTCCATGCCGCGCTTCAGCTCCATCGGGTTGTGGCCGGCGGCGACCATCTTCGCGCCCTCGCGGAAGATCGCCTGCGCCAGCACGGTCGCGGTGGTCGTTCCGTCGCCGGCGGTGTCCGACGTCTTCGACGCGACTTCCTTGACCATCTGCGCGCCGAGATTCGCGAACTTGTCCTCCAGCTCGATCTCCTTGGCGACCGTCACGCCGTCCTTCGTCACCGTCGGCACGCCCCACGAGCGTTCGATGACGACGTTGCGCCCGCGCGGTCCCAGCGTCGCCTTCACCGTGTCGGCCAGCTGGTTCACGCCGGACAGGATGCGGGCCCGGCCCGCCTCGTCGAAAAGAATGTCTTTGCTTCCCATGGCTACTTCTCCAGCACGCCGAGGATGTCGTCCTCGCGCAGAATGAGGTGGTCGACGCCGTCGATCTTGATCTCGTTGCCCGAGTACTTGCCGAACAGGATGCGGTCGCCCTTCTTCACGGACACCGGGCGGACCTTGCCCTTCTCGTCCACCTTGCCGCTGCCCACCGCGATCACCTCGCCCTCGGCCGGCTTCTCCTTCGCCGCGTCGGGAATGATGATGCCGCCCTTCGTTTTTTCCTCTTCGGCGACGCGGCGTACGAGAACGCGATCCTGCAGCGGACGGACTTTCATGGGGCTCCTCCGTTAGAAATCGATGAGCTGGGCTTCGTGTCTGGCACTCGCCGTAGGCGGCTGCCAGCGCGGCAATTTACTCGCTAAGCCTTACGAGTCAACGGGTTGCGCGGTCGGGCTGGCATCGCGGCCGCGCACCTGCCAGGTTTCGCGCATGTATCCATTTGTAATCATTCACGAATCTTTGACTTTGCGTCGCCGAAGGTCAAAGCTGGATCATGGATCTCGGTAGTACCGTCGAGGCCTTCTTTCAGGATGAAGTGGAGCGGGCGTTCCGGGACGAGGGACTGTCGCCCGGCGTGATGGTCGAGCACTACGTCGTGCGGCTGCTGTCCGGCTACGCCGTCCAGCAGATCGAAAGCACGCCGCTGGCGCTGCGAATGCTGGCAGCCGCGGAAGCGCCGCCGCCCGAACGCCGCCGTCACCTGCGGCACATCGGCGACACGTCGCTTTACGTGTCCGGGTTCTGGAGCGAGAGCCTGGAGGGACGCCTGGTCGACGTGGACTACTACATCGAGATGGGCGGCTCCGCTTACGGCGAGCTGGCGGGCGGCGGACCGCTCGGCGACGTGTTCGGCGAGCTGGCGGTGAACTTCGTCCGCTTCGTGGGCGCGCTGGCGCTGATCAGCCGCCGCGTCGCCACCCCGACCAGCGATCGCGACATCCTGCGCCTGTACCGGCAGTGGCAACGCACCAAGAGCGCGAACGCAGCGGCGCGTCTGGCCGCGCTGGGTGTGGTGCCGCCGCGGGGCGACGGACGTTTGCAATGAAGCCTCGGCGCCAGCGCGCGCACTCGCTGCTGGCGCGGTTGCAGCTGGGACTGGAGGCGCTGTACCGGGTCGAGACGAAGCTGGCGATCGATGCGTTCGTGATCGACGACGCCGCGCGCGACCGGATGCAGCCTGCGCGCGCGCCGCGCGAGCAGCTGCTGCTGCGCGAGATGGACGGCGAGCTGGCGATGGCGCTGTTCGTGGATGCCGACGCGCTCGCCAACCTGGAGCGGCACGATCCCGCCGCGCAGCTCGACGACCGCAACTTCACCGACTTCTGCCTGGCGGTGGAAGGCGTCAGCCACTTCGTTTACATGGCGCTGGCGGCCGCGCGCTCGCGCCCGGTCTCGCAGCTGGAGCTGGAGCTGCAGGCGGAGGTGGACAAGTTCGCCACCTGTTTCCTGGTGACCGGCGCCGCGGCAAATCTGCGACGGCGGCTGTTCGGCGACGTCACGTACGCGGACGACCTGGACGCCGACGAGCGCGAGCGGTACCGCACCGCCAACAATGAAGCGAGCCGTTACACGGAGGCGCTCGAGCGGCGCTTCGTCGCGCGCGCCGAGACCGGCGCGCTGCTGGCGGAGCTGCGCCGGTTCTATCGCATGGATCTGCCGGACAAGCTGGGGCGCATCGCGCAGCTCGCCTGACCGCCGCGGCCGCCGCGCCCGCGGCCCGCGAGCGCGACCGCCGCGATCACCAGCGCGATCAGCAGCGCGGCGGTCCGCGACTGCTGGTGGCCGGAGGCGGCGCAACCGCACCCGTTTCCGCCGCCGTAGGCGCCCGTCCCGGCGTCGGTGGTGAGCGATCCCATCATCGAATCGCCGCCCGCGCCCGTGTTGCCGCCGGTGCCGCCCGTGCCCGTGCCCGCCGGGCAGTTGCCGCCCACCGTCGGACCGGGCGGCAAGCTCGCGCCCCCGCCGGCGCCGCCTGCTCCGGTGGCGCCAGCCGGATCACCGGGCGTGGGCGTCGTCGTCGTCGTGTTGAAGCTCGGGTTGCAGTCGGTCAGCGACAGCGTGACGGACTGTCCGTCCGCGAGCTGCAGGTACGAGATCTGCTGCCCGGCGTAGGCCTCGGCCGTCGGCGTGCACAGGCCGGTCACCGGGATTGTCGCCGCGTGCGCCACCTGCACGGTCAGCATGCCGCCGGGTTCGATGCTGGCGGTGACGCCCGCCGCGTCGAACGCCATGCGCGCCTTCATCTTCTGAGCCAGCTCGTCCATCGTGGGGCTGACGATCGGAAACGTCGCGCGCGCGGCGTACTTGGCCAGCACCGCGTCGAGGTACATCGTCAGCAGGCTGCGTCCGCCGCCGAGATCGCGCAGGTTCGCCTGGTGGAACATCCAGGGATCGCTCTCGCCGCGCAGCAGGAAGCGCAGCTGCTCGGTGCTCTCGTGATCGACGATCCCCTCGACCGTGGTCGCGCTCGCCGAGCGCAGCATCTCGTACTCCGCGACCCATTCGGACGGTTGCGAGACGTTGAAGTAGAGCTCGGTCGCGCGCCGCGGGATCTGCAGCAGCGTGGGCACCAGCGCGTTGTAGTAGCCGGCGTTCGGTGACGGGTTGTCCTGGCACGGCGCCGACCCGTCGCTGATGACCTGACGGATGCCGATGTCGTAGGCGGCGCGCATCACCTCGGCATTGCCGAGGCCGGTCATGCTGGGCGTGACCAGATTTTCCGGCGAATACCGGCCCAGCCCCGACCCGACGCCGTACTGGTTGTTCTGGCTCAGCTCGCTGAAGGCGTCCGCGTAGCTCATCGCGTCCATCTCCGCGTGGTCCCAGGTGTGGTTGATCCACGCGAACGTCGGCCCGAGCGCCAGCGCCTTGTCGGTCAGGCCGTCGCGGCCGGGCGGCTTCGCCCCGAACGCGTTGAACGCGAACGCCGCGCGAAACTGCGCCGTCAGCGGCTCGGCCTGACGCGCGGCCTGCCAGTTCGTGAACGCCTGGAGATCGTCGGCGGTGATGCGGTAGGTGCCCGCCATCGGGTAGATGGCGCTGGCCAGGAAGAAGTCGTCGATCTGCGGCGCGACATAGACGTGCCGCTCGCCCACGAACAGGCCGCGCGTCACCCAGCTGACGACGCCGTAGGCAAGCTGGAGCGACGGCAGCGACGTCGGCGACTGCGAGAACGTCAGCGCCAGCGCCTCGCGGCCGTCCGGGTACGTGCGCGTGGCGGCGTAGACCGCCCCGGCGTCGTCGACCAGCAGCGGCACCGTCGCCGCGTCGATCGGCTGGCCGCTGTAAACCCAGGCGTCGTCGATGACGAACGGCGACGCGCAGTTCATGCCCACCAGCACGCCGGCGCCCGCGGGCGTGCAGTGCGTGGTGATCGGCCGGGTCGACGCGTCGAACCCGCCCGTCGCGATCGCGCTCAGGCCATACGCGTCGGTCGGGTACGTGTACAGCGCCGCGCGCCGTACGCCGAAGCGCGCCTCGTAAGACGCGAGCGCCATCCATTCGGCGTCGGTGAACGCGCTCAGGTTTCCCGCCACCAGATCACCGACGTCCAGCACGATCGCGTAGTAACGGCCGCGATCGGCGACCGCGAGCGTGTCGGCCGTCAGGGTCGGCCCCGTCGACGCGTTGAGCACGTCGAACGGCGTCCCCAGCGTGCGCAGCGTCTGCGTGATCGCGTCGAACGCCGCGTCGGTGCCGTCGGCGGTGATCACCAGAACGCGCGCGTCCACCGTCACGTCGCCGGCGAATGCCAGGCCCGTATCGGGTGCCGGGTTGGTGTCGGGCGCCAGCGTCAGCGGCCGCATCGTGCGTCGAACCTCGACCGGACGACCCACCACGCGGTTCCGAGCAACCGGCGTGGGATCGTCGGGGCCGGCGCATCCGCCCGCCGCGGCCCACATCCAGATCAGTCCCAGTTCAAGGAACCACGCCACTCGCCCGCCCCCTCGGTCCAACATCTCCTGCACCCCCAGCGTACGTCGACGCAGCAGCCGTCGTGCCAACGGCGGCGGAACAATCAGGGGCACCTTCCAGAGGGCCGTGGCGACACCACTTTTGAGGAAACACGTGATCCACAACGGCGGATCCCGCTGCTACGGCTCCGTAGCGGCCGGCCATCAGCGGCGTCCGGCGCGGTAATCAGGCCGCCGTCAGCGACGGCGGCGGCGAGAAAACGCCCAGCCGGCGATCGCGATGACCAGCGCCCACGCGCCCGCATCGTGCGCGCCGTCCGAAACGCGACAGCCGCACGCGGCGTCCGGCTTGACGTCGCCGCCCGGGCCGGTGGCATTCCCCAGCCCACCAACGGCCGTGCCGCCGTTCACGGACGATCCGCCGCCCGGCCCACCGGTGCCCGTGACGCTCGGATTGCAGTCATCCTCCAGCGACAGGGTGATCGACTCGCCCGCGGCCAGCGGCAGGTACGAGATGCGCTGGCCCGCGTAGCTCTCCGCGGACGGCGTACACAGTCCCGTGATCGGCACCAGCGCGGCGTTCGCCACCTGCACGGTCAACTTCGCGCCCGGCCCGATCGTCGCGGTGACGCCAGAGGCGTCCAGATCCATGCGCGCCTCCACCCGCGCCGCCATCTCGTCCATCGTCGGGCTCAGCACCGGCAGCGTCGAGCGCGCGGCGTACTTCGCGAACGCGGCGTCCAGCACGTCCGACAGCAGGCTCTTGCCGCCGCCGATGTCGCGCAGGTTGGCCTGGTGAAACATCCACGAGTCGTTTTCGCCGCGCAGGAGGTAGCGGGCCAGCGCATCGCTGGTCACCGCGACCATCTGCTCGTAGGTCGACGCCACCCCCATGTGGCGATCCGCATACTCGACCATCCACTCGGACGGCTGTGACACGTTGAAATAAAGATCGAGCGGCCGGCGCGGCATCACCAGCAGCTCCGGATTCTGCGCGTTGTAGTAGCCGGCGTTCGGCGTCGGGTTTCCCTGGCCGGCCACCGACGTGTCGCTGACCAGCTGGCGGATGCCGACGTCGAAGGCCGCGCGCATGACCTCGGCGTTGTCCAGCCCGGTGATCCCGGGCGTGACCAGGTTCTCCACGCTGTAGGCGGTGAACGACGCGCCGACCGCGTACTGGTGGTTCTTGCTGAATTCCTCGAATGCGTCCGCGTACGCCAGCGTCGTCAGGTCCTTGTGATCCCAGGTGTGGTTGATCCAGGTGAAGTGCCGCTCGAGCTCGTGCGCCTCATCCGTCAGATGGTCCTGCGAGGTCGGCTTGGCGCCGTTCGCGTTGAACGCGAACGACGACCGGAACTGCGCCGTTAGCGGATCGGCTTGGCGCGCGTCCTGCCATTGCTTGAACTCCTTCAGATCGCCCGCGGTGATCCGGTAGGTGCCGCCGGTGTAGATGGCGCTGGCCAGAAAGAAGTCGTCGATCTGCGGCGACGCGTAGGCGTGCTTCTCGCCGATGAACAGGCCGCGCGTCACCCAGCTGACCGCGCCGTAAAGCAGCGCCGGCGTGTGGAACGCCGTCGGAGACTGGGAGAAGGTCAGCATCAACGCCTCGCGGCCGTCGCCGTACGAACGCGTGGCCGCGTACACGCTGCCCGAGGCATCGACCAGCAGCGGGACCGTCGAAGCGTCGGCTGGCTGACCGCGATAGGCCCAGCCGTCGTCGATGGCGACGGGACCATCGCAGTTCGCGCCGACGAAAACTTTTTTGCCAGCGTCGGTGCACGTCACCGAGACGGGCGTCGCCCGGGCGTCGAAGCCGCCGCCCGACGCCATCCCGTACGCGGCCGACGGAACCATGTACGCCACCGCCCGGCGCACGCCGAACCGCGCTTCGTAAGATGCGAGCGCCGTCCATTCGGCGTCGGAGAACGCGCTGGCCGAGTTCACGGACAGATCGCCGGAGTCCAGGAGGATCCCCTGGTAACGGCCGTGATCGCCGGTGGCCAGGACGTCGGCGGTCAGCGGCGCGCCGTTGGCGGCGTCGATGACGTCGTACGGTGTACCCAGGTAACCGAGCACGCTGGTGATCGCCGAGACCGTCGCCGACGTGGTGTTCGCCGTGATCACCAGCAGCCGCGCGTCGACGACGACATCACTCAGCGCCGACCTCTTCGTCGCGGGCGCCGGGTTCGCGTCGCTCGCGACCGTCAGCGGTGCCACGATCACCTCCGGCTCGGGTACGGCGCCGACGACGCGGTTGCGTGCGATCGGCGCGTCGTCGTCGCCGGCGCAGCCGACACCCGCGACCGCGACCGCGACGCCAATCGTCCACAGACCCATGCCCCGAACCCCTGCCCGCCACATGGTTGAGTCCTCCAGCGTTCCTGGATATCAGCAGGCGGCGTGCCATCCGCGGCGCGGCATGACGCCAGTCGATCGCTACCCGCGCGTAGCGCGGGCGCGCCCATCGTTCCCGGGGTGATCCCGTCGTCGTGCGACGCTGGCCTACGAGATACGAACGTTGTCTATCAGGCGCGTGCGTCCGATGAACGCGGCGACCGCCAGCACGGTCGGCCGCGCGAGATCGGTGGTGGGCCGGAGGGACTCGGCGTCGACCAGCTCGACGTAGTCGACGCGATCGACGTCCAGCGCCGCGCGCGCGCCGGCGACGAGGGCGACGCCGTCCCGGGCACCCCCGAGCGCGCCGTCGCGCGCGGCGAACAGCGCGCGCGAGATCGACAGCGCGCGCGCCCGCTCGGCGGGCGACAGGTACGCGTTGCGCGACGACATCGCCAGCCCATCCGCCTCACGCACGGTCGGCACGCCGACGATCTCGATGCCCATATCCAGGTCCACGACCATGCGGCGAACGATCGCGAGCTGCTGGTAATCCTTCTCGCCGAACAGCGCGACGTCAGGCCGCACGACGTTGAACAGCTTGCAGACCACCGTGGCCACGCCCGCGAAGTGTCCGGGGCGGAACGGCCCACACAGCCCGCGCGCCAGCTCCGGCACCTCGACCGTCGTCTGGTATCCGGATGGGTAGATGTCGCCGGCCGTCGGCACGAAAGCGACGTCGGTTGCAGCCCCGGCGGCTTTGCGCAGATCGCCGTCCAGGTCGCGCGGGTAGCGCGCGAGATCCTCGTTGGGCCCGAACTGCGTCGGGTTCACGAAGATCGACAGCACCACCCGTTGGCCGTGCTTGCGCGCCTCGCGCAGCAGCGTCACGTGACCCTCGTGCAGCGCGCCCATCGTCGGCACGAAGGCGACGCGTTCGCCGCGCGCGCGCGCTGCCAGCGTCCATGCGGTCATCTCGGCCGGTGTGTGCAGCGTCAGAACGCCAGCCGGCTCGGCCGCTGCCGGCATCTCAGTCGTAGCTCTCGCCGGCGGCGGGGAAGCGGCCGGCGCGCACGTCGGCCGCGTACGCCGCGAACGCCTCGCCGGCGGCCTTGCCCATCTCGGCGTAGCGCCGCACGAAGCGCGGCTTCCACGCCGGCTCCAGCCCGAGCAGATCGTGCATCACCATCACCTGCCCGTCGCAGTCGGGCCCCGCCCCGATACCGATCGTCACCGCCGCCACCGCACGCGTGATCTCGGCGGCCAGCGCTTGCGGCACCGTCTCGACGACGATCGCGTACGCACCCGCTTCGGCGACCGCGCGCGCGTCGGCGAGGATCTTCGCCCGCTGTTCGTCGCTGCGCCCTTGCAGCTTGAAGCCGCCGAACTCGTGCACGGACTGCGGCGTCATCCCGACGTGGCCCATGACGGGGATGCCGGCCGTCACCAGCCGGCGCACCAGCTCGGCGATCTCGACGCCACCCTCCAGCTTCACCGCTTCGGCCCGCCCCTCTTTCAGCAACCGCCCGGCCGCGCGCACGCCGTCTTCGATCGACGCCTGGTAGCTCATGAACGGCATGTCGGCGACCAGGTGCGCGCGCCGCACGCCGCGCGACACGATCCGCGTGTGATAGACCATGTCGTCCAGCGTCACCGCCAGCGTCGTCCGCTCGCCCTGGACGACCATCCCCAGGCTGTCGCCCACCAGCACGACGTCGATCCCGGCCTCATCCGCGAGGCGGGCGAACACGACGTCGTAGGCGGTCAGCACCGCCGTGCGCTCGCCGCTGCCCTTGCGGGCGCGGATCGTCGCGGTCGTGACCTTGTCGGCGGGGGCCATCGCCCCGGAGGTTAGCACGCGGGCGCTCCGGGATTTACGCCGGGCGGCTCTAGGGCAGCCGCTTCGCGATCACGTCGAAGTCGTCGCCCGTGTCGACGAGCTTGATCTCGAAACGCCGCAGCTCGGCGAGCTGGCGAACGGCCTCGGTGAACGCAGCGCCGCGAGCGGCGTGGTCCGCGTCTTTCAAAGCCACGATGCGCCGCAGGAAGTCGTTGCCCTTCAGCGTGTATTCCGGCTGCTTCCGGAGCCAGCGGTCGATCTCATAGAACAACCACTCGCTGATCTGGACAGGCGGGGCCTCCGGCGGCAACAACCGATGCGAGACCAGCGCGCCGGTCGCCGCGTCGCGCTGCTCGAT
>Ga0207675_100005931_pt1 | contig 11657 bp, 10 predicted proteins | sample KBSSwiS42_FD_184305 | JGI IMG/M metagenome (GOLD analysis project Ga0207675, IMG submission 184305) | Switchgrass rhizosphere microbial communities from Kellogg Biological Station, Michigan, USA - KBS Switchgrass S4-2 (SPAdes) (version 2) | ecosystem: Host-associated > Plants > Roots >...
TAGCTCAGCACGTGCGGCTTCACGCCACACAGCTCGCTGACCTCACCGATGGTGAAATAGCGTTTGCCGGGAATCGCCGGGAGTTCGCTGTTATTGCCTGCTTCCAGCATATGCCTCGACTCGAGCCTTTAGTTTTTGTCCGGGTCGAAATGTCACTACACGGCGGGCGCTGATGGGAATTTCCTCGCCCGTCTTCGGATTGCGGCCCGGGCGCTGATTCTTGTCGCGCAGATCGAAGTTACCGAATCCCGACAGTTTGACCTGTTCGCCGGTCGAGAGCGAAGCACGCAGTTCTTCGAAGAACAGGTCCACCAGCTCGCGTGCCTCACGTTTGTTGAGGCCGAGCTGATCGAACAAGGCTTCCGCGATCTCCGCTTTGGTCAGCGCCATAGTCATTTATCCCGGATAACAGCGTCGAACTGGCGGGCCAGCTGGTCCACCACTCGAGCCACTGTGGCATCCGCTTCTGTGTCGGTCAGGGTTCGGGAAGTATCCTGCAAATGCAGCCCTAAGGCTATGCTTTTCTTGTCTTTATCGAATTGCTTGCCGCGGTAGACCGACAGCACCGAGAGTTGCTTCAACAAATCCCCGGCCGCCGACCGGGCGGCACTGCGCAGGGATTCGACCTGGACAGCTTCATCGACGATGAGCGCCAGATCGCGCCGTATGGCGGGATATTTCGAGATCTCGCGGTACTCCGGCAGGTCGCTGGCGAAGCCCAAGGCGGTCTCGATTTCGAAAACGAACGTCCTATATGTCAAATCCAGCGTGCGCTGATGCTGGGGATGGATGCTGCCCAACCAGCCGATCGCGACATCGCCGCGATAGATCCGCGCGCACTGTCCGGGGTGCAGGGCTGGGTGCTTCTCCACGACGAAGCGGACTTGCTCCGTGGCGCCGGCCAGGCTCAGTAGCGCCTCGACATCGGCTTTCACATCGAAGAAGTCGATCTCCCGCCCCTCCTCTCCCCACTGTTCCGGCAAAGCCGAACCGCACGCGACGCCTGCGATCACTTCGGTCTCAGCGCCGGTGGGATCGAAGCGACGCCCGATCTCGAACAAGCGCACTCGCGGCTGCTGTCTGCGCAAATTCTCACGCACCGCTTGGATCAAGCCCGGCCAAAGGGACAAGCGCATCACGCCGAGTTCGGCGGAGATGGGATTCTTGAGCGCGAGCGCCGTGTCCGCGAACAGCACGGACTGGGTAGCGGCATCCGTGAAGCTGTAAGTGATCGCTTCGAAATAACCGCGGTCCACCATCAAGTCCGCAGCGCGATCGTTGCGGATCCGCTTCTCAGTCCAAGGCGCCATGTCCTGGACCACGCTCGCGTTGGCCTCGGGAATATTGTCGAAGCCATACAGTCGCGCGACTTCCTCGATCAGGTCCTCTTCGATATGAATATCGAAGCGCCACGACGGAGCGGCCACCTGCCACTCGATGGCCTGTGCCAGGCCGCTGCGTTCGAGCTTCATTCCAAGACGCTGCAGCAGGCGTTCGATCAGGGTCGCGTCGATCTTCGTGCCGAGCACGTGCTCGATGCGTCGGTGACGCAGGCGAATCGGAGCAGCGACCTTGGCCGGCTGCTCAGCGCGATGCACGACAGTTGGGCCCGCTTTGCCTCCGGCACATTCCAGCAGCAGCTGTGTCGCACGCTCGACAGCTCGCTCCTGCAACTGCGGATCCACGCCGCGTTCGAATCGTTGCGAAGCGTCCGTCACGAGTCCATAGCGGCGCCCTCGTCCGGCGATGGCATCCGGAGTGAAGTAGGCGGCTTCGAACAACACATCTGCGGTTGCGTCGCCGATCGCGGAGTCCTCGCCACCCATCACGCCGCCGAGACCGATCGCCTTCACCGCGTCCGCAATGACCAGGACATCGTCGGTCAACGCGATCGTGCGGCCATCGAGCAAGGTGAGCAGCTCACCCGCAGTGGCCAGGCGCACATCGATCGAGCCGTGCAACTTGCCTAGATCGTACGCATGCATGGGCTGACCCAGTTCCAGCATGACGTAGTTGGTGACATCGACGATCGCACTGATCGGACGCACGCCGGATCGACGCAAGCGCTCCTGCATCCAGAAGGGCGACTTCGCAGTCGCTGTCACACCGCGCACGACTCGTCCGACGAGCTTGGGACACTCGGCAGACGCCGTGAGCTTCACGGCAAATTTGTCATCGAGCGTCGGCGTAACTGGAACAACTGCTGGCGCGTGCGATGGCGTGTCGCGGGCAGCTGAAACCTCGCGAGCCACGCCTGCGATGCTCATGCAATCGCCGCGATTCGGTGTGAGGTTCACTTCGAACACCGTATCGTCTAGCGACAGGGCGGTCATCAAGTCCTGTCCGGTGACGAAGTTGACAGGCAGTTCGAACAGGCCGGCGGTATCCTCGTTCAATCCGAGTTCTTTCGCCGAACACAACATGCCGGCCGAGTCGACGCCGCGAAGTTTCGCCTGCTTGATTTCCGTGCCGTTCGGCAACTTGGCGCCGACCAAAGCGAGCGGCGCTTTCATGCCCACGCGAACGTTCGGGGCGCCGCAGACGATCTGCAATTCCTCGCCGCCGCTGGCCACGCGACACACCCGCAGCTTGTCGGCGTCAGGATGTTTCTCGAACGACAGCACTTCGCCCACGACGATGCCACTCAACGGCGGTGCGACGCGATGTTGGCCTTCGATCTCCAATCCGGCCATCGTGAGCGCGTGCGCGAGCGCCGGCACGTCGGAGCCGGTATCCACCCATTCACGCAACCAATGCAGGCTGACCTTCATGCGTTGAGCCTTATGCGAACTGGCGCAGGAAGCGCAGGTCGTTTTCGAAATACATGCGAATGTCGCCCACGTCATAGCGCAGCATGGTGAGCCGGTCGATGCCCATGCCGAACGCGTAGCCCGTGTATTTCTCCGGATCGATGTTCACGGCCCTCAAGACATTCGGATGAACGACGCCGCAGCCGGCCACTTCGAGCCAGCCGGTCTGTTTGCACACGCGGCAGCCCGAACCGCCGCAGGCCACGCACGAAATGTCGACTTCGGCGGACGGCTCGGTGAAAGGAAAATACGACGGACGCAGGCGCATCTTCACGTCGCGTTCGAACAGAGCCTGCATGAAACCGTGCAGCACCGCTTTCAGGTTGGCGAACGTAATGCCTTCGTCGATCACCAGGCCTTCGACCTGGTTGAACATGGGCGTGTGCGTCATATCCGAATCCATGCGGTAGACGCGTCCCGGCACGATCACGCGGATCGGCGGTTTCTGTTCCTCCAACACGCGGATCTGCACCGGCGAGGTGTGAGTACGCAGCAGGCGTCCATCGGGAAAATAGAACGTATCGTGCATGGCCCGCGCCGGATGATTCGCGGGAATGTTCAGTGCTTCGAAGTTGTGCCAGTCGTCTTCGATGTCCGGGCCGTCGGCCACGCTGAAACCGGCGGCGCGAAAAATCTGCTCGATGCGACGGCGCACGCGAGTGAGAGGATGCAGTCCACCGATCGGTTGTCCGCGGCCCGGCAATGTGACGTCGATCGAATCGCTCGCCAGCTGTGTTGCCAGTACCTGGGCATCGAGTTCGGCCCGACGTGCATCCAGCGCGGCGGCGATAGCTGACTTGGCGGCGTTGATACGAGCACCCGCAGCCTTCTTCGCTTCGGGATCCATGGCGCCGAGCGACTTGAGCTGCTCGGTGATCACGCCCTTCTTGCCCAGCAGGCGCACACGAACCTGTTCGAGATCGTCGATGCTCGCGCAGCCGCCGATCTCGACACGTGCGGCGTCGACCAAGCTGGGCAGGTCCTGGGCGGAATCGATCATGGGCGGGAAGACAATCCTGGAAGACGGAACGGACAGATTATCAATGCGGACCGGTGCCCTGCCACTGTCTCGCCACTCTACGCAACACTAATTCCGACAATTCTGCCGACGCCACAGAAACAAAAACCGGACGCCACTTGCGCGGCGCCCGGTTCTTTGTTCGACCGCGAGTCGTTCAGGCCGCTTTTGGCAGGCTGTCCTTCGCCTTCTGCGCGATCACTGCAAACGCTGCGGGATCGTTCATGGCGATATCCGCGAGCACTTTGCGATCGATCGTGAGACCGGCGAGGTTCAGGCCCGCGATCAGCTTGCTGTACGACAAGCCGTGGACGCGAGCTTCGGCATTGATACGCACGATCCACAAGGCGCGGAAGTTGCGCTTGTTGGTCTTGCGATCGCGATACGCATACTGGCCGGCCTTGATGACGGCCTGCTTCGCTGCGCGGAAGATCTTGCGACGGGCGTTGTAGTAGCCCTTCGCCTTACCGAGAATTTTCTTGTGACGGGCGTGCGCAATGACGCCTCTTTTGACGCGTGCCATGTCTTAACTCCTCACTTCGCGAACGGCATCAGCTGATCGAGCCGACCCAGATCCTGCTTCGACACCATGCTGGGTGCGCGCAGCTGACGCTTACGCTTGCCCGGCTTGGAGGTGAGCATGTGACGACGATGGGACTGGTTGCGTTTGAAACCGTTGGCAGTGGGGCGAAAACGCTTCGCCGCCGCCCGGTTGGTCTTCATCTTGGGCATGACAATCGAACTCCGCTTTGTTTAGCCTGATCGGAATGCTCGCTTGCGCTGGCACCCTGGCAGGCGGGACAACGTTCCTGCGCGACGCTGCCGATATCATTCGATACCGGCCCGGCACGACGAAGCGTTGCTCACTTATTGTGAGCCTGGACCTCTTTTCGAGAACGTGGCCAGGCTCGATTACCGAACCCGGCGTTCCGGGTTCGAGAATTCTTTCTCTACTGGCCTACTTTTTCTTCGGCCCGAACATCATCACCATCTGCCGCCCTTCCATGAGCGGGTTCTGCTCGACCTGCGCATGCGGCGCAAGGTCCTGCGACACTCGATTCAACAACTCGCGGCCCACTTCCTGGTGAGCCATTTCGCGGCCACGGAAACGCATCGTGACCTTGGCCTTGTCGCCTTCCTGCAGAAAGCGGATCAGGTTGCGCAGCTTGACCTGGTAATCGCCTTCTTCCGTGCCAGGCCGGAATTTCACTTCCTTGATCTGGATCTGCTTCTGCTTGCGCTTCGCGGCGTGCGCCTTCTTGTTCTGCTCGAACAGGAACTTGCCGAAGTCCATGATGCGGCAGACCGGAGGCTCTGCCATCGGCGAGACTTCGACCAGGTCCATCTCGGCAGCGGCTGCCATCTGCAGGGCTTCGGCACGGCTGATTACGCCAGCCTGAGCGCCCTCTGCATCGATCACACGCAATAACGGTGACGTGATGTCTTCATTGCGCCGGATGCGCTTACCTATAGGAGCAGCGATGCGTCATACCTCCAGAACAGTCCGACCGAGGCTCGCAACTTCGTCGACAAGTTTCTGCGTGAGCGTGTCGATGGACATCACTCCGAGATCCTTGCCACTGCGGGTACGCACGGCCAGAGAATTTGATCCTGCTTCGCGCTCTCCGGCTACCAATAGGTAAGGGACGCGTTGCAGCGTGTGTTCGCGGATCTTAAAGCCGACCTTTTCATTGCGCAAGTCCGATTCGACTCGAAGCCCCTGATTTTTCAGGGTTTCGATCACAGAACGGACATACGGCGTCTGCGCGTCCGTAATATTCATGACTACAGCCTGCACCGGCGCCAGCCAGGTGGGCAGTTTTCCGGCGTGATGCTCGATCAAAATGCCGGTAAATCGCTCCAGCGAACCGAACATTGCCCGGTGCAGCATCACCGGTACATGCCGGGCGCTGTCCTCGCCCACATACGAGGCGCCGAGCCGGCCTGGCATGTTCAGATCCACCTGCAGGGTGCCGCATTGCCAATCGCGGCCGATCGCGTCGCGCAGGACGAATTCCAGCTTCGGGCCGTAGAACGCGCCTTCGCCGGGATTCAGCGTGTATTCCAGGCCGGCTTCGACGACCGCCTGCTTGAGCGCCGCCTCCGACTGGTCCCAGATCTCATCCGAACCCACCCGCTTCGCCGGCCGGTCCGAGAACTTGATCCGCACGTCTTCGAAACCGAAGTCGCGATAGATGCCGAGGATGAGCTTCGTCAGCGCCACGCTCTCTTCGATCAGCTGGCCCTGCGTACAGAAAACATGGCCGTCGTCCTGCGTGAATGCTCGCACCCGCATGAGGCCGTGCAATGCGCCCGACGGCTCGTACCGATGAACCTTGCCGAACTCGCAGTAGCGCACCGGCAGGTCGCGATAACTCTTCAGGCCCTGGTTGAAGATCTGCACATGGCCCGGACAGTTCATGGGCTTCAGGCAGTACTTGCGATCGTCGGGAAGTTGCGTGAAGAACATGTTCTCCCCGAACTTCTCCAGGTGGCCGGACTTCTGCCACAAGCGCACATCCATGACTTCGGGGCCGCTCACTTCCTGGAAGCCGGCATCGCTCTGGTACTTGCGCATGTACGCAATCAGGGCCTGGAACAGTGTCCAACCCTTCGGGTGCCAGAACACCGCGCCGGGCGCCTCTTCCTGGAAATGGAACAGGTCCAGTTCCTTGCCGATACGCCGATGGTCGCGCTTCTCCGCTTCCTCGATGCGCGTCAGGTAGGCCTTGAGGCTTTTCTCATCCGCCCACGCCGTACCGTAAATGCGCTGCAGCTGTTCGTTCTTCGAATCGCCGCGCCAATAGGCGCCGGAGATTTTCGTCAGCTTGAACGAGCGCAGGAATCGCGTGTTCGGCACGTGCGGACCGCGGCACATGTCGACGTACTCTTCGTGATGGTACAGGCCCATCTGCGTTTCGTCGGGCATGTCGTCGATCAGGCGCAGCTTGTACTCCTCGCCACGCTGCTTGAACGTCTCGATGGCCTCGTTCCTCGGCGTCATGCGCTTGATGACGTCGTAGTCCTTGGCGATGAGTTCGCGGATGCGAGTCTCGATCGCCGCCAGGTCATCAGGCGTAAACGGGCGCTCGTACGCGATGTCGTAGTAGAAACCGTCATCGATCACCGGCCCGATGACCATCTTGGCCGTCGGATACAACTGCTTGACGGCATGGCCGACCAGGTGCGCGAACGAATGCCGGATGATCTCCAGGCCTTCCGCGTCCTTCGGGGTAACGATGGAAACGCGAGCGTCGTGATCGATGGGATCCGAGGCATCGACCAGCTTGCCGTCCACCTTGCCGGCGACGGCGGCTTTCGCCAGCCCCGGACCGATATCCGCCGCAATCTTGGCGACAGTGATCGTGTGGGGATACGTACGCTGGCTGCCGTCAGGCAGAGTGATAACGGGCATAAGTAACGACTGACTGGTGTCCAAGATCGGCAGCGGCGGGTCGGTGACTCACGCCGTCACTCCCGCTGCCACTCTTCTCTTCCACGTAAAGGGGGCCTTCCCCAAGAAACGAAGCTGGTGCGCGCTACAGGGATCGAACCTGTGACCCCCACCATGTCAAGGTGATGCTCTACCGCTGAGCTAAGCGCGCTAAAAACGGCGGGAGAGGATAGCGGCGCGATGGGCGAGTAGCAAGCCGGTCATGTCAGGTGCAGCATCACCTTGACATGGCGAGGGCTACACCTTCGCATTCGGGGGCAGTCCCAGCTCGATTTTCCGCAGCGTCTGCACCTGGTCGCGCAGCTTCGCCGCCTCCTCGAAGTCCAGGTTGCGTGCGTGCTTGAACATCTCCTGCTCGAGCTTCTTGATCCGCTTCCCCGCCTGTTCCGGCGTCAGCGACGCATAGTCGAGGCCCGGTTCGGCCACCTTGCGCAGTTTTTCGCCCGACCCGTTCGAATACGCACCTTCGAGAATGTCGGCCACGGCCTTCTTGATGCCTCGCGGCGTAATGCCGTGGGCCTCGTTGAAAGCGATCTGGACCTTGCGGCGACGGTCGGTCTCATCGAGCGCACGCCGGATCGATCCCGTGATCTTGTCCGCATACAGGATGGCGCGGCCGTTGAGGTTGCGGGCCGCCCGCCCGATGGTCTGGATCAGCGAATTGTCGGAGCGCAGGAACCCTTCCTTGTCCGCATCGAGGATCGCGACCAGCGATACCTCGGGCAGGTCCAAGCCTTCGCGCAGCAGGTTGATGCCCACCAGCACGTTGAACTTGCCCAGGCGCAGGTCGCGGATGATTTCCATGCGCTCGACCGTGTCGATGTCCGAGTGCAGGTAGCGGACCTTCACGCCGTGCTCGTCGAGATACTCGGTCAGGTCTTCGGCCATGCGCTTGGTCAGCGTGGTGATGAGCACTCGCTCATCCGCTTCGACGCAGAGCTTGATCTCCGACAGCACATCGTCGACCTGGGTGCGCACCGGGCGGATGTCCACTTCGGGATCGATGAGACCGGTCGGACGCACCAGTTGCTCGACGATCTGCCCGGATTTCCTCGATTCGTAGTCGCCCGGCGTCGCCGAGACGAAGATCATCTGCGGTGCGAGGGATTCCCATTCGTCGAAGCGCAGCGGCCGATTGTCGAGCGCTGACGGCATGCGGAAACCGTACTCCACCAACGTTTCTTTGCGCGAACGATCGCCTTTGTACATCGCGCCCAATTGCGGAACGGTCTGGTGACTCTCGTCGACCACCAGCAGCGCATTCGCCGGCAAGTAGTCGAACAGGCACGGCGGAGGCTCGCCCGGCCCACGACCCGACAGGTAGCGCGAATAGTTTTCGATGCCGTTGCAGTAGCCCACTTCGCGGATCATTTCGATATCGAAACGCGTTCGCTGTTCCAGCCGCTGCGCTTCGAGCAGCTTGCCGTTGGCCTTCATGTACTGCAGGCGGTCATGCAGTTCATCGCGAATCTCGTCGACCGCACGCACCAGCCGGTCCCTGGGCGTCACGTAGTGGGTCGAGGGGAACACCGTAAATCTTGGCACTTTGCGACGGATCTCGCCGGTCAGCGGATCGAACAGCACCAGGCTCTCGACTTCGTCGTCGAACAGTTCGACACGCAAGGCCTCGCGCTCGGATTCTGCCGGGAAGATATCGATCACATCGCCGCGCACCCGATAAGTACCCTGCGTCAGGTCCATCTCGTTGCGCTTGTACTGCATGTCCGTGAGACGGCGCAGCATCTTGCGCTGATCCATCTTGTCGCCCCGCGACAAGTGCAACACCATCTGCAGGTAAGCCTGCGGATCGCCCAATCCGTAGATTGCCGACACGGTTGCCACAATGATCGCATCGGGCCGCTCCAGCAGCGCCTTGGTCGCGGACAAGCGCATCTGCTCGATGTGCTCGTTCACCGAAGAATCCTTCTCGATGTAAGTGTCCGACGAAGGCACATACGCTTCGGGCTGGTAGTAGTCGTAATACGAAACGAAATACTCCACCGCGTTGTCGGGGAAGAAGTCCTTGAACTCGCCGTACAACTGCGCCGCCAGCGTCTTGTTGTGAGCGAGGACCAGCGTCGGCCGCTGGATCGCCTGCACGACATTGGCGATCGTGAACGTCTTGCCGGAGCCCGTGACGCCGAGCAGCGTCTGGTGCGACAGACCCGATTCCAGGCCGTCGAGCAGCTTGGCGATCGCTTCCGGCTGGTCGCCGGACGGCTGATAGTCGCCTTTCAGGACGAAACGATTACCAGCGTTCTCCGGAGGAATGGCGGCGATAGGCGTGGGTGCTGGCATGTGACGGTGAGCCCTGAGTCAATGGGACAGCCCGGTGGACAATCAGTGGGCGGATTCGGTGAAGAACATCGCGACGCGAAGCGGCAAATCCGGCGCCGGGCGGTCTATATGGGGACCGCAATCGAGCAGCTCAAGTTCGCACGCCGCGTGCATCGTTCATGCATCGCGCTGCTCCCGACATTACACGGATGCCATCGTGGCCTTAGAATGGCGCGAATCGCTGCTGCCCGGCTCGATCGACGAAGGGCAGTGCCCCGCCCATCTCGAAGCTTCGGTGTCGTAGTGAGTTTACCAGTTTCAAAGCGCGTCCAGCGCGTCAAGCCTTCCCCTACGGTCGCTCTCACCGGACGAGTGATGCAGCTCAAAGCCGAAGGCAAGGACATCATCGGGCTGGGCGCCGGTGAGCCGGACTTCGATACGCCAGTGCACATCGCCGACGCTGGCGTCGAGGCTATCCGAAAAGGCGCAACTCGCTATACCGCGCTTGAAGGCACCACGGAACTCAAGGACGCGATCATCGGAAAATTCCGGCGCGAAAACGCGCTCGAGTACAAGCGCAACCAGATCCTGGTGTCGACCGGCGCCAAGCAGACGATCTTCAACCTGATACTCGCGGTGATCGACCCCGGCGATGAAGTAGTGATACCGGCGCCCTACTGGGTGTCGTATCCCGATATGGTGATGCTCGCCGATGGCGTGCCGGTCACTGTTTACGCCGGTCCCAACCAAGGCTACAGGATCACGCCCGCCCAGTTGGAAACGGCCATCACGCCGCGCACGAAGCTGTTCATTCTCAACAGCCCCAGCAATCCGACCGGCGCCGCGTATTCCCGGGCCGAATTGCGAGCGCTGGGGGATGTGCTCGTGCGCCATCCGCACGTGATCATCTGTACTGACGACATGTACGAGCACATCTACTGGGCGGACGAACCGTTCGTCAGCTTTGCTCACGTGTGTCCTGAGCTGTATGACCGCACGGTTACGACCAACGGCGTGTCGAAGGCCTACGCGATGACCGGTTGGCGCATTGGCTATTGCGGAGGCCCGGTGGAAGTGGTGACGGCCATGACCACGATCCAGGGGCAAAGCACCTCGAATGCCTCGTCGATTGCGCAAAAAGCCGCGACCACCGCACTCAACGGCGACATCGCCTGCGTGCAGGAAATGAACCGCCATTTCAAACAGCGCCACGACTTCATCGTCGCAGGACTCAACAAGCTGCCCGGCGTTTCGTGCCTGCCAGGCATGGGCACCTTCTATGCTTTCGCCAACGTCGACAAGGCCATCGCCATGACGGGCGACAAGGATGATCATGAATTGGCGGAGCGCCTTCTGAACTACGGCGGCGTCGCGGTCGTGCCGGGAAGCGGCTTCGGAGCGCCGGGCCATCTGCGGCTCTCGTTCGCATGCAACCTGAAGACCCTCGAAGAGGCCTTGCGACGCATGGAGCGGACCCTTCGGGAAGGCGCTTCGGCCTGAATACTCACCTCAGATAAATTCCGCAACCCTATGATATTTAACCATCCTAGAATTCACTTGAGGTTGCATCCCCGCTGCAGTTAGGGCGCCGCCTGTAGTTGCTTCCCGCCAGTCGCTAGCGGTCAGCCCTGCACCCGCGGCTTATCGTGTGAACGCCCTGAACGAGGGCGCTTGCGAACCGCCGTATGAGTACCAGGCCGAGACATCCCTCCGAATACGCGCTGCAGATCTGGACGATGGTCACCCGCCACGGCATGACCCCTATTCTCGTCGCTCGCCACCTGGACACCAGCCCCTGGCGCGTCGAACGAATCCTCGTGGGCGTCAGCCGCCGCAACGCCCGTCGTTGGAGCTGTCCATGAAGCGCAGCCCCAAAGCTCCTCCCCGCACCCGCCGCGAGCGGACGCCACGCAACGAGAAGCGCAATGAAGCGAAGGCCTACGGCCCCGCAAACATCGTTCGCATCCACAAGCTCGTTTATCAATTCAATTACGCCTGCTAGCTCGCAGAGCGATATTTCTATCTGTCGGGAAGAACGACACTTTCTTCCTTGACCTGCCGCACCGCTTTCCGCAAAATCGCGCCCCTTCGATTACCC
>Ga0207675_100005934_pt1 | contig 11655 bp, 12 predicted proteins | sample KBSSwiS42_FD_184305 | JGI IMG/M metagenome (GOLD analysis project Ga0207675, IMG submission 184305) | Switchgrass rhizosphere microbial communities from Kellogg Biological Station, Michigan, USA - KBS Switchgrass S4-2 (SPAdes) (version 2) | ecosystem: Host-associated > Plants > Roots >...
CGAAAGGGCTGCAAAGCGGCTTTTGGGCGTCCCCCGCCTGCCACCATCTTTTTTGTTTGCAGGGCGACCGACGCGCTCGTCAGAGCGAACGCGAAATCCTACCGCGCCTCTGGCCGCCATCTTCAATCGGCACACACACCGTTCGTGAGCTCGACGGTGCTGCCTTCACGCAACGCCATCAGGGCGAAACGAATGCGCCGGGCAAGACGCTCGTCCGTGAATTCGCCGAGCCGGTCCGGAGCTATGAATCGGTAGCTGCGAAGCTCCGCGGGGGGCAGAACGAGCGCTGTGCCGTCCGGCACCACGCCGCCGTCGTAGACGAACATCACAGAATCACCGAGCGGCCGCTCCTGCATCTGATGCTCCAGCACCAGCAGTCGACCGATCTTCAGCCGCAGCCCCAGTTCCTCCAGACACTCGCGCGTGCAGGCTTGGCGAGGGGCCTCGCCCTCTTCGACGATACCGCCCGGAATCTCCCAGGGCTCCTTGTAGACCGGCTCCACCATGAGCACGCTTCCGGCGCCGTCCAACAGCAGCGCGCCTGCACCAACTCGGCGCTTCGGAAGCGAAGCGAAGTACTCACTTGGATCAAGTGACATCCGCAGAAGCATCTCCGTCTCGAGGCCGATAAGTCAAGGGCTGCAGGCGCTCTTGCGAGCCAGCTCGACACCGTCAGCGTTGAAGCTCGATCCAGTAGTGGCTGACGGGCTTGCCGCTCACCGGGGACGTTGCTCCACCGGATAGTGTGCCGCCGCACGTCTCGATGATCCGAATCGAAGCATGGTTGTCAGCATCCGCCGTGAGCAAGACACGTTCCAACCCTCGGCACCTGGCCTCGTGCAAAGCGAGCCGCAGGGCCAGGGTTCCGAAACCCTGACGACGCGCGGAGGGTCGCACGTCGTATCCGATGTGGCCCCCCTCCAGCTGTAGTGCGGCGTTCAGGCCCAATCGCAGCCGAACGCCGGCCACAATCTCTGCCTCGTTGACGAGACAGAAGACTACGCCCGGGACGAGATGCGCGGGAAGCTGCGCGGGTTCCTCGTACCGCCGGATGGACGCGAGATACGCGCCGAAATCCCTCAGCGCGTGCTCGTAGCGATCCTCCCCGTGATCCCGCCAGTCTTGTGCCATTCTCAGGAACGCCTGCATCCTCTGCCGACCGGGTCTCTCCAGATGGGCCACGCGCTACCTATCTCGACTCGATGTCCTCAGATCTCGATGATGCTTCGCGCTCGGAAATGTCGCAGCAAAAACCTCTCGTGCACTCTCGCGCGGCCGTACTGCGGGCTCGCTATCCAAGCCGCCTCACCGCCTCCGCCACGAGCAGGCGCTGATAAGCAGGGATATCGACGTGCGCCAGCTCGGCGGGCGGCATGAATTCGAGGTCGTTCTCATAATGCTCGGGATCGCCTGCGAAGTCAGCCATTGCTGTTCCTTCAGCCGCAAACACGACTTGGGCGAAGTCCGGATACGGATACTTGTAGTCGGTCGGCTTCGGCGTCAGGTGACGGAAGTGAAGCACGCCCAGAGCAGCAGCAGCCACCAGCGTGCAGCCCGTCTCCTCCAGCATCTCGCGTCGGAGCGTTTCCTGGATCGGCTCTTGGCCTTCTCGCCGTCCGCCCGGCAGCACGTGCCTGCCATCGACATTGCTCAGCATCGCGCAGCGACCAGCCGCAAAGAGCACGGCACGCACGGAAGTAACGTATTGGAGCGGCGGCAGTTCCGTGGTGATGAACACGCGAAGCTGAAGCTTCATGGCGCCGCCAAACCACGCCACCTCCTCTTCGGCACGCGGTGTCAGCTTGCTCAGGAACTCGTTCAGGACGTCAGCCATGGCGCTCCCCATCTACAGCCCGCGATTCCAGAAGGCGCTCCGTCTCGAACGGACACCTGCAGACGAGAAAAATGAGCGTATTCAACATCTGAAAGAGGAACCAACTGAACGATTCGTGGCGAGCTCATCGGTCCAGAACGCCGTAGCACCGAGCTCCGGCGCACGGCAAGGACCGGCGCGGACGAGCCGATGGCGTCCTCCGGGTCGCTGCCGTTCTGGCAGGCGCCGTGACTGAGCTGTCACTGGCGTGCTACGCCGGGGTGGTGTTCATGAATAGCCCTATCGGTCCCGCGCGCGTTGACCGACTGATCAGAGAAATGAACTTTGATGCCAGCCAGCAGGTGCTGGATGTCGGCTGTGGCACAGGCGAGCTGCTCATCCGGATTGTGGAAGCTCATGGCGTAAAAGGGCTCGGGGTCGACCGCGACGAAGAGCAAATAGCCGCGGCCCAAGCGGCCGCCAGCCGCCGGCTTCCCGCTGGCGCCATCGAGTTCCGCGCCCAAGACGCAGCCGCGCTCGACTCGCGGGATCGCCGGTACGACCGAGCGGTGTGCTTGGGCTCGACGCACGCCTTCGGTCTTGGTCAAGGTGCCTATGAACAGGCGATTGCCGGCCTGAAGCAGCTCGTGGCGTCCGGTGGTCTGATCCTCGTAGGCGAGCCGTACTGGAAGCAGCCGCCCACGCCGGAGTATCTGTCGTTGCTCGGGGAGCCCGTCGGGATCTATCGTGACCACCTCGAGAACGTCCTTTTCGCCGAGCGGAAGGGGCTTGTGCCACTCTATGCCGCCGTGAGCAGCGATGACGAGTGGGACGACTTCGAATGGGCGCATCGACGACGCCACGAAGAGAGCGCCGTTTTCGGCCTCAAAACCGCGCAAGCACGAGAAGACCTTGCGCAAAGCCGCCGCTGGCGCGATGGCTACCTGCGCTGGGGTCGAAGCACGATGGGGTTCGGATTCTACGTGTTTCGCAACGGCTGAAGGTGGGGGCTCCGCGAGCAGTGCATGTTGCCGCTCGCGAAGTCGCTCGGGGCGTGTCAGGGGGTCTGACGCGTTGGACGTACAGTGGAGCGTCCTGGTGGGCTCGGCGCTGCGCGGCTCCGAGCCCACCAGGACTGCAAGCTACACGTGACTGGCGCACCACATCGCCTGACACTGGTGACCAAACAGGCCTGCGCCCGCGACCCCGATCACGCCTGAAGGGGCGCGGGACGTTGCCACCGCTCTCGGGGCAGCCGCTGCGTGGGCAGTAGTGCCGCTGCGCGGAAGGCGCCGCGCCAGAGCCAGCACGGGCCCCGACCTGACGGACTGTGTCAAAGCACTGATCGCGCGCGGCACCCTGGACGCTCACGCCGAGGGGGAAGTCAGCCTGGATTCGCTGGGCAACAGCGCCGGCAAGGCGGGTTGCTCGCTCGGCGCCCGTTCCGACAGCGGCTCCGCAGCGGGACTCCTGCTCGCCATGATTTTGGCCTCGAGCCGCAGGGCACGCGGGTAGAATCGGGAGCCGCCCGCCCGGCACGACACCCAGCAGCGAGCAGCCAGCGGCCCGAAGAGGTGAACGCATGAATTCGACAACGGTTCCGTTCTTACGTTATGCCGACGCCGACGCCGCCATCACCTGGTTGTGCCGGGCCTTCGGCTTCCAGGTGTTTCTCAAAGTTCCGGGTGCTGGCAGCGACGTCAAGCATGCTCGGCTGACCCTCGAGACCAACCTGGTCATGCTCGCGTCGCTCGGACGGGACGGACCACTCGAGAAGCTGTTCAAGTCACCGGCGGAAATCGGTGGCATCACCCAGGCAATCTCGATCTTCGTCGAGGACCCTGATCGGATCTACCAGAGCGCGCTCGCGGCGGGCGCGCAGCTGCTCGGACCCATCGCCGACTTCGAGCTGGGCGGACGTACCTTTTGCTGCCGCGACCTGGAAGGCCATGCCTGGCTGTTCACCAGCCATGACCCGTGGAAGAAGATCTGGTGATCCAGCAAGCGCTTCCGCTTGCTCGTCGGGCGAGTGGCCACGCCCCGCGGGCCTGATATAGTGGGCGGGTGACGCGAGGGTTGCGGGGCCGCGGGCTATTTCTGGGTGAAACATGCCGACAGTGCCGCTCGGGCGACCTGGTTCTGGTCGATTCGCGGCACCCGCGTGGCTCGCTGTTGGCGCGGCACCGCCACGAGCTCGCATACTTTTGCTTCAATCACGGCGGCACGTATCGCGAGACGTACGGGCGCAAGACGCGCGTCTGCCGCTCGGGCATGCTCGTCATTCATCCTGCGGGTGAGTTTCACAGCGAGACACACGAGAGCGATGTGGCGTCGCTGAACGTCGAGATCGGTCCCGAGTGGCTGCGCCGGCTGTTGGACTTCGGCGGCGCGCTCGATCAACCGCTCGAGTTCTGCGGCGATCGCGTCAGCAAGGCCGGCAGGCTGCTATTGACGGAATTCGAACGCACTGCCGATGTGGCGGATCGCGACGACGCGCTGGCGATCGAGAGCCTCACCTGGGAGATACTCGCCGAAGCGGTCGACCGGGGCGGCGCACGCGGAGCGGGCAAGGACCGACCCCGCTGGGTCGAACGCGCGCGCGAGTTGGTCGAGCATGGCGGCGTGGGCTCCGGCTTGGCGCAGGTCGCCGCTGAGGTCGGGGTTCATCCGGTCCACCTGGCGGCCACTTTTCGCCGCTTCTATGGCTGCTCCATCGGCGAATACAGCCGGCGCCGCAGGCTCGAGCACGCGCGACGCCTGCTTGCCGACCGCAGCTTGAACCTGGCACAGGTCGCCGTCGAGGCTGGTTTCGCCGATCAGAGTCACCTCACGCGGGCCTTCCGCCGCCATGCGGGCGTGACGCCGGCGCGATATCGAACCTTTCTCGCGTTCAAGACTCGCTAGCCCGAGCGGCGCTATGCCCTCCCGCATGAAGGTAAGCCGATCCAAAGTTGGGGCGATTCTCTCGTCTCTGTCCGCGTTCGGTGCGGGCTGTGGCGCAACGAACGGCTCCCCTGCAGCCTCACGCCCAGTAACTGCGGCAGCGCCCGCAGCGACCTCGGCTTCCGGTGTGCAGGGCTCTGGGGCGACCCCCGAGCCAGCCGCAGCAAGCGCCGCTCCTGTCGCCCTCCCTGCAACGCCAGCAAGCGCGCAATTCGCTCGTTGGTTGGCGGCGTTCAACAGCGCCGATCGCGAGGCGCTGCTCGCGTACCATCAAGAGTGCTTTCCGTATTCGGCCGCCAGCCACGACGTCGCAGACATCGAGCGCGAGCACGGGCTCAGCGTCGGGACGCATGGCTTCAGTGAGAGGCAAGTCGAAGAGAGCACTGCGACCACTTTGTCGATTGTTCTCCAGGAGCACCGCGGGCCGCAGTTCGCTCGCGTGCACATCGAGGTCGAACCAGATCCGCCTCACGTCGTGAAGGCCTTCACGATCGGACCCATCCCGACGCCGCTGCAGTTCTCGTCGTCTGTCGAGCAGGAGCACAGGCGGGTCGACGGCAAGCGCCGGCAGGCAGTGATCGACAGCTTGCGCCAGGAGCTCATCGCTCACTACGTTTCTGCGGAGCTGGCACAGAAGATGGCCGACGGATTGGGCGAAAAGGTGAGCCTTGGCGGCTACGATGAGATCGTTGACGCCGTTCAATTCGCCGTGACGTTGACCGAGGACTTGCAGGCGGTCAGCCACGACAAGCACCTTCGAGTGCGCTTCGGGCCGCCGCCGTCACCGCCCCCCGAGTCTCCAGCAGGTTCGGACGCGCCACCCTGGATGGTTCAACAAAATTTCGGATTCGGCGCAGTCGAGCGCTTGTCGGCCAACGTGGGGCTGCTCACCATCAACCGTTTCGTGCCCGCACTCAATCAGGCGGTGAAAGACGCGATCGGGGCGCGCATCAGCCCGATCGCCGATGCCGACGCGGTGATCATCGATCTGCGCAATAACGGCGGCGGCTGGCCGGAAACCGTGGCGCTGATTGCCAGCTACTTCTTCGGCCCGAAACCCCTGCACCTGAGCGACATCAAGCGTCGCGACACCGGTGAGGTAAAGCAGTTCTGGAGCGAGTCGACGCTCGCGGGCACGCGTTTCGGGGCGAAGAAGCCGGTGTACGTGCTGACGAGCTCACGCACCTTCTCCGGCGGCGAAGACCTCGCGTACACATTGCAGGCGCATCAACGCGCGCTCGTCGTGGGCGAAACGACCGCCGGTGGAGCGCACCCGGTCGAACTGCGCCCTCTCGACGCCGACCTGTTCGTGACGATGCCCTGGGGCGAGTCGATCAATCCAATCACCAAGGGGAACTGGGAGGGTACCGGCGTGCAGCCGGACCTGGCCGCGCCCGCGCCAGAGGCTCTCGAACGAGCGCTCGAAGCGCTGGCCGCCAAGCAGACGAAGAAACACTGAGCGCCCGCGGAGCTCACGCCGGCAAAGGCGAGAAGGGCAGCATCGAGTCAATTCCAGGATGCCGTGCGGCGCGTGGCATTGGTCTGCCGCGTGGCAGATGCGAGCTAGCCAGCTCGCCCGGTCGCGAGTCGCGCCGCATCGTTGGGCTCGATCATGCCGAATGCCGCTCCCTGCGCGTCGTCACACGCAGCGATCCGCGCACCGTTCGGCAGCTCCACGGGGCCGATGGCAATTCCGCCGTGCGTGCGAACGCGTTGGACCGCGACGTCGAGCGCTGGGACGGCGAAGAAGAAGAGCCAGTGGCTGTGGACATCCGGACGGCGCCCGACGTCCGAGATCACCCCGGTGCTCGGTTCGCCAGGGCCGAAGGCGAAGCGTTGATGGCTGCCGAGCTCTCCGAGATCGAGCTTCTCGGTGAACGACCAGCCGAAGAGGGCCGAATAGCTCGCCGCTGCAATGTTCGGCTCACGGGTGTTCAGCTGGTGCCAGGCGACGCCCGCCGAAGATTCGGCCACGCTGTCGGTCAGCGCGACGATCGCGCCGCCGGCGTCCCGGAGAACGACGAAGTCGCCTGCGCCGCCAGGCGGGCCCAGACGCATCGCGCCGAGCTCGACGAAGTGGGCAACCTTGGACTCTGCGTCCCCGCGCTCACGCACGCCGATGTGACCGAGCCAGTGGGGGCGTGCGCCGCGCGCGATCGCTGATTCGTGCAGCGGAACGATGCCGTCCCCACGTCGTTCGAGAACCGCATCATAGAAGGCCGCGGCGGCTTCGACGTCGGTGGTGCGGAGTATGTAGCTCGAGAAGCGCGAAACAGACACGCTCGCAGCATAATGCGCTGCCGAGCGATGCGGCTGTAAAATCCTCGGGCGAGCATCCTTAACTCGCGGCAAGGAAGCGCTCTGCCTCCCCCACGCGAGAGGCAAAGTCATCGCTGGTGTCTACGTATCGATATCCGAATGCGCGAGCCTCCCGCGCGACAAACTCACTCCACCGCGGCACGTCCTGTACGATCTGCTGCTTGAACTCCACCGGCAAGCTCGCGTATCCGCGCGACCGGCCTGGAAATTCATCGAATTGCGCCATGCTCGAGCTGGAACGCCCCAGGAAGACCGCGCGGACTTGGTATCGACTGGAGATCGCGGCAGCGTGCTTCGGGAGAAAGTGAACACCTTCAATCAGGTAATCGTCCGCAAGGGAACTGATCCCCCAAACGAACCGCTGCAAGTGCGGCAGAAACCATTCTGCGGTCGCTGATATCGCCTCGGGCGATGCATCCCAACCAGCGGCCACTTCGTCGTTCAGCAATGAACGAAGAACATCGGTCGCGATCCAACCGATGCGCAGTCGTGCCGCCACCTGCTGTCCGAGAATGCTCTTGCCTGCTCGTGGTGCTCCGCCAACCAAGTAGATCATAGAGGCCTTCGCATGAGCGCAGGTTCAACTGAATGGTCCCTCAGCGACTGTCAGAAAATTCAGACGCTGTCCCGGACCGCAACAGCGGCGACATAGACGTCGTGCTGATCGCGATCAACATTGTAGCCGATACCTGCAGCGCTGCCGGTAACCCTGCCGGTACATGTCGCAATCTTCGGGTAAGTCGACAACCTCCACCATGGTCGCGCCTGCGATCTCACACGACCGACGCGAGGCCCAATTTCCCGGATCAACGGTGACCCAGATACAGGTGAACCCATGTCGTCGAGCAAGCGGAAGCAATAGCCGAAGAGCTCGCGCCGCTAACCGATTCCCCCGATAGGGAGGCTCGACGCTATAGCCGACCTGACCGGCGAACTGCACGATGAAGTCGCTCGTACCAAGCCTCAATTCAATATCACCGGCCTTCTTCCCTTGCACCGTGATCGCAAAGCGATACGCCGGTGCCCGGCCTGACGCGGGGTCTCCGGGATAGAGGTGCTCGACGGCGAGGCACATGTCGTCGTCGACTAGCTCGCCCGGCTCGAGAAAGGCTGTTGAAACGGTGCCCGGGTAAGACATGGCTCCCATCGGCTAGAGTGACCAGTGCCCGGCATTCTGCTGGACCGTCTCGGTCCATGCTAACACTTTCGGTGGACCGGCGGTCAACCGCGAGCCAGTGACAGTCGGTCGCGTTCTCGCGCGGAGGAACCTGCGACGAACCGCCCTCTCGGTAGGCGCCCCGTCGTGGCGAGGACCCTAGACGATCACTTCTAGCTCCGGCCAACGCCGCAGCCACTGTTTGGCCTCGATCCGCTGCCAGAACACGTCGAGACCGGCCTGGGCGGGATTGTGTCGGAGGCGCAGCGCGAAGAGATCGACGAGGCCAAGCGGCGCCAAGACGTCGATAGCGCCCTCGGGCGTCAGCCTGACTCCCACGGCCGTGGCTGTCTCGGGCCACGTAGCCAAGCCTTCGGCGACGCTCTGGTGCGGCGGGCTCGAGCGCCCCTGAACGCGCCTGTGCCACAGATGGATGGTCGCTTGATTGGTTACTTCCCAATCGAGATCGGGACGGTGCGCGCGCAGACGAGCTTCATGAGCTCGCGACGCATCTGGAGCTTCCGAGTCCGCCCAGTACACGACGTCCACATCTCCATGTGGCCCAGAAGAGGCGCGACCCGTCAGGAAATTCCAGACGCTGTCGCGGACGGCACCGGCGGCGACATAGGCTCCAGCGGGCGCCGCATTTCGAACCATCTCCAGGAGCCCGAAGAGCCAGGGCGTCGCGCGCACGATGCGCACCAGCTCGGCGAGCAGCGCGTCATGGTGCATGGCGAGCTCGGACATCGACTGGCGTCCTGCCGCGAAAGGCCCAGCGCACGCGAGGGTTTCGGCCTGCTCGTCAGGCCATGCGCCAGTGAGCATCGTCTCACACAACGCGTGAGCTTCGTCAAATGTCAGATCTCGACCCGCTTTCAGGGATGCGTTGAGCTCCGCTTTCACCGGACCCATCGTATCACCACAAACGAGAAACGGCTTCCCCCCGGTTTGACGCCAAACCCGAATGGCTCGAGGCGCTCGCGTCTGCCGAACGGCTGGCGCTGAGCAGCGGGCGCGTCAGTCTCGCGCGGACCTCGATGCTCGAATGCCTATTCGGCAGCGTCAGCGTCACCTCGCAATCAGCACCATTTACGATTGCTCCGACTTGACCCCCCATCGATAGCAGATACCTGGACGCACGAGGTAATGGCCCCGCTGCCAGTCGTTCCGTTAGCACCACCAACCTCGCGGCGCTGCTGGTCCGGAAAACAACAATTGCGGCGGTTGCGCAGCTACCGGTCCGCGTTGCTGACCACGGGCCGCGGTTTCTACCTGGGTATGTTGGGAGCGATCCGAAGCTCGGCCCAGGATCGATTCCGGTGCGCGGTCCAGCGTCCGAACGAGGCACAGGACCAGCCAATCAGGCGCTCACACTATGAGCGGTTCCAGACGGTGAGGCCTCGCAGCAGCTCAAAACCCGCATGTTGGGCGTCGACCAAGCTGGCTCCACGTTCGTAGCCCACAATCGGCAGCGTGGGATGCAATTGTGTGGCGAGCCGCAGCGCACCCGGAAACAGCGGGCCCACGCTCTCGGCGTCGCTGAACACGTTCGAAATACCAACGACGTCACCGCTCCGGTTGAGGGCGGCGGTGGCCAGGGTGGCGCCACCGCGTCTGCCGAGCAAGAAATGGAAGTCGGGGTCTCGCAACAGGCTCGGCAAGAAGATCGGGGCGCGTCCCCTTGCATCCGCATTGGCCGTGGTCCCCCGCCAGGTCTGCTCCCACTCTGTGAGCTCCGCCGGGCTGAGCACGACGGACCACTCCAACCCGGCTGCGTCGTCAGGCAACGGCGTGCGCGGCACACGATAGATCCAGGTGGCGTGGAACAGGACCTCGAATCCTAGCGAACCGAGGTCCAAGCACTGAAACCCGTCCTTCACGCTGAAACGCAACTTACCATCGACCTCGATCATGGACCGGATCGCCGCCAATTGTGGCTCGACATGCGCAGCGCCTGCGAGTGTGATCAGATTGGACATGTACGGCGGCATTGTGCCCCGGCTGATCCAGTATTCGGCGTGGCGCTCGCCGGAAACGCCGTGCGTACGGCACATAGCCTCATACCAGTGGGCATTGTTTTGCACTGCCCGGTCGAGCTTGCCCTCGTCGATCATGCGGACGAGGATGACGCGAGACGACGATCGCGATCAAGTTTGACTGCTGGGACGGAGCCTGATTGTCGAGTTCATCGTCCAGTCATGCGCGCACGCTGGCTCGGCTCGCGGTGCGTCACCCTCGTGACAGGCGCTGATGCCGAATTCATGGTTGAATGGCTCGCGGCGGGTCGACGAGTGCACCAGGCGCGCTCTGTACAGACGATTTTTGACTACCGAAATGGGCACACCCACGAAGCCGCCAATCTGGGCTTGATCGAGCTCGGCCATATAGAAGAGGGTGACCACGGCGCGTTCGTCGTCCGTCAATCTTCGAGCGCCCGCCGAGCTGCTGAGCCCGAAGCTAGTGCCAGCGCGCCGCCTCGGACGCCGTGGGCATGCTGCGCAGCAACTGCGCGCCCATGCGAAGGAGCTTGGTGATGCCCGCCCCCCCCGCTTCAACGCTCTCGAGGACTGTACCCGCCTCTGCTCACCAGGAATGGTCCACCCACGGATCGCACATCCACAGCGGAGATGGGATCTCCTTCGAGAGCCAGTGCGAGAAAAAAAGCGCGAGCAGACTTTTTGGCCTTGACGCCTTCGGCGCTCGAGAACGCTCGATCAGCGCCGAGCGCTGCGCGGTGGCCCCTTCGCGCGTCGGGGGGACGGCTCCGAGAAGACGTTCGGACTCTGCCCGAGATTGCAGCCGACTCCGCAGCAAACAGCTCGCTCCGAGGCGCTGAGAGCCTCGAAAATCACCGTGCTATGTCAAAAGGCATGAGAGCACTCGACATGGAGACGCTGGAGAGCGGGCCTATCACCTGGCAGGTCGCTCATGAAGCGCTGCCTCGGCTCGCCCGAGAACGAGCCGCCGCGGATGCCGAAGAAGGGCGCTGCCTGTTGGCCGCACAACGCGCGGCCGTGCACGTGCACCTGGGCTTCGGTTCCTTAGCGAATACGTGGAACGCATGTTTGGCTACCAACCTCGCTCGATTCAGGAAAAGCTGCGCGTGGCCGAGGCGCTCGCAGGCTTGCCCACTCTCGAGCGCGCGCTCGCGATCGGCGAGATCAACTGGTCTGCCGTGCGCGAGCTCACGCGGGTGGCGGTGCGCGAGACGGAGCACGAATGGCTCGAGCTCGCCCGCGGCAAGACGCTCCAACAGCTGGAGCAAGTGCTGGCGGGCAAGCACCCGGGAGATACGCCCGCCTCGCCGCCGCACCTTTCCGCACGGCGCCACATTCTGCGCTTCGACGTGACCGCCGAGACGTTCGCACTGTTTCGCGACGCCCTGAACGAGCTCCGCCGCCGCACCGCCGCGGCCCTGGACGAC
>Ga0207675_100005936_pt1 | contig 11648 bp, 4 predicted proteins | sample KBSSwiS42_FD_184305 | JGI IMG/M metagenome (GOLD analysis project Ga0207675, IMG submission 184305) | Switchgrass rhizosphere microbial communities from Kellogg Biological Station, Michigan, USA - KBS Switchgrass S4-2 (SPAdes) (version 2) | ecosystem: Host-associated > Plants > Roots >...
TGTCGACGTTGGCCGGCGTCGGCGGCGTCTCGGCCGGCTTGTCGTCGGGCTTCTTGTCGACCGGCTTGTCGGTGTCGACCAGCGGGCTTTCCGCGTCGTTGCGCGCCGCCAGCGGCGACTTCACCGCCTTGCGCAGCGGCGCCGCCACCAGCTGCGTCGGGTTGGCGTAGGTCCAGGTGTTGTCGAACGTGCCGTACACCGGATCGAACGCGCGATCGCTGGCGTAGAAGAGGTAGTTGCCCTCGGGCTCGAACGCCGGCTGCGTGTCGTTCAGGTATCCCGACGTCGCCTGGTGGAGCGCGCTGGATTTGGTGTCGTAGAGGAAGATCGCGTTGTTGCCGCTGGCGGCCGGCCGCGCGTAGGCGAGCCACCGCGAGTCTGGCGACCAGACGAAGCGGAACGCCTCGAGCCCGTCGTGCGCGATCCAGTCCGGGCTCTTGTCGACATCCGTCACCTTGCCGGTCCCATCGTCATAGATGCGGATGCGCATCGCCTGATCGATGAACGCGATCTTCCTGCTGTCGGGCGACCAGTAGGGCACGTAGCGGAAGCCGGGACCGAGCGTGGTCACTTTGCGCTCGGCGCCGGGCGATTCCGCGGGGCGCAGCGTCAGCTCGTACTCGCCGCTGCGATCGCTCCAGTACGCCAGCGTCCGGCCGTCGGGCGACCATCGCGGATAGCGATCGGCCACGCCCGAGGAGCGCGTCACGTTGATCGTCGCGCCGTGCTCGGCCGGGATGGTGACGATATCGCCGCGCGCCTCGAAGGCGGCGCGCCGCCCGGTCGGCGAGACCGACGCCGCGGCCACGAGGTCATTCGCCTTCGCCGTTCTCGGTCGCAGCGTCGTCGCGTCGGTGACGACGCGAATCGGCACTTCCGAGACTTTCTCTCCCGGAAGGCTGAGCAGATAGATGCGGCCGCCGGCCTGGAAGACGATCGCGTCGGGCCCGATTGACGGGAAGGTGATGTCGAAGTCTTCGAACTGCGTCACCTGGCGCACGGCGCCGGTGCCGAGATCCTCGGCCCAGATGTTGTTGCGCTGGCTCGATCCGCGATCGGAGATGAAATAGATCGAGTTGCCGCGCCACATCGGCTGGGCGTCGTTGGCCGGGTTGCTGGTGATGTTGCGCGCCGCAAACGTCTTCAGATCGAAGAGCATCAGATCCGGCGCCCAGCCGCCGCGATAGCGCTTCCAGTTGCGGAAGTCCTGCGACATCGGCATGTAGACGAAGCGCGCGGCGTCGGGCGAGAAGGCGCCGAACTCGCCGTACGGCACCGGCAGCTTTTCCGGCAGCCCGCCGGCGACGTTGACGAGATAGAACTGGTTGTAGCGCTGCCGGCCGCTCTCGCGCGCCGACGCGAAGAGCACGCGCCGCCCGTCGGGATGCCAGCCGACGACGCGATCGGGCATTGGATGATGGGTGAGCCGCGTTGGCTCGCCGCCGGCGACCGGCACCACGTAGACGTCGATGTTGCCGTCGTAGGCGGCGCTGTACGCGAGCTTGCTGCCGTCGGGCGAGAAACGCGGAAACGTTTCCTCGCCGGGCGGCGAGCTCAACCGCGTCGCGGTGCCGCCCGCTTTCGGGACCAGCCAGATATCCCCGGCGAAGACGAAGGCGATCTTGTCGGCGGACACCGCCGGCTGACGGAACATGCGCGCATCGACCTGGGCCAGCGCCGGAGCGGCGGCCGCCGCGAGCGCGGCGCTGAGCATGAGCGTTCGGACCATGAGTCAATTCTACCGTCCGGTACAATGCCGCGAGTGAGACGCCGGTTCGTGTGGATGCTCGCGCTCGCGGCCGGTGCCGTCGGGTGCGGGCGCGAAACCACCCCCGCCGCCGCGCGATCGTTTCCGCGCGCGCCCATCGTCCTCATCTCAATCGACACGCTGCGAGCCGATCACCTCGCCGCCTACGGCTACCGCGGCGGATCGACCCCGGCCCTCGATCGGCTGGCCGCGAGCGGCATCGTGTTCGACGACGCGTTCAGCCAGGTGCCGCTCACGCTGCCGTCACACGCTTCGCTTCTCACCGGCCGGCTGCCGACGCGGACCGGCGTGCGCGACAACATCGGCTTCACGCTGGGCGCGGATCAGCAGACGCTGGCGGCGCGGTTGAAGGAGGCCGGCTATGCCACCGGCGCCGCCGTGTCGTCGTACGTGCTGCGGCGGCACACCGGCATCGCCGCAGGATTCGATTTCTTCGACGACGAGGTGACGATCAGCGGCACGGGCGAATCGCTGTCGGAATCGCAGCGCGACGGCGCGCGAACCGCCGACGCGCTGGCGGCGTGGATCGATGCCCATGCCGGCGGGCCGATGTTCGCCTTCCTGCACCTCTACGAGCCGCACACGCCGTACACTCCGCCGCCCTCGCACACGCTGGCGCAGCCGTACGACGGCGAGATCGCCTATGCCGACGAGATCGTCGGCCGTTTTCTAGATCGGCTGAACGCGAACGGCCTGCTCGATCGGGCGATTGTCGCGGTCGTTTCCGATCACGGCGAGGGGCTCGGCGATCACGGCGAGGCCGAGCACGGGCTGCTGCTCTACCGCGAGGCGCTGCGCGTGCCGTGGATCGTGCGGTTGCCGGGAAGCGCACATGCTGGAACACGCATTGCCGGCGCCGCCGGGTTGGTGGATGTGGCGCCGACGCTGCTGGCGCTCGCCGGCGTGCCCGCCGGCGGCATGGACGGCGGGCCGCTCGTCGACGCGATGGTGTCGCGGCGCCTGGCCGATCGAACTGTCTATTCCGAAACGCAGTATCCGCGGCTTCACTACGGCTGGAGCGATCTCGCGTCGGCGTTCGACGGCCGGTATCACTTCATCCGCGCGCCGAGGCCGGAGCTCTACGATCTGGCTTCGGATCCCGGCGCGCGCAGCAACCTTGCGGCGTCGCGCGGCAGCGCCGCGTCGGCCATGGCTGCCTGGCTCGAGCGCGCGACCGCTGGCACTCCGGCGCCGCAGCCGGCGGCGGCCGACGCGGAAGCGCGCGAGCGGCTGCGCGCGCTCGGCTACGCGACCTCGTCGCCGCGGCTGCCGCCGGCCGGCAGCCCGCTGCCCGATCCCAAGGACAAGATTGCGACCTACGAAGGGGTGCGCCGCGCGCAGCAGCTCGCCGCGGCGGGACGCGACGCCGAGGTGATCGCGGCGCTGCAGCCGGTGGCGGCGCGCGAGCCGGACATGCTCGACGCGTGGGAGCTGGTGGCGAAGAGCCTGATCAAGCTTGGCCGGACGAAAGAAGGGATCGACGCCTTCGGCAAGGTGCTGGCGATCGATCCGCTCAAGCCCGAGACCCACCTCGCCCTGGCGCGCGTCTACGCGCTCGAGCGCGATGGCGCGCGGGCGCGCCAGCATGCGGAGCTGGCGGCAAAGCGCGATCCTGCCGGCGCCTACGAGGTTCTCGCCGAGCTGATGATGGACGCCGGCAAGCCGGGCGAGGCGGCGGCGCTGGCGCGGCGCAGCGTCGAGGCCGACCCGTCACGCTACATGAGCCTGTTCCTCATCGCCGCGGCGCTGCAGCGCGAGGGGAACTGCGGCGAAGCCATCCCCGCGTTCACGCGCGCGATCGATGCGAAGCGGCGCGAGCCGCAGGCGGTGGTGCGCAACCTGCACGCCGGGCTTGCCGACTGCCTCGCGCGCAGCGGCCGCGAGGCCGACGCCGAGCGCGAGTTCAAGGCGGAGATTGCCGCGATCCCGTGGTCGCCCGAGGCGCGCGTCGGGCTGGCGACGCTGCTGCGCTCGCAGAGCCGCGACGAGGAGGCGCGCACGGTGCTCGCCGGCGTCGTCACCGCGCTGCCGCAGCCCACGCCCGACGCCTACGCCACCGTCGTTCGCGCGTTTACCGTGCTCGGCGACACGCCCGCGGCCCGCGAGTGGACCGCGAGGGCGCGCAGTCAGTTTCCGCGCGATGCGCGGTTTCGCTAATCGATCGTTTCGAGGATCGATCAGGGGCGGCTGAGCGACACTGCCGCGGCCTGCTTGCGGCATGCCGCAGCGCGCGCGGGCTCGTTGGCCGCGTCAAATCCCTCGGCGAGCGCCTCCCACACCATCGGCCGCCGCGGCCCGGCGGCGAACGCGCGCTCGAGGTAGTCGAGACCCGCCGCGCGCTGCCCTTCCCGCACCAGCGCCGTGCCGAGCACCGCCATCGCCCATGGGTGCGCGGGGCTGCGGCGCAGCGCCTCGCCCGCGGCGTCGCGCGCCTTGGCGACGTCGCCGGCGGCGAGGTAGGCGCGCGCCAGCACGATGAAGCTCTCCGGATCGGAGGCGACCGCCGCCTTCTCGAAATACGGCACCGCGTCGGTCGCGCGCCCGTGGGCGAGGAGCAGCCGTCCTTTCACGGCGAGCGCCTCGGGCTGCTTCGGCTCCTTGGCCAGGACCGCATCGACGAGCTGTTCCGCCTCGCTGTCCTTGCGCGCCGCCGCCAGCGTTTCCGCCAGGCTGATCCGCGTCCGCGAATCGTCGTCGCTCTGCGCCACCGCGAGCCGCAGTTCGCGCTCCGAGTCGTCGTAGCGTTCGAGCTCGCGCAGCAGCTTGCCGTAGTTCTGGCGGACGCCGGGGCGATCGGGATCGAGCTCCAGCGCGCGCGCAAAGGCGTCGGCGGCGACGCGCAGGCTGCCGTGGCGATAGGCCATCGACGCCAGCGTGCCGAAGGCGAACGGGTTGTTCGGATCGAGCCTCGTGATGCGCTGCACGTCCTCGAACGCCGCCGGCAGCGCCACGCCCTGCGCCACCGTGGCCGCCTGCAGCCGATCGTAGAGCTCGACGTGCGTGCGCGGATCGGGCAGCGACGGATCGTCGAGCGGGCCGCTGCCGCCCGACCCGGCGGTGTAGCCGAGGCTGCGCAGCCGCTCTTCCTGTTCCGCCGACGCCGGCCGCGGCTGCGCGCGATCGCCGCCGGGCGCCAGCCGCTGCATCCCGCGCTGCAGCTCCTCGGTCATCCGCTTGACGCGATCCGGCTGCGACGCCGCGAGGTTCCTCAGCTCGCCCGGATCCTCGGCGAGGTTGTAGAGCTCCGGCTCCGCGCCGGTCATCAGCTTCCAATCGTCCTTTACCCAGCCGCGCAGCGTGGCCCAGTGGCAATTGAGCCGGCCGAACAGGCTCTCCTGGTAGAACGGGTCGCCGGCCACCTCGCGCCCGTTGATCAGCGGCCGCAGATCGCGCCCGAGCAGCGACCGGTCCGCCTCGTAGCCGAGCAGGCCGAGCGCCGTCGGCAGCACGTCGATCGTCGCCACGCGGGTCTTGATCGTCCGCGACGCCGGCACGCCGGGGCCGGCGACGATGAACGGCACGCGCATCGTCGATTGATAGGTGAGCACCGCGTGCGTCGCCTCGCCGTGATCGCCGAGCCCTTCGCCGTGATCGGCGAGCGCCATCACCACGGTGTTGGCGTCGCGGCCGGCGGCGCGCAGCGCGTCGAGGACGCGGCCGATCTGCGCGTCTGTGAACGCGACCTCGCCTTCGTACGGCCGGCCGGCGAACTGCTCGCGGTAGGGCGATGGCGGCGAGTACGGCGCGTGCGGATCGTAGAAATGCAGCCAGGCGAAGAACGGTGCATCCGTCGGCGCCGCCGCCAGCCAGCGCCCGGCGGCGTCGGCCACTTCGTTGGCGCGCCGTTCGGCGCCCTGGTCGACGGGGCTGGTTTCATGAAACTCCTCGTCGAAGGTCTCGAACCCCTGGCCGAAGCCGAACGCGGCCGCGACCGGATACGCGCCGACGAACGCGGCGGTGTGGTAGCCGCGGCGCTTCAACAGCGTCGCCAGCGTCGGATGCGTGTCCGCGAGGGTGAAGACCACGTTGCCGCGGACGCCGTGGGTCGGGGGATACGTGCCGGTGAGGATGGTCGCGTGCGACGGACCGGTGAGCGGAACCGCGGTCTGCGTTTCCTCGAAGCGGACGCCTCGGGCCGCCAGCGCATCGAGCGCCGGGGTGCGGCCGCTGCCGGCGCCGTAGGCGCCGACACGGTCCGCGCGCAGCGTATCAATCGTGATCAGCAGCAGGTTGGGAGGCGCCGCCGAAGTGCGATACAGCAGCCGCCAGCCTGCTATCGACGCACCCAACACCGCGAGCAGGACGATCAGGATCGAGCGGGAGCGGCGCGGCGCGCGCGCGGTGGTGGCGGCCGCGCCGCCGCGGGGCGTCCGCCCCTTCCGTGAAGCCATAGGCACAGAGTCTCAGAGATCTCTGAGTCTCGGAGCAAGCGAGCGAGGAGGTGTGACGGGGGTCTGACATGTGTCAGACCCCCGTCTCTGAGTCTCTGAGCCCTCTGAGCCTCTGAGCGTCAGAATTGGAACTTCACCCCGACGCGGAGAATGCGCGGGCTGATGATCTCGCTGATCGTGTTGAACGCCGGCGACTGGACGTTGCGGTTGTGCTGCAGCACCGTGCCGGCGTTGAGGATGTTGAACACGTCGGCCGCCAGCACCAGGTTCACTCGCTGGAGCCGGACGTTCTTCGCGAGCCGCACGTCCAGGTCGAACAGGTTCGGGTTCCGCACATCGTCGAGCGCGTTGACCGCGAGCGCCCGCAGGCTGCCGTCCCCGCCGGCGCTGACCTGGAAGATGTACGGGTTGACATAGCCCTGGCGCGCGAACAGGTTCGCGCCGAGGTCGAACCCGCCGCCGAGCTGATAGAACCCGTTGGCGTTGAACTGCCATCTCGCGTTGTAGAAGAGATCGCCCTTCCCTGACCCGCCGGATCTCGGCGCTATCTGACCGCCGTCGATCTGCGGGCCCGATAAGGTGCCGCTGGACGTCGAGTCGGTGCGCGTCGGGTTCTGAACCGCGCCGGCACCGTCGTAGTACTCGGACCAGTTGTTCAGGGACAAGGCGACGCGTGTCATCCACCGGTTCGATAGTCGCTTGTTCAGCGTGAACTCGAGTCCGCTGTAATTCGAATGGTAGTCGGGCCGGTTGGTCAACATGCGTCCACCGCCGGTCGCATCGATCTTCGCGCCGTTGGGCGCGAAGACGACGGCGCTCAAGCTGCCGTTGGTCGGCCGTGCCACCTGCGTGTAGTCGGCCGAGGTCATGCCGATGCGCGGGTTCCAGTTCGGCCAGCCGTCGGTCCGCCGGAACGTGTAGGCCGCGCCGACCGCGAAGTTCGGCATCAGCTCGTGATCGACGCCGACGATGAACTCGTTGTCGTGGTTGGCGTGATAGTTCGAATCGATGGTGTTGACCGACGTGGCGCTGGTTGGATGCGCGGGATCGATCGCGTTCGAGTACTGCGGGCCGAGGTTCGTGAGAATCTCGTTCTTCTGCGCGAACCCGTCGTTGTTCGTGTCCACCCAGCGATACGCGATGTAGGTGTAGTAGGCGCCGACCGGGCTGGCGCTGGTCACCTCGAACGGATTCAGCTGGCCGGCGTAGCGTGCATATGACGCGCGCGCCACGGTTCGTCGCTTCTCGTCGAGCGCGAAGGTCGCGCCGACGCGCGGAGAAACATCGTTCCAGTTGATGGTCGGCGAGTTGCCGTTGAAATCGAGCGCCGGCAGCAGGTCCGGGAACATCGTGTTGCCCGGCGCGCTGCTGGCGTCGTTTTTCGCCGTCTGCTTGTCCCACCGGATGCCGGCGTTGACCGTCATCCGCCCCTTGCTGAAGGTGTCGCCGACGTACGCGTTGGTGCTCTCGCCGACGAAGTTGACCACGCGGGCGCGGTAGGCACGCGCGAACTTGTCGTCCGGCGCGTTGATGTAGCCGACCACTTCCGACCCGCTCCATCGCGTCGTCGAGTGATTCGGGTTGCGCCGGTAGCCGAAGCCGAACTTGAACTCGTGGGTGCCGCCGCCGGCCGACTTGAACGAGCTGCCGCTGACGTCGACGACGTGCCACGGCTTGCGCGCGGTGTAGGTGAACCACGAGCCGTGCGCCTGGTCGTTGAAGACGTCGACCGTGCCGTCCTTGTCGGCGCCGCCGCGCGGCGCGAAGCCGTATCCCCAGCCGTACCACGCGTACTTACCGTTGACGAAGAGGTTCGAGCCGAACACGTGGTTGTCCTCGGCTTTCCACAGGCCGTGCAGGTTGTGCAGGAAGCCGCTGGTCGGGTAGAAGTTCCCCTGGTTCCACAGGAACGAGTCGTCTTCGTCGGTCGCCTGCCCGGGCGAGCGGCCCAGTTTCTCCTTCGCGCCGTCGAAATAGAAGAACGACACCTGATCTTTCTGGGTCGCGTTCCAGTTCACCTTGGCGTTCGTGTTCTTCAGGATCGTCCGGTCCTTGGTCTGGTTGAGGCGGACGATCCTGATGTCGTTGTTGCCGTAAGAGCCCCAGAACCAGAGGCGGTCCTTGAGGATCGGCCCACCGACATCGAAGCCCCAGTCGCGAATCATGTCGGTGTGGTTCGCCTTGTCGGCGCCGTCGAGCCGTGCGTCGTTTTTCAGCTCGTCGGGCAGGTTCGACGATTCCATGTTGTCGTGATCGATGGTGAACTTCGCGTTCCCCTTGAACTGATTGGTGCCGCGGCGGGTGACGAAGTTGATGCCGAGGCCGCCGGTTTGCACCTTCAGATCGTTGCCGCCGGTATTGACGGCGACCTCGTCGAACGCATCGAAGTCGAAGTATGAGGACGACGCGCCGCCCGAGGTGGTGTCGGTGATGACGACGCCATCGAGGTTCCACATGGTGTCGGTGGCCAGCGCGCCCTTGCCGACGAACGCCGACTGCTGACCCGACTCGTTGCCGCCGACGTTGACGCGGTCGACGGTGACACCGGGCACGGTCTTGAGCATCGCCCACGGATCTTTCGACTGCGGCGTGCTCTGCAGCTCGGCCGCGGTCAGCGTGGTCATCGTGCCGACTTTCTTCACGTCGACCACCGGCGTTTCAGCCGTGACGGTGACGGTCTCCTCGACCGACTTGACCGCCATGGAGAACGCGATGGTCGCGTTCACGCCGGTGGTCACGATCACATCGCGGTCCATCTTGTTGAAGCCGCTGAGGTTGGTCGAGACCTTGTAGGTTCCGGCGTCGAGGTTGAGGAAGCGGAACTGACCCTGGCCGTCGGTGACGGTCGTGCGCGGCTGGCCGCCGATCGATACCGCCTGAAGCGTGACGTCCACTCCTGGCAGCACGCCACCCTGCTGATCGGTGACCGTGCCGTAGATGTTTCCGCCGGCGATCTGCGCCCCGGCGTCGGCGGCCATCGCGCCGGCGAGCAGGACGAAGACCAGGCAGAGCACTCGTCTCATACGGGAGCTCCTTCACTCATGACAGTGCGCACGCCGACGTGGCGTGCGCCACGTTCCATTTCGCGCGTCGCGCGACAGCGCTGTCAAGGTCAAGGTAAGCCGCTTTACGAAACTTTATGCATGTCTACGGTTGATTGGACAGCCACCGTTGCACTCTCGCGCGATCGGACGCTTCGAGCGATGGCGGCGCGGTGGCGAGGTAGCGCTGCCAGTACGGCCGTGCTTCGGACGGGCGGCCGAGCCTGATCAGCAAATCGCCGAGATTGAACAGTGTCCGGAAATCGCTCGGGTCGAGCGCCGCCGCGCGGCGCCAGTGATCCAGCGCGGCCGTGTAGTCCTTGCGCTCGGCGGCGATGACACCCAGGCCGTTGTGCGCGCGCGCGAGCGCCGGATCGATCGTCAGCGCCTCGGCAAAGGCCGCGGCCGCACGGTCGCGATCGCCGCCCGAGAGATACACGGTTGCCGCGTTCACCAGCGGCAGGCCGCTCGCCGGATCGAGCGCGCGGGCGCGGTTGAAGGCGGCGAGCGCGTCGCGCGCGCGGCCGGCCGACGCCAGCGCGACACCGTACGCGTTGACGACGTCGACGTCGGGCTGCGGCGCGGACACGTAGGCGGCGAGCAGCTTGATCGCGTCCTGCGGCCGCCCCGCCTCGGTGAGATACGCACCCGCGAGCGACGCGACATCATCGGCCGCCGGGTTGAGCGCGAGCGCGCGGCGAATTGCGGCCGCGGCGCGTGGATGATCGCCCGCCTCGTTGTAGAGGAACGCGAGGTGCACCAGCGAGAGCGGCATGTCGGGACGCTGGTCGACGACGTGCTCGCCGAGGGCGATCGCCCGGCGCAGATCGCCCTGCTGATAGGTCGTCACGACCTCGTCGATCTGGCGATCGATGTCGATCAGCCGCTTGGGATCGTCCGCCTCGGTATAGCGCTCCTTGCGCGGCGCGCTGCCCGACAGGTAGCCGAGGCTGCGCAGCTGCTCGCGGGTCTCCGCACGCTCGCGCGCCGGCGATGCCCCGCGATCCTCGGCGCGCAGGCCGGCAAGCAGCCGCTGCAGCTCGCGCACATCGTCGGGGCGCGAGCGCGAGAGGTCGTGCGATTCCGCGGGATCGGCGGCGAGATCGTAGAGCTCGGGGATCGGGAGATCGATGTACTTCAGCGAGCCGCGCGCGACGCCGTAGAGCGGCGCCCACCCGCGATTGAGCGAGGCCGAGAGCGACTCGAAGTAGGTGGCCGCCGGTTCCGCGGCCGCGCCCGTGGCGAGCGGCAGCAGCGAACGGCCGTCCGCCGGCTCCGCGGCCGACGCGCCGACGGCGTCGAGAATCGTCGGCAGGATGTCGACGTGGCGGACCGACGCCGCGACGGCGTGCGGCGTGAACGCGCCGCGCTGGAACAGGATCAGCGGCACGCGCAGCGTCGCCTCGTAGGCGAACAGCCCATGGGTCATCTCGCCATGCTCGCCGAGCGACTCGCCATGGTCCGCGGTCAGGACGACGAGCGTGTCGGCGCCGCCGGGGCCCTCGAGGGCCGGCTGCACGAGCGGCGCGAGCGCGGCGTCGGTGGCGGCGACTTCGCCGAAGTACGGCGCGCCGCGGTACCGCGATGCATATGGTTCAGGCGGGTTGTAGGGAAAGTGCGGCTCATACAGGTGGACCCAGAGGAACCACGGTCGCGGTGATGCCTCAACGCCGGCTCCGCTGCCGGCAGCGTCCTGCCGCATCCACTCGAGCGCGGCGGTGATGGTCGACGCCGCGGGGCGTTCCGGGACGCGGAAGGCGGTGCTGGTCTCGCCCTTCGCGAAATGATCGTCGTAGACGTCGAAGCCGCGGGTCAGCCCGAACCGGGCGTCGAGCGGAAAGGCGCTGACGAAGGCGCCGGTGCGGTAGCCGCGGGCGTGCAGCCGGGTGGCGATCGTGTCGACGGTGGGTGGAAAGCGGAAGCCGGCGTTCTCGCGCACGCCGTGGCGGAACGGATACAGGCCGGAGAGGATGTTCGCGTGCGACGGCAGCGTGATCACGGTGGAGGCGTGCGCCTGGTCGAAGCGGACGCCGCCGGCGGCGAGGCGGTCGATCCAGGGCGTCGCGACGGTGCGGTTGCCGTAGGCGCCGACCGCGTCGGCGCGGAGCGTGTCGATGGTGATGAGGAGCACGTTGCGCGCCGCCACACGGGGGGCCGGGGCGGCGTGGCCGCAGGACGCGGCCAGGGCGGCGGCGAGGGTCGAGGCGGCGAGCGCGCGGAACGACGGGGTCCGGGGCACTGCCGCCTATCTTCACACGCGGCGGTCCGACACGCTGCGGCCCGAAACCCGGTGCCGCAGACCGTCTCCGACCCGGTCTCGCAGACCGTCTCCGACCCGGTCTCGCAGACCGTCTCCGACCCGGTCTCGCAGACCGTCTCCCCATCTCGCAGACCGTCTCCGACCCGGTCTCGCAGACCGTCTCCGACCCCATCTCGCAGACCGTCTCC
>Ga0207675_100005937_pt1 | contig 11647 bp, 10 predicted proteins | sample KBSSwiS42_FD_184305 | JGI IMG/M metagenome (GOLD analysis project Ga0207675, IMG submission 184305) | Switchgrass rhizosphere microbial communities from Kellogg Biological Station, Michigan, USA - KBS Switchgrass S4-2 (SPAdes) (version 2) | ecosystem: Host-associated > Plants > Roots >...
ATTACAAAGGGATGTAAGAATTAGCCGAAGGTAAACGAAGAGTGTCCGATACGCTTTAGCTTGTCGTAATCTCAGCCAGTGGAATGGAAGATGAGATCCTTGACGATATGTGGTTTGGCAGAGCGGTTACAAGGCCGGTGCCTTGGCGTCCGACGCGAATCTTTGCGACAAGCTAAAGCATATCGGACACTCTGCGTTTACCTGCGGTTAATTCTCTCTATTCAGCCGGTGACTTGATTGGATCTTCCTTAATGCTGAAGTGGACTCTACCTCGAATCACTTCTTCCAAAGCAATTCGTGTCGGCTTGTGCTTTTGTGGGTCTATCTCAATCCGCGGCTGAGCCCCACGCTGGAGTTGTTTACTTCGTTTTGCGGCGAGGATGATGAGTCGATACTTTGAATCGACCTCAGGTGTTTCGGATTCAACTGCGTTGTCGATTTCTGTTGGTGCTGTCGGCATGTCTTGGTCTGTCGCTCCTTCGGGTTTAAAGCTCGTACCTTTAATTCGTTTTGAAGTTGTCTATCACATTCCTGATGAGAGCCTCCTGGCGAGTTCGCCTGGCTCGTTCGGCGGAGACTATTGATGCGAGTTGCGCAGATGCGCGGTCAATCTCGTCATTGAATATCACGTAGTCGAATGCCTCGTACTGCTCGAGTTCGGCAGGAGCATTATTCAGTCGTACTGCAAGCTCTTCAGCTGAATCTGATCCCCTGGCAATCAGGCGTTGACGAAGCGTTTCCCTTGATGGCGGCAAGATGAAGATGCTAACCGAGTCGAGGCCGAGTTTTCGTACACTTGCGGCACCTTGGACATCGACTTCCAAGACAATGTCCACGCCCGCGTTTGTCTCACTTATTACCTGCCTCCTAGCAGTACCATAGAGATTTCCGTGAACGTTTGCCCACTCGAGGAAGGCACCCTCGTTGATCATTTCTTCAAACCGCTGTCGGTTCACAAAAAAATACTCGCGGCCATCGACTTCTCCGTTACGCGGCGCGCGAGTAGTGTAGGACACAGAATAGCTAAGATCGGGCACAACTTCCAGCACACGTCGGATAAGTGTGCCCTTTCCTCCTCCCGAAGGAGAGCTAACTACATAAAGGACACCTTGCGGTGAGGTTTGCGTGCGCTGGGTCTCGGACTGGACGTCCGTCGCTTTACTCGACATTCTGAACTTGTTCGCGAAGTTTCTCGACTTCTGCCTTAATCGCCAATCCTGCTTCCTTGATGGCGAGGTCGGTTGACTTTGAAAGAGTTGTATTGGCCTCTCGATTCAACTCCTGGAGAAGGAAATCCAGCATCTTACCGGTCTCAGCTTCCGAGTTGAGTGCATCATTAAACTGAGCGAGATGACTTCGCAACCTGACCATCTCTTCGCTGACATCAGAACGGTCAGCAAGATAGGCAACTTCCTGTGCCAGCCTTGCCGGATCAATTTCTACAACCTGCCCACCTCGATTGAGTAGCTCACCAATACGCTTTTGCAATCTCAATCGATAGGCGTCTGCAAGACCCGCCGCGGCACTCTCAATCGTAGGCACCAGCGCCTCGATCTTCTGAAGACGCTCACGAAGTTCATTACACAGTGCGGCGCCTTCCTGCTGTCGCATTTTTTCCAATTCATCGAGCGCCTGATCCACAGCCTGCTCGAGCGCTGCGATCATTCGCTCATCTATACCGTTACGAGCGGGTTGCAAAGCTCCCGGTATTCGAGCGAGCACGTTGATATCCAAGTCACCGCCAATGCCAAAATCCTGCTGCATTTGTTTCAGCGCACTCACGTAGCCTGCAATAAGTGGTCGATTCAACTCATATGCAACCTGAGCGCTGCGTTCGATGCTCACGGCGACGTCAACGCGTCCTCGCGAGAGGCGAGAGCTTATACGCCGCTTAATTGTAGTTTCGAGAGCTGAGAGTTCTGCGCCGACTCGGAGGTGAATATCGAGGAAGCGGTTGTTGACGGTCTTGAGATCGACGGAGACAGAGAAGTCGTCTCCGTTTACCGTTCCCTTGCCGTAGCCGGTCATTGATTTCATAGTTTACTTGGTCTTTGATTTTTGGTCTGGGTCTTTGGCTAGTGCCAGAGTCTCGGAAGTTTCCAAGACCAATGGCCGAACACCAAAAACCAACAATGTGGTTACTGATTTACGGCGACACCACCGCCAACTCTTCTTCCTCGTCCGCAAACTGCAACTCGTAGAGTTTGCGATATTGGCCATCCTGGGCAAGAAGTTCGGCGTGAGTGCCTGTTTCAATAATTCGTCCGGCCTCCATCACGACGATGACATTGGCGCGGCGAACTGTCGATAATCTATGGGCGATCACGATCGTAGTGCGGTCTCGAACGAGGTTCGCAATTGCTTTTTGTACCAGTCGTTCTGACTCTGCATCGAGGGCTGAGGTCGCCTCATCGAGAATGAGCACTGGAGCATTTACCAGAACGGCACGTGCGATAGCAAGTCGCTGGCGCTGGCCACCTGAAAGAAAGATGCCGCGCTCACCGACAATCGTGTCGTAGCCATTGGGCATTTCGAGGATAAAATCGTGAGCAAACGCGATCCGAGCGGCCTCTTCAATTTCGGCATTTGTCGCCTCGGGTTTGCCGTAAGCAATATTGTGGCGGACAGTTTCGTTGAAGAGAACCGTTTCCTGGGTTACCAGGGCAATCTGCCTTCTCAGGCTCGACACGGTTGCATCTCGCAAGTCCACTCCATCCCACAAGACAGCGCCTGATGTTGGATCGTGGAACCGCGGGAACAGTTTAGTTAGCGTCGACTTACCACCGCCTGACTCGCCAACCAGCGCTACCATCGTCCCGGCTTTGATAGATAGCGTCACGTCATTGAGAACAGACCGAGACTCGTTGGCATATCCGAATGAGACATTCCGTAGTTCGATCTCTGCATTCAGCGGCGCGAGTTCTTTCGCATTTGCTTTTTCGGGAATGGAGGAGTGTTCATCCATTACCTCCCAGACGTGATGAGCTGCAGCGAAACCTTGCTCCAGCGCGTTTTGAAGTCTAGATAACTTGCGCATCGGGTCGTAGCTACTGAAAAGGAAGAACAGGAAGGTAATGAGCTGGGCCGTGTTCAGCCGTCCCTCCATGATCTCTTTCTGACCAAAGAAGAGAAGTAAAACGACGAACACGATGCCAATCATCTCGATGGTTGGTGGAGCAGCACCTGAAATGCTGGCACTACGCAAGTTGGCCCTCACGATTCTTTTAGCTACGTCACTGAATCTTTTCGACTCGCGGGCTTCGGCACGGTAAGCCTTTACGATGCCCTGGTTCGCCAGCGCTTCTTGTGCAGTGTCAGTCAGCTGTTTACTGCCTTCAAGGCTTTCGCGGGCGAGATTTCTAAGTGCATTCCCAAACTTTGCCGTCAAGACAGCGACAACTGGCGCAATCAAAAGCGATCCCAAGGTCAGACGCCAACTAAAGTAGAACGACGAAGCTAAGAATGCGATTAGTTGGAAGCTCTCCCGCAGCATGTCGCGAATCGTGCTTGAAACAGCTGTCTCGATTGCTGCCGCACTCGTTACAAGCCGCGAGACCAGGTAGTTTGATCGATGCCGCTCAAAAAATGAGGCCGACTGTTTGAGCAAGTGGCTATATAGATCCTGTCTGAGTTTCAGAACAGCCGACTGACCGATCCTCGCCATTAAGTAAGTTGAAAGATATTCAGAGACCCCCTTCGCCAGTGTGAACACTATCAGGAGGAAAGAGATCATTTTCCAGGCACCGAATGGTGTTTCCGGAATGAGATTTTGCAAGCCGAAAAGTGTTGACGTGCGATGCCCGGTTCCGTGAACAAAAGCCTGATCGAAGATGGGTACTAACAACGCGCGGATAGCACTCTCCAGGACACTGCCGGTGAGCATTGTGAACGTGGCAAGAATGAAAATTGGCCAGTGAGGTCTGAGATACTTTAACAGTCGACGAAGATCGTGCATCTCTAGTTGCGAAAGTCTCTCATCAGTTGCTATAAGGAAGGGCGTAGACGGACCAAAGCTTTGAAGTCAGACTATACTTATCCCCGCTAATTTGCGTCAAGGCTGACCACTTTTGCCCCTTCCTTAATTTTGTAGCATTCTAATTGGTCGACTTTTTCAAAGTGAGTCGGCAAAAAACTGAGTTATACTTCGATGCGATCTGGGTTTGACTCTGGATCCATCCCGACGGGATCAAAGAACTTGGGACAACAATCACAAGTGAACAGCAAGTACGCCGGAAAGCGTCTTTTAATAGCAGACGACGACACGGACATGCGCCTTCTTCTAGCGGAGTATTTCCGCCGCCTGGGCTTTCAGGTTGAAGAGCGTGAGAGTGGACAAGCAGCCCTAGAGGCGGCGCTGGCGAATAAATTTGATTGCTTCATCTTCGACGTCTCGATGCCCGGTATGTCGGGCTTCGATCTGTTGAAACGCGTACGTGAACGAAGCATTCAGACTCCAGCGTTGTTCCTGACAGCGCTTGATGCACTATCTGACAAGGTCGCCGGTTTCGAAGCCGGCGCTGACGATTATCTGGCTAAGCCATTTAGTCCACGTGAACTTGAATATCGAGTCGAAGCGTTGTTAAGGCGTGGCGGATCGGCAGTTGTCGAAGAAGTCGATGGGGAACGAATTGAAGTCGGTAGCCTGGTAATAGACAAGCGTCGACACGAAGTGTTGCGAGACGGATCCCGAATTGATCTGACACCGCTTGAATTCCAAATCCTCGAATTGCTTGCGTCAGAGCCAGGTCGCGCTTGGTCAAGAAATGCGCTGCTTGATCGAGTTTGGAGTACGGACTACGAGGGATATCAACGCAATATCGATCCGCACATCAATCGACTCCGAAAGAAACTTGAAACAGATCCCAAGAACCCGAAGTATGTGCTAACTGTTCGCGGCGTTGGTTACAAGCTGAACGAGGCGCCTTGACGACTTGATTATTACTGCCCTCAAACACTCCTCTCAAATAGACTCCAGAGTGAGGCAATTGGCCGTCGAGCGAACTTTCTACTTGGCGGTCTTACTGTTTATTACCGCTTCAATCTTGTTCGCCCAAACAAATCGGGCAACAGTAAAGATTTCGTGGAACAAATTTCCGGGGATCACAACCTACCGGCTTCAAATTGCCACTGACGAGCAATTTCAAGATGTGCTTGTTGATCGTTTAATTGAGGGGTACGAATACATCGTCAATGATCTCGAACCAGGTCGTTACCATTGGCGAGTCGCAGCGAAAAATAGCTCGCGCACTGGTCAGTTTCTGGACGCCGGCCTGTTTGAAGTAAAGAGCATTCCTGTAGCCAAGCCACCCATCGTTTCCAAACCAAAACCAACTCCTGCCCCGTTGGCTAATAGCAAGACTCGAACACGTCATACGATTCCTGGTTGGTCTGTAACAACGGGCGAAATCGTTCGACTAATGGCTGCACAACTCCGGGTTGGGTCCGCACCTGATTTTGTAGGTGTCAATGCGGAAGGAACGGTTTACGCCCTGGACAGTGCACGAGGCTTTGCCCTGTGGACAGCGCGGTTCAAGCTGACACCTGCCTCCGACGAACGCGTTCGAGTTCACTACAACCAGTTCGTCCCCATGTTGTGGAGTAATCCTGCGCTAGGCACGAGACTGCTTGTAGCGTTTGATAAGGGCGTAAGGACGATCGACGGTGCAACGGGCCGCGAGATTTGGAATACAAAGATTGCCGGTATCCCAAGTGCGGCTACCCTAATCGGAAACGAGATCTATCTGGTAGCTGAAAAGGCTGAGAAGCTGCTGATTCTAGATAGCTCAACAGGCCAACTGAAAAGACAAATCACACTTAGGGACGAAGCTGTTGGTCCACCAGTCTTTCTCAACGCCGGTGTTCAGTCGCAACTGTTAGTTCCTTTGCGTGGAGCACTAATTGAACTGTGCCGTTTAGACGGAACCTACATTCGATCGTTTCGCATGGGAACTGAGCTCACCACGCAACCAATTGTCGTACAAACGCGTCGTGGCCCACTCCTTTTGATTGGACTGAAGAATGGTTTGATTGCGTTCGACGCAGTTACAGTTGAGGCGCTAGGTCGGATTGCAATAGAAGGAAATGATTACCCGGTTGGATCGCTGAACGTCGTGGATTTGGACGGAGATAAACTTCAGGAAGTAGTGATAACAACCAACACGGGTCGAGTGCTCGCCATTGATGTGGCCGATGGAAAAATTAGATGGCAGATGGATGTCGGCTCAGTCTCGATGCCTGCCTTTGCGGATCTCGATGGAGATACGTTGCCCGATGTTCTACTGGCTGGCAAGAACAGTTTGGCAGTTGGCCTGGCTGGCTTGACGGGCTCGCGTATTTGGGACAGCGGCGAAGAAACCACAGTAACGAAGTCGCCCGCGGGCACGCGGTCAGTAGCGGTAGCGAAGGTAAATGATGGGCGTTTGATTGTGGTCGGCAATGACCAGTCAGCGGCTGGCCTTCGCGCGCTTGAGGTGCCGAAAGCGTCGGCGAAGTCTAATCAGTAAGGAGTGTTCTGTAACGATGTTGTGGTGGTTGGGTGTAGGACTCATAGTAACTTGGTTCGTATTACGTTTTGTCGTTCATCAACGAGGCTGGGTGCATCTTCTTTTGCTTTCAGGTGTTTCAATTCTTTTTGTGCAAGTCATGGCTTATAGAAAAACAAAAAATGCGAGGGAAGCTTCCGAGAAGCGTTCTTAGGTCTTTGGCCTTTGATAAGGCTGACTTTGCCACGCCAATACTTCCGGCACTCTAAAACCAAAGGCCAAAAGCCCAAGACCAAAGGCCTGGCATTAAGCTATTTCTTGACCTCTCCCAATCGTTCGGCAACAATACATTCGTCTCCAGCATCAAGAGAAATGTAGTTTCGTGTGCTCTACATTGCTCTCCGTAAGATTCCCAGTTGAAGACAGGAGTAGTGTTGTCATGAATCTAGGACGTATTAGCCGGCGCCTAATCTCTACGATCGGACTTTCTTTGGGTCTCGCTTCAATGTTGTTCGCTCAGTCTGATATGGAGCGAAAGACGGTAGCGATCACCTACCCGCTCGATGAAACGGTTACGATTAAGTTTGTAGGCACTACTTTGCTCCCGCGGTTAAAGGGAGAGGCTAAAGTGCGACGGGCAGGTCGACGGGGAACGCGAGTCGAACTAAGCATCGATGATCTGCCGCGCGCGTCGGAGTTGGGCGGCATTTACACGACCTATATCCTTTGGGCCATTTCGCCGGACGGTCACGTCGATAACCTTGGCGAGATCAAACGAAGCGGCAGCTCATTTGTGAACTCCAAGCTCGACGTCACCACTCCTTTACAAACGTTTGCACTAATCCTGACCGCCGAGCCGCACTTTCTAATGAAAGTTCCAAGCCGAATGGTTGTAATGGAAAATCTCCCTCCGAAGCGTACTGGCGGCGCTCAAATTGATACCGCCGATGTTCGATACATCGGAAACTCCAGCGACTATTTTCGCAATGCTCATGTGCCTGAGATAGCGGATGCTGATTACCGGCAGACTCCCGTCTCATTACTGGGTGCGCGCCAGGCGGTAAACCTTGCCAAGTATGCCGGCGCTGCTTCCGACGCTGCAGATGAATTGCAGGCAGCGGAAGATGAACTACAGGCTGCTGAGAAAGCGTGGCGGTTCAATCAGCCATTGTCAGAGATTGACGTCCTCGCGCGTAAAGCAACATCAACAGGGCAGAGAGCGGAAGAAGTCGCGATGGTGAGACGTGCAGCACGGGTTCGTCGGGAGGAGATTCAACGGCGCGACGACGCAGTGCGCACAGCCGAGAAAAGTGCAGAGGAATCCCAACGCGAAAACGATCAACTTCGCGCTTCACTCGAAAAGGAACGGAGAGCTCGTGAGAACGCAGAAAGGGAAGCAGGTAATGCTAATGATCAACTTCGAGAGAAGCGCGTTGAAATAGCTCGTCTGCGTGACGAGTTGCAGCAAGTTCGTGCAGAAAGCGATGCGGCTCGGATAAAGCTTGCTCGTCTTGAAGGTGAGAAGCAGGCCGAAACAGCTCGACTTGAAGCAGATCGACGCTCGGCAGAACGCAAAAATGCTGAAAGCGCGTTAAAGGGAGCACTGGCCAAGTTTGGTACTCTAAAAGAAACCAGCAGCGGCTTTCGACTTGTTTTGTCCGAATCTATTTGGAAAGACGCTCGTGCTGCCGCACTGTCAACGGCGGCTTCGGCGAAGCTCGAACCGCTTGCCGCACTACTGGCAAACAATCCTGATTACCAAATCTTGATCGAGGCTTATACCGACAACAAAGGCGACGAGGTTTCGCTACAGCAGCTGACCCAGGAACGAGCTCGAGTATTGTCGGATCATTTTCAAACCGCTGGAGTAGATCCAACCAAGATCCAGGCCAACGGAATGGGTGCATCAAATCCAGTAGTGCCAAATACGACACTGGCGAACAGAGCTAAGAATCGCCGCGTAGAAATTACATTTACTTCGCCTTTACCCAGAACGAGTGCTGCGAATTGAGCCGGCCTTCTTGTGAGTGTTGGCCGTTGGGTTTGAGCTTAGTGCTTTGATCTTTGTATTTTGTTCGTAACAGGCGAAGGGTTCTGCCATTGATTCAAGATCAACAGTGAAGCCTTCAACTAGCGAACAAAACGCAAAGAGCCAAGTACAAAGCTCAAGTACGTAAAAGCGCACTACTCGCAACGCCGTCAATGTCTCCGCTCGATCCACTTCAAATACTACAACTCGTCGGCTATAGCGTTGGCGCGCTCTTGCCGCTGTGGATGGCGGTCCAGCTTGTTACGCACCGCAACCGACTCACCTCGCTTGAGCGGATGTTGGCGCTGCTTGCACTTACGATGGGCGGCTGGCACACCAGCAACCTTGTAATCACTCTTCATGGTCTCTTTGATTTAGGTTACGACCGCTGGACTACCCTTCTTCGTGTTGCTGACACCGTTTCGGTGGTCAGTATCACTTTCGCCTACTCCTTTCTGCTTCACGTCCACCTTCATCTTTGGGCCAACGCCCATATGCGTCCTCTTACTAAGGGCGAAAAGCTTCGAGTGTACCTTTGCTACCTGCCGACCATTTTCTTGACCCTGGCTGTCCCCAAGTTGTGGATGGGTGAATACGCTCCGATGTTCACGAAGTTGTCGTTCTTCGTGATCCCGTTTGCCTTCTGGATTGCATATGTCCTGGGTTTGATCGCGCTTACCGAGTTACTGATTGCCCGCAAGACTACCAATCGCAGCGAGAGGCGAATTATGCGAACTCTTGCTGCGTCTTTCATCGGTGTCGGCGTCGTGATTTTCGCTGCCCTCGCTTTCGGGCTTGGTGAAGGAACAATCGCCGGACTCTATCTTAAGACCCTTGCCAATCTCGGTTCGTTACTCCCGTCGGTACTTCTCGCTTACTACATTTATCGTTATCGATATCTCGAGATCATCATCGAGGAGAGCCTGGTCGTTGTTACCTTCGCGACAGTTGTTTTGACTGTCTATGTTTTTGGCATCCGGACCATCGGCGATTGGTTGACTCAGCGTTACGGCGTAAAACCGGGATTAGTTGAATCGCTTTTGATCCTGGCGCTCGCACTCGTTGCCGCTCCGTTCCGAGGCTGGCTCGGCAGCCGTTTCCAAAAATTATTCGAACGTGAGACTGCGCTCTTTAAGGAGATCGTGTCGCGCATCGGGTCATATGCCGGACAGTACAAAGATCTTTTGGAACTGCTTCACTTTGTTGAGGAGCGCACTACCGAGGTCCTCGGTTTACGACGCCTCAAAATCTTTGTTGCCGGCGAAGGCGTGGAGAACACTGAGACATGGGTTGCTCAAACCCTTGAAGACTCTCGCGAGAGTGGGTGGCTTCCCGTCGAAGATTCTGAGATGTTGGCCGAGCAAGGTTATAAGCTCGCTTATCCAATGCGACGAGAAGACAAGGTTGCTGGACTGCTTGCGGTTGACGCGGTGGGGGCGAGTTTAACTCCCGACGCGAGGTCCGTCATTGAAACTCTCGCAGATCAAGTAGCCATTGCGATCGACGACTCTCGTTTGATGGAAGAGAACGTCAGGCTCGAGCGCGAACTGGCCGAGCGCGAACGAATGGCCTCGTTAGGTCGAATGGCCGCGACCGTGGCGCACGAGATAAAGAATCCACTCTCGGCGATCAAATCTATTGCGCAGGTGATGCGTGAAGATGAGCACCTAAACAAAGACTATAGTCGCGACTTGAGTTTGATTGTCGGCGAAACCGACCGTTTGAGTCAGAGCGTCACGCAGTTACTGAGTTTCGCGCGTCGAGAGAGTCCTGCCGAGCAAGCCCTCGGTACTGACGAACTTCTGAGATCAGTTGTTGATTTATTCCGGGCAAATGCGCGCGAGCACGGAATTGGGTTGGAGTATCAAATAAGGGATGACGCACAGCTTTCCGGCAAATGTGTCTCTGTGCTTCGTGATGCCTTGTCGAATCTTCTTCTTAATGCTCTCCAGGCTACGAGCCCGGGTGGCAAAATTTCACTTGCCGCCGCGCTTGATAACGCCGACTTGCTAATCAGTGTGCAGGACACAGGACCCGGTGTGCCGTTAGAACTTCGTGAGCAAATCTGGGAGCCCTTTTTTACGACGCGCCAAAGAGGCACAGGCTTGGGATTGGCGATTGTGCGGAAGCGTGTGCAGGAAGTTGGCGGTACAGCCTCACTTGGTGGCGCGGCAAATGGCGGTGGCGCGTTATTCTTCCTCCGAGTTCCAATCCAGGTAGCTGAATAGGTCTCTGGAACTTTCAGAGCTGTGGGGCGTGTCATGAATGTCCTGAATAGGGCATGCGTTGACAGTCTCGTAGAACTGTTGGCCCAACTGCGCAAGATCTGATCAGGCTAGACTCGATTGAAGGAGATAAAGATCTATGAAGGTTCAGAAAGTTCTCAGCGTGGGGGTTGTGGTTCTGCTAGCCGCGCTGATTGTCGTGAGCTGGAGCTCCAGTGCTCTGGCCCAAACAAACAACCAACAGACAGACACTCGAGACGACGAAACAAATCTCGACACCCAACTCTTTTTGCTCGTCGCAACTAACCAGCCCGTGAGCGATGAAAAACTTCCCGCCTCGCTCGACGGTGTAGTAAAGCAGTTACGAGCCACGTTGCCTTTCAAAAACTATCGTCTTGCAGCTACGCTCATCAATCGCGTCAAAAACGACGGGCGATTGGATCTGAGTTGGATTGGTGGCCCCGTGGCTACAACAGTTGGGTCGAGTTCCACCGTGAACCCGAGCTTTAGCCAGTTTAAAGTTCGCAATGTGAAGCTTGCGCGCAACTCGCAAGGCGAGACGGTGGTACAGATGGCTGGCTTTAACTTTGGAATGCGAATTCCGATTCAGGTTGGCCAAGTTGCTGTCAACGGCGGTATTCCAGCGATCAACTATGAAAACACTGGACTGTCAACCGACATCAGCGTTCGTGAGGCGGAGCCAGTGGTGGTCGGAACATTGAACGTAGGTCCCTCCGGCGACGCGATAATCCTGGTGGTGGCAGCTAAGCGAACTCAGAGATAGAAAGTTTTCCAGAATTCCCTCGTGAGGACGGGCGCAAGTTCCGTCCTCTTTTTGTTTTGTCCGGCTCGGCACCGAGGGAGTGATTCGGCGTTTGTCGAAACTAGATCGCGGCTCTGCCGCCTTCCGT
>Ga0207675_100005939_pt1 | contig 11643 bp, 11 predicted proteins | sample KBSSwiS42_FD_184305 | JGI IMG/M metagenome (GOLD analysis project Ga0207675, IMG submission 184305) | Switchgrass rhizosphere microbial communities from Kellogg Biological Station, Michigan, USA - KBS Switchgrass S4-2 (SPAdes) (version 2) | ecosystem: Host-associated > Plants > Roots >...
GCCGGGATCGCCCACAACTTCGAGCTCGGCTTCCGCATGGGTTTCCGACTGGACCAGGGCGGCAGCAACACGCAGGCCGACTATTACGCGAGGCCGTTCGAGACAGAGACCTACGGAACCGAACACGACGGCGTCTCGAACCCGGAGCTCAAACTCCGCTGGTCGGTGGCGCGCAGCTACGCCGCCGAGCTGGGTCTGGAGCTGCGCTTTTACCTGCCGATCGAGGCGGCCTCGCGCTTCGGTTTCATGTTCGGCCTGCCCATCGCGCTGCGCGCCGGTCCCGTCCGCTTCGACACCGGCCTCTACGTCCCGATCATCTTCTACGATCCGACCCAGACGATCGTCAGCATCCCGCTGCACGTGTGGATCCAGGTCGCCTCCGACTTCTGGCTGGGCCCGCTGCTGGGCATGCGCGTCGTCAACCGGGGCGGCAGCGACACGGAGTACCCGCTCGGCTTCGGCCTGGGCTGGCAAACCAGCCGCAACGTCGATCTGCGCACGTGGTTCGTGTTCCCCGACATCAGCCGCGACGCGGCCGCGCGCTCGTACGGGCTGGGCGTCGCGCTGGAAGTCAGGTTCGAGTAGCGAACGTCAAAGGACGCGGGCGAGGCGGGCTTCGAGGGCCGGCTTGGGCATGGCGCCGCGGATCTGATCGACCTCGAGTGGTCCGCGGAAGACGATCATCGTCGGGATGGCCTGCACCTGGAAGCGCGCCGCGCTGCGCGGGTTCTCGTCGACGTTCAGCTTCGCGATCTTCAGCTTGCCCGCGCGCTCGCCGGCCAGCGCCTCGAGCATCGGCGCGACCGCGCGGCAGGGCCCGCACCACGGCGCCCAGAAGTCGACCAGCACGGGGATGGGGGAATCCTCCACCTCCTTCTTCCAGCTGGCGTCGGTGACCGTCACCGGCCGCCGCGGAAACACCTTCTCCTTGCAGCGCCCGCACACCGGGTCGTCGCTCAGGCGCGACCGAAGGATGCGGTTCATCCCGCCGCAATGGCTGCACCCGTAAACGACGGTGTCTTCGCTGATCGGCTGGCTGTTTTCCACGGCTCGCCGTGTGTACTCACGGCATCCGATCGGTCAAGTCACCGCTCGGGCGTCAGGTAGACCGCGGCCAGCGGCGGCAACGTCAGCCGCAGCGACGCGGGCCGGCCGTGGATGCCGAAGCCGTCGGCGGTCACGCCGCCGAGGTTGCCCATGCCGCTGCCGCCGAACACGGCCGCGTCGCTGTTGAGCAGCTCGCGCCAGCGCCCGCCCACCGGCACGCCGACGCGGTAATCGTGGCGCGGCACCGGCGTGCAGTTGAACAGGCACAAGACCACGTCGTTGGCCGCACCGCCCGTTCCACCTTTGCGCAGAAACGAGAACACGCTGTTCTCGTTGTCATCGGCGTCGACCCATTCGAATCCCGCCAGGCCGACGTCGTGCACGTGCAGCGTCGGCACCGACGCGTAGAGGCGGTTCAGCTCGGCGACGAAACTCATCAGCTGGATGTGAAACGACGACTGGCCCAGCAGGTGCCAGTCGACGCTGCGGTCGTGCGCCCACTCCGTGTACTGGCCGATCTCGCCGCCCTGGAACAGCAGCTTCTTGCCCGGCTGCGCCCACATATACGCGTACATCAGACGCAGGTTGGCGAACCGCTGCCACTCGTCGCCGTGCATCTTTCCGATCAGCGATCCCTTGCCGTGGACGACCTCGTCGTGCGACAGCGGCAGCACGTAGTTCTCGCTCCAGAAGTACATGCTGCGGAACGTGAGCTTGTGGTGGTGGTAACGCCGCCCGATCGGGTCCTCCTCGAAGTACGACAGCGTGTCGTGCATCCAGCCCATGTCCCATTTCAGACCGAAGCCCAGCCCGCCCGTGTACGTCGGCTTTGAAACGCCCGCCCACGAGGTCGATTCCTCGGCGATGGTCTGCACGTCGGGCTGTTCGCGGTAGACGCCCTCGTTGAACGTGCGCAGGAACTGCATCGCCTCCAGGTTCTCGTTGCCGCCGTACTGGTTCGCGACCCAGTCGCCGCCCTTGCGTGCGTAGTCGAGGTACAGCATCGACGCCACCGCGTCCACGCGCAGTCCGTCGATGTGGTAGCGGTCCAGCCAGAAGTGCGCGTTCGAGATCAGGAAGCTGCGCACCTCGTTGCGGCCGTAGTTGAAGATGGCGCTGCCCCATTCGGCGTGCATGCCCTGGCGCGGGTCGGCGTGCTCGTAAAGGTGCGTGCCGTCGAAGTAGATGAGGCCGTGCTCGTCTGTCGGAAAGTGCGCCGGCGTCCAGTCGAGGATCACGCCGATGCCTTGCTGGTGAAGGTGGTCGATGAACCACATGAAGTCCTGCGGCGTCCCGTAGCGCGCCGTCGGCGCGAAGAAGCCGGTGACCTGATAGCCCCACGACGGATAGAACGGATGCTCGGCGACCGGCATCAGCTCGACGTGCGTGAAGCCGCAGCGGCGCGCGTGCGCCGCCAGCTTGGGCGCGATCTCCCGGTAGCCGAGCCAGCGGTGCTGCTCCTCGGGCACGCGCATCCACGACCCGAGGTGCACCTCGTAGATCGACATCGGCGCGTTCAGCGCGTTGCGCCCGCGCCGTTCCTTCATCCACGCGCCGTCGCCCCACCCGTAGTCCAGGTCCCAGACGATCGACGCGGTCGCGGGCGGCTCCTCGCAGCGGAACCCGAACGGGTCGGCCTTGTCGACGCGGTAGCCGCCGTGGCGGGAGGTGATCCGGTACTTGTAGCGGGTGCCGTGGCCGACGCCCGCGATCCGTCCCTCCCAGATGCCGGTCTCGCCCCGCCGGGCGAGCGGCGCCGGGCGTTCGCCCCAGTTCTCGAAGTCGCCGATCACGTGGACGCTGTCGGCGTTGGGCGCCCACACGGCGAAGTCGACGCCCAGGACGCCCGCCGGCGTCGCGTCGCGCCGCGCGACGTGCGCGCCGAAACCTTCGTAGGCGCGCGCGTGCGTTCCTTCGGCGTAGAGGTGGATGTCGACGTCGCCGAGTCGGGACATTGCGGGCATCGTAATCGAACTAACGTCGACTGCGGGCTTTGACTAGCAAGGCGGTGACGACATACAGTTTTCGCCTATGTGGAAGTCGTCGATCGCGCGTCGGGGGACGTTACTGGGCGCTCTCCTCGTTTTCGGGGTCGGGACGCCCGTCGTTCCAAGCGTGACGACGCAGGTCGCCCACGCCGCCAAGCCCGACAACGCGGCGGAGATGAAGGCGCGCGAGGCGTTCGCCGCCGGCCGCTACGAGGAAGCACTGGAGCTGTTCGCGAAGCTGTACGCGCAGACGCTTCACCCCGTTTACCTGCGCAACATCGCGCGCTGCCACCAGAAGCTGCGTCAGCCCGAAAAGGCGATCGACCAGTTTCGCGAATACCTGGCGAAGGAAAAGAAGATCTCCGCCGACGAGCGCAAGGAGATCGACGGCTACATCAAGGAGATGGAGGCGCTGCGCGACGAGCAGGCGCGGCAGGCCGCGCCGCCGCCGCCGAACAATCCCCCGCCGCCCGTGGTGACGCCGGTCAACAACCCGCCACCGCCGCCCAACTACTACCCACCGCCGCCGCCGCCCACGACCTCGGGGATGCTGGTGGCGCAGCGACCGCCGCCGCAGGCCGAAGCCCCCATTTACACGAAGTGGTGGTTCTGGACGGGGATCGGCGTGATCGTGGCCGGGGGCATCGTCGCCGCGATCCTGCTCAGCGGCGGAACGAACCGGCCCGGATGCCCGGCCAACGCCCTGGAGTGCAAGTGATGTCGATGCGCCGCGTGTCCGGCTTCGCCTGCGTTTCGCTGGTCGCGTTCGCCGCGCTGGTGGCCGGCTGCAAGAAGGAGCAGGAGTCGCTGATCCTGGTGGCCGTGAAGGCCGACACCAGCACCCTCGCCGGCCAGCTCAACAGCCTGACGTTGTCTGCCGAAGGCGTCTCCGTAACGTTCGACCTGACCAAGACCAGCGTCGGTCTGGGGACGACGGCCAAGACGTTCGGCCTCTACGTTCCCGAGCGCGTGAGCGGCGGCGTCGACGTCATCGCCACCGCGCAGGTGGGATCGAACTGCACGATGGGCTACGCGGGCATGGGCCGAACGGAGAGCAACTTCGCTCCCGGCGACACCGCGACGATCTCGATCATGTTGAAGCCGTCGAATGTCTGTGGCGGCACCGGTGGCACGGGTGGGTCGACGGGAACGGGCGGGATGGGCGGCAGCAGCTGCACCGGCGCGCAGCCGCCCGCCGGGACGCCGCCCAGCCTCACCTGCTGCACCGAGTACGATCACTCGCTGCTGGGCACCGCCTGCGACTCGAACGACACGTTCATGTACGGCCTGGCGTTCACGCCGGACGGGAAGCTGCTGGTCACGGGCGGCGACGACGGTCGCTACGTGTTCTGGAACTTCGACGGCAAGGCGCTGACGGTCGAGGGCCACCACATCACGGGCGGCGCGTACGGCTACGCGGCGTTCTCACCGGACGGCGCGGTGTTCGCGGGCGGCGGCGGCGAGGTTCACTTCTTCGGGCTGCCGCCGACCCTGGCGGACGAGGGCCTGGCGACCATCGACTATATCTCCTACGGCGTCGGCTTCACGCCCGACAGCCTGCAGGTGGTGGATGTCGATTCGGGCAGCCTCTACGTCCATTCGGTTCCCGCCGGGACGCCGCTGGCCAAGGTTCCGCTCACGCATACGCCCTGGGCGATGGCGTTGTCGCCGGCGCCGGTCCCTGGCGGCGGGCTGGGCGTCGCGATCCCCAGCGGCGACGGGTACGTGACGTTCTACACCGTGACCGGGACGTCGACCGTGGGGACGCCGGTGTATTTGCAGGACAGCGCGAACGGGGTGTGGGCCGCCGCGTTCTCGCCCACCGGCACGCAGCTGGCGGTGGGCGGCTACGACTCGTACGTCGACATCTTCAATCTTCCGCTGACGGCGGCGTCGACGCCCGTGGTCAGCTTCAGCGTCGACGAGCCCGCGCATCTCGAGGACGTCAACGGCATCGCCTTCTCGCCCGATGGGCGTTACGTCGCCGTTGCGAGCGGTTTCAACCAGGGCGCGGTGAGCATCTGGGACATCACGACGCAGACGCGCGTCGGCCGCTATCCGCTGTCGCAGCGGTTTGCGCTGTCCGTCGCGTTTGCGCCGGCCGGAAACGCCGTCGTGGTCGGCGAGCACGGCTGCGGGAAATTCCTGCTCTGCACCGAATAGCGCCGCGATCAAAATCGCCGCGGCGCGCCCGGACCCCGGTGCGGATGTTCAGATAATTTTTTTCGATTTTTAAGGCGGTCACCGAGGGCGATGTAGCGCGGAGTGGGTGTATAGTGGTTGGTCGGTGATGCGGCAAGTCACGCGCCAGGCAGTTTTGCTATTCGCGCTGGTCGCGGCACCGGCGGTAGCGAACGCGCGTCCGTGGGAGAACCGCGAGCCCGCCGTCGAACCGAAGCCCGCGCACCAGCTGCGCAACCCGCTCACCACCTGGCCCGCCGAGCCCGACGCGCCGCTGGCGCCGATCGACGACGCGAAGTTCAAGGTGGCGTGGGCGCACCTGTGCAACGTAGCGCCCGACTCCGCGACCGCCGCGCTGGCGCCGAAGATCACCGCCGCCGCGGTGACGGCGAAGAGCGATCCGTTCACGCTCGCCGCGCTGGCGTACTTCAACAGCCGCTGCGACGCCGCGTACAAGTCGAAGAAGGGCAGCATGTACGGCCTGCTCGGCATCGAGCCGGGCATGTACCGCAACGTGGAAGGCGCGCCCGAGTTGCCCGTCGACAAGGCGGACCTGACGATGAAGCGCCTGCTGGATCCCGCAGTGAACCTGGCGGTCGGCGCGGCGCTGCTCGAGATGTGGAATACGTCGCACAAGGAGATCGATGCGGCGTTCGGCGGCGGCCTGCACCGGACAGGCGTCGCGCACTTCATCTGGGGCGACGTCGTGCGTTCGAGCGGTCACGAGGATCTGGTCCTGATTGCGCGCCGCCGGATGATCCTGGGCTACCTCGGCAACAAGGACGCGCCGCGCCCCGCGCCGTACGTCGGGTTGAGCGTCGTGTCGCCGCTGGAGGCGGTGCCGCGCGTGGCGACCAGCGGGCCCGGCGACGATCGTTCGGGCGGCGCGCGGCGGCACGCGGGCCTGGACATCGCCGGGACCGTGGGCGAGCCGGTGCGCGCCATGGCCGACGGCACGGTGATCTTCGCGGGCATCAACAGTCCCAGCAAGATGCGCATGAGCGGCATTCCTCCCGAGAAGATCCGCCGCTACCGGAATCGCCGGATGGGCGTGGGCGGGATCTACGTCTGCATCGAGCACTCGTCCGAGCCGAAGAAGGTCGTCTCCTGCTACATGCACCTCAACAGCTACAACGTGAACGAGCGCGATCAGGTGACCGCGGGTCAGGTGATCGGCGAGCTCGGTCGCACGGGCGTGAAGATTTCGCCGCCGCACCTGCACTTCGAGGTGCGCATCGGCGAACGCCACACGAACCCGCTCCGCACCCTGGGCGACACGATGATCCCGCCCAAGGCGACGATGACCCACCAGTACAACGTGCGCGCACAGCGCGCCCGCATCCGCCGCGCCCTGCGTTCGTAACGGTCGCGCGCGGGCGCGAATCGTCATACGCTACGGGCATGAGCGGACAAAACCCGTACGAACCGCCCAAGGCCGAGCTGGCCGCGGGTCTTCCGGAGCTGGAACCCGATCTCGCGCCCGCCGCCGGAATGGGCGCGCGGTTCCTGAATTTCATCATCGACGGAATCATCGTTCGCATCGTCATCACGGCGCTGGTGGTGGCCGTGCTGGCGGCGGGCGGGGACGCAAGCGAAGAGGCGTCGGCGCTGGCCATGGTGCTGGCGCTCGTCGGGATGGTCGCCTACTACGTCGTCCTGGAAGCGTCGTTCGGGTGGACGGTCGCCAAGCTGATCACCGGTACGCGCGTGGTCAGGTTCGACGGCCACAAACCCCGCTGGCCGCAGGTGATCGGCCGGACGTTCGCACGCTTCATCCCGTTCGAGCCGTTCTCGCTGCTGTTCAGCAGCGCGACGCAGGGCTGGCACGACTCGCTGTCGGGCACCCGCGTCATCAAGGTCCGCCGCTGACCGCGGGCCGATGAGCGCGGGGAACCCGTACGACCCGCCCGGCGTCGACGTCAACGCAGGCGGCGGGTTCGGAGCGGCGGGACCAGAGGCGCGCCCCGATGCCGGCCTGGGGGCGCGGCTGGTGAACTTCGTGATCGACAACGTGCTGATCATCGTCGTCGGGTCGATCGCCGCCGCCGTGGTGGCGCTGCTCGGCGGAGACATGGCGTCGGAGACCACCAGCACCGTCGTCGGCTGCGGGACGGTGTTCGTCTATTACCTCGTGCTCGAAGCGGCGTTCGGCTGGACCGTCGGCAAGCTGGTCAGCGGCACGCGGGTGGTGACGGTGGATGGCCGCAAGCCGCACTTCGGCCACGTCATCGGGCGCACCCTGGCCCGCTTCCTGCCCTTCGAGCCGCTGTCGCTCGTGTTCGGTCGCGGCAGCTCGGCGTGGCACGATTCGATCGTGGGGACCCGCGTGGTCAAGGTCCGCGTCGTCGCGCCGCTTTCGACAGAGTAGCCGAAAGCCTGTTAGGGTAAGCGAGCGGATGATCCGGAAGAACGACGCGCTCGACTACCACCGGGGCGGCCGGCCCGGGAAGATCGAAGTGGTTCCGACCAAGCCGCTGGTCACCCAGCGCGACCTGTCGCTCGCGTATTCGCCGGGCGTCGCCGAGCCGTGCCTGGCGATCGCGGCCACGCCCGATCTCGCATGGGAATACACGGCGCGCGGCAACCTGGTCGCGGTCGTCACCAACGGCACCGCGGTGCTGGGCCTGGGCAACATCGGCCCGCTGGCGGGCAAGCCGGTGATGGAGGGGAAGGCCTGCCTGTTCAAGAAGTTCGCCGACATCGACGTCTACGATCTGGAGGTCGACGCGCGCGATTCGCAGCGGTTCATCGATACGGTGGCCGCGCTGGAGCCGACGTTCGGCGGCATCAACCTGGAAGACCTCAAGGCGCCCGAGTGCTTCGAGATCGAGGCGGGGCTGCGCCAGCGCATGCAGATCCCCGTGTTCCACGACGATCAGCACGGCACTGCGATCATCTCGGGCGCGGCGCTGATGAACGGCGCCGAGCTGGCGGGGAAGAAGCTTTCCGACATGAAGGTGGTCGTATCGGGCGCGGGCGCGTCGGCGATCGCGTGCGCCAACTTCTACGTCGAGCTGGGCGTCCGGCTGGAGAACGTCACGCTGATCGATTCACTGGGCGTCATCTACGAGGGCCGTCAGGAAGGGATGAACATCTACAAGGCGCGGTTCGCCCGCAAGGACGACGGCGCCCGCACCCGCGCCGACGCGCTCCGCGGCGCGGACGTGTTCCTGGGCCTGTCGAAGGCGGGGCTGTGCACGGGCGAGATGCTGAAGACGATGGCGAAGAAGCCGCTGATCTTCGCGCTGGCCAACCCCGATCCGGAGATCAGCTACCCCGACGCCAAGGCGGCGCGGCCCGACGCCATCGTCGCCACCGGCCGCAGCGACTTTCCCAACCAGGTCAACAACGTGCTCGGCTTCCCCTACATCTTCCGGGGCGCGCTGGACGTGCGCGCCCGGGAGATCGACGAGACGATGAAGATCGCGGCGGCGCGGGCGCTGGCCGAGCTGGCGCACGAGCCGGTGCCCGACAGCGTGGCCGAGGCGTACGGCGTCCGCGGCTTCCGTTTCGGACCCGACTACATCATCCCCAAGCCGTTCGACACGCGCGTCCTCTGGTGGTGCGCGCCCGCGGTGGCCGAGGCGGCGATGAAGTCCGGGTCGGCGCGGCTGCCCCTGGACATCAAGGAGTATCGCGAACGGCTGCAGCGCAAGAGTGGCGGCACGCAGTACACCATCATGAGCCGGATCGTGCAGCGCGCGAAGAACGCGCCCAAGCGCATCGTGTTTCCCGACGGCGACAACATCAAGGTGCTGCGCGCCTGTCAGATCGTGCTGGACGAGGGGATCGCGCGGCCGATCCTGCTCGGGTCGGAGAAGAAGATCCGCCAGCGCGCCACCGAGCTGGATCTGGATCTCGAGGGGGCCGAGCTCCTGAACCCCGCCGACTCGCTGAAGCATTCGGCCTACGCGCACGAGTACCTGGATCTGCGCTGCCGCAAGGGCGTGACCGCCGCCAGCGCGGCCCGCTACATGAACCGGCGCACCCATTTCGGCATGATGATGGTGCGGCGGGGCGATGCCGATGGCCTGGTCGCCGGCCTGACCGCGCCGTACCCGGACACGATCCGGCCGGCGCTGCAGATCCTGGGCATCCGCCCCGACGTCCGGCGCGCGACCGGCATGTACATGATGCTGCTGAAGAACGACGTGAAGTTCTTCGCCGACGCGACCATGAACATCGATCCCGACGCCGAGACGCTGGCCGACACCGCGATCCAGGTCGCCGACGCCGCCCGCACCTTCGAGGTGGTGCCGCGCATCGCGATGATCTCGTTCTCGAACTTCGGATCGGCGCCGCACCCGGAATCCCTCAAGGTCGCGAAGGCGGTCGAGATCGTGCGCAAGAGCCGCCCCGATCTGGAGATCGACGGCGAGGTGCAGGCCGACATCGCCGTCGAGCCCGACAAGCTCCACGAGCTGTTCCCGTTCACGCGCCTGACCGACGAGGCGAACGTCCTGGTGTTCCCGTCGCTGGCGGCGGGCAACGCCGCCTACAAGGTGCTGGCCGCGCTGGGCGGCGCGACCGCCATCGGCCCGATCCTTCTCGGCGTCAACAAGCCCGTCACCGTTCTCCCGCGCGACGCCAACGTCGACACCATCGTCAGCATGACCGCCTACACGGTCGCCCGCGGCGCCGCCCAGTAGGCGCCAGGCGCTACTTCAGGAGCTTTTCGGTGTCGGGCGGTTCGGTGAGGCCGCGCTTGCGCGTGGTGGTGCTGGCGAAGTTGATCGTCGAGCTGTCGACCGCGAAGAACGCCTTGCGCGCGGTGCCGGCCGGGACGTCCGCGAGCGTGACCTCGAAGGGCTGCGCGACGGCGGGCGGGATGCGCGTCAGCGCGAACGTTCCGCGGTGCTCGTCGATGCGGACGGAGAAATTCGCGTTCTCGTGCACGACCGACGTCGGGTTCACGATCTTGCCGCTGATGCGCGTGCCCTTGCCCGCCGGGACGACCGATAAATCGATGACGTAGAAGCCGCCCTGGATCGGTTGCCAGCCGGTCGCGCCCAGGTCGACCTCTTGGAACACTGTCGTCGACAGCTGCTTGCCCACGTCGCGCACCGCCGACTTGAACTGCTCGAAGCGCGGACCGAACGCCGCCACCTCGGTCGCCAGCGTCGCGCGCGCGGCCTCCTCGCGGCGCAGTCGTCCATAGAGATACGCCGACGATGCCAGCGCACCGGCAACGAGCACGAACATGATCACGCCCCACAGGCGCCAGATCAGCGATCGCTTTGGTGGTGACGGATCGGCCATGCCCGATCCTTTAGCACGCGGCCGAGGTTGTAAGGCGCTCCCTGATGTTTAGGTTGCCTGAAGCAGAGGAGGGCAGGGGAATGATGAGAGCATTTCGAACGGTTGTGGTGGCGGTGATCATCGGCGCGCTGTTTTCGCCGGCGATGGCTCTGGCGAACAGCGAACCTCGCACGGCTCCGGTCGCGGCCCGCGCGATCGCATCGACGAGCGTGGCGCTCGTGAACGCGGCGGCCGGCACGATGAACGCACAGAGCAGCGAGGCGTCGCAATATGCGCAGCGCGAACAGCGGTCGCAGAACGCGCAGGACTTCAAGGGCGGCGCGGTCTACGTCTACTTCGGTAGCGGCCTGGTGCTGGCCCTGGTGATCATCCTGCTGATCCTGGTGGTTTGAGGAAGGTCACCGTGATCGCGCGCGTCGGGCTGGTTCTGGCGCTCGCGCTCGCGGCGTCCGCCTGTTACACGGGATCGGCGCACAGCCTCCCGGCGAACAGTGTCTCGGCGCTCGCGCACGATCCCGAATGGCGGATCGTGCGCGACGTGCCGTTCGTGGCCCAGCAGACGACGAGTGACTGCGGTCCCGCCGCGCTGGCGATGGTGCTCGCGCATTTCGGCGCGCCGCCGGCGACGACGCCGGAGCTGGCGCGCGGCGATGTCCGCGCGGGCACGCTGCGCGACGTGGCGCGGTCGCAAGGGCTGGAGGCGTACGTCGTCTCCGGCACGTTCGACGATCTGTTCACACAGGTGGCGCGTGGCCGCCCCGTGCTCGTGGGCCTGGCGAAGCCGATGGCGTTCACGGGCGGGCGCGCCCTGGCCCATTACGAGGTCGTCGTCGGCGTCAACCGAGCGAAGCGCTTGATCCTGTCGCTCGATCCGGCGGTCGGCCTGCGCGAAAATACCCTGGAAGGGTTCGCGCGCGAATGGGCTCCAACCAAGCAGGTGACGATCGTCTTTCTGGGCGCGCGCGCCGGTTCGCCGGTGTCGTTGCGATCGCCGCCGCCGGGCTAGCCTGCGGGCGGCCGATCGCGTTTTCCGCCGCGGACGTCGCCGCCGCGCAGCCGCTCGCGGGCGCGCCGCGCGGTTTCTTTCTGGGCGCCGCGACGTCGGCGCATCAGATCGAGGACGGCACGCACAACGACTGGACCGACTGGGAGAAGGGAAGCTACCCGG
>Ga0207675_100005940_pt1 | contig 11643 bp, 12 predicted proteins | sample KBSSwiS42_FD_184305 | JGI IMG/M metagenome (GOLD analysis project Ga0207675, IMG submission 184305) | Switchgrass rhizosphere microbial communities from Kellogg Biological Station, Michigan, USA - KBS Switchgrass S4-2 (SPAdes) (version 2) | ecosystem: Host-associated > Plants > Roots >...
CTGCTCCACGGCGGACAGCGCCTCAGCGCGGCTCGTGGATCACCTCATGCCTCAGCGGCGGGCGCCGACCGGACGACCATTGGCGGCGATCGCTGCTGCCATGTTGGACGCGTTGAACTCGATCTGCCGACGACGCGGCATCCGGCGCAGCTGCGTCACGAACTTGCGATTTTCGGCGCCCGGGATATGCAGCGGCGTGCGCCCGAGCTCGCGCAGCGCCTGCCGCGCGACCTCGGCGGGCGGCATCACTCCCGGGAGACTTGCCGCGTCGAACCCCTGCAGACCCAGCGCTTCCGTGTCTGTGGCGCCTGGCGCGAGCACCAGCACGTCGATGCCCGTTCCGGCGAGCTCACCGTGCAGCCCCATCCCGAGGCTGTGCACGAACGCCTTGGTGGCCGCATACGCGCTCGACCAGGGGAACGGCGCCTCGCCTTCCTGCGACCCAGTGAAGATGATGCCACCGGTCGCTCGGGTACGCAGCCGCGGCAAGAGCGCATGCGCGAGCAGCAGCGGTGCGCGCGCGTTGACGTTCAGCATCGCCTCGAGTCGACCGCGACCGTGAGACTCGAACGCACCTTTCAGACCGAAGCCCGCGTTGCTGACGAGGAGACCAAGGTCGCGGCCCGCCGTGTCTCCAACGATTCGATCGACGGCCTCGAGATCCGCCAGGTCCGCCACCAGCAACTCGATCTCCCGGCGCGGTCGTTGACCGAGCTCGGCGCGCAGGTCGCGAAGCCGATCCTCTCGTCGCGCAACGAGCAGCAGGTTGAAGCCGGCGCGCGCGAGCTGCCGGGCGAACTGCTCGCCGATTCCCGACGAGGCTCCGGTCACCAGCGCCCACGGTCCGTACTTCTCGCGCAGCATCGCGGCTCTGCTCATTGCTCGCTCCATGGCCATTCTCATGCGGATATCATGCATTCTCCGCCATGCCACGGCCGGCGCAACACCTGCGGCGCCCGGTCGGTTGAACGCACTGGGACAGGCAGATGAAGTTCTGGCAGATGCTGACATGGATGGAGCCCGAGCAGATGCTCGACGTGGCGCGTCACGCGGAAGCGCTTGGATTCGAGGGCGTCATGCTCGGCGACCACGCGGTATACCCGCGCGACATTGCGACCGCGTACCCATACTCGCCCGACGGCAAGCCGCCGATGCAGGCCGATGCCTGGTACCCGGACTGCTGGGCGAGCATCGGCGCCATGGCCGCGGTCACGCAGCGTCTGCGCTTCTCGGTGGCCGTATACGTGCTCCCGCTGCGCAATCCGTTCGAGGTTGCACGCGCCACCGGCACGCTCGCGATCCTGAGCGGCAACCGCTTCATCCTCGGCGCGGGCACCGGCTGGATGAAGGAGGAGTTCGACATCTACGGGGTCGACTTCAAGAGCCGCGGCAAGCGGTTCGACGAGTATCTCGATGTGCTGCGCCTGCTGTGGCGCGGCGGCATGGTGGAGTACCACGGGCAGCACTTCGACTTCCCCGCGCTGCAGATCTCTCCTGCGCCGCAGGCACCGGTGCCGATCTTTCTCGGCGGCGCTGCACCCGTCGCGCTCGAACGCGCGGCGCGCAAGGCTGATGGCTGGATCGGAGCGGGCAACGTGCCCGAAGAAGTACCCGCCTTGCTCGCGGAGTTCACGCGTCTGCGCAAGGCGGCAGGACGCGACCACCTGCCCTTCGAGACCGTGATCGGCCTCAAGACACCACCCGATCTCGCGACGTTTCAGCGCCTCGAGTCCGCCGGGATGACGGGCGGTGTGAGCTATCCCTTTTCATACACCGCCGGCATCCCCTCGCCACTCGCGCGCAAGCTCGAGGTGATGGAAGAATTCGCGGAGCGCATCATCCGGCACTTCGACTAGAGGCACGGCCACCGATGACCAAGCCAGCGCAACTTTCGACACTCGGTCTGCCGCCGATCGCGCAGATCGGCCATGTGGTGCGCGACCTTCAAGCGACCGTCGCCCAGTACGAGCCGCTCTACGGCCCGTTCTGGTTCATGGACGGAAGCGTGACGGGCGCGACCTATCGTGGGCGCATCGCCGACGTCGCGCTCGACATCGCCTTCGGCCGCAGCGGCGACCTCGAGATCGAGCTGATCCAGTGGAAGTCCGGTGAGAGTCCCCATCGCGAGTTCATCGAGAGCGGCCGCGAAGGGATACATCACGTGCAGTTCCGCGTCGAGGACTGCGACGGCTGGATCGAGCGCGTGCGGCCGCTGGGCTACGAGCTCATCTGGTACAAGATCTGGAGCGCGGACACGCGCTTCGGCTATCTCGAACGGCCGGGTGATCCGACGCTGATCGAGTTTCTCGAGATGCCGCCCGGCGGTCCGGGTGGACAGACATGAGATTCTGGCTCTCACTGGTCACGAACACGGAGCCCGAGCAGCTCCCGGCGATCGCGCGCCATGCCGAAGAGGTGGGATTTCACGGCGTGACCGTCCCGGATCACCTGGTGATGTCGACACGCATCGAGAGCAAATACCCGTACACCGAGGACGGCAAGATCTGGTGGCCGGACGACATGCCGTGGCTCGACCCGTGGGTGGCGCTCTCCGCGATGGGTGCGGTCACCAGCCGGCTCAAGCTCGCGACTAACATATATCTCGCCGCGCTCCGCGACCCGTTCACACCCGCCAAGGCGGTCTCGAGCGCCGCGGCGATCGCGCCCGGCCGGGTGGTGTGCGGCGTCTCTGTGGGCTGGATCCGGGAGGAGTACCAGCTCGCCGGAGTCGACTTCGGCACGCGTGGCAAGCGCATGGACGAGCTGATCGAAGTGATGCGCAAGCTATGGTCGGGACGCGAGGTCTCGCATCACGGCCGGTTCTTCAACTTCGACCGCGCGATCATGTGCCCGCCGCCGCCATCGCCGGTGCCGATCTGGTGCGGCGGTGGCAGTGCCGCGGCGCTCAAGCGCGCGGCGATGAACGACGGATGGCTGGGTCTTCCGATGACGCTCGAGCAGCTGCGACCGGTCGCCGCCGGCCTGCACACGATGCGGCGCGAGGCTGGCTTGCCTCTCGAGAGCTTCGGCATCAGCTTCGCCCTCGCGGAGCCAACCACTCCGCAGGTGATCGGCGAGCTCGAACGCCTGGGCGTCAACGACCTGATGGTGATCGCACCCTGGATCGCCTCGCCATGGGATGCGGAGAAGTGGCTGTCTGAAGGTGCAGATACCGGCCAATTATCCGTAAAGAAACAGTCACTTGAGCGATATTCTTCATCCGTGATCGAAACGGCCCCCGGATCCGGTTGAGGAGATCACCATGATCAAGAATCTCGGCCTCATCCCGCGGCGCGCCGACCTCACACGGCCCGCCTTTCGCGAGTACTACGAGCGGCGCCACGCGCCGCTCGCGCTGCGTCACCTACGCTGGTTCCGGCGCTACGTCCGAAATCATGTGGTCTCCGCGACGCCGGTCGATCCGCCGTTCGATGCGCTGTCCGAGTTCTGGTACGACAGCGTCGCTGATCTCGATGCCGTGGTTGCGTTTCTCACGTCGCCGACGGGCGCCGTGCTGCGCGACGACGAGGCGCAGTTCATGAGCCGTGCGGGAATACGCATCGTGCGCGCCGAGGAATCGCTGCTCTTCGGCCCGGCGCGAGCCACCGAACAAGGGGTCGTAACGAAGCAGGCCCTGCTCATGCGCCGCGCGAGCGAAGCGAGCGCAACGGACTTCCGCGTGGACGTCGAGCGCGCATGCGCCGCTCTGCTCGAGCCGCGGGCACCGGGCTTCGCTCGGCTGCAGCTCGACCTCCCGGTCGACCCCGAGGAGCCCGGGCTCGTCCTGGATGCGCTGCTCACGGCCTGGCCGGACGCGGACGGCCGCGCGGCATTCGACCAGCTGCCGGAGCTTCCGAGTGTCGGGGCGACGACGCGGCTACGGTTCGAGTCGATCGAGACGCCGCCGGAGCTGCTGCGCGACTAACGCCGCCCTCAAGCTGGCGGATAGTCCGCGCCCAGCGTGACGCTCTCCCATTCGCCCAGCGTCTGTTCCATCTCGCGGAGCTTACCGCGCATCATGTCGAGCACGGGCTTGCCCAGCAGCAGGCGCAGCGGCGGCGAGGCGAGCTTCTCGAGCGACACGATCGCCTCGGCGGCACGCCGCGGATCACCTGGCATCCGGCCGTGCATGGATACGATGAAGGCGCGACGCTGACCGACCGAGTCGGCGTATGCGTCGATCGGCTTCGAGACCTGCTTCATCGAGCGCCCCGCCCAGTCGGTCCGGAACGGCCCCGGCTCGATCAGGCTCACGCGGAGGCCGAACGACGTCAGCTCGCGGGATAGCGCCTCGGTGAGCCCTTCCAGCGCAAACTTGCTCGCGCTGTAGTAGCCGGTGCCCGGGTTCGCGACGAGACCGGCCATCGACGAGATGTTGACGATGTAGCCACTGCGCCGGGCGCGCATCCCGGGCAGCGCCGCCTTGATCATCGACAGCGCGCCGAAGAAGTTCGTCTCGAACATTGCGCGCACTTCAGGCTCCTCGCCCTCCTCGATCGCAGCGAGGTACCCGTAGCCCGCGTTGTTGACGAGCACATCCACCCGTCCGAACGCCTGTTCGGTGCGTGCCACGGCCTCAGCGCACTGCGCCTTGTCGGTGACGTCGAGCGCCAGCGGGAGAGCGCGGGCGCCGAAGCGCTCCACGAAGTCGCCGACGCGCGACTCGTCGCGGGCGGTGACGGCGACCTGGTGACCTTGCTCGAGCGCCACCTCCGCGATCTCGCGTCCGATTCCGGTAGAGCAACCCGTGATGAGCCAGACGGACATGTGCACGCTCCTCAGTGATCGAGCAGTCGCCACGCATAGCTCGCGGCGCGTTCCGCCAGCTGGCTGCGACGCCCATCCGGCGTAACGAACGCGTCCTTCGGTACCGCACGCGGGAGTTCGGCGAGCTTGACGATGCGGCTTTGCACGCCGAGCTGCGGTGACGGTCGGCCGCCGTCGAACTCCGCCCAGCGCAGCGTCATCAGACCCTCACGCATGCCGTCGGGGTCGATCCAGTTGTAAATGCCCGGGTCGGCGGTGCTCACGACGAACGTGTAGGTACCGTCACCGTTCGGCTTGCTCTGCGCGCTGTTGAGACTGCCGGTGCGGCGCACGATCTCGTTGGTCGTACCCCAGATGTTCGTTATCGGGGCGATGAAGTACTTCGCCCCCCCGAGGTGGACGTCGAGCACCAGGGCCTCGTCGTCGGCGAGCTCGAACTTGCCCATGATGTAGATCTGGTTGCGCAGCGCGCCGTCCGTGTCGCGATCTATGGTGAAAGAGAAGGAGTTCACCGGCCGGCCGAGCGCCTGCTGGTTCCAACGCATAGTGTTCTCCGCGTACCGGCGCATGTAACCGGCCGTGAGTGCGACCTGCTCCTCTTCGCCGACCGCCGGTCGCACCGGTGGCCCGCTCAACCGCTCGATGGACAGTTGATTGGCGCGGTCCCGTGCCCAATCGTGGATGACGTCGCGAATGTAGAACTCCTTCGCGGCTGGCGAGGACTGGATGTGGTTCCGGCGGCCGTTGGCCACCGTGGCGTCGACGGAGATCTCGAACTCGCCATTACCGTTGAGCGCCAGGTCGTGCCCCGACAGGACATCGACGGTCTTCATCGTGTCGTCCCAGAGCGTGAAGTAGTTCTCGACCAGGCGGCGCTCTGCGACGCGGCCACGGATCAGGTAGCGGGCCGCACCATCGATCGGGATAACTCGATAGATCGAGTCCGGGTTGTCGATTCCCCAGCGCGACCCCGGAATCTGCAGCTCCCCCACCCTGTGTGGCAGGCGGGAAATCGTGATCACGCGGGGACGTGCCGCGTCGGTGTTCATCGACCACACGACGGCGCCGAACATGACCTCGTCGAATGCCGCTTCGAAGCACCGGCGCATGTCGTCAGACGGCCGGGAGGCCTCCAGCCAGTACTTCCGCACGTCCTCGCGGGTCTGTTGGATCGCGGGGCACTGGTACAGCTCGACGGCACGGCTCTCATGCTCATGCTGTTCCGCAGTCGCGATCGGATTCTCAGGCAACGACATCGGACATCCTCCGTTACGGTAATCGGATCAGGGTGAGGAAGGCACGCGGCTCCGGCGCTGCAGGGCGCGCCGGGGCCTCGTTGCGCGGCTCAGGGCAGGCCTTCACCGCCATTCGCATCGAGCACGGCGCCGCTGACCGCGGAGGCGTAGTCGGAAATCAGGAACAACGCGGCACGCGCGCACTCGTCGTCGGTGACGATCCGGCGCAAGGGTATGTTCGCGGCCACTCCGTCGATGAGCTGCTGCTCGGGCACGCCCTGCGCCTTGGCGGTCGCCGCGATGTAGCCCTGCACGGGAGCGCCCCACATCCAGCCCATCCGGGCCGAATTGACGCGAATGTTGGACGGTCCGAGCTCCATGGCCAGGTACTTGGTTGCCGTGAGCAGCGCGGATTTCGACGCGGCGTAGGCGCCCTCCCCCGGGAACGGCTTGAGCGTCGTCATGGTGTTGATCATCACCACCGCCCCGCCGCCCTGCTTTTTCATCTGAGGCGCGACGGCGAGCGTCATCCGCACCGAGCCCATCAGGTTTGTGTCGAGAATGCGCGACCAGGTCGCGAAATCGGGCTCGGAGACCGGCCCGAAGTCGCCATGGAAATAGGCGGAGTTGACCAGCCCGTCGATACGTCCGAACTCCTTGACCGTGCGTTCCGCCGCCTGACGGCACTGCCCGGCATCGGTGATGTCGGTCGGCAGCTTGAGCACGCGGCAGCTCGTCCCGAGAGCGCGGATCCTGTTCTCCGCGTCATCCAGCTTCTCGCTCGTACGCGCAGCGGCAACCACGGCGCGAGCACCTTCGCGCGCGGCCTCGACCGCGAGCTTTACCCCGAGACCCGGGCCGATGCCCGACACGATAACGACCTTGTCCTTGAGCAGCATTTCAGTCCCCTGTATCAGTCGGGTCAGATGATTCGTCAGCGAAAGCGGGCGATGACGTCGTTGCCGAAGCGCGCGATTCCCTCGAGCTTCTCGGCGAGCGAGATCTCCGGGCCGAGCAGATTCCACGGTACCGCGATCGCGTCCGTCACGCCCAGTGCCGCAAGTCGCTCGACACCCGTGGTGTCTGCCAGCATCACGTCGAAAGCGTGGATCTCGAACGGCCGGTCGGCGGTGCCGAACTCGCGCCGGTAGCCCTGCAGCTTCGGAATCAGGGCCGCCAGCTCCTCGTAGGTCGAGTTGGCGGATACCCAGCCGTCGCCCACCCGCGCCGCGCGCTTGAGCGCCGGCTCGGAGTGGCCACCGACCAGGATGCGGAGCGGCTCGGTGGGCACGGGCTTCATCCGGAGCTCGCCGAAGCGGAAGAACTCGCCTTCGAAGGCGAAGTACTCCCCGGTCAGCGCGCCGCGCACCACGCGGATGCATTCATCCATCCGCCGCCCGCGGCTTTCCCAGTCGATGCCGAGATAGGTGAAATCCTCCAGCCAGGGGCTCAAGCCCACGCCCAGAGCGACACGGTTTCCAGTGACATGCGCGAGCGAGGAGAACATCTTGGCCACCGCCAGCGGGTGTCGCGCCGGCAGCTTGTACACCGACGGATAGAAGCGCAGCCGCTTCGTGACCGCGGCCATCGTCGCAATCCACACGCACGGATCGAGGAAAGCCTGGTGCTCGATGAACGAGCGGCCGCCGTCGGGCGTGTACGGGTACCGCGAATCCGAATGCTTCGGATAGAAAAAGCTGTCCGGGATCCCGAGGCTCGCGAAACCTGCCGCTTCGGCGGCGCGCGCGATCGGTACACCGTGATCGATGTTGCCCAACCCGTAATTGATCACGAAGCGCACGTTCGCTCCCGCTCGGCCGATGTGAGGAAGATGCTGCGGGCCGCAGGCGATGCGGACGCGCAGGGTTCGACGATAACGATTATCCTGTAATTATCAACCCGGGGGAGATGCAGATGGGACGACTGGCCGGCAAGGTTGCGATCGTCACGGGCGGCGCGCGCGGCATGGGTGAGGCGACCTCGCGGCTGTTCGCAGCCGAGGGTGCAAGGGTGTTGATCGCCGACGTGCTCGACCGCGAGGGCGAGGCGCTGGCGGGCGCAATCGGCAGCGCGGCGCTCTTTCGCCACCACGACGTCACGGACGAGGCAAGCTGGGAAGCCGTGACCACCGATGCGGTGCGCCAGTTCGGCGGCGTGGACGTTCTGGTCAACAACGCCGGGGTGCTGCTCTTCAAGGCGCTTACGGAAACCTCCAAGGCCGAGTTCGAGCGCGTGATCGGTGTCAACCTGGTCGGCACGTTTCTCGGCATGAAGATCGTGGCGCCCCGGATGATCGAGCGGGGCAAGGGCTCCATCATCAACATCTCCTCGACCGCCGGCATCTCCGGGCAGAACGGCACGGTCGCCTACGCGGCCAGCAAGTTCGGCGTGCGCGGCATGACCAAGATCGCGGCGCTGGAGCTTGGTCACCGCGGCGTGCGGGTCAACTCGATCCACCCGGGCGGGATCAACACGGTGATGGGCGTGGCGCCGGGCACGCCGCCGGAGATCATCGATCAGTACTACAAGGCGGTGCCGCTGCAGCGCATCGGCCAGCCGGTCGAGGTTGCCAACGTCTCGCTCTTTCTCGCGAGCGACGAGTCGTCGTATGTCTGTGGTGCGGAGATCCTCGCCGACGGCGGCATGCTCGCGGGCACGTACTACCCGAGCCTGCCGGGCGCCCCGGGTTCCTGACGGCAGACCGGGTCTGCTTTGACTGCAGCAGCGAAATACTCGCTCGACCGTCCCTGCGCACTCGGCGACGTGCTGCGCTGGTCCGTCGAGACCGAGGTCATCGTGGTCGGCTTTGGCGCCGCGGGCGCCAGCGTCGCGATCGAAGCCGCACGGGCCGGCGCCAACGTGACGCTTTTCGAGGCAACCTCGGGCAATGGTGGCACGAGCGCCTTGTCCGGCGGCGAGATCTATCTCGGCGGCGGCGGCGGCACGCCGATCCAGCGCGCTGCCGGCTTCGATGACCGTACCGAGGATCTGTACAAGTACCTGCTGATGGCGGGCGGACCGAACGTCGACGAGGCCAAGGTCAGGCTCTACGCCGACGGCAGCCTCGCCCACTACGAGTGGTTGACGGCGCAAGGCGTCGAGTACAGAAACTCGTACATCGCCGAACGTACGATCGAGCCCTCGACCGACGACTGCCTGATCTGGTCGGGCAGCGAGGAAGCCTGGCCGTTCGTGAACGAGGCGCGCCCGGCGCCACGCGGCCACTGCCCGAAGTTCGTCGGCATGGGCGGCGGGCGCTACGTGATGGATGTGCTGGCCCGGCGCGTGGTCGAGCTGGGTGTGGATGTGCGTTACGACCATCGCGCCCTGGCCCTCGTCACCGACGATGCACATCGGGTGCACGGCCTGATACTGCGTGCCGGCGGGGAAACGCTGTTCGCGCGTGCGCGCAAGGGTGTCGTGCTCTGCACGGGCGGCTTCGTCATGAACCGCGAGATGGTCCGGCGGCACGCGCCGTGGATGCTGCGCTCGAATTTCCCGATCGGCACCGTCGACGACGGCTCCGGCATCCGCCTCGGTCTAAGCGCGGGCGGCGCGGCGATCAATATGGCCGAAGGGTTCGTCACGCTGCCCTGGTATCCGCCCGGCTCGTTGGTCAAGGGAATATTCGTCAACGAGCGCGGCCAGCGCTTCGTAAACGAGGATTGCTATCACGGGCGCGTGTCGCAATTCATCCTGCAGCAGCCCGGCAATCGCATCTGGCTGCTGGCCGATGCCGCGTCGTATCAGCCAATGGAGTTCCAGGAACTTTCGCGCGTCGAGATCGGCGCGGCTGGCGAGACCTGGGAGGAAGTGGAGCGCGACCTTGGGCTGCCCGAACGCTCGCTCGTTGCGACCGTCGAGCTCTACAACCGCAACGCCGCGCGTGGCGAGGATCCGCTCTTTCACAAGGCCAGACACTGGCTGGCGCCCCTCGAGAAGCCGCCGTTCGTCGCGCTCGACTGCCGCATCGATCACTGCTTCTATTCGAGCTTCACCCTGGGCGGTCTCGACACCTTGCCTACGGGCGAAGTGCTCACCGAGGATCGCTCCGTGGTTTCCGGGCTTTACGCCGCGGGTCGCACAGCCTGCGGTCTGCCACGCTGGGGTGGCGGGTACAGCTCGGGGATGTCGCTCGCGGATGCTACGTTCTTCGGGCGGCAGGCGGGAGCGCAGGCCGCAAGAGCCTGACCTGAACCTACGGGCTCAGGCGCCCTCCGTCCGGCGCCCCGAAGCCATCGCGAGGCTCGCCAGCCTTGTGAACAGCAGAGACAAAGCGGCAAACGCCGCGCCTGCCACGAACGTCGCCGCAGGACTCACCCGATCCCAGAGCAGTCCCGCCAGGATGCTGGCAACCATCAGTAGCACGCCCCTCAGCAGGTTGAAGACACCAAACGCCGTGCCGCGCAGGCTCGCAGGCGCTGCGTCCGCAACCATGGCACTGACAACTCCTTCGGTGAAACCCATGTGCAGTCCCCAGAGTGCGGTGCCGACCAGCACGACGGTGGTGGTGTGCGCCGATGCCAGCACCAGATTCGACACGACAAGAATCGCGCATCCGAGCATCAGCAGCTGGGTGCGCGGCATTCGGTCGGCCAGTGCACCCGCTGGATAGGCCGACAGCATGTAGGTGATATTCATCACGACCAGCACGAGCGGCGTCCACGTGATCGACATGCCGGTATTCGATCCGCGCAGCACGAGAAAGGCTTCGGAGAATCGCGCGAGGGTGAACGTGGCGGCAACTGCGGCCACGACCCAGAATGCACTCGGAAGATCGCGCGGCCGCAGGTCGACGAGGCGACCTTGCATCGGTACGAGATGCGGCGGTTCCTTCACCGCCAGAACGAGAATCGCGACAGCGATCAGGGCCGGAATCACGGCAACCCAGAACACCGCGCGCACATCGTTCGCCAGCATTATCAAGCACCCGATGGCCAGCAGTGGCCCCGCGAACGCCCCGACGGTATCCAGCGATTGTCGCAGCCCGTATGCGGCTCCACGCTGGCCGGGTGTCGTGCAATCCGCAATCAGCGCATCGCGCGGCGCGCCGCGGATACCCTTGCCGATGCGATCGACGAAGCGCGCGAGAAAAACCATCGTGGTGCTGCCCGCAAGCGGAAACAGCGGCTTGGTGACGGCGGCCAAGCCGTAGCCGAGCAACGCAAGCGATTTGCGCCGCCCCCAGCGATCGGACAGCGCCCCGGAGAATACTTTTACGATGCACGCCGTGCCCTCCGCGACTCCTTCGATCAGCCCCAGCCAGATCGCTCCCGCCCCGAGGGTGCCGACGATGAAGACGGGCAGGAGCGCATGAATCATCTCCGAGGAGATGTCCATGAACAGGCTGACCAGGCCCAGCGCCCACACTGCGGTGGGCAGCACTGCTCGGCGGGCGGGGCTATTCATGGTCGAAGATGCTTCGCATGATCCGCATCATCTAGCCCGGCACGCGTTAATCGACGATCAGCGGCCGCACGATTCCGCCCGATCGCAGCATAACGATTTTCGAACTCGCCGATCGAAGCCTGGCCCGGTTACTCCACGTTCGGAGCGCCAGCGACGCTAAAGAACCCGGTATTTGAAAACAAGATACACGAGGAGCGCGAGAAGGATTCCAACAAGCGGCAAGATAACCCAT